>Ga0209089_10003004_pt1 | contig 14554 bp, 8 predicted proteins | sample ArcticOcean_MG_C_FD_187431 | JGI IMG/M metagenome (GOLD analysis project Ga0209089, IMG submission 187431) | Marine microbial communities from western Arctic Ocean - ArcticOcean_MG_CB2_150 (SPAdes) (version 2) | ecosystem: Environmental > Aquatic > Marine > Oceanic | place: Arctic Ocean: Canada... | reverse complement strand
GCGGTGAACTCCGAATCCACCAGGCGACGACTCCGATGGAGTGGAGCCGTCAAAGTGGGACCGGTCAGTGTACCTGGATCTGATACAGGCTGCCCCCGACCGATCTCGCCCACGTTGGCATGAACTCCCCGATCCTCGGGGCATCACGTATCACCGAGTTCCCGGCGTAAGATCCTGTCGTTGTTCAAATCAGCCAGTGAGTACGTCGCATTGCACTGGTTGAGGTTCGTGCCGTTGCCTCGATCAGTTCGAACTGGCTGGCGTGCCCCGTTGTTCGTTCTCAGCGGCGTTGCAGGCACGTTGGTTTCTCCGTACGCCAGAGATAGACTCGGAGTGTCAGGCGCACTGTGTGGTCGTCTTTCAAAGCCGCTGGCACCGGTCAAAACATAAAGAGGCGTGCAGGAATGATGATGCATCGCTCGAAACTCCAACGCGGCACAACTCTCACGCTTGCAGCCCGGAGCTGGTGTCACGTGTTCGGCGTCTGGCTGGCTGTTTGTCTGGCCGTGTGTTCGGTCGCATCAGCGCAGCAACTGGATGATCTCGACTCACTGTTGGACAATCCCAACAAGAAGGACAAGGGCACGGGGATCAAGGGTCTTCTGAACGAAGACGGAAAACGGATCTCCGCAAGAGCGTTGTCTCGAGTCAAACTTACGGAGAGTCCCGAGCTGGTACGTATCCGGGAGCGAGAACCTGAGCCGGGGCCAGGCAAGCTGATCTACAAAGACAACTTCGAGTCGTACAAACACGGGGATACGCCAAAGTACTGGCCGGAGAAGACCTGCAGTGTCGCTCAGGTCGACACACCCGGTAACAAGACCCGAGTGCTGAAGTTCGCACCGGCTCTGCCGTATTGGACTCATTGCTACATGGATCGCGAAATCCATGCGACGAACTTCCGGCTGAAATTCGATTTCCTGTGCGGCCAGACCGGCGAAGTGACATGGCTCGGTCGGCGGCACGGCGGCACAGGTCATTCACTGTGGGAGAACGAGAATTACTACCAGATCGGCTTCTACACGAAAGAAGGGCAACCTCTTTCATTTGGCGCGCGGCACCTGTGGACCGGCGGCGGATATCCATTCGTGGGCGCGCCGCAACCCGGCGTCACGACTCAGCAACCATCATTCCGGCAGGCATGGCATTCCGCCGAAATTGTGATTGATGACGATCGCCTGATCCTGAAATTGAACGGAGTCCGAGTTCTGGATGGACACTACCCGGTTCTCATGGCGAGAACGCGGAAGAACGTTGAATATGGTTTCGGTCTTGTGGGACGAGACTCAGTCTCATCCAACGCGAAAGCCCAGTGGGTTTACAACGAATGGTACGACAACGTCGAAATCTACGACCTGGGTACGCCCGTACGAGAGCGGCGGTGGCCCAGAAAACTTCATGTCGCGACATGGGGCGACGACTCGAACACCGGTTCCGATCCCGCGCATCCATGGCGAACGTTGCGCAAAGCCTTTTCCGAACTTGGGCAGGGCGATCGTCTGACTCTTCAGGAAGGGACTTACGACGAGGACGTCACCTGGGTCGATCCCGTGGCCTCTGATTCTCCGACGCTGGGTGCCGTGCTTTCTGACTATCCGACCGTCATCCAGGCCAGCCCGCACGAACAGGTGACGATCAAAGGTGCGTGGCGATTTGCCAATGCGGGATGGTTACGGGTTGAAGACCTGACGTTCGCGGGAGAAGAACACGGTCTGTCGATCACCGCATCCAGTTCCCCGATCCGGCAGGTCGGGCAGCCGGTCCAATTGCCTGCAAAGGTCTCACTACGGCGACTGACGTTTCGTGATCAGTCCTCTGGACTTGCACTGGATGTGAACGAAGCCTGTCGCGCCGAATGCGGACGTAGTCTGTTTCTTGACGGAACCGGCGGCCTTGCCGTCGCTGGCGACGGAGAGGTCACGCTGATGCGGTGTGTGCTCAATCGTGCGTCGACGAAGGAGCCCGGTACGACTCGCATGCGTTTCATCCACTGCACTCTGATTGGTGAATCGTTCGCAGGCGATGACTCGACCGAGGTCAATTGTCTGGCTTTCAGCTCGTTGACCAAAGCGGGAAAGGCACTGCACGATCCTGCCGGGAGTCGCTTCGATCCGAAACCCGGCGCCTCCTTCCTCGATGCTGGAGAGTCTTTGCCCGTCGATCAAAGCATTCCGGGCTGGGCAGACATGCCGACTGCGGGAAAACCGGATTTGGGTGCCTTTGAGTATTACCCGCCGCGCAATCTGAAGTGCCACATGGTCATGGAGAAGGAAGACCTCTTATCCGACCAGCCGATCGCCGTGCCAATGCCGGAACGGGTAAAGGCGATCAACGACGCAATCAAGGCCCTGCGACCCGGCGATACTCTGCGCGTGTCGCCAGGTCTGTGGACCGAGAGCGGTCTTTCACTAACCAATCTGCGTGGTGAACCCAATGCACCAATTCGAATTGTGTCCGATCCGCCACTCGGCGCGATTGTTCATGGAACCGTTCGGTTTTCGAACTGCAACCATGTGTATCTGGAGGGGTTTCGAATTGCGGGATATCAGGGCCGGACACCTAAGAAAGTCGGGGCGGGAGTCGTGTGGGAGAATTGCGGTCGAACCTGGGTGGTGGGATGTGAGATTACTGAGTTCGGACACACGGGCGTTTCAGGTGAAGAGCAGGGCGTCACGTTGCTGCGGAACTGGATCCATCACAATGGTGTTGGCGGCCTGAATCACGGGATCTACTGGTCCGGAGAAGGGCCGAGCTGGGTGATTGGCAACACGTTCTACGGCAACGCTGGCTGGGGATTCCACAACCACCAGGGTGCCTACGATGGCTGGCGCGGATGGAAACACAACGTCCATCACAATCTGTTTGTCGGCCCCGGGGGTGCCATCGTCACAACCGGCAGTCGCGGGACGTATTTCAACAACACAATTATCCGTCCGTCGAATGCCTCGTTCTGGTTTTACAATGACGGGCACAGGGACAACCTGATCGCGAACAACATCATCGTCGACGGCGCGAACGGCGTGCATACTCGCGACGGCAACGTGTTTTCGCACAACCTGACGTTCGGACCGAACGAAACACTGCTGGGCAAGGACCCCGTGAAAGGCGACCCGCTGTTCGTGGACAGCAAAGCCAATGACTACCGGCTTAAGCCGCAGAGTCCGGCGATCAATGCCGGCAAGCCAGTCGGTTTATCCGACGCTCAGAATCCAACGCTGGGTGCCTATGACGGAAACGCACAATGGGCGCCGCCCAGACAGATTCCAGTCTATGTCCCCAAGGCGCTGAAGCAGCTGAACACAAAGCTCAAGGAACTCGACATCGACGGCTCTGGTCGCAAGAAGAGAAAACTGCCCCGCCCGTCTTTTCAGTGATGGTGAATCCGTGGAAAGACCATGCTGAATCACTGAACCTGGTCCCGTTACAAGCCCGAAGCGCAAGCGAGTGAACTTCGGATTCGGCAAGCGAGTGAACCAATTGCAACATGTCGGAGTTCACTCGCTTGCGCTTCGGGCTTGTATGGATTGGGACATCGCGAGGCGCTCCACGCGTGGGGTCGTGAAACGAATCCCAAACGCTGGACACCGCGGAACTCAATCGACGTACACGAACTCGTTCAGATTGAAGATGGCCCGGCACAGGTCTACCAATGCAAGTTGTTCTGCCCGATCTGCAGCACGGCCAGATTGGTGTATCTTCGTGTGGCGGGTCAGCAAGGCGCGGGCGAGTTGCAACTCGTCATTGTCGGGATTCCGCGCTAGCGCGTGTTGGAATACGGCCCTTACCAATTTCGCGGTTTTAATGTCGTCTCTGTACGACAGGTTGTCAGCCGGTCCCGCGATGCGCGCCGCAAAGGCATGGGCGAAGCGAACGGCGGCGGTACTGTTCAGAAGCATCAGTGCCTGCGCAGCGACAACCGTTGTGTCGCGGCGAGCACAGGAGACCGTTGTGTCGGGCAGATCAAAAGCCTGAAGAAACGGGATTGGCAAACAACGCTTACGAATCAGAAACACACTGCGGACGTCCGTCTCTTCGACCGGGTCAGTGTACCAACCCTGCATTCGCCCGCCGTCCTTGCCCTCCAGCGCTTCCAGAATCGCCGGTTGAGCCCGCAGCAGGTCTTTGGGAACTTCAGGCCACAACGATTTTCCACCGGCATACGGCTTCAACGATCCTGACACGAGCAGCAGACTGTCACGCAGCGTTTCGGCATCGAGGCGTCGGATGTTCTGCCGCCAGAGTAGATGATTGTCGGGGTCGACTCTCGCGGAATCAGCGATCGTGCTCGACGACTGCCGGTATGTCTTCGACATCACGATTGCACGGTGCAGCCGTTTGAGCGACCAACCGTTTTCAACAAATGCGACTGCCAGGCCGTCGAGGAGTTCGGGGTGCGTCGGACGGGAACCGGTGTAACCAAGATCGTTGGGCGTCGCGATGAGTCCCGTGCCAAAGTGCTGCTGCCAGATGCGATTCACGATCACCCGCGCGGTCCACGGGTTGCTTGCTGAGGCGATCCAGTTGGCCAGTGCCAGACGACGACCAGTCGTATTCCCGCGAGGTGCCTCTACATTGGCTGGTCCGGGATACAGCACAGACACAAATCCGGGCGGAACTGCATCCCGAGGCGAATGAAAGTCACCCTGGTAGAAGACGTGAGTCACCGGAACTGTCGCACCAGAGTCGCCGGCTCCCATCGCGGCACGCGGCTTACGCTTCGTTGCCTCAACCGCTGCAATCCGTCCGGCGATTTCCGCGTAACGTCCCTTGTCTGGCTCGGCGTCCTTGTTCAGCTTCGATTGCTCGGCCTTGAGTGTTTTGACCTGACCGTCCAGTTCGGCATTGTGCCGGTTGATTTCGTCCAGTGCCTCGGGCAGCTCGATAACAAGCTCGTCTCGCGGTGTGACGCCTGCGAAGAATGCGCGTAAACGGTAGTGGTCGGCCTGTGACAGCGGATCGTACTTGTGATCGTGACACTGGCAGCACGACACCGTCAGACCGAGGAATGCCGATGCGGTGGTGTTCGTGACGTCGGCCATCATCTCGGCTCGCAGGCGGTCTGCCTCCTGAAAAATAGAAGCCGTGCTGTCCCACTGACCCAGCCGTAGAAAGCCAGTGGCAATCAGCGCGTCGGCTTCTGACGGGTTTTGTGGCGGTCCACTGACCAGTTCATCACCCGCCAGTTGCTCGCGAATGAACTGATCGAACGGCTTGTCCTGGTTGAATGCCCGGATGACGTAATCGCGGTACTGCCAGATGAGTGGTCGAAATTCATCTCGTTCGTAACCGTGAGTGTCGGCGTAGCGAACAACATCCAGCCATAGTCTCGCCTGGCGTTCTCCATAGTGCGGCGATTCGAGCAAGCGTTTCACGAGTTTGCCATAAGCGTCAGCCGACTTATCGGCGACGAACGCCGCGACCTCGTGTAGAGTCGGTGGCAACCCGGTGAGATCAAACGTCAGTCGGCGGATGAGTGTTCGCTGATCGGCTTTGGGGGACAACTTCAGCCCGGCGGCATCGAGGCCCTCTTGAATGAGAGCATCGATAGCGGCGTCCATCGGTGAGTCACCGTGTGTAAATGCAGCCGACGCGACTGGGCTCTTCAGTGACCAGAGATCGAGGCGCTTCCCGCGATACAGTTTTCGAATCGGATTCCGCGCGTCGGTGAATGCATCGCCGATCGGTTCGCCTCCACGATCGGGTACTCCGGGTGAACCGGCACCTGGACGATACGCATCCAGCGAGGCCAGATCGGGTCCCAGAATCATCGCGTCGAAAAACGCTTCTTCACCACCATCGCACGTCGGAGCGATCCCTGTCAGCGTGAAGTCGCCGAGGTCCTTCCACAGATCGAATGTTGAGACTGTCCATTCCGTCGGTGCGGTGTCACTGATCGAGACCGATGACCAGCCCGTCGTGTTGGGGCCGGCGACGTAGCGCCCTCTTGCAACCTTCGCACTCGGCCACTGACCACTTGAGGCCAGTTCGATCATCACGCTTCCGCCGCCGCGCTTCTTCCACGCCAGCCTCAGATAGCGGTACTGGCCCGGTTGAGGCTTCTCGCGAATGACAAAGTGCCAGCCCGGAATTCGTTCAGAAAACCGTTGTGGTGGTGTCACCGCCAGAGCGGTCCGGCCCGAATACACGTCACCCTGCACCAGTCGCAACTTCCCTTTGCCGCTGTTCAGCGTTTTGAGAAACGCGGGATCGTCGTCGAAAAGCACGACGACCGGTTCCGGCCACGCCGCACCCGCTTTGACCCACTGCGTGAGGATGGCGATCTCTTTATTCGACAACTTCTGCTTCGGCGGCATTTGCAGGTCGGAATCGTCAAATGTGATGGCCGTGATCAGCAGGCTTTTCTCGACGTTCCCCGGCACCAGTGCCGCGCCGCGATCCCCGCCCGCCTTTGCTGCTGCCATTGAATCGAGTCGCAAACCGCCTTCCTGCTTTTCCGGCCCATGACACGAAACGCACCTGGCCTCAAGCAACGGCTGCACGTCATTCACAAACCGCGCGAATTCATCAACAGCGAGTGCCCGTGACCCGACACCAGACACAACAAGAAGCAAGCCAGACAACGAAAGTCTCAGGAGACTCTGCACGGGAACGCTCCCACAGTTTCACGGCACAGAACGGCTGTTTAAGCCAGGCACAGTATATCTCAGTTGCGACAGGTATTTCGTCGCATGCACCATATCATGTGCCTCGTGTCTTCAAATGTTGTCGCGACCGATCTGTCGAAGGAGGACCATTATGCGAGTCCCTGCCATGAGTTTGTGCCTTGGTTGTATCTGCCTGCTGAGTGCGCATCAGACTTCGGGACAGAATCCAGCAGCGGAAACTCTGGAGCCAGACCTGGCTGTTCGCATTGAACTGGACCAGCACGAGCACTGCTTCACCGTGCGCTTCTTTGTGAAGAACAACGGCGAGTCAGATGCGAAAGTGACCTACGGGAGGGGCGACAGCGGTCTGGAAGTTGTGCCGCACTTCAGGTTTGCCGGGTTGTACATTTCTCCGCCGACGTACCTCCGACTAGCACGGCGTGCTTTGCGACCAAACGTGCGGAAGATCCCGGCGACAGCGGAGATTCTGTACGGGACCTTCACGCTGGGTTACCCGCAGTTCTCGCGTCGCTTGAGACGGGATCGGGACGACGAGCTTTCCGCGTTCATCCGCTTCCCGGATTCGAAGAAAACGCTGTACGCGCCGCTGCAGCAATTGAAACTTCCGAACGAGGAGAAGCCGGAAGCACAGCGGTAACGCCCTGGGCTATGCTGCCCATGCGCGTACATGTTACGAGGACGACCCCAGACTGACAGAGACTGTTGTTCCGATCGGCAATGTCGGCCATACACGGCCCGCGGGGCGAATGGTCACGGCAATCTGTGACTCACCGTCGACGTTCGCCGGACGAGTCGCCTGGGGTGGAATCGCTTCAATTCGCCCGCTGCGAAGCTCCCCGCCGGGAAAGGTCAGCGAGACTTCACGATCGACACTCAACTCGGGGGCCAGGCGGCTGGGGAGTTCCACCTGGACGCTCTCATGGCTGCGATCGAAAATCCGCAACAAGGTGTATCCCTGTTGCACAGCGTCGCTGACATCGACCTGCACCAGTCCGGCCATGCCGTAGATGGGAGAACTCACCACTTGAGTGCTTTCAGTGTATTGCAGCTCCGAGACGCGCCCACGGACGTTCGCGAGTTGTTCTTCCATCGCAGGAAGACCCAGCGCCGCGTGCAGTTTGTCTGGCAGTTGTTCTTGTTCTGCCTGCAGGCGAGACAGTCGCGATTCGCTCAGGTTGATTCTGGCTTGTTTCGTGTCGAGGTCGTTTTCGATCCGGCCCCGTTCGATCATCACACCAAGCTGCATCGCTGGTCCGGGTGCATCTCGCAGCAGGCGCATCAGATCCATCGGGTCGGTGCTGGCGACGGGATTGTCGAGATGTCCGAGAAAATCAGAAAACGCGGTGTCTCGGAAACTCAGTTGAAAGCGGTCGCCTTCGAGCTGGGCCAGGTCGTCACGGATGTCGTGAACCACCGTCTCCATGTCCCCCAGAATCTGATGGAGTTCCAGTTCGTATTCCGCCTGGGCAATTCTCAGATCCGCAGCCAGGCGATCAACTTCTGACTGCGCGGACGCGATTCGGTCGGCGTGATCCAGATTGTCGATGACAAACAGCGCATCATCGGGATAGACGATCTGACCGGGTTTCACACTGACCTGGTCGACGACTCCGTTGACCGATGCTGTGACTTCGACTGATCGTGCCTGTAGCTCACCGGAGAACTGTTCCGGTATTTGACTGCGGACATACTGTGTCAACGCAGCACTCCCGGCCAGCGCCAGTCCGGCAAGGATGACTGTACGAAAGAGCGTGGCAGGACGGCCTGGCGAAGATCTGGTCGGGCCGGTGGATTTCTGGTGTGTCATGTCGCCTCTCCGCTGAGGTTTTCCGAATGGCCCGTGTCAGTGAATCGCCACGCGTGATCTCGGACGAGATCGAAGATGTGAGGGTGCGAAATGCCGTGGCGAAGGAATGTCAATCATTGGTGCAAGGCCCCGGATACTCATCGGGGTGTCCTGTCTTTCGGTGCGGAAGCGGAGCGTTGTCCACGCGAAGACTGGGGAACGCGAACATGTCGGCAGCGGCCGTTTTGAAATTGCGGAGAAAATCGGTTAGCCGCACAGTTTGACAGGCTTACCGCATTGACCGGTTATGCGACTGCTTCGGGCGATGGCCGCAGGACCGGCAAATGTGGAATGGGGTCGGCTCCGATAAACCTGACACAGGGTGCATCCGGCATGAGCCGCGTGCCCGGTGAAATCGGTCTCACCTCGATTCCGTATGGCAGCAGTCCCGGCTGAGCGGTCCGGTGCTGCTGCCGTCAGGAAACGCAGGTTTGACGCCTGCAGGGGTCGGTCAATTGAGGCAGGTCAGGGAGTTTCCGGTTGCTTTGACGGATTCGTCGTTTCAGGATGAGTCGTTCAACCACCAGCCGGATGCGTGCGCGCCGTATCCTCCGCGAGCCCGTCTCGCGGGACGTGCACGCATCGGGCTGGCGATTCAGCGACAGTGACACATTCTGGATATCGCGCATGCACTGCCGGTCAGTGGCTGTGATTCTTCTCACTGGAATGCTCCTGCATTCTCCGCTGTCGCTGCGCGCCCAGGATGCTGATCCGGCCGATCCGGCACCACTTCCGGCTGCCGAGGAATCGCCGTTGCTGGTTGAGCCGAAGTCGCCTTTAGCACTGTTCGACGCCATCGTGCTGATGGTTGATCTGGAGCGGCCGAATCTGGCTCGCAAATATCTGGAACAGTTGCTCGCACAGAATCCAGCCGACGCAGACATTCTGCGCATGCGGGACAAGCATGGTCCCGGCATCTTTCTGGAGATTGCCAACGACAAGCGCATGCAGCCGCTGTCGGTGCAGTTGCTCGATCGCATGAATGTGGTGTTTCGCCGCTACGCCGCGGATTCCACTCGGCTTGACACGTTGATCGCTGACCTGACCGGTGATCCCGGTCGGCGTGAAATTGCCATTGTGCAACTTCGCAGTGCCGGTTCGATTGCGGTCCCGCGGATGCTGACGGTGGCCGCTGGTTCTGGTGATTCCTCGACGCGCGACGCGATCGTCTACACGTTCGCCCGGATGGGCAAACAGATTGTGCCGCCGCTGCAGGGAGCCCTGGAAGCACCGCAGGAAGCCATCCGCACGGTTGCCATCGATGGACTGGGTTGGCTCCGGGCCATCGAGTCTGTGCCGTGGTTGTGGCATCACGCGTATGGACCGGGACGCTCACTGGGTGAACAGCAGGCTGCTCGCGGATCGCTGGCGCGAATCCTGCGAGGTGACGTCAAACGAACGTACGACATCAGTGCCTTCGGTGCAGTCGGTCAGCTTCAGGACATCGCTCAAACTCATTTTCGCAATGAGTACGCGTGGCTGAGCGATGAGAATGGACGGGTCGAGTTGTGGTCCTGGAATCGGCAGGCCAACGCGCTCGCCGCATGGCAGGTGGATGCGGAGACGGCGTCGCTCATTATTGGCAACCGCTTCGCTCAGCAGGCATTGTCCATGTCACCGGATCGACGTGATCTTCAGTCGCTGGCGCTGGCGCTGCGCCTTTGCTTCGAAGCGCACACTGTCGGCTGGGATCAGCCGCTGCCCACCGGTCCCGGAACGGCGCACGACCTGGCTCTACTGGCCGGCCCCGACACTGCGCTCGATATGCTCAGTCTGTCATTGAAAAACCTGAATCCGAAGTCGGCCCTGGCGGCTTTGAATGTGCTGGGACAGATTGGCAACCGAAATCAGCTCAGCACGCGGAACGGTCAGGCCTCGCCCATCATCCAGGCCATGAACCACCCCAGCTTTCGCGTGCAGTTCGCGGCGGCGTCCACGGTGATGCAGTTCGATCCTGTCGAACGGTTTCAAGGTTCTTCCCGAGTCGTCTCAATTCTCACACGGGCACTCAACGACAGTGGCACTGGTCAAGGGCTGGCCATCGACCCGAACGAGACACGGGGTCTGGGCACCGCGGCTCTGCTGGGCCAGATGGGATATCTCCCACAACAGGCCGTGACCGGGCAGGACGGATTCCGCATCGCGGCGGAACGCGGTGATATCGAGATGATCGCTGTTCACGCCGCCTGCATCCGCTGGGGCCTGAGTCAGACGATTGCCAATTTGCGAGCTGACTCGCGCACCGCGGGAATCCCAATCGTCATTTACGGCCCTGAATCGGTCGAGCCAAACGTCCGCCGACTGGTGGCCGAATATCCGCTGGTGGGTTTCGTACTGGAAGGCCCGCAGAGTTTCAAAATCGGAATCCGCACCTTCCTGACGCGATTGCAAACTCCGCCTGTGACGCAACAACAGCGAGCCGACCGAACGTCTGCCGCGGGATTCTGGTTCGCTCACATTGCCGATGGCCGTCGCATGAACGTGTTCGATATCTCGCGTTCGGAAGCGGCCCTGTTCGACGCCGTTGACGATCCCGGCGTCGCCGGCAACGCGATCGTTGCTCTGGGATCGATTGCCACAACTGGTGCCCAGCAACGACTGCAGGAACTGGCTGTCAGCCCGGCACGTGATCCAGCACTCAGTGAAACCGCTGCCGTACAGCTCGCATTTCACATTCAGAAACACGGCGTCCTGCTGGACAAAGCCCGCGTCAAGGAAGTGACAGCAGCTCTCGGAACGGCCACCGAACCGACTTTGCGCACAGCGCTGGCCACGGTGATCGGCTCATTCCGCCCGAACGCAGCACGTGTCGGCCAACTGCTGCAGAACCTGCCCGAAGCCACAGTCCCGAGCGGACCATAGTCTGGCTTGTGATACCCTCATTGGTGTCCGAATCACGAATAGCGCGGCCGGCGATTTTTCTCGGGTCCGCATGTCGAGGCATCGTGATGTGATGTCACCCAGCTTGTCTTCGTCCTCGTTGGCTCACAGACGAACCTCTACCCGGCGGCCGCGTCGACGACTCCGCGGTTGCAGCGGGGCGCAGGCCTGACGATGTCAGAATCTCGGAACGGCGTTGTGGTTGGTCCGGCCTGCTTTTCGGAGAAGACAAAAACGCACCAGGTCCATTTGATTCCCGGAAAGTGACCAGGGATGATGATTTGGGAAGCCAACAGGCAGGGCAAGACTCGACTTCTTACTTCGACGAGGATGTTTCATGTCCAAGCAGCGGATGACCGTTTTCATCACGTTTCTAATGTGCTCACTGCTGTTTTTGGAAACAGCCTTCACAGCGCCGCCGACCCGCCCGTTCGATGCTCCTGGTTCCCCGACCTTCGAGCGACTGGATGGGAAACCGGGCGTGAATCCGCCGCTCGATGTTGATGGTAACTTCCTCATCGGACCTGAGTACTCACCGGCCACTGAGCGTAAGGTTGTCGAAGGTGTCCCGCAGGGGAACGTGCAGCAATTCATCATCGATTCGAAGGACACGAGACTCTTAAACCCGGGGATTGCCCGAAAGGTCTTCGGCACGCTGGATCCCGCAAACCCGAAGACCCTGATCGTCGAAACCCATGAGATTGACTACAAGCGGCAGATCACTGTTTACGTTCCGGATCAATATGTGCCGGGCACCGACGCACCCTTCATGGTCTGCCACGATGGTCCCAGGGGCCGACCGAACATGTTGCTGCCGCGTATTCTCGACAATCTGATCGCGCAGAAGCGTGTCCCCGCGATGATCGCCATCATGGTCGCCAACGGAGGCGGCGATGCTCAGGGGCACGAACGAGGCAAAGAGTACGACAGATGTCGGGCCTGTTCGCCGAATACATTGAGAGCGAAGTACTGCCACGGGTGGAGAAACATTGCGAGGTCAAGCTGACCAGAGATCCCGACGGTCGCGCGACCATGGGTAGCAGTTCCGGAGGCTCGGCCGCGCTCATCATGGCCTGGTATCGCACGGATCTCTATCACCGCGTACTAACGACGTCAGGCACTTTTGTGAACCAGCAATGGCCTTTTGACCCGAAGACGCCCGATGGGGCCTGGGGCTTTCACAACAAGCTCATTCAAGAGACCCCAAAGAAGCCCATCCGGATTTTCATGGCCGTTGGCGACCGCGACAGTTTCAACCCCAACATCATGCGCGATGGCATGCACGACTGGGTCGAGGCAAACCACCGCATGGCTAAAGTGCTGAAGGCCAGGGGCTACCACTACCAATATCTGTTTTGCCAGAACTCCGGCCACGGCGTCGGCAACGCAAAGGCGCAATTCCTGCCTCACGCCATCGAATGGGTATGGAGAGGATACGCCCCCAAACAGAACAAGTGACTGGGAACAGAGGCGACTGACACGTCCAGTCATCACAGTTCTCGCCGACTTTGTGCTGCCGGAAGATGCGTGTTTTATGACGGTTGAGAGTCCTCGTAGCGAAAGTCACCAGGACTTTCGGCAAGTCAACCTAAGCTGACGTCAAAGCAGTTCCTTCACAGGCTCGCCGCCTTTGGTGATCGTTAGAGGCCGACCCAGCGGGCTGACGTTTTCCTTGCGAGGGTTGATTTTCAGAGCGCTGCAGAAGGTGCAGAATAAATCGGGAACCGTGACCGGGCGTTTATCGACCAACATACCGTCGGCGGTTGTGGCACCGATGACCTGACCACCTCGAAGGCCGCAACGCGGCAGCGGTATCGACTTCATCTTCGGGACGACCTCGCCGAGTTCGCCGGGCAGGTACCAGCGCACGCCAAGGCTTCGCAGATAGCCGCAGACCACATTGAACGAACTGCGTTCGTCGAACTGCCAGAGTTATTCGCGCTCGCCGCTGGCCAATGTCTCGGGCATCCGTTCGCGATACTTGTAAAGCCCGCCATTGGGCACGCCGAACGGCAATCCGCTCGCCTTTTCCCACTCGGATTGCAGTTTTTCGCCGCGTCCGGAGTTATTCTTCGCCCACGGCTCCTTTGGCGTGAAATCTGTGTCGTCGCCAATTAGCGCGAGCCACTTCTCACCGGAAGCAATGCGGTAAGCGCCGTGTTCGAGACGATCAGCGGTGACGCCGAGTTTCGCCGCGTGCGGGCTCTCGCCTACGTAGATCTGGACCGGAACATCGGCGGAAGGCTCGGCTCTGATTGGAAGCCGCGCGCCGGAGATCTTCGCAACGTAGGTTTGCAGCTCAGCTGCCGCCAACCGCGTCGAACGCGCCGGAGATTCGCTGATGATAACAAAGGGTAAGCCTTTCCTTCATTAAGGAGAAACTGGTCCTCGGCTTTCAGCTGCGCCAGGGAAAGACTGAATGCGCAGACGGCGGTAACAATTCGGAGCGGTTTCATGGTGATGTCTCGGGGCATCGGTTGACAAAAATGGAAACAATGAGTCCTGACCCCTTAGGATTCTTCTTCATAGCAATCCTCTTCTTTAATTGTCGCCTGAACCAGGCGTCCCCCTGGAAATCTCGAATGGTTGTGGTAAAACCACAGACACCAGACACTCGAACTCATGAACTCCACATACGGAATAAGATCAATCGTCGACAATGATCACCGCTGCAGCGTTTGCTCGACCGTCATCATCGCCAACACACAAACATAGCCCACGTTGAGCAGCGGTCGTGTTTTTTTGTGATGTTTAGTGGGGAAACGGGCGGATTCGTGAGACGTTGGTATCAGAGGGCGAGTTGTGGGGGGACGTAAGTTGTTTGGTGGAAGAGCTCGTGGGCTCGGCCGGCTTTGATCCAGGCTCGCAGACGGATCATGGTTTCGGCGTTTTCGCGGAGCCAGTAGATCGCGTTGCCTTTGACGCGAAGATTGATGACTCGGCGGATCACGCTTTCGATCGCTCCGCTGCCGATCGGCATGTGATGATGACGCGCCCGGCTGTAGTCCATGCGGCGATGCTCAAGGCCGTGGGTGATGAAGTAGTTCAACCACGTCGTCTGGTCTTTCGAACGTCGGCGTTTCGTGAGTTCGGTGATGGCGTCGACGACTGATCCGATTTCGCCTCGCAGCAGACGTTTCTTCTGAGTGGTCACCCAGCGTTTGCGAGCGGTGACGTCGAGTTTTGTACTTTCCGCCAGCTT
>Ga0209089_10002998_pt1 | contig 14569 bp, 15 predicted proteins | sample ArcticOcean_MG_C_FD_187431 | JGI IMG/M metagenome (GOLD analysis project Ga0209089, IMG submission 187431) | Marine microbial communities from western Arctic Ocean - ArcticOcean_MG_CB2_150 (SPAdes) (version 2) | ecosystem: Environmental > Aquatic > Marine > Oceanic | place: Arctic Ocean: Canada... | reverse complement strand
AGCCGCCGATCTGACCCGCGCCGAGGCGGCCCACGCGGCACGCCTATTCGATATCCGCGTTGGCCAGGGCTTTGATGTGCATCGATTTGAAGCGGGCGATCGGCTGCGTTTATGCGGCATCGATGTGCCCCATTCCACCAAGCTGGCCGGCCATAGCGACGCCGATGTGGCCCTGCATGCGGTCACCGACGCCATTCTGGGCGCCATCGGCGATGGCGATATCGGCCGCCATTTTCCGCCCGGCGAGGCGCAATGGCGGGACGCCGATTCCGCCCGCTTTGTCGCCTTCGCCGTGGACCGGGTGCATGCCTTGGGCGGCCGTCTGGCCCATCTGGATATCACCATCATTTGCGAAGCGCCGCGGATCACGCCGCACCATGCCGCGATGGTCGCCCGTCTGTGCGTCATCACGGGATTGGCCACGAACCGGGTCAGCGTCAAGGCTACCACCACCGACCGCCTGGGCTTCACCGGCCGCAATGAAGGCATTGCCGCCCAAGCCACCGCCACCGTGCGCCTACCGATCTGAATGGCGAACCCACGGCCCAGGGCAACCTTGCCCCTGTCCCATCCGGCCTGTCTGCTGGCGACCTGGTTCGGAGCCGGCCTGTTGCGTCCGGCGCCGGGCACCTGGGGCTCGCTGGCCGCCCTGCCCCTCGCCTGGATCATAGTCCATTTCGGCAGCCCCTTGGCGCTTGCCGCCGCGACCATCGCCGTCTTCGCCGTGGGTTGTTGGGCAGGCGGTGTTTACGAGCGGGCCGGCGGCGGCAAGGATCCGGGCGTGGTGGTGATCGACGAAGTGGCTGGGCAATGGCTAGTCTTGATCGCCGCGCCGCTGGATCCCTGGTATTATATAGCCGCTTTTGTGCTGTTTCGGTTGTGTGATATCACCAAACCCTGGCCGGCAAACTGGGCCGAACGGCGCTTCACGGGCGGCCTGGGCATCATGATGGACGATATCATGGCCGCGCTATACGGCGTGGCAGCGATCGCGGCATTTCGAATTTTGATCTAATGCGACGGGAGCAGAATAATGAAATTTGGCGGCATAGCAGCAACTAAAATCGATGATTGGCAAGTCTTCCCGTACCTGGAGGGACTGGGCTATGACAGCGGCTGGGTACCTGATTCACAGATGATCTGGTCGGACTGCTATGCCACCATGGCGCTGGCCGCCTGGCATACTTCTAAGCTGCGCCTGGGCACCGGCGTGGCGATCGCCGGCACCCGGCTGGCCCCGGTCACGGCCCATTCCATTGCTTCGATCAACCGTATCGCGCCGGGCCGGACCTTCCTGGGTATCGGCACCGGGCACACCGCCATGCGGATTATGGGGCAGGATCCGGTCCCGCCCTCGGCCTTTCGTGATTATCTCCGCGTCGTGCGTGGCCTGTTGGCCGGCGAAGAAGTGGACTACGCACCGCCGGGCAAGGAAAGCCGGCCGATCCGCTTTCTCGACCGGCAGTTGGCTTGTATCGATACCGACAGCAAGGTACCGATCTATGTTGCCGCAAACGGCCCCAAGGCCCTAGCGGCGACCGGGGCCTATGGCGACGGCCGGATAAGCGCCGGCAACGAGCCTTACGGCTTGCTAACGCAAAATTTGGAGCGGATCCGCAAAGGCGGCGAGGACGTCGGGCGCCAGATTGACAAAACCTTCCACGCCTCGGTCCTGACCTTCTCCTGCGTACTCCAGCCCGGCGAGCCATTGACTTCGGACCGGGTCATCGAGGAAACCGGCGCCCAGGTCGTCTCCTCGCTACATTTCTGGTATGAACTCTACCGCCAGCGTGGCAACGATAACTTCGTCCTGGGTGAAGTCCGCGGCCTGTGGGAGGACTACAAACGCTACGTGGAAACCGAGATGCCGGAGGCGCGCCGCCATCAAATGCTGCATCAGGGCCATTGCGCATTTTTGGCCGCCGAGGAACGGCGCTTCGTGACGCCGGAAATGATCCGGGTCTCGGGTGGTCTGGTCGGCGAACCGGATGAAATTATCGGCCGCATTCGGGAGCTTGAAAAGGCCGGCCTGCGCGAAGTTGTCCTGTTGCCGCCTATTGCGGTCGCACGGCCCAATTTCAAGGAATTCGCCGAACAGATCATGGCACGATATTGACTTTACCGTTTTCCCGGAAGGAATAGGCCCCATGTATTCCGATGCGTTGGTCGAGCAGGCCACAGCCCTGTTGCAAGCCTGCCGGACGGCGGGTGTCATGATAGCCACGGCGGAGTCCTGCACCGGTGGTCTGATCGCGGGCTGTTTGACAGAAATCGCTGGATCCTCGGACGTGGTGGATCGCGGCTTCGTCACCTATTCCTATGCGGCCAAGAACGCCATGCTTGATGTCCCCATGGCGCTGATCGAAAGCGGGGGTGCGGTCTCGGAACCGGTCGCCCGGGCCATGGCGGAAGGCGCCATCATCCATTCTACCGCCGATCTGGCCGTGGCTGTCACCGGCGTAGCGGGACCGAGCGGAGGCACGGCGACAAAACCAGTCGGCCTCGTGCACCTGGCCTGCGCCCAGCGTGGCGGGGCAACCGTGCATCTGGAGCAACGCTTCGGCGATCTCGGCCGGGCCGGCATCCGCGAAGCGGCCATCCACAAGGCGCTGGAGATATTATCGCAGATGCTTTCCCGGCGCCCGAGCGGCGCCTGACGCCACGGCAGAGCGTTAACCGCCATGTTACCCAGTCTAGACACGCGAGATATGCGGCTCGCCGTGATCGGCGCCATCATCATCCAGTTGGCCGTGGCCGGGATGGGACGGAGCCTTCTGGGCCCAGGCGGGACCGGAGAACCGGCAACAATTTTGCTGGCCTATCTGGTTTTGCCCAGCCTGGCGGCGATTATCTGGATCTGGTTCGCCGCTGTCTGGTCCGAGCGCGACGGCTGGGCCTGTCTGGGTTTTGCCCGCATTGACCGCCGCTGGTTTATCCAAGCAGTTGCCCTGGGTCTGTTTTCGGTACCCGCCACCATGTTGATTACCGCCCTGACCCGTCCGTTGTTCGGAGCCGCCAAAGGCCCGGCGCTGCCGCTCGCCAACGAACAAGCCTGGAGCCAGCCGTCGTTTTTACTGGCCATATTTCTGGGTATCGTGGTGCTGGCGCCCTTGATGGAGGAAACGGTTTTCCGCGGCCTGTTATTTGGCTGGTTGCGCCAGCGCTTCGGGTTATGGCACGCCGCCATCCTGGCCGCATCGGCCCATGCCGCATTGCATTTCGACATAGGCGCCCTTCCAGGCCTGTTGCTGTTGTTTCTGTTCCTGGCCTGGGTCTACGAATATTCTAGTAGCTTATGGGTGCCCGCAATCATCCATGCCATCCACAACTTCACCGTCCTGCAATTGTCTTAATTATTCCTGGCGTTTTTTGTGGCCCGGACAGCGCAAGACGCCGGTCAGGCCGCCGCCTGGGCTGTTTCCCATTCGTTCCGCATCCATTCAACGCAGGCGATGGCCTGTTCGAACAGGGAATAGCGGCAGCCCTGGCCATAGTCCAGATTAGGGATGAATTCGGTGGAGATCTGGCCCAAGGGGCTATCCTCGTCGCGGGCATGGTGGCGCAGCAGGTCCCGCACCACTTCCTTCCACGGCTCTAACGCTTCTGCTCGCCAGGGCGAATGATAGGCGCCGGGCACCGGTTCCACGAATGGATATTGAATGCCCCTGCCCGGATTACCGTCACCGTCCTTGGCATCCAGGTTCAGCGGATTGTTGGGAACGGCGGAGCGGGCATGGCAATGGCCAATCCAATTGTTGGCGATCCATTCGCCACACACATCGCCATCCTTGAATGGGTCCAGGACCAGGCGCCCCGCCGCCACATCGCCGGTTATATCGAATACCGCTTGTTCTTTCGGATTATTCATTTTAAAAATGACATGGCTATGATCCAAGGTCATGCGAAACGGTAGGCTCCGCGCCTCGGCCAGGTGCCCCACCGGCGTGACCCGACGAAAATCCTCGGACCACATGTTAATATGCACCTCGATGCAGGGCGTGACCCCGTGGCGGTCGCCCAATGTCACCGCCCGTTCATAAAATTCAACGACATCAAGGTCGCTGGCCAGTTCACCATCGGACCGGTGCGCCAGTACTTGCACGTTATGGATCGTTGAACCCAGGTCGCCGGCAATTTCAAGATTGCGCTCCAGAAGGTCCTCATCCTTGCCGACCCGATAGAACCACCCGCTGCACCGCACCGGCAGGCCATATTTTTTCGACGCCACGCGGAACGCCTCAATTTCGTGGGTATCAGGGGTCTTGTCCACATAATCAAATACGCCGGCCTCGGCCGCCATGGCGAAACGGGTATCGATATCCGGCATGCCGTCGGCCTCGCCATGCCGGATGCCGTTGGTTTGAATGCCGAATAAAAGTGTCTTCGCCATAGCTATTCTCCTTCTTCAACAAATTAAACCACCTGCCATGGATTATCCAAGGAAGACGAAAACTCTAAAAAACAATTTAATTACAATTTTAATTATATGGTCTGTGGTGGACCCAGAAAATTGAGGCTATCCAGGAGTTAGGCTTGTCAGAATGGCGAACGAAGACGCGAAGATGGCCACTAACAAAGGCCAATCCGGTGGGGTCGATAATTCTGACTTTGGCCTATTGCTGGATTAGTACCACGCCCTCATGTCCGTTGGCCTGAGCTTACGCTACTTCTGCGAGGCAAAGGGCAATTTTGCCGCCCTGCTCATAGCGCCGAGCGTAACAGCCGAATTTGGCTATGACCCGGAAAATTTCACCAGCGATCCCAACTTCTAGGCGAGGCATATTCAGCCCGATGATAGAGTCCAGGTGTTTGGTGAATTAGAGCTTGTCTTCGTGCAGAAATTTCATCGGCACGGGTAACGTTTCCTGCACAAGGACGGCTCGATAATTTGGTTGGGAAATATGGCTCGGCAAATTGATTGGGATAACGAAACTACGATTCAATCGGTCATGGTTGATATGACAAAACATCAATTGGTTGAATTTGAACAGCGGGACAATGAAGCGCGGCGAGGGAAAATCGAGGCTCAATTGCGGACATTTCTCGACAACTAGCCAATAGCGATCTATCTGAAAGATATTGAGGGTCGCTGCGTCCTCAGCAACCGACGGAATGGAGAGTTGTACGGTATCGACGCCGCGGAGGCGATCAGCCGCACCACCGAGGATTACTTTCCGCCGGACTATGCAAACATGGCTATGGCGTAGGACCGGAACGTGATTGAGACTGGCCAGACCGTCACGCAGGAAGTCTATATCAGGACTCGAGATGGGACGCGGCAACATTGTCTAATCTATCGAATTCTGATGATCGACGCGTAAGGCGTCCTTCTCGGCGTCTTAGAAATGAACCTGGACATTACTGAACGTAAGTAGGCCGAGTTTGCATTGCGTGAGGCCAAGAACCGGGTCCGCGACTTTGCCGAAGCGACCTCTGATTGGTTTTGGGAAACGGACACCGAGCACCGCTTGACCCATCTCTCGCGGCGACGGAATGCGAAGTCATCGAGGCAGCCGACGGCGACGAGGGCCTTCGGAAGCATCAGGGCGGCGGCATCAATTTGGTGATCATCGATATCCTGATGCCGGAAAAGAAAGGGCTGGAAACCATTCGGGACTTGCGCCAGGCCAATAGTGCGGTGAATATCATCGCGATCTCCTGTGGCGACCGTGGCGGCAATCTAAGTTACCTGGGAAGGGCCGCGGCATTGGGCGCGGACGGGGTTTTGACCAAACCTATTCGATGGTTTGACTTGCTGGCCAAGATCGATGCTGTCCTGAAAGACTGATACCGGGCCTGAGATCTTCCGCCTGTGGGACAACCGTGCTTCAGGCCGGCCTGGACAGCGCGGCGGCAGGCTGGGTTTGGCCATAGATGATGCCGGCCCGGATCTCGAAGGCGCCAACCATGCGGCGCACTGCTTCGTTGAACACGGTATTCGCCACAACTTGCAACATGCGGGAGCGGAATTCAAAGTCGATGAAAAAATTGATCTCGCAACCCTGGCCGCCTGAGGCATCGGTGGCCGGCATAAATTTCCAGTGGTTGTTCAAATAGCGGAACGGGCCGTCGATATATTCCACATCAATGCCATGACCCCCGTGTAGGGTTACTTTCGAGGTGAAGGTCTCGCGAAACACCTTAAAACCGACCATTAGGTCGCCCCAGATGATAGACCCGTCGCGCCGGGTAATGCGGCAGGCCACGCACCAGGGCAGAAATTCGGGATAACGCTCGATATCCGCCACCAGATTGAACATCTGGGCTGGGCTATAGGGCAGGATCTTGCGCTCGGCATGGGTAGGCATGTTATACAACGGTCCCTGATATTAAGCCTTGGACTGCCGGCGGTGGCGCAGCTCGACGAAATCACTGTCGGCGTGATAGGACGACCGGGTCAGCGGCGTCGCGGCCACCAACAAGAAACCTTTGCCCCGAGCCGCCTGCTCATAGGCAGCAAACTGTTTAGGTGTGATAAAGTCGGCCACGGCGTGATGTTTTGGCGTGGGTTGCAGATACTGCCCGATGGTTAGAAAATCCACGTCCGCCGCGCGTAAATCATCCATCACCTGGTGCACTGCCTGGCGGTCTTCACCCAAGCCTACCATGATACCGGACTTGGTGAACAGCGTCCCATCCAATTCCTTGGCCTTGGCCAAAAGCTGCAAAGAATTGAAATAGCGGGCGCCGGGGCGTACCTGCGGGTACAGGCCCGGTACCGTCTCCAGATTATGATTGAAGACATCCGGGCGGGCCGCCACCACGACCCCCAGGGCGCCGGCCTTACCCAAAAAATCCGGCGTTAGAACTTCAATCGTGGTTTCCGGTGTCAGGGCGCGTATCCGGCCGATGACCTGGGCGAAATGGCCGGCCCCGCCGTCCGGCAGATCGTCCCGATCCACGGAGGTGATGACCACATGGCGCAGGCCCAGGGCTTGCACCGCCTTGGCTACATTTTCCGGCTCCATCGGGTCCAGACGTTTCGGCAAACCGGTCTTTACATTGCAAAAGGCACAGGCCCGGGTGCAGGTATCACCCATGATCATCATGGTGGCGTGCCGTTTGCCCCAGCATTCACCAATATTCGGACAAGCGGCTTCCTCGCACACGGTGGTCAGATTGAGGCTGCGCATCAGGTTCCGTGTTTCGAAATAGACAGGGGAGTTTGGCGCCTTGACGCGAATCCAGGGAGGTTTGCGGCATGGTGGATTGTCCAGACGATTTTGTTTTTCCGGATGTCGTAACGCCCGCACTGAATGATTACTGTTGGCCATTGTCTTAGCTGGTCCCTGGTACCTCGGCACTAGAAATGGATGGCCCGGCCCATGGCATCAAGTACAGATTCGTGCATGGCCTCGGACAGGGTGGGATGAGGAAAGACCGTGTGCAGCAATTCAGCCTCGGTACTTTCCATTGTGCGGGCCATGGTATAGCCCTGAATAAGCTCCGTCACTTCCGGGCCAATCATGTGGGCGCCCAGAAATTCGCCACTAGTTTCGTCGAAAATAGTCTTGATCATACCTTCGGGGTCGCCCAGCGCGATTGCCTTGCCGTTGCCAATAAAGGGGAAGCGGCCGACCCGCACCTTGTGCCCCGCGGCCTTAGCCGCCGCCTCCGTCAAGCCGACCGAGGCGATCTGCGGCTGGCAATAGGTGCAGCCCGGAATATTCATGGCGTTGAGGGGTTGGACATCGGCCACGCCGGCTATTTTCTCCACACAAATCATGCCCTCATGAGACGCTTTGTGGGCCAGCCAGGGGGGACTGGCCAGGTCGCCAATAGCATACAGGCCCGGTTCGCCAGTGCCCAACCACGGATCCACCACCACATGGCCCCGGTCTACCGTGACCTTGGTATTTTCCAGGCCCAGGTCTTCCATGTTTCCGACGATGCCGACGGCCATGATGACCCGGTCGGCGGTGATGTCCTCGGTCTTGCCATCCAAAAATTCAACCGTCGCAGTGACGCCCGCGATAGCTTTTCTCAAGCCCTTGACCTGCACCCCGGTCAACAGGCGCATACCCCGTTTTTCAAAGGCTTTATGCGCCAAGGCGGAGATTTCTTCATCTTCCACCGGCAGCACCCGGTCCAGCACTTCGACGACGGTAACGTCAGAGCCGAGGCTATTAAAAAAGCTGGCGAACTCAATCCCTATGGCGCCGGAGCCGACGACCAGAAGCTTGTCGGGCAGGGCATCGGCCACCAGGGCGTGGCGGTAGCTCCAAATCTGTTTGCCGTCAGCTTCCATACCCGGCAGATCCCGCGCCCGGGCGCCGGTCGCCAGAATGATGTGCTTGGCGCTGACTTCCATGGCCGCCACGCCATCTACCTCCACGGCCAGGCGTCCCTTGCCCAGCAGGCGGGCGTGTCCGTTCAACACCCCCACCTTGTTTTGCTTCAACAAGTGGCCGACGCTGCCATTCAATTGCTTGGCAATCTTCCGGCTGCGCTGAATGATCGCCTCTAGATCAATTTCTATATCTTTTATTTTAAACCCATATTGGCTTGCCGTTTTGGCAAGATGATAAACTTCGGCCGAGCGCAACAACGCCTTGGTCGGAATACAACCCCAGTTCAGACAGACGCCACCCAGGTGTTCCCGCTCCACCAGCGCCACGTCCAGGCCCAGTTGCGCGGCCCGGATCGCCGCTACATAGCCTCCCGGCCCGCCGCCAACGACGACCAGATCGAATGCCAGGCCTTCTGATTGTGACGCCATCGGCTTTGCCCCTACAGCAACATGGTCATGGGATCTTCGAGCAAGCCCCTGAAAGCCGCCAGGAACCGGGCCCCGACGGCGCCATCCACGGCACGGTGATCGACGGACAGGGTAACGGACATAACGACGGCGATGGCCAGGGCGCCGTCCTTGACCACCGCCCGCTGCTCGCCCGCGCCAACGGCCAGAATGCAAGCCTGGGGTATGTTGATCACTGCATCGAATTGCTTAACCCCATACATGCCCAGATTAGAGATGGAGAAGCTGCCGCCCTGGTACTCTTCAGGCATCAGTTTGCCGGCACTGGCTTTTTCCGCGAGTTCGCGCATTTCCTTGGATATGGCTTCCAGACCTTTGCCGTTGGCATTGCGGATAACCGGCGTGATCAGGCCCCGTTCCGAGGCCACCGCGACCGAAATATCGGCTGATTTATAATGCCTGATGCCTTCATCCCCATACCCAACGTTGGCATCGGGAACTTTCATCAGGGCCACGGCGGTGGCCTTAATGACCAGATCGTTGACTGACAATTTAAAAGCACCGTCGGCCTGTGCGTTCAGGTCCTTGCGCAACGCCAGCAGCGCATCCAATTCACAATCCATGGTCAGATAGAAATGCGGCGCCTCGCGTTTGGCTTCGCTCATACGCCGGGCTATGGTCTTGCGCATGGTGGTCAACGGTTGCAGTTCGAACTCGCCTTCATAGACTGAGGTATCCGCCGCAACTGGCGCCGAGGCAGCCACCGGCACCCCGCCGCGAGAAATAGCTGCTTCAATATCCACCTTGACGATCCGCCCACGCGGTCCGCTGCCCTTGACGGATGCCAGATCCAAACCGGCCTGAGCCGCCATGCGCCGGGCCAGCGGTGAGACTAGGGTCCGCCCGCCATCCGCTGGCTTGGATACAGCCGCCGCAGGGGCCACAGGAATCCCTGCCGGTGCTACCGCTGCCGGCGCGGCGGCAGCCATGGGGGCGGCCGCCGGCACTGCACCATCCAAAGCGGACGCGTCTTCGCCGCCTTCCAGCAAAATAGCGATGGGGGCATTCACGGCCACGCCTTCGGTGCCTTCAGGTACCAAAATGCGGGCCAGGACCCCGTCATCAATGGCTTCAACCTCCATGGTCGCCTTATCGGTCTCGATCTCCGCCAGCATGTCGCCAGAACTGACCGGATCGCCCTCTTTCAGGAGCCATTTGGCCAAGGTTCCCTCGGTCATCGTTGGCGAGAGGGCCGGCATGGTGATAATGATGGGCATGTCGCGAATTCCCGTGTTTTGCTCTTGCCTCAGAGGCGCATGATACTAGCGATAGCAGACCGCCTTGGCGGCGGCGGCGATGGCAGTGGCATCTGGCACGGCCAGTTTTTCTAGATTGGCCGCATAGGGCATAGGCACATCCGCCCCGCCAATGCGGGCGACCGGCGCATCCAGATCGTCAAAAGCCTGTTCCATCAGGCTGGCGGACAGTTCCGCACCAATGCCGCAGGCAAGCCAGCCTTCCTCTACCGTGACACAGCGGTTAGTTTTGCGTACGGATCGCAGGACGGTAGGTAAATCCAGTGGCCGGACCGAACGCAAATCGATCACTTCAGCCGCGATGCCATCCGCCGCCAACAGCTCGGCCGCCTCCAGGGCCCAGCCGACGGAAATGGAAAACGCCACGATGGTGACATCCGTGCCCGGCCGGGCGACGCGCGCCTGGCCAATGGGCACCGTAAAATCGTCTAGCACAGGCACCTCGAACGATTGGCCGTACAGCAATTCGTTTTCTAAAAATATCACCGGATTGGGATCGCGAATAGCGCTTTTCAACAACCCCTTGGCGTCAGCCGCCGTATAGGGCGAGACCACCTTCAGGCCCGGACAATGGGCATACCACGAGGCGTAACATTGGGAATGCTGGGCCGCCACCCGAGAGGCGATGCCGTTTGCGCCGCGAAAGACGATGGGACAGCCCATCTGGCCGCCGGACATATAGAGGGTCTTGGCCGCCGAATTGATAATTTGATCGATCGCCTGCATGGCAAAATTAAATGTCATGAATTCAACAATGGGCCGCAGGCCGCTGAACGCTGCGCCAACCCCCAAACCGGTAAAGCCGTGTTCGGTAATCGGCGTATCGATCACGCGGCGGGACCCGAACTCCTGTAACAGGCCCTGGCTGATCTTATAGGCGCCCTGGTATTCCGCGACCTCCTCGCCCATGAGGAAGACATCGTCATTGCCACGCATCTCTTCCGCCATGGCATCCCGCAGGGCGTCGCGCACGGTCATGGTGAGCATCTGGGTACCGGGCGCGAAATCAGCTACGGCAATGGCTTCGGCCTTTAGGACGGGCGCGGCCGATGGCGCCGCGATCGCTGGCATGGGATCGGGCGCTGGTTCAGGCGCTGACACCGCCCGCGGGGCAGCCACGGCCGTAGCATTCATGGCGCCGTCAAGAACGGAGGCGTCCTCGCCCTCCAACAACAGGATCGCGATGGGGGTATTCACGGCGACATTCTCGGTACCGGCGGCGATGAGGATCTTGCCCAACACGCCTTCGTCAATGGCCTCCACTTCCATGGTGGCCTTGTCGGTTTCAATTTCCGCGATCATGTCACCCGGCGCGACCTTTTCACCTTCGGTGACCAGCCAGTTGGCCACGGTGCCTTCCATCATGGTTGGCGAGAGGGCGGGCATGGTAATGGTGATGGGCAAGGCCTATGCCTCCACCAGAATATCTGTGTAAAGCTCCGCTGGATCCGGTTCGGGGCTGTTTTGCGCGAACTCCGCCGCCGCCGTGACAATATCCTTAATCTCCCGGTCCAGGGCCTTCAGCGCTGCCTCATCGGCGCATCCCGCTTCCAGGATTCCCACGCGTAGATGATCGATGGGGTCGCGCTCGGCCCGCACCCGTTGCACTTCCTCCTTGGTACGGTATTTCGCCGGATCTGACATGGAATGGCCGCGGTAGCGGTAGGTCTTCATCTCCAACAGGATCGGCCCCTTGCCGCCCCGAACGTGTTTAACCGCCTCATCTCCGGCCGTCTTGACCGCCAGCACATCCATGCCGTCGACCTGGACGCCGGGTATCCCCAGGCTTTCGCCACGGCTGTAAAGATCGGTCTGGGCCGAGGCGCGGCCCACCGATGTTCCCATGGCGTATTGGTTGTTCTCGACAATAAAAATCACCGGTAATTGCCACAGCGCTGCCATGTTGAAGGATTCATAAACCTGGCCTTGATTGGCCGAACCATCGCCAAAATAAGTCAGGGAAAGCCGGTTGCTGCCGCGGTATTTATGGGCGAATGCCAAGCCCGTGCCGATCGGCACCTGGGCCCCAACGATGCCATGCCCGCCGTAAAAATTCTTCTCCTTGCTGAACATGTGCATGGAGCCGCCTTTGCCCTTGGAATAGCCGCCGGCGCGCCCGGTTAATTCCGCCATCACGCCCTTGGCGTCCATGCCGCTGGCCAACATATGGCCGTGGTCGCGGTACGAGGTCAGCAGCGTATCGCCGTCGTCAATAGCGGCCTGCATGCCGGCCACCACCGCTTCCTGGCCGATGTAGAGGTGGCAGAAGCCGCCGATCAGGCCCATGCCGTACATCTGCCCGGCCTTTTCCTCGAACCGGCGGATCAGCAGCATCTGCCGGTATAGATCCAGCACCACGTCCGCACTGGCCTTGGTGATTGGTAAGGGCGCTGGCGCCTTGCGCCGGCGCAACACCGTCTTTGCCGCCTTGGCCCCGGAAACCTTGGCCGCCGAACCGTTATTGTTAGCCGTTTTTGCCACGACAGCCCCGTTCGCAATTGATGCCCATTGACATTCCAAGATATTAGTGAAGCGTCAAAACTCTTTGTAATACAAGGAGAATTTATGAATTAACTGAATTATGATTAATTTAGTCTTAAGGAATCACGGACCGCCACGGCAGGCAAGCTGTTGACGTGTCTTCCTTATCCGGCCTGGGCCGGGCTTATGGGGTATAAATCACGATGTCGTCAGGATGGGCCAGGCCCAGGATTTGGCGCGCTTGTTCGTCCAGCATATCGCGGTCCAGGTGTTCGGGCCGCAGCAGGCCAACACGGCGGGCCAGTACCTGCTGGACTTCGTCGCTTTCCCGCAAAGCTATTTCGGTTCGTTCTAAATTCGCGTTGAGGCGCAGATAGGCGATAATGCCGCGTTCACCTTGTACGGTGTGATAGCCGAAATAGAGCAACGCGCAAAAACCCAGGCAGGGCGTGATTGCCCTGCGCAAACTGCGTCGTAAATCATACCAAAGTCCCATGTCAGCGGAAACGAATCACATACCGCGAATCAGATCAAGCAAAAATACGCCGCTAGTTCAACATGTTACGAAAGATTCCGGAATGATCACCTTATGTTCATGCTTTGATTCGCCGCATTTGAATCTACGCCAGGCATCGAAGCCGCCGCGTCGACCACCGCAGATCTGGTTGAGGCTCGTGCCGGACTGAGGCACACTGTTGGGGTAAATTCAATCAAAATTTTGGGAGCGCGTTAGATGGCCAGCAATCATATAGATATGAGCGGCAAGATAGTTTTGATTACCGGGGGCAGCCGGGGTTTAGGTAGGGCCATGGCCCTGGGCTTCGCGGAGGCTGGGGCAGATTTAATCATCACCTCGCGCAAGATCGTCTCCTGCCAGGCCACGGCGGCCGAGATCGAGGCCCTGGGACGCCAGGCCATGGCGTACGCCTGTCATGTGGGCCATTGGGATCAGGTCGATGCCCTGGTGGAAGCGGCCTACGAACGCTTTGGCCGGGTCGATGTGCTGATCAACAACGCCGGCATGTCGCCCCATTATGGCTCCCCGGCGGAGATTACGGAGGCATTATACGACAAAGTGCTGGACGTGAACCTGAAAGGGACCTTCCGCCTTTGCGCCAATGTGGGTCAGCGCATGGTCGACGGCGACGGTGGCGCCATCATCAACGTCTCCTCCGGCGCCGCGATCCGCCCAACCAAGGACGTCATCACCTACGCCGCCGCAAAGGCCGGGGTCAACGCCATGACGGAAGCCTTCGCCGATGCTTACGGCCCCAAGGTACGGGTCAATTGCATCATGCCCGGGCCATTTCTGACCGACATCTCCAAAGCCTGGGACATGGACGCCTTCAACAAACGGGCCGAGACTTCGATCGCCATGCGGCGCGGCGGTGAGGCCGGAGAAGTCACCGCCGCGGCCCTTTATTTTGCCTCCGACAGTGCCAGCTATACGACCGGCGCGATCCTCAGAATTGATGGCGGGACGAGATAGCGCGCCCTACCAGGTTTCCTTGAAGGGCCGCAATTCGACGTTGAAGGACCAAGCCGAGCGGGGCTGTTGTGCGACCCAGTAGATGCCTTCGGCTAGATCGTCGGGCTGGGCGAAGTCTTCGTCCCGATATTCCGGATTACGCCGCCGGGTCCAGCGCAAGTCGATCGTCGCGTCGATCACCACATAGGCCACGTGGATACCCTTGGGCCCCAGATCCCGGGCGATAGCTTCGGCTAGAATGCGTTGGGCCGCCTTGGTCGGGGCGAAGCCGGCGTAACCAGGCTTGCCGCGCCAGGCGGAGGTATTGCCGGTAACAATTATGGCGCCCCTGCCCTGTTCGATCATGGCCGGCGCCACGGCGCGGGCGAGATACAGCAGGCTCATGGCATTGACGCGGAAGTTTTCCTCCACATCGCCCGGATCAATTTCCATGAAAGTGCCGAAGGTGCCGCGGGCCGCATTATGGATCACCACAACCGGCGCGCCCAGTTCGGCCCGGCATTTCGCCACAGCCGCTTCCACGGCATCCGGGTCAGTCACATCGCAGGGAATGGCCAGGCTCCCATCCAGTTCCGCCTCGAACTC
>Ga0209089_10002994_pt1 | contig 14577 bp, 12 predicted proteins | sample ArcticOcean_MG_C_FD_187431 | JGI IMG/M metagenome (GOLD analysis project Ga0209089, IMG submission 187431) | Marine microbial communities from western Arctic Ocean - ArcticOcean_MG_CB2_150 (SPAdes) (version 2) | ecosystem: Environmental > Aquatic > Marine > Oceanic | place: Arctic Ocean: Canada... | reverse complement strand
TTCATAGACAGCCTGGCTGCCACCAACCTGATAGGCGCAGATCACTGGGATTGCCTTCTGTTCTGCCCGTTCCAAGGCGGCCCAGCCACCGGCTAGCTTCTCACCAAGGACATTGACCGAGTCTGCTCCCACGTCTTCCATACTGATTGCCGACTGGTTCCAGGCGAACCCCGGAAGGTGCCTGATGGTAATCCCAACGCTATCTGCTGGCACAATCACCAAGCCAACTTCGTTGCTCTCTTTGGACCGCACGGCGCAGAGCAGGTGGGTGGCGGTCTCGCCGTCAAACACGTAGGACTTGCTGCCATTGAGAGTCAGTCTGCCGCCGGTTTGTTCGGAGGACAGTTGAACATCGCTTTCCAGCCAGCCAAAATCATCCTCTGTAATGGCGACCACCATGCGAACTTCGCCGGTGGCCATGAGCGGCAACCATTCTTTCTTCTGTTCCTCGGTGGCTCCCTCCAATAGGGTTAACGCGGCGACCACTGCAGAACTTAGGTGAGGGCCGGGAACAGGGCCGCGGCCCAGCTCCTCAAAGAGCACACCGGCATCGGTGAACGAGCCACCCTCACCGCCGTACTCGGTGGGAATCAAAATGCCCAGCCAGCCGGTCTTGATCAATTGCTCCCAGGGCTCCGTAGGGGTGGACTCGGTGGGTGAGGCAATCTTCAGCAGGGTCTCTTTGGGATATTCCTGCTGTACAAAGCTCCGCACCGCGGTCTTAAGCATCTCTTGTTCAGGGGTTAAGGACAGGTCCATGTTTTTTCCTCGGGAAAATAGCTGTCAGCTTTTAGCCGCCAGCCGATTTTGGTTTATTTAAAAGCGATTAACCCAGTGCGCCGGCTTTCTCGCGGACTTCTCGGCCGATGCCGATACGGCGGGACATGATCACCTTCTGGATGTCGGTGGTGCCGCCCGGGTGGATGGCGATAATTCCGGCCCGTGCGTGGGCTTCCATGTGGCCTTCCGATGCCCCAAGTTCTGGGTCAAACGTAAGTGAGGCCGGTCCAAGGATGTCCAGGATGTGCCGAGACATCTTCAGGCCCAGGGTCTTCCGCAGGTAAGAAGCCTGGGGGCCTTCATAGGTCGTGGAGATGCCGCTATGTCGCATCCAGTAGTTACGCAACTGGAACAAGCGGACTATTTCCTGTTCGATATGGACGTCAACCAGCTTTTCCCGAGCATCCGGGTCTTTGGTGATGGGCTCGCCGCGGCGATTGGTGGTTTTACAGTAATCGAATAGACGGTCAACCACTGGGTTTCGGCTGATCCTGCCACCGGTGCCGTGTTCAAGTTCCAAGTGAGTGGTAGCTACTTTCCAGCCTTGGTTGTGGCCACCGATTAGGTTGAAAGCCGGCACGCGAACGTTGTCAAAGAACACGGTGTTCTTCACACCGGAACCAGCGCCCGACTCTCCGCCGGAGATCAGCAGGTCCATGGGCTGCACGGTGATTCCGGGCAGGGTCGCGTCAATCATGAACCAGCCCAGGTTCTCATGGCGTTTGGCCTCGGTGTCGGTGACAGTAAGGGTCCACATGAAGTCGCAACCCAATGAGCTGCCAACAAAGACCTTCTGGCCGTTGATGATGTAGTCGTCGCCGTCCTTGACTGCCGTGGTCTTAACGTTTGCCAGGTCGGAACCCGCCTCTGGCTCAGAGAGCAACTGCCAGGTGCGGACTGCCCCCGTGAATATGGGAGGCAGGAAGAACTTCTTTTGTTCGTCAGTTCCCCAAACAACAATGGACGCACCGCCGAGCCTTCCGCCTGAATCGTAGAACGGGGGAATGGTCAGGCCGGCAGCTTCTGCTTCTTCTTCCAAAACAATCGCGTGCTCCACATCCAATCCACCGCCGCCGTACTCAGTAGCTGCGGTGGACCAGAGCCAGCCCTTGGTGCCCAGTCTGCGGCCAAATTCACGCCGCAATTGGTATTGCTCTTCCGTCAGGTCTATGGGGTCGGCCGGGTGAACGATGCCGGGAGGCATGTTCTCTTTCATCCAGGTCTTGACCTCCTGGCGAAACTCTTCTTGTTCCGGAGTGTATTGGGGTTCGAAGTCCATTGTTGTGTCCTCTTTGGCTGTCAGAATTCAGCTATCAGCCGAGCTATCAACCGTCAGTGGTTTTTCGTAACTTTATTCGACTATGGATTATGCCTTATGCAACATGACCCAACAAGCTAGGTAATTCAACTTAATCCGCGTAAAAGACGTCCCTTAATGCTTCTTGAGATACAAAACGCCCGGCTTGTCTGAAGATTGCCTGTAAAGTTCCCACGTCCAGTTGTCGATGATTCGGGATTGTGAGGGTTTGGTTTTCTCCACCTGGCCCAACACGCCGGAGTTTCACATGGCTGCCCCGTTGGGAAATCATGCGAAAACCGAACAACTCCAAAATGTTTATCAGTTCTGGACCGGAAAGACGCTTAAGTCTGGGCACCCGCTAGCTCCAGCTCAAACGTCAATAGGATCCAAGGATCTTTGGCCAGTCCAAAATCCGCCGGATCTTCACCTTCCAGATGGAGCGCCACAGCTTGTCTGAGGTTTTCTACTGTCTCGTCTAGGGTCACGCCTTGGGTCACCACAGCGATTTCCAGACACTCTGCGACGTAGTATTCGTCCCCTCGTCTGATAGTTGCTTTAACTGCGTGTTGAGGCGTCATACAAAACTCATTAGAAAACGTCTTTAGGAAACGTATTGAATACTGATTCTAACCCACCTGAAATGAATTAGCTTTATTGAGATTTCAACGCTCGGCCGGGTAGTGCTCCGGTGTGGATGCCGTTATCTATGACCAACTTCCCGTTGACGATGACGTAGTGGATGCCCTCTGGATATTGTTTCGGGTCATCGAACGTGGCCTTGGCCTCCACTGTTTCGGGGTTGAAGACCACTACGTCGGCCTTCATGCCGTCCCGCAAAATGCCCCGGTCCTGGAGGCCCAGGCGTTGGGCTGGCAGCGCGGTCATCTTGCGGACGGCCTCCTCCATCCGGAACAGGCCCTCTTCCCGGGCGAACTGGCCCAAGACATAAGGAAAGGTGCCAAATGTGCGGGGATTGGGCATTTCACCGGTCAAAACGCCGTCCGAACCAACCATGTGGGCGGGATGGCGGACAATGGCCCGGATGTTCTCCGGGTTGCCAGTGCGGGCTACAAAGCCAACTTCAAGGTTCTCCTCTATAAGAAGGTCACAGATGCTGTCGACCATCTTCTTGCTTTCAAAGTCGGCCAGGTCGGTCAAGGACCGACCCTCCCACTCCTTATTTTTGTCGGACCCTATGTGGCTGAAGATGTAGTTATCTAGTGTGGAACCCCACATTGGGTTTACGGAATCGCCGATCTCTTCTCGCACGGCTGGGTCTTTGATCCGTTCCATCAGGGCTGTCGGCCCGCCGGCGTGCACCCAGTAAGGGAGCAGCGAGTGCAAAATGGTGCTGGCAGCGGCGTAAGGGTACTGGTCAAAGGTTACGTCAACTCCAGAGTTCCGGCCCTCATCAACCAGGGCAATCATGCGCTCCCCCATACCGTCTACCGGGCTGTGGTAGTGGGAGATATGCGAGGGCACGCCGCTCCGTTGGCCAATCTCGATAGCCTCCCGGAACGGGTCCAGCAGCTGATCGCCCTTGGTGTAACGGGCATGGGTCATGTAGAACCCGCCCAGAGGGGCAATGGCCTCGCAGATCGCCACCAACTCGTCGGTGTCGCTGTAAGCGCCCGGAGGATAGGTCAGACCGGTAGAGAACCCAAATGCGCCGTCCTCCATACCCTGGCGGGCCAGTTCCTGCATTCTGGCCAGTTCCTTTGGTGTGGGTGCCCGGTCCTCCCAGCCCATGGCCTCGATGCGGATAGCGGCGTGAGGCACCATGAACGCCACGTTGGAAGCAGCGCGGCCATCCAAGATGTCCAGGAACTCTTTGACCGTACTCCAGCGAACGTCCGGCGGCGGCGTACCGTTGATGGCCGCCAAGAATGTGAGTAGTTGCTCCAATTTGGGGGGCGAGATTGGGGCGTAGGATAGCCCGTCCATACCAATGGCCTCAGTGGTGACGCCCTGCCTAATCTTGGCATGGTGCTCCGGGTCGGTCATCAGCTTGAGTTCGGAATGGGAGTGCATATCAATGAAGCCAGGGCAGACCACAGAGTCGGTCACATCAATAACCCTACCCGCCTCGACCTGAGATGTGTCGCCTTTGATTATTGTGAGTATGTCTCCGGTGATTCCCAGGGTGGCCCGGAACCAAGTTTGGCCGGTGCCGTCTACGATTCGGCCATTTTTAAGTAGCAGGTCGAACATGGTATCTCCCAATCCGATTCTTTTTTTGTTAAACGGGTACCTGTTAAACGGGCACGTGTTAATCGATCACGTGTTGACTAATCGCGTGCCCTAAAGCGCTCCTAAAGTACCACATCAGGGGGGCTTTCGGACGCACCGGATTTTCTGGTGTTTAGAGATGGTCGTATTGACCTCCAGCGTCTCGTTAGCATCTTGTCAGCAGTTGAGGTTGAATATAGTATTAGAGAAAATCATCAATAAGCCGTTCAATGATTCGGTTTAATCCTATGGGAGGCTCCACATGGGAACCGCTGGTATCGACCACCTGGCAATGCCCACCGCCGACGCAGAGGCGCTCATCACTTTCTATAAGAAGCTGGGCTTTGAGATTAATGACGAGGCTGAATGGAGGGCCGGAGAGGCCAACATATTCTCGATTCAGGCTGGAGACTCCAAGATCAATGTTCACCCAGAGGGGTTCACCGCCAGCCTGCGAGGCGACACGGCCCTGCCCGGCTCTGCCGATATCTGCTTTGTCTGGGATGGTACGGCTGAAGATTGTCAAAAGATGCTGAATGACGCTGGAGTGGAGATCATCCGCGGACCCGGCCCCCGAAAGGGCGCACGGTCCAGGGGATCGTTGCCTGCGGTCAGCATGTACGCCCGCGACCCGGATCATAACCTTCTAGAGTGGATGGTCTATATTTAAACCTCCGCATGTACAATTCTGCTGGTAAAATCCGGGGTTACTATGAGCGAAAAAAGACCTGGCTAATAGATTGGTACCCGTCATATTTGCCTGAGCTACCCAGGCGATGCTCATACCCGCAAACTAACCAGAAGCGAAGACGCGATCTCTTTTGAGACCGCGTCTTTTTAATTTTCAATCAACTTGGAACCCCACTCTATGTTGTTCTCTTAAAGGTATCCGGCATCCTGGCTATCAACGTTATGTTTCCTAAAAATAATGAGGGCAATTAACGTTTGATACCAGACGGTAGCACTGTATCCTTGGGGAGTGGGTATCCTAAAAGTCTTGGCCTGGCTAGCTGGAAAGGTTACCTATAATCAACGGCTAGCCCACCCAGTTATAGGCTGAATCAACGGCAAAAATAAGCGTGTTTCGTCTCATATCTGGCTTTATCTTCAGGTAATCAACAATCGATCCACCGAATGCATCTGGAACCAGTGAGATACCCTACCTGAATTTGACACCGAGACAGCTAACATTATAAATTATGATACTGTACGACCATGCTCTTATATTGGGTACCCATGTACCCACCACACCTATGATAAATACCCACGGTAGGCACAACAGGGCATACAGGGAACAGGAGGCTTAATGGTTTCACAATCATTTAGAGAAGCGGGTGTACCGCGCACCACGTCCAACAAGACAGTAAACCGAATTGCATCACCATCGGTAGTAATCGGTTTGGGGTCCACCAGTTGTCAGATCGCAAGAAGGCTGGATGAAGTGTCCACCGGATGGACTTTCTCCGACCGCAAGAGTCTTGGCTTCCTATATATGGATACCCGAGAGGCGACCAGGGGTGAGATTTCCCGGTCATCTCGGTTCATCCCTTTAACACTGCCCCATTTCTCCAATCTACGCGACATGCGTCCGTGGATTACGGAGTGCGTGCCAGAGTTGAAAAATCTCAGCCTGTCCCGTGAGGGCGCGTTGGGCACACTGGCCAATGCTGGTGTAGCCGGAAGGTTCAACTACGGCAACCTACGCGGCCACATTGACGCCACTATCGAACAGGTGTGCCCTTACTATGAAGGTGTTACCTACCTGAGAATCCATGTCATCGCCTTTTTGGGCGGCGGCACTGTCGGCGCTCTGCCTGTGCTGTTAGCAGCCCTGGCTGAAGCCCGAGGCACTTCTTATAACTTCAGCGTTGTGCTCCACTTGGTACTGCCCCAACGGGGGATGTCCCGCGACCCGGAGACCACCTACCCGCTGCAACTACGAAATGCCTACTCCACACTGCAATTCCTCCGCGCCGCCAGTGGCGTTGAGGTTGGTAAAATGGAACACACCGGCAAAGACAGTTACCAAATAACGGTCTACCCGGACAAGATCATAGACGCACGAGGGCCGCACTTTGATGTGGCCCTACTTCACCGGTCACCAAAGGACTCACTACCGGTGCAACGAGTCCATGTAGCTAGAATTCTTGAGGGCCTGGTCGCCGATGCCTGGGGCACCGGCCAAGACTGGTGGGCCCGCTATCACGAGACCATGCGTGAGGCCAATAACAACGCCGATGCACGGTTTGGCTCCATAAGTTCTCGTGAGGTTGGTTTGTTAGAAGGGTTCTTCGTGCAAACGGCCAAACAGTACCTGCAAAACCAATGGCAGAGCCGGCTGTAGGAGAATAAGAATGGCCAAGTTTAGTTTTAAGAGAAGACGCCTTTCATTCAATGAGGAGACCAACCGGGTTCCCACTTCTGTGGACCCGTTGGATTTCATTAGCACCAGCCGGACTGGCTCCCGAGACGCCTTCATGCAGATACATGGAGCGGTTCACGGTTCGCTGGTTGAGGTTGAACGCTCGATTAATTCGTTGTTTGAGCGGCTGCGTCCCGATGGCAACTTGAGTGACCGTATGGTTCTGGAAGCCAATTCTGAGTTGCGGACAGAACTGGCCCGGGCCAATACCTTCGCCGACGTCCAACGTGACGAGATGCTGATCAGCATTGGCACCAGACTTCAGCACCTGTTCATTCAACAGTTGGTGATTGCCCCCGACCAGGAGCCGCCGGTAAGACGGTGGAACGCTCTGGCCGACCGGGCGATTAAACGCGACCTGCCAAACGTGTCTGAGCCAAGCCAGAACTCCTTGGACGTTTCCCCCAACGATCGTCGAAAGCGGTTGGCCAAATGGCAAGAAGAGACCGACGAGCGCCTTGAGACCGTCTGTCTCAACCACGTGGGTGAGGTCATCAACGGACTTCTAGAAGAATTGAACGAGTACTCTGCCTCTTGGATGGAAATGATCAGCGACCTCCGGCGTATCGCCAGCACCGGAGGCAGCCTCTACCAAGAAGTAGTCGACGCAGAGCACTGGTCCTTTGACAGCGACGACCCTACGGTAAAGAACCTGCTCACCGGAGAACAAGCTCAGGACATCGCAATGCGTATTCTGGGACGGTTCCAACTTGGCAACCAAGACCTGGCAGACATTGCCACCGACGTCCACAAAGGCCTGGCCGGAAAACCTGTCTACGGGGCCAACAGAGTGGAATCGACGGAGCTGCAAGAGCTCCTGGCAATGGCCACCTCAAAGAAGATACAGAGTACGGTGTCCATTGACACTGGATTCCTTTCCCTCATGTCCAACGGGGCCCGGTTCGGCGAAGAATTGGGTGAGTTGCTGGTGGACATGCACATGGGTGCCTCTGCCATGGAAGAGAAGATGTGGCGCGTGGGCGATGTCCGAGTTGGTCACGTTGACTCGGCTTCCGGCGTTGGTATCACCGCTTCCAACCTGCACGACTCGGTCCTCAGGGGCTTGGGCGGCGGTCGAAAATTCGCCGCAGTGGAAGGCCACCCCAGTGACAACCACCGGTTTGAGGTCCAGATGTCCACGGTGGGAGCGCCAATCTCAGACCTGGCCATCTTCCGAGACATGGTCAACGCTTGGTACGCCTGGCACTTTGAAGACGTACGCGGCGGCATCAACGGTGACACCTCCGGCTGGCTGGCTTCAGTTAGCAAGGAGTCATGGAAGTTGTACCCGGACATCGGAGAAGACACCGGAGTGCGGCGGGCCATAATCGAGTTGATCGATGACGACCTGAAAAAGCTCTGGGACGGTCGAGAAGACATTGCCACTCGGTTGACCAACGGTCAGTTCACCGACGGCGACCTACTGAACGGGGTGGTCAAACCCCAGGACAAAATCATGAACACAGCGGATTCTGATTCCTAGAATTCGGGTTCAACAAGCGAGATAAAAAAGACCGGCGCTCAGTGATGAGCGCCGGTCTTTTTTTGCCTTCAGCTAAATCTGATTAAGCGTCCGGATGGGTTGTGATGAACTTGGCCGATTGCGTTACATCAATGTCAGCCCTTAGCTCAACGTCGGCCATCTCTTCTTGCAACTTAACGATGACTGTACTGTCTTGGTCGCCCCAACCACGGTTCATGGCCTGGATGGCCAGTTGCTCGGCCAAGTTGGCGACGGGCATTGGAACGTCAAACTCCTTGGCCAGTTCGGTGGCTAAACCGATGTCCTTGCGGGCCAGGTTCAGGGCGAAGCCGGCAGGCTCGTATTCGCCCTTGAACACGGTACGGACAAAGCCCTCATGCAGGACGTTCATTCGGCCCAGGGAACCCCGGCGGATGCACTGCCAAAGCGATTCTGCGTCGACACCAGCCTTAACGCCTAGGGTCATACCCTCCGCGATGGCCTGGCGTACTCCGTGGCCAATCATGTTGTGGACCAGCTTGGCAACCGAGCCGGCTCCAATCTCACCGGCGTAGAACACCTTGTCGCCAAAGGCTTCCAATAGCGGCTTAACCTGCTCGAATATCTCTTTTTCGCCGCCAACCATCACGGCCAGGTTTCGGCTCTGGGCGCCGGACTTTCCACCGCTGACCGGGGCGTCCAAAACATGGATGCCCTTCTCCCTGAACCGTGGCTCCAGCTCTCGGATCAACGTTGGCCTGCTGGTGGAAAGATCTATGTAGATAGAACCGGGTTTGGCACCCTCCAGCACTCCCTCTAGACCAACCGCAACGGCTTCAACTTCTCTGGGGCCGGGCAACGACGTGAAAGTAACGTCGCATTGGCTGGCCACGTCAGCGGGTGAGTTTCCCAAGTGCGCCCCGGCTTCCAGGAATCGCCTGGTGGCACCTTCATTGATGTCGTGGATTACCATCTCATAGCCGGCCTTCTGAATATTTCCGGCCATGCCGCCGCCCATATTACCCAGACCGATAAATCCTACCTTTTCCATCTTTAGCTCCTTTATTTTGCAGCGTTTTCAATTCTGTGGTAGTTGGAACCGCACTCCATTTAGACTGTTGATTACTCAGAGCGGTTCATGCCTGTACCTGCATTTGGTGAGGCGAATTATATACTCGCGCCCCGCTCCACGCACCTTTAAGAGGCCTTAGAAACTTGGGATATACTGTCAGAAATCTTGCGCTGATTCGGTCCTTGGGGCACTCAACTCCCATGAAAATCACCTGCGATGGATCAGGGCCAACCGGCCTCCACAATTCGGGGCTGTTGGATATTCGTAAAGCGCCGAGCGCTGGATAAAATACCAAAAATTCAAACCGGGCGCATCTTGTTTCTCGCCTGGTCACCCAACTAGATACTTGCCGGATATTTAGCGGAGATTTAAAGGAGCATCCATTGATCACACAATTCTCAACACTATACGCAGGGCACGTCCTGGAAGGAGAAGGAATCGGCTTCGACGGCACTCCCCACGATGACCGTTGGTACTCCAACGACCGCCTGATAGAAGTATTTTCCATCGCCAAAGACTCGGCGATCCTCATGGACGAACTGGGGTACGACGTTCTGTGGATGGCGGAGCACCACTTCCAGAGGGAGGGATACGAGTGCATTCCCAACGTCTTGATGCTGAGCCAGTATCTCTGCCAATTCACCAAGAACCTGAAGTTTGGCTGTGGGTTTAACATCCTGCCCATGTGGCACCCAATCCGACTCGCCGAAGACTTTGCCATGGCCGACATCCTCACCGGCGGTCGAGTTGTCTTCGGCGTTGGCCGGGGTTACCACACTCGCGAGGTTGAGTCTTTTGGCGCTCCACTACTGGATCCGGACGCCAACCGTGAGTTGTTTGAAGAACAGGTTGAGATTGTGATGAAGGCCTTCAATGAGGAGTCCTTCTCCCATAGGGGCAAGCATTACACCATTCCGCCGGAGGTGCCCTACCGGGGCTACACCCTGAAGGACATCACGGTGGTGCCCCGGCCCATGAACCCGGTTGAAACCTGGCAGCCAGTGGTTTCCGGAAGCGAACGCGGCATGGATTTCATGGCCAAACACGGTATCAAGGGTCTGATCCTGGGGACCCACGCCGATTATGTGGACGAGTACATGCACAAGTTTCAGGAGGCCAACGCCAAGTATGGCCGCGACCTTCCCTTGGGCGGTAACCTGGGCATTGGCCTGTGGGCGTACCTGGATGACACTGTGGAAAAAGCCGAGAAGGCCCTGGAACCTTTGTTTGAAGAGCACGTGAAATTTGCCGCTCCCCTGGGCATGTTGCGCTACACCGATGAGCAGATGAAAGAGGTTGGCCCCGGTGGTGTGGCCCGACACATCGCAGCGGGCGTCGACTTCCGCGAGACGCTGGACAAGAAAGCCTGGTTTGCCGGGAACCCCGAAACTACCGTCGAATACCTCAAGGATATTGAGCAGAAGTATCCCGGCGTGGAGCAAATCATGATTGGCTTCCCAATGGGCGAGACCAAAGCCCAGTTCAAGGAGCAATTAACCCGCTTCGCCAAGGAAGTAATCCCTTCGTTCAAAAAGCCGGGTGTAACTGCCTAAGCAATCGAGTGGATCAAATACAAAAAAGTGGTGTCCCGATAATTTGGGACGCCCCTTTTTTGTGACTTCGAAGGGTATGGGCTAAACTGCAGCGGCAATTCCTCAGATATCAAGATTCGATTCTCTAGGAGTACCATGCTTTTTCCAACAGAAGAAACAGACCGACTGCTGGCCAACTTGAAGAGTGGCAAGCCATCACTCTGCGCTTACGTCTTCAGCCACCCCAACATGGTGGAAGTGGCGGGCATCGCCGGTATTGATTGCTTCATGGCCGACATGATGTTCACGGCCCATGATTGGGATAACATTGCCCATTTAATTCGGGCGGCCCGGGGCACTGGCATCTCTCCCATGATTCGAGTCCAGTCCTTCCCCTGGGCTGAAGGCACGGACCGCCGCACCGTTTCCGACGCGGCCCGCGCGCTGTCTCTGGGGGCCACTGCGGTGACTGTCTCCGTTGGCTCTGTTCAGGAAGTGCGCGACCTGGCCGAACTACGAAACGACTGGCACCGCCAGATACACCTGCGCCGGTTCTGGACCGCCGAGGAGTTCCCGGCCTACGCGGAAAAGACCAAGGCCGGAACACTGATCGTCCCCACGGTTGAGAGTGAGGGCGCGCTAAACGACCTGGACGAGATTCTAGCCGTTGACGGTATAGAACTGGTCTGGCTTGCTGCCGGAGACGTGACCAAAATCCTGGGAGTGCCCTTCAAATACGAAGACCCCAAGGTGATGCGGCTGGTTGAGAATGCGGTGAAGACTGCCGAGAAGAACGGCGCGGCCATCATGTACAACATGGGCCTGGACTCGCCGGACTTCGATTCCATGGCCGCCGCTGCCAAACGCCTGTTTGAAATGGGCGTGCGTGTGGTCGGCCTGGGAGCCATGGAATGGCACATGCAGATGGCCCTGGAGCACATCCGCAAGAATTCTATCGGCTAATCAAACACAGACCAGACAGGAGTCGTGCGGGCCATTCAGCAGGAGCCATCTCCAGGAAGCGCGCCTCGGAGCCTAGTTGCTGTAGAGCCAGTCCGGTACTGGACGCCGTTCGCCAGCAGCGCCCCGCGCTAGTGAATCTTTCAGAACGCCGTATTTGGAGCGGAACGGTCTGACTCGGTTGGGTGTGCCGGTGCGGCCTAAACCCACCAAAAACATGAGGCTTTTTCCGGCGGCGTGGGGCGAGAAAAAAGCGGTGACAGCGTCGTCGAAGAAGGTCATTCCGGTGGCACCCAACCCCAGGGAGTGGGAGCCGATATACATATTTCCGCCCATGATGCCGGCCTCCAACTGGGCTGCCCGGTAGCCCCGGTTGCCCAGTTTATTCAAAGCCGATTTCAGGTCAGCTAGGAAGAAAACCACTGCACTGGCGTCGGCCCCCAGGGCTTGTTCAAAGCACAGGTGGCCCGCCTCGTCCCTAAGTTCCCCTTCCTGCAGTAACTCCAATTCCCCGGAACTTCTCGAATAGTGGTACGCGCCAGAAGCCAAGCCATCCACTGCGTTAACGATCAGGTACAGCTCAGTGAGCTGGCCGCCAAAGTCGGCAGGAATTGCCTCCGAAGATACTCTCAACAACGCAGTTAACTGCTCCAGAGAGATGTTCTCCCTGGCAAACCGACGTGTGGACCCTCGGTGTACGACCGCCTCCCCCAAGGGCGCAGACGCGATGCCATCAGCAAGGGTCGTGTCGCCTGGGTGACCAGCAATTCGCCAGCCAGAGACTTCTTCCGGCGAAGTCAACGCGGCCTCTGCGTGGAGCAGGTCTGACTCCGGGTAGGAAAGGGGTTCGCTGAAACCAAGGTCCCCGGAATCGATAGTCGATAATCCTTGCATTGCAGCAGGGGCCGAACCCTCCTCAATTCCTAGGGGAATGAGGCACGTACTGGCTTCTTGCTCCGAATCGATTCCTAACAGCAGGTCTACGTCTTGGTCGATAAACCCGGCTAGCACGCGGGATGGTTGGCCCAGGGCGTTGGCCGTGGCCAGCAGGTTGGCCAGCACGGTGCCATTGTCCCAGAAGCAGTAACGGTACCCCCTGGTCCGGTATTTCCAGGCGCTCCGCCAGAACACGGCGGTGCTAATGACGGTTGCGGGAATTGATGCCAATGAATCGTCGGCGGCAGCGGCGGCCAGGTTGCCCCGGAAGTCGCCTGCTCTCAGTTGGGTGAGTGCGTTTTTGGCGGGCGCGTAACGGTAGACCCCGGCAGCTAAGCCGGGAATATCTCCGCAGACCAGGTACAGCTCAATGGGATATAGTGCCCCGGCCGAGGCTGCTGCACGGTAATGGACCTCTCCCGCCGATGCCGAGATACTCTTTCTGATCAGACCTGCCGAATAGTGCAGTAGCTGGGCGATTGCTGGCAAATCCAGTGGGTTGGCGTCAGAGTTGGTCGGGCCTGAGATTGCTTCCAGAGCAGGCATCCCTGGGGAGGCCGCCTCAGGTAGCGGGATTGACAACAGGCCGGGGTACGACTTGTACAGCGGCGGCTTGGTGAGCAGGTTAATGTAGCTCAGTTTGGTTGCTTCGTGGAACGCCTGAGCCGCTTGAGTGTCGTTATTGGCCAAGACCGGGCTCTCCTAAATCGTCCATTTGTATTGGGGCGTGCGTTTTTCGACAAAAGACTTGGCTTCTTCTGTGTGGTCGGGATGCCGTGCGCTCCGTTCTTCCAGAGCAAGCCCCACATCAAGAGCCAAGTTGAGATTGTTCAGTATTTTCTTGTTGATGGCATGTTTGGTGCCCCGGGTGGCCAACGCCGACTGGTCCTGCTCCACCAAAAGGGTCTCAGAGTTGTAATCTGGCATGGCGACCTCCGTAATCTAGCTACAGATACTCTCCAGTCTTATAAAAACTGGCTTACGCCCTTAACGGAATCCCATCCAATATTACGTCCAACTTCTGCCCCCCCTGAATATCCTTGGCTCCAGGAATATTCAGGGTTACTCTAACGCCCCAGTTGGCTCCGGGAAAATCCGTCTCCCAAGATTTTGGCAGCGCAATGGTTATTTCTTCGCTATGGACCTGCTGCCCAGCCAGGTGAGTCCTGTGCCCAAATCGCTTCTCGGATGACCAAAGCGCCCGTTCGATGGGTCCATTAGACGTGTGGATTACCTCCCAACTTACGAGTCTTAATACGCCTCTACGGAAATAAAAATCCTCTCGGGAATCAACGTCCATCCGGACAGTTACGTCGTCTCCTGGGTAGTGTTTATTTTTCTCGATTGTCACGGTCAGATTGGCATTGACGTCGAATTCTATTTCGTCCAGCACAAATGACCCGACAATCCAGCAGAGCACAACTAATGTGCCAATCAGCGAACTAATGGCATAGATGACATCCCAGGAAGCATTGGTACAAGATACCCCGAAAATGCCGACTTCACAGACAAGTCTAAATGCCAACAACCCGGCGATTCCACCCAGGAAATGGAAGATGCCGCTCACCCAGACCAGAAGAGCAGTTAAGAAGAATCCGAAGATGAACCCGACCAATGGCTTCCTGCTGAGGACCGCGCTGGTGATAGCCCCAATGCCAACAAATACCGATATGACTGTGAGAATGGTCACGGTGTAGCCGAAATTGTAGCCAACAACAATACCAAGAACAGACATGCCGCTGATCAATAATAACGCGGCTAGGTATACGCTTTTTCTGTTTGCTAAATATTTACTTTGGTGCATGAACCCAACTAGTAGTCCTCGTAAATAGACCTGTCATTTAATACGAAGCAACGGCCGTTTTGGTTGTTGGGATTATCGAG
>Ga0209089_10002987_pt1 | contig 14593 bp, 11 predicted proteins | sample ArcticOcean_MG_C_FD_187431 | JGI IMG/M metagenome (GOLD analysis project Ga0209089, IMG submission 187431) | Marine microbial communities from western Arctic Ocean - ArcticOcean_MG_CB2_150 (SPAdes) (version 2) | ecosystem: Environmental > Aquatic > Marine > Oceanic | place: Arctic Ocean: Canada... | reverse complement strand
TTCATTTGCCTGTATGAATATATCAACATCAGTGACGTGATAGATGTTGTACATTTCAGTCCTCCAGTTGAAAAGCTCTTGAGGATACCTAATTTGCTCTTCAAGCCATTCTGGCATCTCAATTACTTTGTCCTGATACTGGTCCATGAACATATTAGAAAAAAAGTCATCTCCATGTTTGATTAGTTGAACATTACCGTTATAGGTATCAACTAAGCCGTAACCCACTAGTCTGAGATATGGATTTCCCGCTGACCAAGGTACACTACTTGAGTCAAATCCAACTATGAGTGGAACAAGCCAATAGGTATTCTCACCATCTGTTACTGGAAGTGAATCGATCTCCTTTCCAAACAAGTTATACAAAAAGTATGGATAGAGTGTCTCCATCCTCTCATTAACGTCCTTGTATCTCAGAATATGAATTGATGTTCCAGGATATGAGATCATAAAGTTTGGTTCAAACAACCAGCTAATAGGTGGGGCAATTTCCAAGCCGCCCAATCCATCATAGGATGCATTATTTAGTTCTGCAGTAGTTGAACCTCTGTCTGTAGGATATCCTGACCAAGTTGATTCAAGTAGACCGCCCTCACCATAGTAAATCTGTCTTTGTTCAAATAATTCAGAACTGTCAACTATTTGACCACTGGTTGCTTCTAAGGTTAGAAATCCGTTTGGCACATGAGTATAAACCAGATGCTCGTTATACCATTGGTTTTCCAAGCTTACTGAGCTAGGCAAAATCGGTGCCATTGATGCTGTCCAGTATAGTTTATCATCAAATCTCAAAATATCATTATCTTCAAAATTTACATAAGGTATAAGACCAATTTCTGGTTTTAATTTTGCAAATGCTGCTTCCCAATCCCACACACGTATACCGTCTAAAACATCTGAATTGTCTATAATATACTGATCAATTTGATTTGGAGAAATTGATTTCAGTGTAACATCATGAATATGTTCTGTGATTTGATCTAATTCAGCAAGGTATCTGTTCACTCCAATTTGTTGTGCGTTATATGGTCCAAGATATTCTATTTTTTTAGCATCAGCAATACTGGTATTAACAGACATGGCAATGCCAACAACCACTGCGATTGCAATAATAGTAAAAATTCTGATATAGACATCTCGTTTTAACATATGTGTAAGTATTCTAGATCTAATCCTATCAAATATTGAAAACGCAATTAGTGCAAAACCAATAACAAACATTCCGCCTATGGCATATTTTGTATTATAATCTATGTTGTCGCCAAAGAACATAGTAAAAGCAGACCAAACTATTCCAATTCCTACAATTGCCTCAAACGATGAAGTGTAATTAAGCCACTTTGGTTTTCCTTCAGCTACATCATGAATATAAGATGTAAGCACTTTGAAAATATGGTGCAACCCAACAAACAACAAGAGTCGTAACCCAATAACACCTAGTATAGGTGGAATTAGAACTAACAATGCCGGAATCATTGGAGTTACATTTTCGGCTGCGTAGGAATAATCAGTTGGTGGTGTAATAAAAGGAAGCGAAAATATTGTGGGTATGTTCTCTATACCCAAACTGTTTCCATCTATTACATACGTAGCGGCAAAACCAAACATAATGTTTGCAAAGAATGCTCCAAAGAGTGCAACTTTGGTAAACTGCCAAATTACAAAATGTACGCCAGATAGTTTATAATCGTGGAATTTTGTAATGGTTTCTGCTGGACCTGATGTTGGGTTACGATTAAAAAAACCAATCATAGTAGACAAAGTGTACCACGAAATAGAATGACGTTTTACAATGTTTACGCGTATCAGTGCTATTCCTGCTAGAAGTACAGAAGAAATTAATGCAAAATAAAGTGGTGTTGTGAAGATCTCAGCAAACTCTTCCACATTCATAAATAAAACTACAGCTTGGTTACCTACTAGCGCAAAGGCAACAATTGCAATTAGAGCTACTATTCCTATCCTGACATACTTCCCAGCATCTGGTGGAGGTTGACTATCCCCTTCATTTTTAGCGCTATACAAGTTGAATAAACGTCGATTTTTAGTAAATTAATACCTTGTTGGCGCATATACAAGATTTACGTACCAGAGATTGATGCTACGCCTTTGCATACCATATAGGCTGCAGCATATTTTGGAACGGAGATTTTTTCATTCACATATGGACCAAATTTTGTATTTTTTAAACTAAATTTAATTGGAAAATTTGCTAAAATTTCTACTGGTTTATCCTCAATCAAACATGCTTCTATGTATGGATTGAATTTTTCAATGTCTTGGCAGACTAGTTTCACAAGACTACTTTTACTATTTAGCGAGCCCTCAAGTCGAAAAATTCTATGAATGTCTGATGTCACATTGGAATCTATCTTGACTCCAATCGAATTTTTCATTTCTTCAAGTTTTTGCTGATAAGCGACTTGCCCACCAGAGATGATCTTTGTAATGGTCTTTGATCTTTTAGACTTAGAACCAAAGAGCTCCTTTGCCACACGACCAGACCAACCAGAATCGCCAAGATCTGGAAATGAAGTTCTTGAAGGATTGTTTTTTGGGAACCCAAACCTTTCAGGCATGGCACTCTGAAATTTGATATAATCAATCAAATCACGTCTTTCGTTAGAACCCAATTGGTTATAGGACGAATTTGTAACATAAACATGAAATCCTTCATTACCTGAAAAGGATATTCTGATATTCTTATCATCTATTTGTAAATCAGTAGTTAGAATTTTCACCAAGTTCAAAACTTCCTTCTTTACACCAGAAATACAATTTTGGCAAGGCAATGATACAAGATCCAGTTTGTTTGATTTGCATTTTGGACAAGCGTCCTGCACTAAAGATATCTCAGCGCAAGAAACACATTTCATGCATGTGTGATCTTTCCTGCAAGATAGCTTTAGATCCTTTGCATCTATATCAAAAATAAGATCCGCCTCTTTCCAGTCTTTTTCTGCCATTGGTAAATTTGGAAAAGAGTAGTATCCGTTTGAACAAAAAACATCGGAAGGTGCATTTGTCATTAACATCAAATGCAAATCTTTATCGGTTTTTAATGACATATGTCTTATCATTCCAGAATTAAATTTTTTGTAGCCATATTCCCTTTCTTTTGATCTGTCTGGAACATGAATTAAATCAAAATGATCAAAGTAGTATTGTTTGAAAGTTTCTTCTAAAAATTTTAAATCATTTTCAAGCATTTACAATCTTTTCCGACCAAACTGCATTGGGTTTATAATATTATCACAATCAGGTGTAATATAGCAGAGATTATTACTTTTGATCTTTTCGCATGATGGACAAACATATTTTGTTTTGCTGCCGCCTGTTTCACCAGAAAGCTGTTTGATTTGGTAACGCGTAACTTTTTCATTCCAATCAGGAGCATTTTTGAATAATGGTGCAATTTCATCTATTGTCTGTCCTCTTCCAAGAAGAAATGTAGCCAACATAAATCGGCCAGAGTGAGATAAGTTTTCTCCTTTGTTGAGTACTTCTATTGCATGTTCAATGCATGGTGGATACGCTCCTGTTACAACTGTGTTAACTACAAATTTTTTTGCCAAAGCAGATAATCTTTTAACTTTATCCTCAAATCCGTCAGACATAGATGGTGTGTTGGCAGACTTGATCTTGGAGCCTATATAGCCACTAAGTTTCCACCGAATCAATCTTACAGATTCACGTGGGCTCAAAAAAACCATGCCATTCTCAACATGTCTGTTAACTAACTTCCATTCACGCTCATGAAAATTTACAGCATGCTTCAAGTAATCAGGAATTGGAATAACAAAATAGCCTCCGGTCTTTTTGATAGTTACAGAAAAAATATCTCGAAAAATTTTGATTGCAAATTCTTCGCTTGTTTTATCTGAATTGCTAACTAGATCTCTTTGTAGAAATTTTTCAGCCCGACGAGCCTCAGCAAGAGAAAATTTATTGATCAGTGTGTTAAGCCCACTTAGTTTTAGTAGTACAATTGCTATCAAAAATGAAAATACGTTTAGTGGAAGAGTAGTCTCTTTTTCACTCGGATCATCTAGTTCAGGATAGTAAGTTTTGTCCTCTGCTGCAGATTCAATCCGTTCATATGCTTTATCCACAATAATCCTGAGATCTGGATCAGTAGCAAATTGTTCTAATGTAAACCCCTTATCTTTCAGATACTGCCCAGCCTCTGCTAAAAAAGGATATTTTGCAATCTCATCTTGTCCTAAACTTATCATATATTGACTACCCAAACCTTTCTAAAAAATTTGATTTAAAAGCTTTCAAAACAAAAAAAACAATACTGTTTAAATTATGTTTTGAGTCCTTCCATGCGTGCAGATCGGACTTCATGTTTCAATTTCAGGTTCTATTGCTAATGCAGTTACTAATGCCGTAGAGCGTGAATGTTCTGCATTTCAAATTTTTACAGGAAATCCTAGAGGATGGTACTCTAAAGATCTTCCAAATGAAGATGTTTCAAACTACAAGAAAAATCTTAGCGAATCTAACATTGATAGGTTTGCGACCGTAGCACATATGCCATATCTTCCAAATCTTTCCACTCCAGATGAACCCAGTTATGAAAAATCGATTAAAGCCATGATAAGAGAGGTTGAACGATGTGCCAAAATAGGAATACCATATCTTGTAACACATTTGGGAAGCCATAAGGGATCTGGAGAAGAAAATGGAATCAAGAGATTAACAAGTGCGCTAATGAAAGTTGCAAAAGCAACAAAAGATGTTACAATTCTTCTTGAAAATACTGCTGGGCAAAAAAATTCTGTAGGCTCTGATTTTACACAGCTGGCAGAAATTTTCTTCAGCCTGAAACCTGCAGATCGATTTGGAGTATGTATTGACACATGTCATGCATTTGCTGCAGGATATGATCTAGGAAATGAGAAAAATGTAAAAGACACATTTGGAAAATTTGATAAAGAGGTAGGGTTAAAGCATCTCAAGATTCTTCATTTGAATGACTCAAAGGGAGAATTGGGTTCTCATCTTGATAGGCATGACCATATCGGTTTAGGGCAGATTGGAAACGCTGGATTAAGCAAAGTAATCAAATTAATGAATAAAAATAAAATTCCCATAATATTAGAGACACCGATTGATGATAGACGAGATGAGTTTGAAGATATTGGAACTGCAAAAGAACTTGCGTAAAACTAATTTATTTCACCTAGGTGGCTTGCAATTATGAAATATGATGATGTTATGAAGCTTGCACTAGAACGTGGATTTTATTTCCCAAGTTGTGAGGTTTATGCTGACGCACAGGCTGGATTCTGGGAATATGGACCAGCTGGTGTAAGTTTGAAGAACAAGTTCTTAGAACTTTGGAGAAGGGAATTGGTTAGACGTGACAAAATGATTGAGATTGATGGTTCACAAATAATGTCAAAGTCTGTATTTGAGGCATCTGGCCATTTAGCTAGCTTTGCTGACCCCATTGTAAGGTGTACAAAGTGTAAATCAACATACAGGGCAGACAAAATAATAATTGACGCCACCAAAACCATCATTCCTGAAAGTGCTGGTCTTGATGAATTTGACAAAGTTATTTCTGAAAAAAATGTAAAATGCCCAAAGTGCAAGGGTGATTTTGAAAGTACTAAAAAATTCAATATGATGTTTCAGGTTGGAATAGGACCGGAAGGCGAAGAGGCCTACCTAAGACCCGAAACATGTCAGTCCATCTTTGTTGATTTTCCACGACTTTTCAAGATTATGAGAGGGAAGCTTCCGCTGGGAATTGCACAAATAGGTAAAAGTTTTAGAAATGAAATTGCCCCCAGACAAAGCCTACTAAGGCTAAGAGAGTTTTATCAGGCAGAAATTGAGGTATTTTGTAATCCTGCTAAACTAAATGAGCTTGACAAGTTTTCGGAGATAGAGAACACAAAGATTCCAATTCAAGTTGGTGACGAAGTAAAGATTATGACTTGTAAAGAGGCGGTGGATTCAAAAATAATTCCAAACAAGTTTGTTTCTTACTATCTGGGAATATTAACTGAGTTTTATGAAAAAGCTGGTATAGACATACAAAAAAGCAGATTTCGTAAATTGGGAGAAAAGGAAAAAGCGTTCTATGCAGAAGTTGCTTTTGATTTTGAGGTTAAGACTACTACCGGATGGCTTGAATTGGTAGCATGCAACTATAGAGCGGATTATGATTTAACTAGTCATGCTACTAAAAGTAAAGAAAAATTTGAGGTAATGGATAACGATGAAAAAGTACTTCCACATGTTTTTGAGATTTCTATGGGAATAGATCGTAGCTTATACACAATATTAGAAAGTGGCTTACGAGAAGACAAAGAAAATGATAGGATTGTATTATCCCTTAAACCATATTTGTCCCCAATTCACGTTGGAGTGTTATCACTTGTAAAAAAAGATGGTCTTGCAGAAAAGACGGATGAAATTTATCTGCAAATCAAGCGAAAGTACGATGTGTTTTTGGATCATTCTGGTGCGATAGGAAGAAGATATAGAAGGTTGGATGAAGTTGGTGCACCTTATGCCATTACAATTGACCACCAAACATTACAAGATGACACTGTCACTCTTAGAATGCGCGACTCGATGGAACAAAATAGAATAAAAGTTTCTGAGCTGGATGAGATACTTTCTAAGGAGACAGCTTTTCCCTAGTCTTTAAAATTTTAAAAATAGAAAAAATTGGACTGTGTCTTAACGCTTACTCAAGGAAATCCATTGGATTTGATTGTGTATTAGATTGCGTTTGGGACGGAAGTCCTGTTGGAGTCATTGTTGGTATTGATGGAAATTTTTCGTCTGTTTGTTGTGAAGCAACAGCTTCTGCTTCCTGAAGAATCGAGTTTGTCTCTTCAGTCATAGCACTGTCTTGCATCTCAAACGAATCGCCTGAAAGTGAATCAACCATAAGTCCATTCAATGTTTCTGTCATAGTATTCAACTCAGAGTCTGCCTCTGGCATGAATTTACTCATTGTTGGTTTCAATTCTTTCATAGTTGACATCGCTGGTCCAATTGCAATCATTGCATCACCAAGATCATGAATAGTAGTTAATCGTAATTGTACTTGTTCAAGGGAATTTCTGGCATTGCCTAATACTCTTGAAACTTTACGAACTTCTGCCAATTCAGAAGATAGAACCCTACTAGTTGGTGTATCATGGCTCTGCGTTGCAGTGACAACTCTATCAAAAAGTTGCTGATCCCTTTGATGTAATTTTGTCAACATGACGTCCATCTTTGAAGTTTGCACCTGAAGTTTGTTAACTGCTGTTTGAATTCGTGGTTTTAGTGCGCCTTGTGGCTTCACAGTATCACGAATTTTTTCAGTCATACTTTTTACTTCTCTTTGTGCCCATGTTTTTTCAAAAGATGTCATAGGGCATCGTTTACAATTTTATTCTTAATACTGGGTGTGTATTTAGATCAACACTAGGCTAAATTTAGCTAACAAAAGAGGTATGAATGAATGAAAATTGCGGTTTTTGACTCTGGATTTGGTTCAATATCAATTATAAGGGAAATACAAAAAATTTTCAAAGGAGAGTTAATTTATTTCGCTGATCAGAAAAATTTTCCTTATGGAGTAAAATCGAAAAAAGAGTTAGAAAATATCATCAAAGACACAGTCAATCTACTAGAGGAAAAATTTTCTCCGGACTTCATTATAATGGCATCAAATACACCCACACTTTTACTCGATTATTCTAGGATCAGCAAGAAATTAGCTGGAATATACCCTCCACTTAGTGATGCTGGAAAAATATCTAGAACAAGAAATATTGCAATTCTTGGAACTAGATCTGTTATTCAGAGTGAAAGTGTTACAGAATTTATAGAAAAATGTAACGTACCAAACGACATAGTGATTCACAAAATTGATTGTTCATTACTTGTTGAACTTGTAGAATCTGGAAAATTTCTCACAGATGAAGAATATTGTAAAAATATCATCAAAGAAGTTTTAGAAGATGTATTTTTAGATAATTTGATTGATGTCGCTACTCTATCAAGCACACATTTACCGTTTTTAGAACCATTTCTAAGATCAATTTTCAAAAATGTTAAGTTTTTAGATCCTGCAAAAAATATTTCAAATATTCTAAAAGATTTCGTAGAGAATAATGATTTACAGCAAAACGTATTGAGAATATTTACTTCTGGTGATGTTAATCTTTTTAAAAAAAATCTTCAGATGATGGGAATTGATGACGAAGTTAATTTTTTGACGATTTAGAACGTGATTTTCTAAATCCATGACTAAAGCTCTTATCGTATAGACGAGAATATTCATATGATTTTGGTTTTATAACATCACCAATTATTATAATAGCAGTTCGCGTAATCTTTTGATCTCTAACCTTTTTTGTGATTGTCTCTAGTGTTCCTGTAATAATTTTTTCGTCATTCCAACTTGCGCGATAAACAACTCCAACAGGTGTTGATTTTGTATATCCACCATCTAGTGCTTCTTTTACTATATTTGATAGAAGATGGATGCTTAGATAGAAGATCATCGTAGCTCTGTGTTTTGCTAGCTCTGATATTTTTTCACGCTTTGGAACTTTTGTGCGTTTTTCTGCTCTTGTTATTATCATAGTCTGTGTTACACCTGGAAGTGTTAGCTGAGCTCCAAGTGCAGCTGCGGATGCTAGAAATGATGTAACTCCAGGTACTATTACAGAATCAATTTTTTCGTTATAGAGATTATCCATTTGTTCGCGTATTGCTCCGTAAATTGATGGGTCGCCATCATGAAGTCGTACCACTCTTTTACCTTTTTTGGCATTTTTTTTTAATAGATCAAAAATTTCTTCGCGTACAAGTTTTGCCGCATCATACATTCTGGCTTTTTTGCACATCTTAAGAATCTCAGAAGGAATCAAAGAACCAGAATATACAACAACATCCGCCTTCTGAATCAGTTTTTTTGCTTTCACAGTAATTAGATCTGGATCACCAGGACCACAACCCACAAAGTAAACCTTAGACACGTTTTACCACCAGGATGGAGAAATATTTGGTAGTAAGGGTATCATCATTAACTTCGCCCAAAGTCATTTTTCTGATTATTTCATGATCTGTACCAAGATCCTGTCCAATTGCAAAAATAGAATTATCTGGAAACCCTGCATCCTTTAAGACTTGTATTACTTGATCAAAATATCTTCCATCTTTAAGAAAAATCATGCTTTCTGAGTTTCTCGCAATCTCCTTTACAGTACTCAAATCATAACAAGATGGAATTACTGAAACTTTCTCTGCGCCCTCAGCTACGCTAACTCCAATTTTTGACGCAAAACTGAATATGGAAACAATGCCAGGAACTACGCTAATTTTCATTTCCGGGTAATTGGCTTTAATCTCTCTGTGCATGTATATCCACGTACTATACAGGTATGGATCTCCTATTGTAATGTAAACAACATTTTTTCCAGACAATACTTTTTCGGCCATTATCTTTGCATTTTTTTTCCAAGTTGCCTCAAGCACATCTTTATCTTTAGTCATTGGAAAAATCAGTCGCACAATTTCTTGGTTTTTTGATTTATCAATTATATCAGAAACAATGGAAAACACAATGCTTGGTCTATTCTCATTTGAAGCAGGGCACATGATTGTATCCGCTGCATTAATGGCGTTTACAGCTTTAACTGTTAATAATTCTGGGTCTCCGGGTCCGCATCCAACACAAACTAATTCAGCCATAAAAAATCATCTTTTTAATTTTTTGTGGCTGACAATATTGTAACTGGATTTCGCGCAAGCATCATAGTTCCTGTGGATGTCTTTCGGCTCTTTGAAATGGTAACCTGAGTTATGTCAACTGACTTGAGACCTTGCTCCTGTACAAAAGACAGAACAGAAAAGATCGTCTCTATCTGTATCATTCCTATTACTATCCTTCCTTCTGGCTTAAGCTTGTCTAGGCACATCTTCACAATATCTGTTGTATCTTTACCTGTCCCACCCACAAAGATTGCATCAGCATCAGGTAATGCAGAGATAGCCTCATTTGCATTACTCTCTGTTATAGAAACATTTGAGACTCCAAATTTTGCAAGGTTTTTTTTTGTTAGTTCAACCGCTTTTGGATCATAATCTACAGCGTGTACATGACCAGAATCTTCTACTTGTAATGCAGCTTCTACCGACATGGAGCCAGAGCCACAACCAATATCATAAACAATCATTCCAGGCTTTAGCCTACCCTTTGAAATCTGAACCACTCGTACTTCTTCCTTTGTGATCGGAACATTTTCATCTCGCTCAAAAAGTTCGTCAGGAATACCAGGAGTTTTTATCTTCCACATATGATACAACCAGTCTAAGTAAATGGTAGTGAAAAGTTCTCTTTTGGAAGATTCAAAAGCGTGTAGGTTGTAATCCATGCAAACAAGTACAAGAAGATGAAACTGCCTATTCCTGTTGTTACAAGTTTCTTTCTATCCGCCCTTGGGAAGTTTATCTTCATTATTCCCTTTGCTACGAAGCAAGTTATAATGAAAAGAACAATCATAAAAATTATTGATGACCATCTACGTTCTTCATCGCCTTCTATTTGTTCAAACAGAAATGTCGCGACGATACCACCAACGAGTGCAAAGACAAAGCGCATCCAAAAGAGCTTGTCAGTACGTTTTTTGATAATTTTTTGTTGTTCATCAGATACTACTGGGTCAGTTGATGCTATTTTCCCAAATCCTTCTTCATCTGGTTTAGTTGGTTCTCTGCGTTTTGCTCCAGGTGCTTCAGATGTCCACTTGCCTGATACTTTTCCATCATCTTTTGGTTCTAATTCAAGTTCTGGTTCAGATTCTGGTTCTGGTTCAGATTCTGGTTCTGATTCAGATTTTGATGTATCTTCTACAGTATTTTGGTTAGTTGAAAGTTTCTTTTTCATTTCATTATAATCCCATTCATTTAATCCAACTGCGTCGTAAATTGTATTATCAGGATAATTTCGCTCAAACCAATCCTTGTATTTTTCTTCTAAAATGTATCGCCTGAGATAACTATGAGGGTCTTTATCAGGATCTACAAAATCCTCGATTTTTTTACCTCTTGAACCGAATCTTATTCTTTTTTTACCCATTTAAATTTCTAGATTGATTCCACTCTGCCATTTTTAAAACCTTTGTCTGTATATACAAATAATCGATAAGGGTATAATCGGACACTCTTTACTCATATTATGACACTAGCTGGAATTGAATTAAGATATCTTGTTAATGATATCAATAAAAAAATTGATGGCTATTATGTTAGTAATATCTATGGGATTACAAAAGATAGTCTACTTTTCAAATTTCACCACCCAGAAAAATCTGATGTTTTACTTATGTTATCCACTTTTGGAATTTGGATAACAAAAGTGAAGATAGACCCGATTGAACCAAACAAACTGTTAAAACATCTTCGAAATAATCTGCTCAGATTCAAACTCAAAGAGGTAAAACAAATAGGTACTGAAAGAATTGTATATTTGACACTTTCTTATTTTGAAAAGGAATTTGTCATTGTTGTAGAGTTGTTTAGTGATGGAAATATCATAATTTGTAACAATGAAATGAAAATTCTGGCTTTATCACATTCAATTAACGTCAGACACAGACAACTACGTGTGGGTTCACAATATGTTCAACCTCCACTAGATAACTTGGATATTTTGAATATGACCGAGAAAGATTTTGAGCCAATTCATTCTACGTCAATAGCCATAGCAAAATGGATAGGAAAAACATTGGGATTGCCCAGAAAATATATCGAGGGGATAACAAGATTAGCAAAAGTTGAATCAAAAAAGAAAGGAGAAGATGTATCTGATGAGGAAGTAAAGCAGTTATTTGATTCCGCGACTCAGATTATTAACAATGTTGTAAATGGGAAACATGATCCTGAAATCGTTCGAAATGATGAGATCCACGTTAATCCAATTTCCTTAGATGGAGAAAACCATGAAAAAATTGCTAGCTTTATGGATGGTCTTGATACGGTTTTCACCGAAAATATTCTCAATAAAGGAAAAACAATTCGGAGCTCTCCGTTTGCCAAAAAAATTTCAGAATTAGAAACAAGACTTGATGAACAAACAAAGGCAATTACAATAGTCAGTGAAAAATCGCAAAAAATTGCTACAGTAGCAAATTCACTTTTTGAAGGTGTCTCCCAAGGAATTTCATCTATGGATGATCCTAAAATTTCTGTTCTACTAAAAAAGAACTACTCGGAGATTGTAAAAGAAAAAGGTATAACGTATCTCAAAGTTGAAGATGAAAAAATCAAAATAGATTTGAATTCATCTCTTCCTACAACCGCTTCTACATTATTCAACGAATCAAAAAAGCAGAAAGCTGCTATTGGCTCTATTGAAAAATTAGTAAGAAAAACTGAAAAGGATCTTGAAAAAGTGGTTAAGAAAGGTGGGAGTGTAAAACAAGTCAGCTTTACACAGGTTAGAAAGAAAAACTGGTTTGAACGATATAGATGGTTTTACACAACAGATGGTGTCTTAGCAATAGGAGGACGTGACTCTTCGTCAAACTCTGCTATTATCCGGAAACATCTTCAGAAAAATGACAAAGTTTTCCATGCTGAAATGTCTGGCTCACCATTTTTTCTGTTAAAGGATAATGTTGCAGCTACGCCTGTAAGCCTTACTGAAGTTGCTCATGCTACAGTATGTTTTAGCAAGGTATGGAAGGAAGCGTTCTATGGTTCAAGTGCTTACTGGGTTAACCCAGACCAAGTCAAAAAAGGTGCTCCCAGTGGACAATCTATGGCTAAGGGCTCTTTTATGATTGAAGGACAGCGTAACTTTGTAAAAATATCAAGTTTGAAGATGTGTGTTGCCATAATCAAACATGAGGAAAGCTATTTGCTTACATGCGGTCCACCAAGCGTGAAAAATACAGCAGTTTGCTATGCGATGATAGAACCTACGGGACAAGACATGGCTGATGTTGCAAAAAGAATTCGTTATGAATTTTTGTCAAGCAACGAAGAGATTGCAAAGCCATTTAGTATTGATGATTTTGTACGAGTTTTGCCTACAGGTGCATGTAAAATAACAGAATCTGGTTAGAAGAAATAAAAATAGAACTAGTTATGTGATTAACGATTCAAGAAATTTTTTTCTTCCTGACACTCTTATCTAAGCGATATCTTTTCGTTTCTTAGAAAAAATCAATACGGCAACCACAATCCCAACAATACCAGTTACAACAAACGGAAATATTGCAAGTGGGTTTTCACCATAGTCAGCTGATATGATTTTTACAGTAAAGACACCATCTGTTACCGCTGGTGGATCAGTAGAACCCTTCATTCCATGAACAGAATATGCTTTTATTGTAAACGGCGAGATGTCAAGATTTGATAATACAGTTCTCAAGCCATTATCAACAGTTAGTCCGCTTTGTTCAGAATATGTAATCTTTGTAGGTTTTCCTGTAACCCATCCATTTTCATAAGCAGAATAAAGAAGCACATATCCTGTTTCTGGAACATCTGCAGCTATCCAGTATGAGTATATGGGATGACTTCCCATTCCAATCTCAAGAAATTTGTCGGAAATATCTGCATCATAAATGCGTATTACCGCATCTCCATCTGGGTTTCCGTATAACAAATCATTATGAAGCTCTGCTTGCCAACTACCTACATGTATCTTTTCAAAATCAGTTATTACTGCATCACTTGAAATTTTATTGAAGTCAAAATATGGAATTTCTGTTTTTTGGATCAGTAATGATGGATTGGTTGAATCTGCGTAATCTCCAATCATTGGTTCTTGACCAAATACGGGAATTATTGTAAAAGCTAGAAAAATAACAAGTAAATACTTCATATTTTAGCAAATTTTTGGCACGGATAAAAATCTAATCTACAAATGGTTTGTCATAACCCAAGATGACTTTTGCAACTTCTGGTCGCAGAATAAATTCTGATGGTGAGTTTCCTTCTTGAATCAACGAACGCAACTTAGTACCGCTAATTTGTTCTCTTGATTCTTCATCGTGAGGACATACCTTTGGATTAGTAAATGTAAGACATTTTTTGCAGTAAAAGAATGCAGGAAAGAAGATTGGTGCGATCTCAAGATCCTGATAATCATCAAATATCTTTTGGGCTGCAAAAGGATCATAAAACTTTCCAACGCCTGCATGATCACGTCCAATAATGATATGTGTACAACCATAATTTTGCCTCATTATAGCATGATGAATTGCTTCTTTGGGTCCAGCGTATCTCATTTCTGTATGAAGAGTTCCTAATTTGCATCTATTGTCAGGATAATAGTTTTCAATCATAGATACGTATGATTTTACAATAACTTCATCTTTAAAGTCACCAGATTTTTTCTTTCCAATAAGTGGATTGACGAAAACTCCGTCTCGCGTAGTTATAGCTGTCTTTTGGAGAATCTCATGAGCAACATGCGGTGGATTTCTTGTCTGGAACGCAACAATTTTTTTCCATCCAGCCTTTGAGAAGGACTCTCTAGTCTCTAAAGGAGTCATTCTGAATTTTCTAATCTCTATATTTTCTGGTCGGTTAATGTAATCTATTTTACCGCTCACAA
>Ga0209089_10002977_pt1 | contig 14617 bp, 12 predicted proteins | sample ArcticOcean_MG_C_FD_187431 | JGI IMG/M metagenome (GOLD analysis project Ga0209089, IMG submission 187431) | Marine microbial communities from western Arctic Ocean - ArcticOcean_MG_CB2_150 (SPAdes) (version 2) | ecosystem: Environmental > Aquatic > Marine > Oceanic | place: Arctic Ocean: Canada... | reverse complement strand
AATAAAACTAAAAATAATAATCAAAAATATTTTTACCAAGTTATTTATAGGATTAAACCATAATATTATACCTAATAAAATACTTAAAAAATATAATACAAGTAAAGGAAATTTATCAAAACCCCATAAATAATCTAAGTTATATAAAAATATTAAACGTAAAATTGAATCTATAAATATTAAAGTACTGATATATACAAGAAGAAAAATAACTAAGTAAGAGATATAGGCAATATTTTTTTTACTATTAAGAAACAATAAGGATAATCCTAACAAGCATAATAAAAATATATAATTATTAAGCATGTTATACATACCAGATTGAAATAATCCGTATTCCTGAAGAGGTATAGAAAACAATTTACTAATTATAAAACAAAGCAATATAATCATAAAAATAAATGGTAAATTTTTAAATTTTCTTAGCATGATTAAATATAAATTTTAAATAAAAAATATAGCCCAAAAATAGTAATTAAAATAGCTATTATATTAAAAACTTTTCCATTATAAAATTTATCACAAAAATAACCAATACCTACACCAAATAAATGAATTAGTCCTGTAGATAAAACAAAGCCACTAATAAAACTTATCGGATCATTTGCTCTAGGTAATTCAATTCCATGAGCATAGCCATGAAAAAGCGCAAATATAGAAATAATTAAAATAGCAACAAGTTCATTAGGTGACCATTTAACAAAAATAATAAATCCTAAACCCATTACAGATAAAGCTATTACTTGCTCTACAAGAATAAATGTGAAAACTTTAGAAATAGCAATTAATGCGCCTATACACATAATTAATGGGAAGCTCATTGGTAATGACCACATTCTTCTTCCTCCCATTTGCGCCCCCCATACGCCTACTCCAAACATTGCTAAAAAATGATCTAGGCCTAACATAGGATGACTAAAACCACTTCCAAAACCTGAGTAACCGCTAACTAAAGAATGCGCATTAGCCTCTATATGAAAAAAAGATAAAATAAAAATAATAGTTAATGTAAAAATCATTAATCACCAATCTATAGTTTATTTTATTTATAATCTAAATAATATATTATCAAATATATACTATTACTTGACTTGACCATAAATTATGACATGTTGCGCCAATAATATTACTTAAACTAAAAAAAATTAAGTTCTGTTAAACTTAAAATAACATTCCTAAAGAAAGTATTCATATATGTCACAAGAATTACGTAATATTGCAATTATTGCACACGTTGATCATGGCAAAACCACATTGATAGATTCTATAATGAAACAAAGTGGTATGTTTAGAGATAACGAGAACGTAAGTGAAAGATTAATGGACTCGGGAGATTTAGAAAAAGAGCGTGGTATTACTATTCTTGCAAAACCTACTTCTATTGCTTGGAATAATATTAGAATAAATATAATTGATACACCTGGACATGCTGATTTTGGTGGAGAAGTTGAAAGAGTTCTTGGAATGACTGATGGTGTAATTCTATTAATAGATGCTGCAGAAGGACCTATGCCACAAACAAAATTTGTTCTAGGTAAGGCTCTAGCTCAAGGATTAAAACCGATCGTTATTATTAATAAAGCAGATAGGCCTGACGCAAGACCAAATGAAGTTTTAGAGGAAATTTTTGATTTATTTATTGCTTTAGATGCAAATGAAGCTCAATTAGATTTTCCAACTTTGTATGCTTCAGGAAGAGATGGTTGGTGTGTAGAAAATTTAGATGCTCCTCATAAAAATTTGCAACCGCTTATGAAGTTTATTATAAAACATGTAGAAGCTCCTAAGACAAATAAAAATCTACCATTTGCAATGTTAGTTACTTTATTGTCATCTGACCCATATTTAGGAAGATGCCTAATAGGAAGAGTTGAGCAAGGATCTGCAAAAGTTAATGATATTGTAAAATCTATAAATTTAAAAGGTGAAAAGATTGAAAACGGTAGATTAACTAAGTTACTAAAATTTGAAGGCATAGAAAAAGTTCCAGTAAATGAAGTAAACCCTGGTGATATTATATGCGTAGCAGGATTAAAGAAAACTTCTGTTGCTGATACTATCTGTGAAACTTCAATAGAAACACCAATGAAATCTACACCTATTGATCCACCAACTATGGCTGTTACTATTACAGTTAACGATTCTCCTTTTGCTGGAACAGAAGGAAAAAAAGTTACTTCTACCGTAATTAGAGAAAGATTATTAGCTGAAGATGAAACAAATGTAGCAATAACTTTTGCTGAAAGTAAAAATAAAGACTCTTTTGAAATAGGTGGAAGAGGAGAACTACAACTAGGTGTATTAATTGAAACTATGAGAAGAGAAGGTTTTGAATTAACCGTTTCACGTCCAAAAGTACTTTTTAAAAAAGATGAAAATAATAAAATTATTGAGCCTATTGAAGAAGTAATAATAGATGTAGATGAAGAGTATGTTAGCTCAGTAATTGATGCTATGAATAAAAGAAAATCTGAGATGCAAGATATGAGAGCTTCAGGAGCAGGAAAGACTCGCTTAACATTTTATGCACCTTCAAGAGGATTAATTGGATACCAAAGTAACTTTTTAACAGATACTAGAGGTACAGGTGTTCTTAACAGATTATTTCACTCCTATGCACCTTACAAAGGAAATATTTCAGGAAGAAGAAATGGTGCTTTAATTTCAACAGACACAGGAAAAGCCGTAGCATTTGCTATTTGGAAACTTCAAGAACGTGGCTCAATGTTTGTTAGCCATAATACTGTAGTATATAAAGGCATGATAGTTGGAGAACACGCTCGTGATAATGACTTAGAAATAAATGTTTTAAAAGGCAAACAATTAACAAACATGAGGGCTTCTGGAACTGACGAAGCTGTTACCTTAGTGCCTCCTAGAATAATGTCTTTGGAACAAATGATGGCTTATATTAATGAAGATGAGCTTTTAGAAGTAACTCCATTAAATTTAAGACTAAGAAAAAAGTTTCTAGATTATAAAGATAGAAAAAAAAGTACTAGATAATTATTTATATTATATGTAAACCATAATTAAATAGTCTTTTATAGGAGCTAAATAATGGAAAGCAAGAATACTCATTTTTTACAACCTTTAATAAATTTTATAGAATTAATAGCTAGTAACTTAGGTGCATTACTAGTAAAATCCTTTCATTATCTTGCATTGTTTTTAATAGGTGCAGCAATTGTATGGGCAGCTGCCGTAGAATTTCTCTCTATGATGGGCAAAGGTTCCGCATCTATAGAAGATATTTTATTATTATTTATATATTTAGAATTAGGTGCTGTAGTAGGAATATATTTCCAAACTAATCATATGCCTGTAAGATTTTTGATTTATGTAGCTATCACAGCTCTTACGCGTTTATTGTTAGAACTAGTTTTTGATTGGCATAATACTGCATATATAAATATTATTATAGTTTGTGGTGGTATATTATTATTAGCTACAAGTATATTAGTTCTTAGATATGCATCACATCATTATCCATCAAAATAATACCTCTTAAAAAAGTTAAGGAATTAGTATCGAAGACCCAGTTGTTTTTCTTCCTGAAAGATCTTGATGGGCTATGGAAACATCTTCCAACGAATACTTTTGATTAATATTAATTTTTAGAACGCCTTTATTAATTAAACCAAATAGTTGTTTTGAATTTTTTTGTCTTTCAATAGGGTTTTTTGTATATGTCAATAATGATCCAGTAGCAATAGATCCAGAGATAGGCCTAATAATAGATACATCCACAGGCTCTATAGGTCCTGATGAAAAACCATAACAAACAAGTCTACCCCTTTCAGCTAGACATGATAAGCCTTTACTAAAGGTATCCTTACCTATGGCATCATATATTACATCTACTCCTCTATCTTCAGTTATATCTTTTACTTTAGTTGCAAAATCTTCCTTAGAATAAAGTATAGTATGGTCACACCCATGCTTTAAAGCATAATCAGATTTTTCTTCAGTCCCAACTGTGCCAATTACTCTTGCACCAATATGTTTTGCCCATTGACACAATATTAATCCTACTCCACCTGCGGCTGCATGAATAAGGACAGTTTGACCTGTCTTTAACTCCCATGACTCATGTAATAAATATTGTGCTGTAAGTCCTTGAAGTGTAGATGCTGCAGCAATATCTAGCGAAGTATTTTGACCCAATAGTATTAATTTATTAGCATCAATTAGCATTCTTTCAGAATAGGAACCTATAACCATACAATGTGAAACTTTATCACCAATACTTATATCTTTAACATCTTCACCTATAGCTTCCACAATCCCAGCTGCTTCCATACCTAATGTTGCAGGAAACTCTTTAAACGCTATAGGGTGTTTTCCACTTCTTTGCATTATATCAATATAATTTAATCCTATAGCTTCATGCTTTATCAGAACTTGTCCTTTGGCAGGATTATCTATAATAACATCTCTATATTTCATTTCTTCAGTATCACCTACTTGATCAATTTGAATTGCTTTGCATTGCATATCTTATTTTCCTAACTATAAATTAATTTATAAAACTAAGTCTGTTTCTGGATCAATAAAATGGACATTTAAGCTATCAAAATATAATTTTATATTTTTACCATTTTGTATAGATTGGTCTGGAGAAACCTTTCCACAAACCTGAGCATTATTAATTGAAAAATAAACCATAGTTTCCATACCTAATGGTTCCACTATATCAAGTTTAGCTTCAATTTTTAATGAACTTTTTTGTTTTATTTCTGTTATATGTTCTGGTCTAATTCCTAAAGTAATAGTTTTATTGATATATTGAGAAAGTATTTTTTCTTTTTGTTTTGGTATCATAAATTCTAAATCTGAATTTAACTTAGCAATAAACCTCTTAGTTTTTTTTTCAATTTTACATGAAATAAAATTCATTGTAGGCGAACCTATAAAACCAGCTACAAATCCTGTCACAGGCTTATTATAAATTTCATCGGGAGTTCCTATTTGTTCAATTTTACCACTCTTCATGACAACAACTCTATCTGCCAATGTCATTGCCTCTACCTGATCATGTGTCACATATATAGTCGTTGTGTTTAAATGCTGATGCACTCTTTTAATTTCTATTCGCATCTGTCCACGCATTTTAGCATCTAAATTACTTAATGGTTCATCAAATAAAAATACTTTGGGGTTTCTAACAATAGCTCTGCCCATAGCAACTCTTTGCCTTTGTCCTCCAGATAATTGTTTTGGCCGTCTATCCAATAACTCAGATATACCTAAAACTTTAGCAGCTTCTTCCACTCTAAGTTTAATATCATTTTTACTAAATTTTCTTAATCTTAAACCAAAAGACATGTTTTCAAATACAGTCATGTGAGGATAAAGTGCATAACTTTGAAATACCATAGCTATATCTCTATCCTTAGGAGGAATATCATTTACCTTATTATCTTCTATAAAAATTTCTCCTTTAGTAACATCTTCTAAGCCAGCTACCATTCTTAACACAGTACTTTTACCACATCCGGAGGGACCAACTAGTATTACAAATTCTTTATCTTTAATTGATAAATCAATTCCACTAACAGCCTCTGTTCTATCAAAAATTTTATATAAATTTTTTATTAATACTTCTGCCATACTATTACCCTTTTGTTGCACCTGAAGTTAGACCAGCAATATAATAATCCATTAGAAACGCATATATTATAACTGGAGGTGCGGCTGCTAAAAGTGCGCCTGACATTAGTGATCCCCAATTAAAAACATCTCCTTTAATTAACGTGGTTACAGTTCCTACAGTCAACACCATTTCACTTTCACTATATATAAATGCTAATGGATAAAGAAAACCCGCCCAAGAAACAGTAAAAGCAAATATTGTAGCCGCAATTAAACCAGGCATAGCAACAGGTATAAAAACTTTCAGCAGCATTTGCATGTGATTAGCGCCATCTATTAATGCGGCTTCATCAATTTCTTTGGGTATAGAAGAAAAGTATCCAATCATAAGCCACGTACAAAAAGGCACACTTAATGTTGGATACACTAATACTAATACCCAATAACTATTTAAAAGTCCTAACCATCCCACAATTTTAAAAAGTGGAATAAATAATAACGTTTCTGGTACTAAATATGTAAGAAATATTCCAGTTGCTAAAACTCCCGACCCCCAAAATTTTAATCTAGATAAAGAATACGCTGCTAAAACACTAATAATCATAGTAATAATTACTACACACACCGTAACTATAATTGTGTTTTTAAAAAAAGTTAAAAATGGAGTCTCAGTAAATAAATAAATATAATGTTTTAATGTAACTCCCTGTTCTATTAACCATGGGTTAGAGGCCATTTCAGCTATTTCTTTATTTGTCTTTAAAGAAGTTATAAGCATGTAATACGGAGGAAATAAAAAGAAAATTACAAAAATAATTAAGCTAGTATACGCTGCAATTAATGCCCATCGTCTATTAGCATGCATACTATTCTTAATATTTAAAATATTGTTTTTCATTTTAAACCTCCATAGCTCTTTTTCTTACATTTCTTAAAATTATAAATGCAAGAATCCCCAATATAGGAAACATGAAAAGTGATACTGCAGCTCCTAAAGGTATGTCACCGGATTCTATACCTACCCTAAAAGCATATGTGGCAAATAAATGTGTTGTATCTATAGGTCCACCTCTAGTTAAAACTCTTACAATATCAAAATTCGCAAAAGTAACTATTATAGAGAATAAAATAGTAATAGAAATTATATTTTTCATCATAGGTAGAGTTATATAATATAATTTTTGTCTATAATTTGCTCCATCAATTGAAGCAGCCTCATATAAGTCTTGAGGTATAGATTTTAAAGCAGCTAGATACATAATCAAAAAAAATGGAGCCCCTACCCAAATATTTACTAATATGATTGAAAACCTTGCCCAAAATGTTTCACTTAGCCAGGGAATAGCAGGAAGAGATATTTTCACTAGAAACCAATTAAGTGCACTATAAGTAGGTTCAAATAACCACCACCATCCAAGGGTTGATAATGCGGGAGGAATTACCCAAGGAATCAATAACATCCCTCTCCATTTTCGTTGTCCTTTACTCGGGATAGTATTGATAGAATGCGCAGCAATAAAACCTATCAGTGCTTTAAAAAAAACAGCTACTAATGCAAAAAATATTGATTGTTGAACAACTAGCCAAAACGTCTCTCTTTTGAATAAAAATAAATAATTTCCTATACCCACAAATTTTGTCTCAGCTTTATTTAGCATAGATAAAAATATAGAATATATAAAAGGGTATATTATAAGGCATATAACCATAAGGATTAGTGGTAAGCACATAAAAAATGCTATACGAGGTTTTTGCCGTAACCAAAGGTATACTGAACTATTATTCATTATCCACGCATAACACCTTCTAACTCATTTTCCGCCCATTTTATTGCTTTTTCAAATGAATGTCCTTTAGACGTTACACGGGCAGTTAAATTCGCTATTACATATTGTGTCGTTATTTGTGATGCAATGCCTGGTGGTGCAGGATATCCTACTGCCACAGGTATTTCATCTCCCCTCATAGGGTAATTATATAAAACCCCATCTGGAGGACTAGCTTCAATCCATGTATTATTTTTATTAAAATGAGATATAATTAAGGGAATATCATATCCTTGAGAAGCTTTAATACATGCATCTACAACATGAGGTTCAGCTATATATCTTAATAAATCCTTAGCAGCAGACTTATTTTCAGCAAAATCCCATAACCCCCAAAATTGAGAATTATCTGGACGATATCTGCCCTTAGGTCCCCTAGGAAAATCATGATGCCACAATTTTTTAGCAATCTTAGGATTATCACGCTTAGCTACGGCCCAAGCACTAGCAGGATTAAATATCGCAGACCCTTGTCCAGATATTAGCCAACGGTTATTACTTGAATCATCCCATGCATAAATACTTTTTGGCATAAATTGTGTTAATTTACTCATATACTCTAGCACTTGCTTGACTTCATCAGAATTTACTGTGATGTCTCCATCCTTGTTTACAAGTTCTGCACCATATGACGTAAATAAAGCACCAAGCCAACGACTATCTGGAGTAGCTCCAATTGTAGCACCAAAAGGTTTTCCTGCTTTATATAATTTTTCTGCTGCTATTAAAAATGTATCCCAATTCCAATCATTAATAAGATTAGCATCTCTATTTTCATTTGCAGGAAATATTGTTTGTAGATCTATTCCTGCATGTTCTTTAAATAAGTCAAAACGTGAAACCATAGCATCAAAGAAAGAACCTGTAGGTGCAGGGCTCCCTCTCCAATGACCCTCTAAATATGCATAAAATTTAGCTGACTCTAATAATGGCCCATGTTTAGAAATAATATCTTCAACCACATCATCTAATGGTTCCAACCTATGCTTAAACATAGAAGGATACCAAGTAGGCATAGAAAAAACATCATGGCCAGTTTTCGCGCGTGATTCTGCTTGAGCCGTAAGTAATAATTTATTTCCTATAGATGTAATAAAATCTACTTTAACTTCAACTCCATTTTTCTCACCCCAAGATACAAGAATATTTTCAAGCACATCATTAGCACCAGGTATCCAATGATCCCAAATACCTAATAAAAGCCTTCCTGCAGAATGTGCTGTTTTTACATAAGGAGCAGCAATAGCATACCCACTAGTTGCACTGAGACCTTTTAAAAATTTTCTTCTATGTAAATTACTTTTTTTCATTTAATTTCCCTTTTTCAAAGTAAATTAGTATCTAAATAAGATTACATGTCTTTATAAGTATTTGACAAATAGTTTTTGAAACTAAAGTTAGACATAAAAAAAAACTACAAGGAGGATGTTTATGTGGAAAAATTAGATAATTTAGAAAATGTGGGCCTCCAATTGCAAAAGAAATATAAATGGAAATAAATTAGACTATCATTACCATAAATAGTAATACTGAAAAAAATACAATACTAGTGGAAATTAAATGCCTTTCTTAAAATTTAAATATTATTTACTTATTCTTTTAATATTGTTTTCTATAACAAATATCTCAAATGCCGATAACAAAATTATTCCACTTTCAGAATTATTAAAAAAAGAAAATTTAAAATCAGAAATTGGTAAATTACATTATTTAGCAAAATTTTCATTACGATGTGGCAGTTTATTTGAAGCAATAAATGAAGTTACTCCAAACATAAAGATTTTAAATGCAGCTATTAACTTACAAGAAGGAGCCTCAATTGCTGGGATTATGATAAAAAAAAATAATCCTGATCAAACAAATCAAGAAATACGAATAGATATTATACAGGTAACAAGCGAATACAGAAATTTAATAAAAGTAAATAAAGCTGCTAATGGAGAGTATATAGATGGATCTGACTTATTAGCTGGAGATAAAGAAATTTGTATAAAATTTATTCCAAGAGCTTATAGATTTTTAGGCAATAATGGATTTAAGTTAAAAAAATAAATATTTTAAATGATAATTTCTATTAAAAATGGTCCACTCTTTTTAAGCCCCACCTCTAATGCTTTCATAAGTTTATTACAATCAAGTACTTGAAGAGAATCTACACCCATTCCCTTAGCTATATTACACCAATTAACATATGGCCTATCTAAAGTAAGCATATCTATAGCTCTTGGGCCTGGGTTTTGAACTCCTACATTAGTAAGCTCGCCCTTAAGAATTTCATATGTACGATTAGCAAATATAAGAATAGTTATATCTAAATTTTCTCTAGCCATAGTCCAAAGTGATTGAACTGTGTACATTCCACTTCCATCTCCCTCTAGTAAAATAACTTTTCTATCAGGACAAGCTATAGCAGCACCTATAGAAACAGGCATACCATATCCTATTGAACCTCCTCTATTATTTAGCCAATCATGTGGAGGAGCACCGGCGGTTGCAGGGAAGAAATCTCTTCCGGTCGTTACTGATTCATCGACAACAATAGCATTTTCTGGAAGTGACACACCTATTGCCATAGCTAGTTTTTCTTTAGTTATTTCTCCACTAGGGGTTTCTGGCCTTTTAAAATCAGCTATAAAGGCAGGTGCTATATTTAATGCTCCTAATTCATTAACTAAGTCACGTAAAGCACAAATTATATCCTGTTCTATTTCAACTAACTTATATATAGGTGTGCCCTCTTTATATAATAAACTAGGTTTATTTGGATAACCAAAAAAAGCAACGGGAGGCTTTGAACCTACCAAAATTAATTGTCCAGCCTTCTCTAATATATCTAACGCTTTATCCACTACACCTGCACCAGGAATTCTTAGCATATTTAATCTGCCTGCCCCTCTAGATAAACGAGCATTTGCAGCTTCTGTAATTATATCACATCCTGTTTTAGCTGAAATTTTTCCTGCTAATAAAGTCGCTTCTTCTGTCAACGCACCTCCACCTAAAAGAAGTGTTGAAAGCGATCCATTTGTTAAAACCTTAGCAATATTTTTAATAGTAGATTCATTAACTTTATTTCTAGGCTTTATAGCTTTTGCAGTAATTATTGGCCCACCATCTCCCCATGCAGTATCCGCAGGTAAAATTAAAGAAGCTATTTTTCCAGGCGCCCTATTAGCATTCTCAATCGCTTCAGCACCATCTTTAGATAAATCCATAGAATTTTTAGACGTCTTTATCCAATGTGACATTGGTCGCGCTATTGCTTCTATATCTGATGTCAAAGGAGATTCAAGTTGAAGGTGTTGCAATGTATGTTGCCCTATAATATTCACCATACCTGAGTTAGCTTTTTTAGCATTATGAATATTAGCTAAACCATTAGCCAACCCTGGGCCTAAATGTAACAAAGTAGATGCAGGTTTACCCTTCATACGGTAATACCCATCTGCTGCACCTGTCAAAACACCTTCAAATAATCCTAAAACACAACGTATTCCTGGAACTTTGTCTAAAGCTGCAACAAAATGCATTTCTGAAGTACCTGGGTTTGCAAAACATACGTTTACATCATTATGTACCAATGTTTGCACAAGACTTTCAGCACCATTTATTTTTGATTTATTATTCATAATTAAATAATTTTATCCATGTTAATAATTTTAAAAAACTATTATTCTTCTTTCTATTCTCAATTTTATTTATGTCTAATTCTTAGAAAGAGAGATACATTTCATAAAACAATACTCACATATTCCCAATTTAATTTTAATTTCTTTCTTTGCTTCTTAAACTAAAATAAATAAATACTATAATATTTAATTTTTAACATCAAAGATTTCTCTTTTTGAAGCTTGCGTTAAGAGCGCAGAATCTGCAGAAATAGTCCCGAGATTGTATCCTATATCAAATCTTTCCTTAACACTCTTTCCATTTGGACAGTGTATGCCTGCTTTAATATTTTTCTTTTTACAAGTTTCAACAATATAATTTATACAGTCTTCTACTTCTTTTTCATAAACCCCAGGTAAATAACCCATAGTAATAGCTAAATCACTTGGTCCTACATAAACTGCATCTAATTCTTCTACAGATAGTATTTTATCTAAATTATCTACTGCCTCAGATGTTTCTATCATAGCAAAATTAAGTAGAGTATTATCTGCATGCTCTAAATAATCATCCCCACCATAAATTTTCGCTCTAACTGGCCCAAAACTCCTATTACCTCTAGGTGCATACCTGCAAGCTGAAACAAATTTTTCGCATTCCTCTTTTGTATTTACCATAGGACAAATAATGCCATAAGCCCCAGCATCTAGGCATCTCATTACCATACTAGGATCATTCCATGGAACCCTAACCATTGGAGTAATATCATATCCAGAAACAGCTTGAAGCATCTCTACAACTTTCTGATAACCAACTAAGCCATGTTGCATATCCATCGTGACACTATCAAAACCTGACACAGCCAGAATTTCTGCACTGAAAGTATTCGCTATTGAGCACCAACCATTTATTACTGGTTGATTATTATTCCACATATTTTTAATTCCATTAGCTCTCATAAAAAACTTCTCCTATTTAAATTTAAAAAATATTATGTTCCACAAAATGTTTGTTTAACCTCTTGGCTTAGAGTAGGTGCATTCTGATATTGAATATGCCTATTCTGATCATCAAAAGGCTCTGAAAGAATTTCATTTAATAAATTAAACAAAGAAAAATCTCCCTCCAAAGCATTATTTATCATCTCTTCTATTCGATGATTTCTCGGAATATATGCAGGGTTTATTTTTTTAATAAAATTAAATATATCCTCTTTATTTTCTTTTTCAAAAGATAAACGTGATTTCCAATCTCCGAGCCAATTATTAATATCATTAGGCTTTGAAAAATAACTTTTAAACTTTTCAAAATAATTTTCATTATTATCCATAACTAAAGAGCATAAGCCTCTAAAAGTTAAAGTAAAATCTGTTTCATTATTTTCCATTATTAACAATAAATTATTAATAAGCTTTTCATCCATCTCTTTAACTGTTTTTAACCCTAATTTATTTCTAAATAATTTTATCCATTCTGCTTTATATAAATCAGGAAATTCATCTACTGCGTTTTGAGCCAACTTAATTGATTGCTGCTCATCATCATGTATTAATGGAAGTAAAGAAGATGCTAAGCAAGCTAAATTCCAACGTATAATTTCAGGTTGGTTCTTGTATGAATATCGTCCAGTTTGATCAATAGAACTAAATACTTTATTAGAATTATATCCATCAAGAAACGCACACGGACCATAATCTATCGTTTCGCCATAAATTGAGGTATTATCTGTATTCATTACTCCATGGATAAATCCTACAGACATCCATTTTGAAATTAAATTAGCCTGACGCTTAATAATTTCTTTAAACAAGTTAAGATATGAATTTTTTCCATCTTTACAGTAAGGATAGTGTCTTTCAATTACGTAATCAGCTAAGATTTTTAAAGATTCCCAATCTTGTCTTGCAGCAAAATATTGAAATGTTCCAACTCTAATATGGCTATGAGCTACTCTAGTAAGTATTGCGCTAGGAAACTCCTGTTCTCTATATATGTATTCTCCTGTAGACACGACAGAAAGTGCTCTAGTTGTTGGTATATTCAACTTCTCCATAGCTTCACTGACTATGTATTCTCTCAATATTGGTCCTAACCATGCACGACCATCCCCCATACGAGAAAACGGCGTTGGTCCACTTCCTTTAAGTTGTATATCTCGTCTATCTCCTTGAATATCAATTACTTCTCCTAATAGTATGGCCCTCCCATCTCCTAATTGAGAAACCCAATGACCAAATTGATGTCCAGCATAAGCCATAGAGATAGGATTAGAACCATTAAATAATACATTTCCTGAAAAATACTTATGACAATCAATAGATTTTAAATTCATTCCTAAATGACTAGCCAAAGATTCATTTAATTTTATAATGTTTGGATTTTTTACTGGCGTAGGATTTACATTTGAATAGAATTTATTTGGTAAACGAGAAAAACTATTATCAAATTTAACTACTTCAAAAGTGTCTAAAATTGTTTTCAATATATATTCCAATAAAATAAATATAAATAATACTACTTTTTTATAAATAATATTATATATTATTTATATTATTTATAAAACGCTAGGTACACTTTATAATATTAACTAATATAGATAGTATTATGTTATTTAGTAAGAGATCATGAAATTTATACTATTGATAAGCCTATGCAAAAAAATGATTTACTAAAAAAATTTACTAAAACTCGAAAAAATACTCTTACTATATGTCAAAGACTTGAAACTGAAGACTATGTTGTGCAACCTAGTGAAGAAGTAAGTCCTATTAAATGGCATTTAGGCCACACCTCATGGTTTTTTGAAGAAATAATACTATTAAAATTTAATAAAAAATTAACACGCTATAATGAACAATATAATATTATATTTAACTCTTATTATAAATCAGCAGGACAGCATTGGAAACAAAATTTAAGAGGTCAACTTTCTCGTCCAACGGTTAAAGAAGTTATTAAGTATAGAAAACATGTTAACCAAGAGATTAAAAAACTTCTTCAATCCTCTGACAATAATAAAAAAATAAATTTTTTAATTGAATTAGGAATTAATCACGAAGAACAACACCAAGAATTAATTTATATGGATATTAAATTTATATTTAATGCTAATCCTCAAAAAATAAGATACGTAAATACAAAACTACCAATAAAAAAAATTAAAACTAAAGAATGGGAAACTTTTAATGAAGGTATATACTTTATTGGAAACGATAACAAAAAATTTTCATATGATAATGAACAACCTCTGCATAAAGTTTATATTCAACCTTTTAAAATTCAGAAACAATTTGTTAGTAATGAAGACTATATAGGTTTTATCGAGGACAAAGGTTATTATCAAGCAAATATTTGGTTAAGTAGAGGATGGAATTGGATTAATGATAAAAAAGTTTTATGTCCAGAATATTGGTATAATATAAACAATAAATGGTTTGAATATACCCTACATGGTTTACTTCCTCTTGATATGAATGCGCCAGTAGCACATATAAGTTATTATGAAGCATCGGCATATGCTAAATGGGAAAATAGTTCTCTACCTACTGAAGAAGAATCAGAAATATATTTAAAATCTATAAAAACAA
>Ga0209089_10002976_pt1 | contig 14618 bp, 12 predicted proteins | sample ArcticOcean_MG_C_FD_187431 | JGI IMG/M metagenome (GOLD analysis project Ga0209089, IMG submission 187431) | Marine microbial communities from western Arctic Ocean - ArcticOcean_MG_CB2_150 (SPAdes) (version 2) | ecosystem: Environmental > Aquatic > Marine > Oceanic | place: Arctic Ocean: Canada... | reverse complement strand
TACATCAAAATATTCTTTTTCTTTATCAAATGATTCTTGAACTATAGTTAATGCTGCTTCATGAAAAATTCCATCAACATCTTTTAAAATTGATTCCATTACATCAAAATTTCGAATATCCACTTCGTGAAATTGTATTTTTTCTAAAATTCCTTCTAAATTCTCTTTTTTACCAGTATGTAAATTATCAATTACTACCACTGAATGTCCTTCTGAAATCAATAATCTTACAATGTTATTTCCAACGAATCCTGCACCTCCTGTTACAGCAAATTTCATAAATCCATTAAAATTATTCACTGTTTAAGTTTTCATTATTTAAACAAGAATAAATAAACAAGTAAATTGTATAAATTTTGTATTAGAGAATAAAATGGAACAAAAGTCAAAAATTATGCAATTAAGTGAACATGATCTCATTGAATCAATTCAAATTGGAAATATTTCTATTTGTGTAATTGGTATTGGTAGAATTGGTCTTCCAACTGCACTATCATTTGCGAATTCTGGCTTATCTACAATTGGTGTAGATATTAATCCAAAATTAGTGGAAATGATTAATTCTAAGATATTTCCACTTAAAGATGAACCCGGTTATGATGTAATTTTTGATGAAGTAATAAATCATAATTTTCATGCATCAACTAAAATTCAGGATGTTGTCCCTAATTCTGATGTTATTGTTTTATCTTTACCGACACCTATGGATGAAAATAATGTACCTGATTATTCTGCCCTTTTATCAGTTGGAAAACAATTAGGAGAATTATTGCCTAAAGATTCTGTGGTTATTATTGAAAGTACTGTTGAACCTGGTTTCATTGAAAATGAATTCATTAATAGTATTGAAAGTTCAGAAAGAAAACTTGTTGCTGGAAAAGATTTTGCCATAGGTGTTTGTCCAGAAACTGCAAATCCTGGTCAAATTATGAATGATTTTGAAAAACTTCCTAGATTAGTTGGAGCAATTGATGATCATACAGCTAATGTAATTATGAAAATATACAAACATGTTTTTACTGTTGATTTAATTCCAATGCCTAATTGTAAAACTGCAAATGCAGTTAAATTAACCACAAATGTTTTTCGGGATATTAATATTGCATTTGTAAATGAATTGGCTATTTTGTTTGAAAAAGTTGGAATTGATATAATGACAGTTTTAGAAGCTGCAAAATCAAAATATAATTTTCAAGTACATTATGCCGGTCCTGGAGTAGGCGGTCCTTGTTTGCCTGTTAATTCTTATCAAATGATAAATTTGGCTAAAAAAATGGGTTTTGATACCTTGAAATCTGTTGAAACAGGAAGAATTATCAATGAAAGTATGCCTGATCATGTAATAAATTTATTACATGATGCATTTGATGAATCTGAAAAATTATTAGAAAATTCAAATGTTTTAATTTTGGGAATTTCTTATAAACCAGATGTTAAAGATATACAAATTTCTCCTGCAGAAGTAATTATAAAAAAATTAAAAATTTTAAAAGCTAACGTCTTAATTTATGATCCCTATTTTAAATCAACAAATGTTTTTGATTTACAAACAGAATCTAATTTAATTGAAGCATTAGAAAAATCTGATGCATTAATTCTTGTCACTGCTCATAAGGAATTCCATAATCTAGATCCAATTTTCTTAAAATCTAAAATGAAAAATGCAATTGTAATAGATTCTAAATGTATAATTAATCAGCAAGCTGCAAAAAATTCTGGATTGGTATATAGAGGACTTGGAAGAGGAAAAATTTAATCAAAAAAATATTTCCAATTTAATTAGAAATATTCTAACTTTGCGTTATGATCCTTTACAAAAAACTACGTTACCTGTTTTAAATTCAACTGATTTCATACCTTCAAAAGATTATGATCTTAACTTTATTGAAAATAATTTAAAAAATTCAATTGAAACTAAACTTGAATCTACAAAAAATCTAACAATATCTCTCAGTGGAGGAATAGATTCTACACTAGTTTTGGGTCTTATTCGTAAAACATTACCTGATCTAAAAATAAATGCTATTTCAATAAAGTTCTCTAATAGTACTGATGAAACTTTTACAGCAAAAAAAATAGCTGATTTTTTTGAGGTTGAACATGAAATAATTGATATAGAAAATTATCTTTTAGATTTACCTACTGCAATTAGTATTACAGGAATGCCTTTTTGGGATATTCACTGGTATTATATTGCAAAAAATGCAAAAAATAAGTCTAATTTTTTAGCATCTGGTGATGGGGGAGATGAATTATTTGGAGGTTATACTTTTCGATATTCTAAATTTTTATCATTAATCAAACCTAATTCGTCTCCTTTAGATAAAATTCAGGCATATTTGTCATGTCATGAACGAGATTGGGTACCTGATCAAGAAAAAATCTTTAATCAAAAAACTAATTTTTCTTGGAAATCAATAAATTCTATTTTTGAGCCTTTTTTTGATAATTCATTATCTCCACTTAATCAGGTATTTCTTGCGGACTATAATGGAAAATTATTATATAATTTTTCTATTATCGGTAATAAAATTAATCAATTTTTTAATCTTAAACCTGTTACACCAATTCTTAATTCTAAATTAATTTCCTATGCTTCACAAATTCATCCTGACTTAAAATATAATTCACTTAAAAATTTAGGTAAGATTCCATTAAGAAAATTATTAACAAAATATGAATGTGATTCACTTGTATCAAAAGAAAAACTTGGTTTTTCAGTAAATACAATTAATCTTTGGAATTCAATTGGTAAAGAATTATGTCACTCATATCTTGATAATGCCAGAATTGTAGAGGATGGTTGGATAAATAAAGAATGGATTTCTTCTCATATTACAAAACCTGATCTTGATATAAAATATGTCAATAAATTTTTGGGTTTACTTTCTCTTGAAATTTGGTATAGGTTATTTGTTACTAAAGAAATGAATTCAACAACTAAACTTTCATAATATTTCATTTTAAATTATTTTTTTTAAATCTTTTACAACTTCTTTTGCAATTTTATTCCAACTAAAGTTTTCTTCCACAAATTTTCTACCCATATTTCCCATATTTTCTCTTTTTTGTTTGTCATTTAACAATAACAATAATTTTTCAATTAATTCTTCTGAATTTCCTTTTTGGACCAAAAATCCTGTTTCATTATCTTTCATCAATTCTGGAATTCCACCAACATTTGTTGCAACAACAGGTTTTTTCATCAATTGTGCTTCAAGTAGTGTAAGTGGTGACATATCAATCCCACTAACTAATGCATAAACATCAATTTCAGTTAGATATTGTCTTACTTTATCTGGATATTGTAATGCCCCTAACCATTTGAAATTGTCATATTTTTCTAAAACAGGTAAAATTTTATCTTGATAAGGACCATCACCAACCCAATAAAATGTTACATCGGGCATTTTCTTTAGTACCTTTTCTAAAATTAACATCTCTTGCGCTTTACCCCAAATTACTGCACCTTGTAGTAATCCCACACAAGGATGTTTTAATTTCATACCTTCTTGAGGATACCACCTTTCTGGAGTGATTCCTTGATACATTACTGCTGTTTCTTTATCTGGATAATTTTCTTTTACAATTTTTTCTAAGTGTTTACAAATTGGAAGAATAAGCGTAGAATTTTGAAATGTTTCTTCTGACATTTTGATCCATTTGTTTAATGCAATTCTTTTTGGAATTGTATTGTATAATGTATTTTTTGCCCATTTAATCTCTGACCAAGAATCTCCTCTTAAATGAACAATTAATGGAATTTTACTTTTTGAAGATTCTACTGCAAAATGTCTTTGTCTATCCACAAGTATTACATCTGGTTTAAAATCATTTATTATTTTTTTAAATTTTTTTTTTGAATGAAACCAATTTTTAACTTTTCTGCTAGGAAATCCATCAATAATATCTGAATCAACGACTAACTTAGTTTCAATGCCCAATCTTTCTAAATTTCCTTTAAATTCTTCTAGATGAAAGAATTTTGAAGTTGAACCACCAATTAAAATCTTCAATTATTGTTTACCTTGATCATTTCTTAAAAACTGTTGCTGACATATGATTAAATTATAAAAAATAATGAAAATACTGATAATTAATAGAAATATTTTACAATGAAGTTCTTATTTATATTAAAGTTAAAATTAGATAAATTCGGTTAACATGAAAGAAAATTTTGGTTTTCGTATTTGGGCATATTTTAGAATTGGTTGGGGAACTTATTTTGGTTTATTATTTGCAGGTCTTAATACTGCTACGGTAACATATTTTTTAGCAATTGAACAAATACCTGAACTTAAATCAATTTTTCCAAGCTTTGGACATTATCTTATAATTGGCGTTTCAATTATTGTTCCAATACTTATAATTGTTGGATGGATTCATTATCGTAGAACCGCCGCATATGGAACTGAAGCTGAAATTCAAACGGAAAATAATCCATACATATACAAAATTCCACCAGGATATAGGAAAGAAGTGATTTTACCAGTTTTACTAAAAATGACTGAATTCATGATAAAATCATCAAACAATGAAAAATTTGATGATAAAAATTTAGAAGAACTTAATGAAATTCAAAAAAAAATCGACATCTTGATGAAAGGTGGTAAAGTAGGGTCGGTTCCGAGCGGAAGAAACAAAAAATAGAATAAATCATGTTAACAAAATATTTTTCTTAACTCTTATTTTGTGAAACTTCCCCCCGATTAATTAACTCTCTAAATATTTTTTTTGCTGTATGAAAATTTAAGTATCTGAAATATGCGTTATGTATAATAAATTTTTTTAATCCTATATTTCTAAGACACCAAATTGTAATTGGGACAAATGGAAAATAAGTTTTAAACCATCCTACTTTTTCAGTCTTAAAACGTTCAATTGTGGATCTAGATGTAATTCCCCCTGTATCTCTATATGCTAAAACTTCATCTAAAACATGAAGATCTCCAAATTTTGCTATATTTAGTACTAGTGTCCAATCCCAACCGGCAAATGCATTATCTACTAAACTCTCTTTTAATTTTTCAGTTCTAAAAACTGAATAAAAATTAAGTACCCATGTAAATTCAAGTATGTTTTTAACTTTTTCATCATATGTGCCTTTATTTGGACGAACGAATTCAAATTTTGTTGGTGTATATTTTGAATCTGGTATCTTTTGATTTGTATAATAGTTTTTAATGTTTAATCCAACTAGCTGAACATCACTAATACTACCAACAATTTTGGGATTTGTTTCAAGGATTTCAATATTTTTTTCAATAAATTGAGATCCCCAATAATCATCATGTGCTATCCATACAAAATATTTTGTATTACTTTTTTCTGCTAAAAAAATAAAATTCCATACGGGCCCCCTTTTTCCTTTTCTTTGTACAAACTTTATTCTATTATCTTTTTTTATATATTCTCGACAAATTTCTGGAGTAGAATCAGTAGAACCATCATCTGAAATAATTAGTTGAAAATTGCTAAATGTTTGAGATAATATTGAATCAATGGTCCTTTTGATAGTTTTCTCTCCGTTATATGTTGGCAATCCAATTGTTAATACCGGTTCAATTTTAGACATATAACTCAATATTTTAAATTATAGATTAATAATATTAATTTAACTTGAACATGTATCTTATTGAGATTTTTTACAATATAATACAATTGAAATTTTCAATTACAAAAGTAAATTTTCTGACTATGTATTTAAAAATTGTTTTAGAGTTTTAGATGGGATCTTTCACCAAGTAAAAATTGATGTTTTTTAATATTTTTATTATCCTCAATTTCAGAGCCATATGCGATAATACTAGAGAACAAATCTATTTTTGAATCAATTTTACAGTTAGACATTATAATAGAATTTTCAATACTACAGTTTTTTATGATACAATTATCTCCAATGCTGACATATTTTCCAATTCTTACTGCAGGTCCAATTATACAGTTTTTGCCAATAATTACAGGTTCAGTCACAAGAGAATCTCGTGAAATCTCTGTATTCTTTCCAATAATAATACCGCCTTGAATCTTTGAATCCCCATCTATTAGAAATTGATTTTCAGTTCCAATTGAATCAAGTACTAGCCTGTTTGCATGGATGATGTCTTCTGGAGTTCCAGTATCTTTCCACCAACCAGTTACAATATCATATTCAATTTTATTTCCTTGATTCATTAGGATAAATAATGCATCAGTAATTTCTAATTCTCCTCTCCATGATGGTTTTAGATTATCAATTATTTCAAATATTTTAGGAGTTAGAAAATAAATTCCAATTACGGCCAAGTTTGATGAGGAATCTTTGGGTTTTTCTATTATCTTTTTTATTTTTCCAGGATTATTTGGGTCTAACTCTGCAACTCCAAATCTTTGTGGATCATCTACTTCACATAATAAAATCATTGCATCAGAATTAGAGGTTTGAAATTTTTTTGTATATTCAATGAGATTTTTTCTTAAAATATTATCACCCAAGTATACAATGAATTTATCATTATTGATAAAATCCTTACACAATCTAATTGCATGTGAGATTCCCTTGGGTGAATCTTGATAAATATAAGTAATTTTTACACCAAATTTTGTACCGTCACCATAATACTCTTTTACTTTTTCAGGATATACATCACCAACAATAATCCCAATTTCAGTTACTCCTGCAATCTTTAGATCTTCTAGTGCATATTGTGACATTGGCTTGTTAGCAATTGGAAGTAGTTGTTTTGGTCCTGTATGTGTTAATGGTCTTAACCTAGTTCCATGCCCTCCATGAAGAATAATGCCTTTCATTTTTTAAATATTAGAATACCTGATTTTTAATTGTTATGGTATCTAATGTTTTCTTTGATTCCAATAGATATCTATACCATTCTACCGTTTTAGTCTGTATAGAATCTGTGACTTGTCCTTTTTTTAGTGCAGAATATGTTTCTTTTACGCCCTCTGACACTGTAATTTTTGTTTCATAATTTAAAATATATTTTATTTTTTTAAAACTAATCCTATATGATCTAGAATCTGGATCTCCATACCATTGTTTTTTAAATGGTATGTTAATTGCTTTAGCGACTTCTTTTGCAAGTGATATAATTTGATAATTTTGTTTATCTGATCCAACATTAAATATTTCACCATTAATTTTTTCAGAAGGAGCTTTAATTACAGTAACATATGCTTCAGCAACATCCTTTAAATGAATAAATGGTCTCCATTGTTTTCCATCTCTCATAATTGGGATTTGTTTATTTTTAAAAAATCCTAAAGTCATTCCATTTATAGCTAAATCAAATCTCATTCTAGGAGATAAACCAAATACTGTTGCAAATCTGAGCATTGTAACTGTAAATTTATTATCTGCTAATTTTTTTACAGCGATTTCTGCTTTTCTATTTGCTTTTGCATAAGTTGTAATTGGATTTATTGTGGATTTTTCATCTAATATGCCTTCACTAAATCCATAAATGCTACAACTAGAAGCAAGAATGTATCTTTTTACGCCATATTTTTTACTGAGTTTTGCAACTCTTGCTCTTCCTTTATAATTTATTTCCATAGTAATTTTGGGATTAAGATCTCCAGCTGGATCATTTGATAATGCAGCAAGATCCATAACAACATCTACATTTTTTAAAATTTTTGGATCAAACCATCTAATATCATCTTGTATTAACTCTAAATTTTTATTCTTTGAAATTGAGGAAAGTGTTTCTTTTCCAAAAAAGAATCTATCTAATACTTTTACTTTGTATCCTTCTTTGAGTAATCTCGATACTAACACAGATCCAATATAGCCCCCTCCACCTGTAACTAAAACTTGCATATTTTTCTAAATTTAATTTATTATTTAATTGATTCTGTTATTAGTTGATAGAATTATTGTCTGATTTTTTTTAAAAAAAGTGTTCCAATCTTTTTTTGATATAATGGGATTATCACATGACCATTTGATATCTATATGGGGGGGGGATTATTCTACTTTCTGGAGAATATCATTCATTAACTTTGTATAAAGTATCTGCATTATCACTTAATACACAAAAAGCCATGTGTAAATCCTTCTGGTTGATAAAGTGATCTATGATTGCTATCCGCAAGAATCTCACTTATCAATTTTTCATATGATGGAGAATTTTTACGTATATCTACTACATCAAATATTTTATCTCTAACCACCATTTCACTATTTTGCTTAATCTTTTAGATTTTTTTGAAAATATAATCTACACAATATGCCTTTTTTTGAACGGGATAAATTATCTTGAATAAAATTTGTATTTATTCAATTTTCTTTAAAAATTGAGTTTCTAAAACTCCAAATAAAAAATTCTCTTTCATCAGAAAATACTTTTGGCTTTAGAATAATTACCTCTAGAATTGATAATCTTTTGAAGATAAATATTATTTTACAAAAAATAATTTCATTAATTAGTTATGATTTAATTACCTAGACAAATAATCATAATAATTCATGAAAACAAAAATTTTTGTAATTGGTGCAAAAGGCCTTTTAGGTTCACATATTGTTCAACATAATAATAAAAAATATTCATTTTTTGAAGGATATAACCAAGCATTGGGTAATTCTAACAAATCTAATTCAATAAAAATTGATATTACAAAATTTGAAGATTGCAAAAAAATCCTTAAAATAGATCCTGATATTATTATTCATGCTGCAGCAATTACGGATACAGATTATTGTGAACGAAATAAAAAAAAAACATATTCTGTACATGTGTTGGGAACAAAAAATCTTTGTAAAATTGCAAAAAAACTAAATTGTAAAATTATCTATATTTCTACAGATTTTGTTTTTTCTGGTAATTTTATTAACAATAAAGAAGATGATATCACTAAACCCCTCAATTATTGTGGTGAAACAAAACTTGAGGCTGAAAATGAAATTAAAAAACTTGACAATTATCTGATTTTAAGAACTAGTGTGTTATATGGTTTTGAATCAAATTTTTCAATAAAATCAAGATCAAATTATACCAAACCTATGAATTATGTTTTGTGGGTTTTAAGTAAGTTAAATGAAAATCAACAAATTAGAATTGTAAATGATCAATTCTCTAATCCTACATTGGTAGATAATTTAGTTAATATAATTTATGATTGTATACAAAAAAATTTAACTGGAATTTATCATGCAACTGATCTAACTTGTATTAGTAGGTATGAATTTACAAAAAAAATTGCAAACATATTTGGATATGATGAAAATTTAATCACTAGTATACCTTCTAACGATTTAAATCAATTTGCAAAAAGACCCTTACTCACATGTTTAGATTGTTCTAAAATCATTAAAATGGGAATTAAAATTCATGAAGTAGATTCATCTTTAAATAGGTTATATCAACAAATTAAAAAATTAGAACCTGAATTAATATCTAATTCAAAAAATACATTCTAATGATTTTAATAACCTAAAATTTTTTTCTTAAATAGATTTATTTGAAGCATTGCAGTTCTCGAAAAAAATGTGGTATTTGTAATGGTACAAATTTTAGTGTAATTTTAGATTTAGGCGAACAACCTCCTGCAAATTCATTAATTGAAAATATTAAATTAGTTTCAAAAGAAGTTAAATTTCCATTAAGATTAGGTTTGTGTAAAGATTGTTTTTTTGTACAATTGTTAGATATAGTAGATAAAGAATTTATGTTCAAACATTATCTTTACATGACTAGTGCAAGTAAACCAATTGTAGAACATTTTAAAAAATATGCTAATGAAATCTACACTGATTATTTAAATTCTAAAAATGAATCTACAGTATTAGAAATTGGAAGCAATGATGGTTCAATGCTTTTAGAATTTCAAAAATTAGGAGTTAAAGTTTTAGGAATTGAACCTGCAGAAAATATTGCTAAACTAGCAAATGAATCGGGAATTTTAACAAAAAATAGCTTTTTTTCATCTACTATAGCAAAAGAAATTAGTAAAACTGAAAACATATCGGTAGTTGTAGCAAATAATGTAGTTGGACATGTAGAGGATCTTCATGATTTTATGGAAGGAATTAAAATTTTAATTAAAGAAAATGGGATATTTGTTTTTGAAGTTCCATATTTGAATGATTTAATTCAAAAATTAGAATTTGATACAATTTATCATGAACATCTTTCATATTTTTCACTTTTACCAATAATTAATTGGGTAAATCAATTTGGATTAGAAGTTTTTGATATAGAAAAGCAATCTGTACATGGTGGTACAATACGAGTTTTTATTACAAAGAAGGGTAATATTTTACAAAAAAATTCAGTAAAAGAATTTTTAGAGGTAGAACATCAATATGGTTTAGATAATGTTTTAACATATGACAAATTTGCTCAAAATATTATCAATTTAAAATCTGATTTAATAGAATTCATTACTGAACTAAAAAAACAAAAAAAATCTTTGATTGGATATGGTGCATCTGCAAAAGGAAATGTTTTACTAAATTACTGTAATATTGATCATACTATTATTGATTTTATTATAGATACGACTCCATTAAAACAAGGAAAATTTACTCCTGGTACTCATATTCCTATATTACAACCTAATGAACTAGAAAATAAAGGGGATGGTGATATAGTTTTATTATTAGCATGGAATTACGAAGATACTATTTTGGAAAAAGAAAAATCATTTAGAAATAAGGGTGGAAAATTTCTTATTCCTATTCCAAAACCTAGAATGATATGATGAAAAACTATTTCTAATTTTTACCATATTTTTTAACATGTAAAAATACAATTGAACATTGTAAATAATATAGTAAATAATTTAAATATTTTTAGATTTGAGATTTAATTGGAATCAATAAATTTATTTTCAAATTATCCATTCTTTATTTCAAAAATTTTAATTTTATACTTAAATCCACTTTCTTCTGAATCAAATATTTTCTTCAAGTTTTTGTATTTATCATAATTAGAAAATATTTTATTAAGAATTATAGAATTATCCACCTCTTCATCAATAACTAAGTGTGTAATGCCATTTTTTTTAATTTTAGAAAAGAAATCTTCAATATCATTATAATCAATATCCTTTATTTTATTTTCATTAAACCATTTTGAACTCATTATGGGAAATTCTTTTAGTTCTGAAAGTTGAGATAATTCCACATATAATGTAATTGGAGAATTTTCAAAAAATATGATGTCTGTTTTTTTGTTTATTTCCATTCCTAATTTTAAAAAATCTTGTTCTTTTTCCATATCAGTACTTTTAAAATCCAAAAATGATATTGATAAAACTATTACAATTATAATTACTAGCCCTATTCCAATTTTTTTATATTTTATTTTTTCAAAATATTTCATACATGAAAATGTTCCAAATATACATAAAATTGGTAAAATGGGAAAAAGATACCTACTATCTAAAGCTGGAACCGTATATGCATACAAACTAGGTAATATCATAAAAAATACGGGTATAATTAATAATGATTTTTGAATATTTTTTTCTTTAAGAAATAAAATTATTCCTAATGGTACAAATATTATTAAATATGGAATCATTAATTTTCCTAAAAATTGTATAAATAGATAAAAACTATTTATTATTTTTAATTCTAATCCATTTGGATTATTTTTTGTTAATGTCTGTGTTTCTACCATTATTCTTCCAGTAAGACTATCAGTTCCTGTACTTTCAATTCTTTGCATACTAAATGGTAATAAAATCAAATAAATTATAATTATAAAAATTATACATTGTATAATATTTTTTTTGGTAATTTTATTTTTTATTAAAAACATTACACATAATGTAGGAATTAAAAATAATCCTTCTGCTCTAACAATAGATGCTAATCCAATTGTGATGCATGCACCATAAATTATATATTTATTTTTTTGTACAATTAATGCTAAACTAGTTACAATTAATAAAATAAATAATGGATCTGTTACACCGAGTAATGAATTTGCAATTATTCTTGGTTCAAAAATAAATAATATTGTTGTTAACAATGCAAATGATGAATTTGTAAATTTTTTTGCTAAAAAATATAATGGAACTATTGTAACTGTAGATAAAATCATTGATACATAACTTTGTAAATTCATATAATCAAGAAAATTTTCAGATTCAAAAAAATGAAAAAATATTGAAACAAATAATGGCCATCCATTATTTTTTACGTATATTGCATAAGGTGATTCTCCAGTTAAAGATATATCAATTGCATATTTGAAATAAGCTAGATTATCTGAAGAAAAAATTAATTCATTTTGAAAAAATATTAATCTAATTGTAATGGCACCAATTCCGATTAATAATAAACTTAGAAATGGAAATTTTGTTAGTATATTAAATTGATTTTCAAATTTTTCTATAATTGATGGTCTATTTTTTTCCATTTTTTTAATACCTACAATAATGACTATCTTAGATGGTGGTTTAATTAGATTCTATTCTATATCATTTTCGTAGCATTTAGCAGATGTTTATATATCAAAATAATTTAATGGGAAATGTATGAAATATAAACAAATTTTACTTACTAGACCTCCTACTGGTTCTAATGCTTTACAAGGTGGTTCTGATGCTGATCCACATCCACAACCTCCTCTGGGATTAGCTTATCTTGCAGGAGTTTTAGAAAGACTTCCTGATGTAAATGTTTTAGATATTCTTGATGGAAATTTCTCAGAAAATTATGTTTACGATGTAAAAATGGCAGTAAAAAAACATAATCCTGACTTTGTGGGATTTAGTGCTTTTACTCCTTTTGCAAATCCTGCATTAGAAGCTGCAACTGCTGTAAAAGAAGTAAATTCTTCAATCTTGACTGTTTTAGGTGGACCTCATGCAGTTTTAGCTGATGTAACCATGAGAAAATGTCCTGCATTAGATGTAATTGTTTATGATGAAGGTGAAGAACAAATTGAAGAAATTGTTTCAGGAAAACCACTTTCAGAAGTATCCGGACTTTTTATCCGAAAAGATGGTAAAGTAGTTCCAACATCTCCACGATCATATATTGAGAATATGGATTCACTTCCATATCCTGCATATCATAAATTACCTCACTTTCCTGATGGATATCATCCTCATCCTCCAAAAAGTACTGGTAAGAAATGGTGTAGTATTATGTGGTCTAGAGGTTGTCCATTTTTCTGTAATTATTGTAACAGAGAAAATAGTTTTGGATTACAATTTAGAAATCAATCTCCTGAATATGTAGTTGATCATATCAAATATCTTCATTCAGAATATGGAATAGAGGAATTAACTTTCTATGATGATGTAATGTCTCTTAATAGAAAAGCAACAATGAAACTAATGGGGGCAATGGAACCTAAAAACTTAGGTTTTGAATTAGTTTGGGATGCTGAAACTAGAGTAGATCTTGTTGACCAAGAAATGCTTTATGCAATGAAAAAAGCAGGATGTCGAATGATATCTTATGGTATAGAACATGGAGAATTTATTCATGAAATTAAAGGTGGAACTGCAACATTACAACAAGCTGAAAATGCAGTTAAATGGACACATAAAGCTAAAATCCAAACTGTTGGATATTACATGATAGGACTTCCAAAAGAGACTGAAGAAACTATCAAAAAAACTATCGCTTTTGCAAAAAAACTCAATTGTACATATGCCATGTTTGCAATCACAATGCCATTTCCAGGAAACAAATTGTATGATGAGGCTATAAAATCTGGTTTAGTACAACTCGATGATACTTGGGATAGGTTTGTATATTCTGGAGTAGGTGTTGGTGGTATCCAACCACCTGTTTTAACAACAAATGCATTATCTGCTACAGATTTAGCATATTGGGCAAATAGAGCATATAAGGAATATTATTTAAGACCTTCATACATTTTAGGCAAATTATCAAGTATTAGAAGTCTAAAAGATTTGAAAATGTATTATAATGGTTATAAAATGTTAAAAAAAGATATATCGTAAACCTTATGGAATTAACAATAGGCATTCCTGCATATAATGAAGAAAAAAATATTTCAACAATTATAAAAAAATTAAAAAAAATTACTGATAATATAATTGTCTGTGATGATGGTTCTAATGATTCAACTGGAAAAATAGCAAGAGAAATGGGGGCATTAGTTATTCGACATGAAAAAAATTTAGGATATGGAGCTGCAATTCGTTCAATCTTCTTAGAAGCACGCGAACAAAAATCTGAATCTCTAATAACCTTAGATTCAGATGGTCAACACAGAATTGAAGATATACAAACTGTACTAGAACCAATAAAAAATGGTCAAGCTGATCTTGTTATTGGTTCCAGATTTTTAGATAATGATGGAAAAAATGTTCCTGCATATAGAAAAATAGGAATCAAAATGCTTACCAAATTAGCTAATACTTCATTGAAACAAAATATTACCGATTCACAAAGTGGATTTAGAGGATATGGAAAACAAGTAATTGAAGAAGTTACACCATCTGAAACAGGAATGGGGGTTTCAAATGAGATTTTGATTAAAACAAGTAAAAAAGGATTTCAAATTGTTGAAGTGCCAATAATAATTCTGTATGACGGAAATACCTCAACTCAAAATCCAATATCACATGGCTCTTCTGTAGTAATGAGTACTCTCAAATTCATTTCCATGGAACATCCATTGAAATTC
>Ga0209089_10002961_pt1 | contig 14663 bp, 11 predicted proteins | sample ArcticOcean_MG_C_FD_187431 | JGI IMG/M metagenome (GOLD analysis project Ga0209089, IMG submission 187431) | Marine microbial communities from western Arctic Ocean - ArcticOcean_MG_CB2_150 (SPAdes) (version 2) | ecosystem: Environmental > Aquatic > Marine > Oceanic | place: Arctic Ocean: Canada... | reverse complement strand
ACTTTTGCAAATGTAAAAACAAAATTACTATGGCGATTATTATTACAGATGATTGTATTAATTGCGGGGCATGTGAGGCTGAATGTCCAAACACTGCCATATATGAAGGAGCAGATGAATGGAGGTTCAAAGATGGCACTGCCCTTGAAGGCTCCTTTGTTTTACCAAATGGAAATGCTTCTGACTCTGAAATAGTTCAAGAACCAATATCAAATGAATTTTATTACATAGTGCCAGATAAATGTACTGAATGTAAAGGGTTTCATGATGAGCCTCAGTGTGCCGCAGTTTGTCCAGTAGACTGTTGCGTTCCAAATGAGGATATAGTTGAGTCAGAAATCGAGCTTTTAGCAAAACAAAGATTTTTACATCAAGAATAAATTATGAAAGCAGGAATCGTAGGGCTGCCTAATGTAGGAAAGTCCACACTTTTTAATTGTTTATCTAACGCAAAAGCACAAAGTGCTAATTTTCCATTTTGCACAATAGAGCCTAATATAGGAATAGTTAATGTGCCTGACAAAAGGCTCTCACAGCTTTCAGATATAGTAAATCCGCAGTGTATTATTCCTGCAACAGTTGAAATTGTTGATATTGCAGGCTTGGTTAAAGGAGCCAGTAAAGGGGAGGGGTTAGGTAATCAATTTTTAGGAAATATTCGTGAAACCGATGCTATTCTTCATGTGATCCGTTGTTTTGATGATGACAACATAGTTCATGTTGATGGCTCTGTAGACCCTATAAGAGATAAAGAAACAATTGATATTGAGTTACAGTTAAAGGATTTAGAGACTGTTCAAAAAAAAACAGAAAAAGTATCAAGATCAGCTAGAACTGGAAATAAAGAAGCTCAAAAAGAACTTGGAGTTCTTGAAAGTTTAAAAGAGAGTCTAGAAAAGTCATTAAATGTTAGGGGGCTTGATTTTACTGAAGAAGAAAGAAATTTATTCATTAAACCTTTACAGTTAATTACCGATAAACCAGTTTTGTACGTTTGTAATGTTTCTGAGTCTGATGCAGTAAATGGAAATTCTTATGTAGATAAAGTAAAGGGTTCTATTTCTGATGAAAATGCAGAAATAGTATTTCTTGCAGTATCTATAGAGGCGGATATAAATGAATTAAATTCTTTTGAAGAACGTGAAATGTTTTTAAATGATATTGGCCTAAAAGAGCCTGGATCATCAAAATTAATTAGGTCTACATATGGTCTTTTAAATCTGCAGACATATTTTACTGCTGGAGAGAAAGAGGTTAGAGCTTGGACAATTCCTATTGGAGCTTCTGCTCCACAAGCAGCAGGGGTTATTCATACTGATTTTGAAAAAGGGTTTATTCGTGCAGAAGTTATATCAATTGATGATTTAGTTTATTACAGGAGTGAATTAAAGGTAAAAGAAGCTGGAAAAATAAGGGTAGAAGGAAAGGATTATATTCTTAAAGACGGTGATGTATTGCATTTCCGTTTTAATGTTTAGTTCTAGCTTGTTTACATAATATGAATGGAGTTTTTTAAATTTTTTAACAAAACAAGCTTTTTAATTGTTAATACTTTTTAATTAACAAACCAATGAAATTGGCTGTTGAACGGTTATCTTTACCCCCTTACATATGGATAATAAATCACAATATACAGAAGAAAATATTCGATCTCTTGACTGGAAAGAGCATATTCGTATACGTCCGGGTATGTATATTGGAAAGCTAGGAGACGGTTCATCTTCTGATGACGGGATATATGTATTATTAAAAGAAGTTCTTGATAATAGTATTGATGAATATGTTATGGGGGCAGGAAAGACTATTGAAATATCAATTGAAGATAATAAGGTAAAAGTACGTGATTATGGAAGAGGTATTCCTTTAGGGAAAGTAGTTGATGTGGTAAGTAAAATGAATACAGGAGGGAAATATGACTCTAGAGCTTTTAAAAAATCAGTTGGGCTTAATGGTGTAGGTACTAAAGCAGTGAATGCATTATCATCCCACTTTAAGGTATCTTCTCATAGAGATAATAATATTAAATCAGCTTTTTTTAAGCAAGGCGAGTTAGTTGATGACCCAATTGAGGCCCCTAGCAGTAAGAGAAAGGGAACTTTGGTTGAGTTTATTCCAGATTCAACAATATTTAAACATTATAAGTACCGTATTGAGTACGTTGAAAAAATGCTCAGGAACTATGTTTATTTAAATCCAGGTTTAACTATCATGCTAAATGGTGAAAAGTTTTACTCAGAAAACGGATTAAAAGATCTTTTAGAAGATCGGTCTAATGAGTCAGATTTATTATATCCCATTATTCACCTTAAAGGAGAAGATATAGAGGTAGCTATTACGCATAGTAAAACTCAGTATAGCGAAGAGTATCATTCATTTGTTAATGGTCAAAACACAACCCAGGGGGGGGCTCATCAGTCTGCATTTAGAGAAGTTATTGTGAAAACTGTTAGAGAGTTTTTCGGAAAAAGCTATGACGCATCCGATATTAGAAAATCAATCATATCTGCTATAAGTATAAAAGTGATGGAGCCTGTTTTTGAGTCTCAAACGAAAACAAAATTAGGTTCTACAGAAATGGGAGGTGGTTTTCCAACAATTAGAAGTTATATAAATGATTTTTTAACTACTCAGCTAGATAATTATTTGCATAAAAACCCTAACGCTGCTGAGTCTTTACAGCGTAAAATAATGCAAGCTGAAAGAGAGCGAAAGGAGTTGTCGGGTATTAGGAAATTAGCAAGAGAAAGTGCTAAAAAAGCAAGCCTACACAATAAAAAGCTTAGAGATTGTAGGGTTCATCTAGGAGATTTAAAAAAAGATCGTCGCTTAGAGTCTACGGTTTTTATTACTGAAGGGGATTCTGCTAGTGGATCCATTACCAAATCAAGAGACGTGAACACTCAGGCAGTGTTCAGTCTTAGAGGGAAACCTCTAAATACATTTGGCATGACAAAGAAAATAGTTTATCAAAATGAGGAATTTAATCTTTTGCAAGCAGCTCTTAATATAGAAGAAAGCATGGAAGATCTTCGTTATAACAATATAGTAATTGCTACTGATGCTGATGTTGATGGAATGCATATTAGGCTTCTTTTAATAACATTTTTTTTACAGTTTTTCCCTGAGCTTATAAAAGAAGGGCATTTATATATTTTACAAACACCATTATTTAGGGTTAGGAACAAAAAAGAGACATTTTATTGTTATACTGAAAAAGAAAGGATTAAAGCTATAGAAAAATTAGGTGGTCAGCCTGAAATAACTAGATTTAAAGGTCTTGGTGAAATATCTCCTGATGAGTTCAAGTTTTTCATAGGGGAAGATATACGTCTAGACCCTGTAATGCTTGATAGATCAGTAACTAGTGAAGAATTACTTGGGTTTTACATGGGAAAGAATACTCAAGAAAGGCAAAAATTTATCATTGAAAACCTGAAAGTTGAATTAGATCCTGTACAATGATTGAAGAAGAGAATAGCTTTTTAGAGAAACAAAACAACTCTGATACGCTTGTTAAGATTACAGGTATGTATAAGGATTGGTTTTTGGATTACGCTTCATACGTTATTCTTGAAAGAGCAGTACCTGCAATAAACGATGGTTTTAAACCTGTTCAGAGAAGAATTCTTCATTCTATGAAAGATCTTGATGATGGGAGGTATAACAAAGTAGCTAATGTTGTTGGTCATACCATGCAGTATCATCCTCATGGAGATGCTAGTATATCTGATGCTATGGTTCAGATTGGTCAAAAGGAGCTCTTAATTGATATGCAAGGGAACTGGGGTAACATCTTGACTGGTGATAGGGCTGCAGCTTCAAGGTATATAGAGGCAAGATTATCAAAGTTTGCTTTGGAGGTCGTTTTTAGTCCTAAAGTAACAGATTGGCAGCTTTCTTATGATGGAAGAAAAAAGGAGCCAGTTAATCTCCCGGTTAAGTTTCCAATGCTTTTAGTTCAGGGAGCTGAGGGTATTGCAGTTGGGTTGTCAACAAAAATATTACCTCACAATTTTAATGAGCTTATTAAAGCTTCAATAAGTTATTTAAAAGGAAAGTCTTTTAAAATATATCCAGATTTTCAAACAGGAGGGTCTATTGATGTTGAGAATTATAATGATGGTTTGCGTGGAGGTAAAATTCGTGTACGAGCATCTATTGCTCAACGTGATAAAAATACTTTAGTAATCGATCAAATCCCATATTCAACTAACACTTCATCATTGATTGATAACATATTGAAAGCTAATGATAAAGGAAAGATAAAAATTAAAAAAATTGAAGACAATACTGCTGAAAATGTTGAGATACTAATATACCTTCCTCCAGGTATTTCTCCAGACAAAACAATTGATGCATTGTATGCTTTTACCGACTGCGAATCATCAATTTCTCCTCTTAGCTGTGTTATTATTGACAATAAACCATCTTTTATTGGTATCTCAGAAATGTTAAGAATTTCAACTGATAATACTGTTGAATTACTTAAAAAAGAACTTGAAGTTCAATTAAGAGAATTGGAAAATCAATGGCATTCTGCATCACTGGAAAGAATTTTTATTGAAAATAGAATTTATCGTGATATTGAAGAGGTTGAGACCTGGGACGCTGTCATTAACGCTATTGACAAAGGATTAAAACCACTCATTGGAATTTTAAAAAGACCAGTTATAGAAGAAGATATAGTGAAGCTTACAGAAATACGCATTAAAAGAATCTCGAAGTTTGATATAGATAAAGCTCAACAGAAAATTGATGCTTTAGAAGGTGATATAAGTGAGGTTAAAAATAACTTAAATCATCTAATTGACTATACTGTTCGCTATTTTAATCATCTTTTAAAGACATATGGAAAGGATAAACAAAGAAAGACTGAGATTACAACTTTTGATGATGTAGATGCTAAAAAAGTCGTGGTAAGAAATCAAAAACTATATGTGAACAAAGAAGAAGGTTTCATTGGAACTGGTCTTAGAAAGGATGAATTTGTTTGCGAATGTTCTGATATTGATGATATCATTGTTTTTACTCAATCAGGCTTAATGCAAGTCGTTAAAGTCGACAGCAAGGTCTTCATTGAAAAAAACATTATTCATATTGCTGTTTTCAAGCGAAAAGATTCGAGAACTATTTATAATATGATTTATCGAGATGGTAAACCAGGAACTTACTTTGTTAAAAGGTTTCCTGTTAGTGGAGTTACAAGAGATAAATCATACAATCTAACCCAAGGAAAGTCAAATTCTGAATTAGTTTATTTTTCTGCAAATCCCAATGGTGAGGCTGAGATAGTCACAATAAACCTCAGAAACACAGGAAGTATCAAAAAATTGAAATGGGACCTAGACTTTGCTGATTATTTAATTAAAGGCAGAAATTCTAAGGGTAACATTGTAACAAAGTATACCATACGAAAAAATGGTGTAGAACTTAAAGAAAAAGGAAAGTCCACTTTAAAGCCAAGAGATATATGGATAGATACAACCGTTCAAAGATTAAACACTGATAGTCGTGGAAAGCTTTTGGGGGCTTTTAAGGGTGGAGATAAGTTACTTGAGGTTACCGGAAATGCTACAGCAAAAGTGATGACTCCTGAATTAACACTTCATTTTGATAAGGATCAAGTGGTGTTAGAGAAGTGGATCCCTATAAAGCCAATTACTGCAGTATATTATGATCCTCAGAAAAAGAGATCTTTTTTAAAGAGGTTTTTAATTGAAAATGAAAATAAAGAAGATTTCTTTATAAAAGAAAAAACAGAACTTTTATATGTTACCACTGAGGGAAGACCTGTTCTAGAAATTCATTTTTCTAAACAAAAAAGAGGAGAAGAAGCTCCAAAACCAATTCTTATAAATGCTGAGGAATTTATAAGTGTAAAGGGTATTAAAGCTATTGGTAATCAACTTACAGATAAAAAAATTAAGAATATAACTTTAAAAGAAAGCCTTCCTTTTTCAATTGAAGATCCTGAAATTCAGGCTGAAGAAATTGAGGTTAATGAAGAAATTCACCTAAGTAATGAAGATTCTCAAATCACACTTGATTTATAAAAGCATTAAGCTCCATTTGTCTTCTTTGGTCCAGTAAAATTGGTTAACATTATGTGAATAATTTCTTCTAATTTAGAAGACTGATTGATTTTCCAGTTTTTTTATTTTTCACAAAAAAATATAATGTAGTATTAATGAAGTAGTTATAAATTCACTATATTGAATTCAAATTAACAAATTTATTATAAATTTTATATCAATGATAGGCGAATATTTATTTTACAATGACTTTCCTGAGCGTATCAAATCAATATATTGTAATGGTAAAACATATTCAAGAGAAGAATTTTTAATAGAAAGGGAGCGTTTTTTTAAAAGAAAAAATAAAAGAAAAACTCAGGAATTAATTTGACACTGAACCTATCAAGTATAATTAATTTTTTCACCTTTTAAATAAATATACTTTGATTTATTCATTGGTTTTCTTTTTAAATATTTTGTTTGTTGGAAACCAACATATAGCTAATGATCATAGATCGTTAAATGACTCAATAAAAAAGTATTTACAAATAAACCCCAATAAAGCTCTTGATTTTGGATTTGAGGTTCTTAAAGTTGTAAACTTAAAAAAACCAGAAATTGAATTAGTTTCTACTTATAACTTAATTGGACAAGTCTTAACATCTCAATCATTGTATGCAGAAGCACTAGTTTATTTATCAGAAGCACTTAGCACTTTTAAACTTATCCCTAAATCCGAATTGATTGAAAAAAATCAAAAAAGTCCTCCATGGGTTTTACTTAATATAAGTAAGCTTTACTATGCTACAGGTGATCTTGAAAATGCAAAACTAAAATCATTAGAAGCAGAGAAAAATTTTCTTTTATATGAAAACTCGAAAAACAGAGAGTTTGGTTTAAATACTGTATATGGAAACCTTGGACTATTTGCTGCAAAGCAGTATGATTTTGAATTAGCAAAAGAGCTTTACTTGAAGGTTCTTGAAAGTAGAAAAAAAATAAAAGATCAAGATGGAGAAATGTATGCCTATGCTCAACTTGTAAATTTATATCTTTTTGATAAGAATGAATTATTTAAAGCTAATGAATACTTTGATAGATCAAAGGAGTTTTACAATAAAATAAATCAAATTTCTAAGGTTAAAAAGAATTCTTTATTTAATCGAAATTTCGGAAGATTTAAGTACCACCGTAATTTCAGTTTAATTATAAATTAAAATAAATTATTATAAAAAAAATTTTTAAATATATATTGATTTTATCCTGTTTTAGTCTTGCGTCCCAGCAAGAATCATACTACACATTTTATCAGTACAATATGAATGTTATTAATCCAGCATTCGCAGGCACAGAACAAGGTGATGTGATTACAATACTAGATAGAAATCAATGGGTTGGACTAGAGGGGGCCCCTAGAACTCTTGCTTTATCTTATTCAAGACCTATGGGAAATAATGTTGGTTTGGGTATTTCTATAGTTTCTGATAAAGTATTTATTGAAAAGCAGACCTTTGCCTACATTGATTTTTCATATAAACTACAAGTAGAAGAAAAAACAACACTATATCTTGGATTAAAAGCAGGTGGTAATTTTTATAATGCTGATCCTATCGGTTTAACTACATACTCTAGTCTACCCGACCCAAGTCAAATTTCAATTTCGAGTTTTAATCCAAACATTGGTATCGGTGCTTATGCTAAAAGGGATAATTATTGGCTTAGTTTTTCTATACCTAGACTCTTTAATAGCGATAGAAAGGATGATTTGGCTGTTACTGCAAAAGATAGAGTTCACACTTATTTAGGGGGAGGCTCTGAGTTTGCTATTAATGAAGATTTTAGTGTTAAACCCAGTTTGATGCTAAGAAAAGTAAAAGGATTGCCTTTAAGTGCAGACATTACAAGTTTTGTTAGTTATCAAAACAAATATGATTTGGGACTCTCTATAAGAACTAAGGCTGCTTTTTCTGTGATGCTATTTTTAACTGAGATCTATCAGGGGTTTGATATTGGATATGCTTATGAGAGTCCAACCGCTAGTAGACTTTCTGAAATTGGTAAAAAAACACATGAGATTATTTTAAGAGCTAGACTTGGATCAAGAAAGGGATCTAAGTCAGGACCTGAATCAGCTGAGCAGTAAAAAATATACAAATGAAAATATGTAAATTAATAATTTCTATTTTTTTATGGTTGCTTTACCTTTGTTCTTTTAGTGTCTATGCGCAATTTTCATTAGACGCAAATGGTGTAACAGTTAAATGTCCCGGTGCAAATGTTGGTGATACAGGAGTTGTTGATGGAGTTACATATATAGCTGTTGACAGAGATCTTTTGATACAAAAAAGAAATGATGGAGATGATTTATCAGTTTGTTGTACTACACCTGTGACTGATATGAGTCAAATGTTCTCGAATAGTTTTAGAACTTTTAATCAAGATATTGGTAGTTGGGATATGTCCAATGTTACCAATACCTATCGAATGTTTTGGAAAGCTTGGGATTTTAATCAAGATATTGGTGATTGGGATGTTTCAAATGTAATAAACATGCAAGAAATGTTTAAAAATGCTGATGATTTTAATCAGGATATTGGTGATTGGGATGTTTCTAGCGTTACAAACATGCAAGAGATGTTTTTTAGTCTGAAATATTTTAATCAGGATCTTGGTGATTGGGATGTTTCTAGCGTTACAAATATGGAATTGATGTTTAGAAGCACTAAAAAATTTAATCAAGACCTTAGTGATTGGAATACTTCAAATGTAACAAACATGTCTGGAATGTTTTATGATGTCAGAGATTTTAATAATGGGGCTCCTTCCGGTGAATCTAATACTCCACTTAATTGGAATACCTCTAATGTAACTGATATGAGTTTAATGTTTTGGAAAGCTGAAAAATTCAATCAAGACATCGGAAATTGGGACACCTCTAATGTAACTGTTATGCAGCAAATGTTTGAATTTGCCAAGAAATTCAATCAAGACATTGGAAATTGGGACACCTCTAATGTAACCGGTATGTTTCAAATGTTTAAAGATGCTGATGATTTTAATCAGGATATTGGAGATTGGGATGTATCTAGTGTTGAAAACATGAATCAGATGTTTTATAACAACCCCGCCTTTAATCAAGATATTGGAGGTTGGGATACATCTAGTGTGACCTCTATGAATCAGATGTTTAAAAATGCACTGTCATTTAATCAAGATATGTCTGGTTTATGTGTGGAAGGAATTTCATCCTCTCCTACTGATTTTTCTTATAATTCACCAATAAATGATAATTCTGATTTTTTACCTAATTGGGGAGAAGCATGTAAATCAGATATAACCATCACTTTTGGAGATATCACCAAAACTTTTGGAGATCCAGACTTTACTTTAAGTGCAACCTCTAGTAGTACAGGAGCTTTTAGTTATAGTATTGCAGATGGTGGAGTCGCTACCGTTTCTGGGGATACGGCTAGTATTCAAGGAGTAGGTAGTACGATAGTTACAGTAAATCAAGCAGCAGATAGTAATTATAATTCTGCTACAGCTACAATGACCCTTACTGTAATCAAAGCGGATCCGGTTATTGCTTTTGGAGATATTACCAAAACCTTTGGAGATCCAAACTTTACATTATCGGCCACTTCGAGTAGTACAGGCGCTTTTACCTATAGTATAGCTGATGGAGGAGTAGCCACAGTTAGTGGTAATACGGTAACAATACAGGGGGTTGGAGTCACTATAGTTACAGTAAACCAGGCAGCAGATAATAATTATAATACTGGTACTGCAACGATGACCCTTACTGTAATCAAAGCGGATCCGGTTATTACTTTTACAGATATTACCAAAACCTTTGGTGATCCAGACTTTACTTTATCGGCTACTTCAAGTAGTACAGGTGGTTTTACCTATAATATTACTGATGGTAGTGTTGCTACAGTTAGTGGTAATACGGTAACAATACAGGGAGCTGGAGTCACGATAGTTACAGTTAATCAGGCTGCAGATAGTAGTTATAGTGCTGGTACTGCAACGATGACCCTTACTGTAATCAAAGCGGATCCGGTTATTACTGTTGGATATATTCCAATAACTCAACCATTGAAAGATTTTACTAGTCTGCCAATTTCTGCAACTTCAACCTCTGGAGCACCTGTGATTATTTCATTAGCTAACGGTTCTGCTGCAAATCTATCAGGAACAGTATTTAATTACGAGCTTACAAGTATAAACCAAACAGGTCTGGTAACCATTACTTTCACAGCAAATGCTAATCAAAATTATAATTCAACTTCCTTAACTTATGTTATAGATGTAGTAAAATCAAACCAGAACATAATTTTTAATCCCGAACCACCAAACACTATATATTATTCTGAAAACTTGATTTATACAATAAATGCAAGTTCTGATTCATCACTTGAAGTTGAACATGAATTACTTTATCCAGTTGGCTCAGAGGATGGGGTTTCATTAAATGAAAATCAGCTTAATATTGATGACATAGGGCTTATTCAATTTAGTGTACGACAACCTGGTGATAATATTTATAATATGGCTCCCCCACGAATGGCAGAAATAAATGTCTTGAAGGGGCAGACAATATTGAGTGATTTTGAAATTCCAGAAAAAATAATTGGTGATCCTGATTTTGAATTAACGCCTCCAACTTCTAATAGGCCAGGACAAATAATATATAGCTCAAGTAATCCAGAGGTTGTAATAATTTCCGGTAGTCAGATAATAATTACAGGGATAGGAAGTTGTACAATAACTGCTATACAGCCAGAAACTAGTAAATACACTTCGGCATCAATTAGTGCAGTTTTTGTTGTTGATATAGATACGGATTCTGATGGTATTGGTGACAATACCGATACTGACGATGACGGAGACGGTATTGATGATACGACCGATCTTTTTCCCTTAGATTCAACAGAATGGTTTGATTGGGATTTTGATGGGATAGGAGATAATAGCGATACTGATGATGATAACGACGGTTACCCAGATAATTTTGATGCGTTTCCATTTGATGAATTCGAATGGGTTGATACCGATGGAGATGGAGCAGGAGATAATGACGATACGGATAGTGATAACGATGGAATATTAGACTCTTTTGAAGAAAACCTTGATACTGATGGAGACGGTATTAACAATGATCTAGATGCTGATGATGACGGAGACGGAGTGCCTACTATACAGGAAGATGCTAACGGTAACGGAGATCCTACAGATGACGATTCAGATGGAGATGGAATATACGATGCGATCGAATCGGACACTTTAGATGCAGACAGTGATGGTGTCTCAGATCAACAAGACACGGAAGATGACGACCCTTATAATGATCAAGATGGAGATGGTTATTCCAATTCAGAGGAAGCTGCAGCTGTTACAAATCCTTTAGATGATCTGAGTTTTCCAGATATTGAAGTTTCACCCTTAATCACTCCTAAAGTTCTCGGGTCTGAATCTACATGGAAAGTTATTAATATAGAAAAATACTCAAATTCTATTGTTTTTATTTTTAATCGAAATGGACAGTTAGTTTTTGAGAAAAGAAATTATCAAAATAATTGGGCGGGAAATTATAAAAAGAATGGAAAACTACTTCCTGTTGGACCTTACTACTATAGAATTGAAATTCCAGAGCTTAATGTTGTCAAGAATGGGTGGTTGTACTTGACCTATTGATGATTTAAAACACATCTATTTTTTTGTTATTTAGTATCCGATTATCAAAAATTTTCTTTTTCAAAATCCTTTAAACTCCAAACCATTTCAGGCTTATCAATATAATCAGGTGTTATCCCCATTGCTTTAGCGTGAATATCCTCATCTATATCATTAAACCTCACGATCCAATGATCAACTTTGTTGATTTTAGAAATGCCTTCAATTAATTTAGCATCTATATTATGTTTCTCTTTTAAGTGGTATGCAAAAAAATAGCAGCTTTTCCAACTCTGATTTCTTTTAGGTTTAAAACCTAAAAGAAACTCATCTATTAATTTCTGTCGCTCCATTATTATAAAAGGTAAATAGTTCTTGTTTACAAAGAAAGGTAAAAGTTTTTATAACACATATCTTCTTCAGAAAAACACATAAAACCGACTTGTATGGTAAAATAGCTGAACAATAATAGTTACTTTAATAGAATAACTATAAAACACATAAAATGAAAAATAAACTACTAATAATAATAATGTTTAGTGTACTTGAATAACACTTTGAAATATTTATATTTGCCCCCTAGTATTTAATAAAAGTTTACAAATGTGGTAACGCTAGTGGTAACACAATTAAATTAACACAATTAATAAACCTTTGTAAACTACTATAAATATTACACTAGGCCTCGTAGCATAACTGAATAGTGCACTTGATTACGGCTCAAGAGGTTGCAGGTTTGAATCCTGCCGAGGTCACTTTTAAAAATCCTAACTAATTGATTTTAAATAAGTTAGGATTTTTTATTTCCAAAAGGTGACATATAATTTACAAAATATTTAGATATTTACCTATCTTTAGGTACCATGAGTATTCATATTTCCTTATCCTACCAGAAGAAAAAAGAAGAGTACAACAAAGAAGATGTACTGGGTGTTTGTCTGTTTTATTACTTCAATAAAAAGAAAATAAAAATAAGTACAGGAACCGACTGAGGTTAGCTATACTTTTTTAAAAAATTCATTTTTAAAAAGTATAGCTAACCTCAGAAATAGATTGGGTGAAAATATTGAGAATTGGAATTATGGTCAAGAGAAGTTTAAACACATAAAAATAAATCACGCATTAGGTAATATTGTTGACTAAAAAATTGCTGAAAAATTAAATCTAGGACTTTTGCCCAGGGGAGGAAATGCTTACACCCCTGGATCAACAGGAAGCAACAACACACAATCTAGTGGAGCTAGTTTTAGAATGATAGTTAATACTGGAAACTGGGATGAGTCTGTTGCGACAAATACTCCTGGCCAATCTGGAGACCCAGAAAGCCCATTTTATAAAAATCTTTTTTTAGATTGGGCTAATGATAAATATTTTCCAATCTACTATTCTAAAGAAAAGATTAAATCTTCTACCCATAAACAAACATTTTTAACACCAAATAAGATAAAATTACTTATTCATAAAATATTTAATTAGAAAACAAAAAAAGCTTGTATTTCTACAAGCTTTTTTATTCAATAATTTTTTTAACCTATTGCATACTAATCTCAACTCTTCTATTATTAGATCTTCCTTCATTTGTTAAATTACTTTCTGCTGGTTTATCCTCACCATAACTCTTAGTGTTAACTCTTGAGGGATTTATTCCTAAATCAACTAAAGCTTGTTTAACCATTGATGCTCTTTTTTCAGATAAAACTTTATTATATTCAGAACTACCATCACTTGAAGCATGTCCTTCAATATTAATTTTAGCTGAAGAGTTTTTAAGTAAATAATCTCCAATAGCTTTTAACCTAGTATTGTTTTTGTAGGATGACAAGACATTGAAATCATCTACTTTAAAGTAAATTGATGTTGGAGGAAGTGGTAATGAAGAACTCTTTTTAGCAACTGCTTCTGCTGCTGCTATTGCTTCTGCTGCTGCTATTGCTTCTGCTGCTGCTATTGCTTCTGCTGCTACTTCTGCTTCAGAATCTCCTTCAACCGGACAACCTTCGTTTTCTTCTAAACCTGCTTCTTTTGGGCATTTATCATCCTTATCAACTAAGCCATCACCATCTGTGTCTAGAGTTTGTTCTATGATAATTGCTTTTATAGCTTCATCAGTACAATCTAAAAATACTTCAGAAGGAACTTCATCGCCGTCTTCTATTTGGATAGACTTATTACCACATCCTTCTTTTTGATATGATATCATTGCTGGAAGATCCATTGAAGTAGAAACTATATACTTACCATTTTTTTTAGTCATAGTTCCTGTCCAATAACCAGCTCCTTTCTTACTAAGAGGTCTTAGTTGAATTCTAACTTCTTCTAGTGGCGTAAGTGTTTTTTCATCTTTAACAACTCCTTCTATAGATATTTGAGAAAATGCATTAAAAGATAGAAAAGCAAGAAAAAAATATATAATTTTCATTGGATTTATGTTTTGTTTTTAAGAAATGTAGATATTTTTCATAAAATGTGCAATTATAACATTACTTATCTGCATTAAATCTTCATTAACGACAGCTAATTCTTTTAATAAATTATTTTTTGTTTCAATATCTGACTGTTTTATTCTATATAATTTTATAAAAAACGATCCTGAAACGCTAAGAAAAACTAAAACTCCTTCAATAAAACATTTTTTCATTTTAATGTTTTTTTAAATATAAATGTTAGGGTATCTTAAACAGTTTATAAATTCATAAATTTAAAATGTTTTTAATAAATCATTCATGTTTAAAAAAGGACTCTACTTAATTTTAAGTTTCTTAATAACCATCTCTTGTTTTAAGAATAAAATAAAAGAAATAAAAGATTTTAGCTTTGAAAAGCTAAAAACTAATCAAATTAGTTCTCAAGTAAATTCAAACTATTTGGAAGGTATTAATCCAATAGATCTTGAAGTCTTTCTTTTAGAGAATAATTTTCAAAAAAAAAACAACCAAGAAAACCCAAATAAAGATCTATATCCAAAACAAT
>Ga0209089_10002953_pt1 | contig 14697 bp, 15 predicted proteins | sample ArcticOcean_MG_C_FD_187431 | JGI IMG/M metagenome (GOLD analysis project Ga0209089, IMG submission 187431) | Marine microbial communities from western Arctic Ocean - ArcticOcean_MG_CB2_150 (SPAdes) (version 2) | ecosystem: Environmental > Aquatic > Marine > Oceanic | place: Arctic Ocean: Canada... | reverse complement strand
TAAATGAAAATATATTGCGCTGGAGCATTTACAAACTTAAATTACCATAAGCAACTTTTGAGTCTTATTTTTTAATGATAGTGTGTAATTACAATACAGTAAACCCAGATCTGCGATCCTAAAAGTTTTTTTATTTTTTACGTTTATCAAAAATTTTATTTATTTTGGGTTTAAATTTATTGTTTCTCATGTTGCTCTTGTGTTTTTGAAAGGTGAGCTTTTGCATTTTTTTCATTGCTTTTTTAGAAGACATTTATGATTCTTTATTAAATTTATTTAGTTCCTTAATAGTTAGCCCTTTTTTATTTGCTGGCAGTGCAACATCCATCATTTTAGGATTATCAAGATTTAAATTATTCATTATTTCGGCATACTGCTCGGCAGATTTTACCTGCAGTCTTGGGTTGGTCTGCTTTTGTTGACCTATGGTACTTACCTTATTTCCTTTATAGTCATGAGCAGGATACACAAATGTTTTTTCTGGTAATTTAAGAATGCGATTAAATAACGAATGATATTGATCAATAGGATTTCCATTTTGGAAATCTGTTCTGCCTGTTCCATTAATCAATAGAGTGTCACCAGTAAATATTCTATCTTTCATTAAAAGGCTATAAGAGCAATCTGTATGACCTGGAGTGTACATTGAAATTAACTCTATATTTTCTATTTTAATTTTTTCATTATCTTTTACTTTTATAGTAACTACTTCTGATCGAGATTTTTCTCCCATTAAAACTGCGCAATCAGTTTGTTGTTGAAGTTCTTTCAAACCTGAATAATGATCAGCATGAATATGTGTATCGATAACTTTAACTAATTTTAGATCTAATTTTTTTAAGAAAAAAATATAATGATTGGTATATTCTAAAACTGGATCTATTATCAATGCCTCTCTTCCCTTTCCACTAGAAATTAAATAGGTATAGGTGCATGAAGTGTTATCAAAAAATTGATTAAATATCATAAATCAAAATCTATTGTAATTTTTATAATCTAACTATATAATTTTTTAATTAAACATAACAAGGAGGAAACATGTCATTAAGAATTAACGATATAGCACCTGATTTTAAAGCAAAAACTTCAGAAGGAGATATAGCTTTTCATGATTGGATTGGTGATGGATGGGGCGTTCTTTTTTCACATCCAAAAGATTTTACACCAGTTTGTACAACTGAATTAGGGTCATTAGCAAAATTGAGACCTGAGTTTGATAAACGTAATGTTAAAGTTATGGGGCTAAGTGTTGATCCAGTTGCTGACCATATTAAGTGGTTAGATGATATTAAAGATGTTTGTGGATTAAAACCAAACTATCCTATTATTGCAGATGAAGATCTCAAAATAGCTAAACTTTATAACATGCTACAAGTTGATATAGCTGGCTCTTCTGAAGGTAGAACTGCAATGGATAACAAAACTGTTCGTACAGTATTTATTGTAGGTCCAGATAAAAGAATTAAGCTTTTTCTTACTTATCCTATGACAACTGGTCGTAATTTTCATGAGTTATTAAGAGTAATAGACTCAATGCAACTAACAGCAAAACATAAAGTTGCTACACCAGCAGACTGGAAAAAAGGCGAGGACGTAATTATTGTTCCTGCGGTTAAAGATGAGGAAGCAAAAAAATTATATCCAAATGGTTGGGAAACTTTAAAACCATATTTACGAAAAGTTCCAGACCCATCTAAGTAATTTGGATAAAAAAATATTAGACCAACAATCTCAGTATTGGGAAAAGAATTTCCAAAGTAAACCTGAGATGTTTGGTCTGGAGCCTAGTAAAGCTGCTCTCAATACGATTAAAACTTTTAAAGAAAAAAATATAAAAAAAATTGTTGAATTAGGTGCAGGGCTAGGTCGAGATACAATTTTTTTTGCTAAAAATTCAATTAGCGTTGAAGCTCTCGATTATAGCCCTGCTGCAATTAAAATAATCAATAAAAAAGTATTAGAAAATAAATTATCTAAATTTATATCAACTAAAATTTTTGATGTACGTAAAAAACTTCCATTTAAAGATAACTCTATCGAAGCTTGTTTTTCGCACATGCTTTATTGTATGGCGCTATCGAACTCTGATCTTAAAAGTTTAAATAATGAAGTCTTGCGAATTTTAAAACCTGGTGGAATTAACATTTATACTACTCGACATACTGACGATGGAGATTATAAAAATGGTACTTATATAGCAGAGGATCTTTATGAAAATGACGGTTTTATTGTGCATTTTTTTTCAAAAGAAAAAATAAGAAAAATTTCAGATGGTTTTGATATTATAAATATTGAAAAATTTGAAGAAGGCAAATTTCCTAGAAAATTATTTGCAGTTACTTTAAAAAAAGTATTACCAAAATAAAGAAAAAGTAATAATATAGTAAAATAAATAATGTTTAATAAAATAAAAAATTATGTTTCAGATAATACAGGATTTTTATTGCGTTTAGATGATATAGCCGAAAATATGAATTGGGAAATGATGAATCAAGCTACAATTCTATTTGATAAATTTGATGTAAAGCCTGTAGTTGGAGTTATACCAAATAACAAAGATGTTGAGCTTATGAAATATCCAAAAAATGATATTAACTTTTGGGATCAGGTAAGAAAATGGGAAAGCAAAGGTTGGAAAATTGGAATGCATGGAAACAATCATATGTATGATAAACTCTCTTCAAAAAAAGATTATCTTGGATTAGGAGGCAATAGTGAATTTTCTGGCCATTCTTATGAAAATCAATTAGATAAAATAAAATTAGGTTTAAAGAAGTTTAAAAATGAAAATGTAGATGTGCAGACATTTTTTGCACCCAATCATACATTTGATAAAAACACATTATTAGCTCTTCAAAAATGTGGGCTAAACGAAGTGTTAGATGGTTATGGTTTAATGCCATATGAAGAAAATGGCATTAAGTTTATACCTCAATTATTTTATAAAATCTCTCCATTGCCATTTGGAATCCAAACTTTTCAAATTCATTTAAATTACTATAATCATAGTGATTTTGATCGTCTTAAAAAATTTATTGAAATAAATTTTAAAAAAATAATTACTTATGATTATGCATTATCAAAGTTGAATAATAGTTTTTTATCCAAAACTACTAGAGCAGTAATAAAAAAAATTCTTCAAATTAAAAGAATGTTATAAATTTTTTAACTTATTCTTCTAATCCCTATAACACTTAAACCTGCTGTCTTATAAATTTTATTAATTGTTTTTTTGATAGACATTATAACAACTCTTTTTAATGGTCCATAAGCATGAATTAGTTTTTGTTTAGAAATAACAACAGCTACATGACCTTTCCAAAAAATTAAATCATTTTTTTTTATATTTTTTAACTTAACTTTTTTTTTAAAATATTTTATTTGCTGATTGGCGTCCCTGGGGCAGAATTTTTCATTATAATTTAAAAATAGTTGAATTAATCCTGAACAATCTACACCTGAATAATGCTTTCCGCCCCAAACATATTTAACCTTAAGAAATTTACTAATATTTTTGAAAGTATTTTTATCAATAGTGTTAATTTTTTTTAAATCTTTTATATTTATCCAAAAATTATCAAACTTACAAAAGTTGCCTTTTTTTTGTAAAATTTTTATTCTTGATCCAAAACTAATCCTTATTTTTGTTTTATATTTTTTATTGGGTTTTCTATATAATGTTGAAGATAATTTAAAAATTTTATGCGTGTTTTTTTGGTCAGGTAAAAATTTATTTTTTTTTATATAACCTTCATAATTATCTCTTTCATTTTTAATTTTAAACCAGGATTTCTCTTTTTTAAAATTTTTAAAAGTATCACCGTATAGAAGCTGTGTAACAACTTTAGAGTTTATATTCTTTTTTTTATATACGTTTATTACAGAGCTAATATTTCTCACTGTAATTTCAGTTTATTTCGAATAAACCACAGCAAAATTAAAGAAGGTATTACCATGACTGTGGTAATTACAAAAAATATACCCCAATCACCATTTAACCAGTCAACTAATTCTCCTGAGGAAGCAGCTAATGTCGTTCGACCAAGCGTTCCTATTGAGGCAAGCAATGCATATTGGGTTGCTGTATACGTTCTATCTACCAACAGTGATATGAAGGCAACAAAAGCGACAGTAGCGAATGCTGCAGCAATATCGTCCAATAATACAGCTGCGGCAAAGAGTAACTCTGATTTTCCTGACCAAGCAAGAGCTGCAAACAAAAGATTTGTAGCTGCCATTAATATTCCCGAGACAAACATTGCTTTTACCACTCCAGAACGTATTGCAAACAAGCCTCCCAGAAGTGTAAATATGACTGTGGTGATCCAACCTATACCTTTTGAATAAAGAGCAATATCACCTTTAGAAAATCCCATCTCTTTGTAAAAGACAATGGACATACGTCCAAGAAAAGCCTCTCCAATTTTAAAAAGAAATACAAATGCGAGAATACCGACAGCAATTTTAAAACCGTTACGTTTAAAGAAACTTATGATAGGTCCAGCAATTGTTCCACTAATCCACGCTGCTGTTTTTGTAAGAACTCCTGAGGATCCTAATTTTTCCTCGATCATCTGGTCAGTTTGTTTTTGGGCTATTTGTCTTTCAGTAGGTTGTGATTCATGTACGAACATTAAACCTATATTGCAAGCAATTACTACAATACTGAGTATTAGAAAAGTAACTTGCCAATAATTTTCAAACCCTGCGTTCTGAAAATATTCTGCCGCATTCAATGCTATCACTCCTCCTAATTTATACCCGGTCCACCAACCAACAACGGCCATCGCAGCACCCGCCTGCATTGATGTTCCTTCATTTTCTCCAATTTGTTCAATTCTTAAAGCATCTACAGTAATGTCTTGAGTTGCTGAAGCTATAGCGATAATCAAACCAATAGTAATTACTAATGCAAGATTTGTTGTAGGATCAACTACACTCCAACAAACCAAGCTGACTAAAATAATAAATTGCATGGTTACAATCCAACCACGACGGTGACCAATTTTATTAGTTAACCATGGAATACGAATTCTATCAATTATTGGTGCCCAAAGATAATTGATTGCATAAACACCAAATATTAATCCTGCCCAACCGATGGTACTACGACTAAGACCATCTTCTTTAAGCCAGAGGCTCAGGCTACTTCCAATGAGTACCCATGGAAAACCACTTATAATTCCAAGCAAAAGTATTCGGATCATCCGTCTATCAAGATAAACGGAAAATGTTTCTGATAATGTTTGTTTTTTAACTATCTCCATATAACACCTAAAAAAGTTTTAGTTTTTCCAAAATGAAGGAAAAAACAAAACTAGCACCGCAAACAATTCTAGCCTACCAAGAAGCATACCCAAAGACAAACTTAATTTAGAAAAGTTAGGCAGATCTTGGAAGCTGCCATCAGGTCCAATAATGCTACCTAACCCTGGACCAACATTAGATATTGAGGTTGCTGCTCCAGATAAAGCTGTAACAAAATCTAGACCATTTAAAGAAAGAACAGCTGCTAAAATAAAAAATATAAAAAAATACAAAAAAATAAAAGCCATTATTGAGTATATAAAAGTGTTATTAATTTTCTCATTATTGTATTTTATTGAAAATATAGCATGAGGATAAACAAGTTTTTTAACTTGGTTGATTGCAAAAGAACCTAGTATTTGAAACCTAAATATTTTAATTCCACAAGTTGTTGATCCCGCACAACCTCCAATGAACATTAAAAATAGAAAGAATATAAGTGGAAATTTTCCCCAAGAACTAAAGTCAGCTGTTACGTAACCGGTTCCTGATAAAATTGAAACAACATTAAATGTAGATATTCTTAAATTATCTAAAAAACTATGCTCCTGATTATTAAACAGCAAGTAAATAAACATTAATATTACAGATATACACAAAATATAAATTAAACCTCTAATCTGGGAATCTTTTAAAAAAATTTTTCTATCTCCTTTTATAAATTTTAAATAAGCAATAAAAGGTAAGCTTCCTAAAATTATAAAAATTATAGCAATTATTTCAATTTTAGGATTTTGAAAATATCCAATTGAACTGCTGTATGTTGAAAACCCTCCAGTTGCAATTGTTGTCATAGAGTGGACAATGCTATCAAATATATTCATTCCAGCAAACCAATATGAAATTCCACAAGCAAAAGTTAATGTTAAATAGATTATTGAAATTATTAAAGTTACTTCACGCGCTTTAGGTAAAATTTTTTCAGTAGTTTCTGACATTTGATCATTTTTAAATAATTGCATTCCCCCAACATTTAGTAATGGAAGTATAGTGATTGCCATCACGATTACTCCTATACCTCCTAACCACTGTAAGATTGCCCTCCATAATAAAATACCTTTTGGTGAACTGTCTAAGTTAGTAATAACAGTTGATCCAGTTGTTGTTATTCCTGACATGCTTTCAAAAAAAGAATCAACAAAAGAAAGATTTAAGGTTGATAACATAAATGGCAAGCACCCAAAAATAGCAATACTTAACCATGATAATGTTGTTAATAGAAAAGCTTGTTGCAAATTTAGTTTTTTATTATCTTCTAAGTTGGTAAGTACAAGAAGTATGCCTATAAAAAATGTTACTACCGCAGAAGGTAAAAAAGTACTATTTTGTTCACCATATATAATCTGCACAAAAAATGGTATAAGCATGAACAGTCCCAATATTATTAGGAGTATGCCGATTGCAAAAAAAACAGTTTTATAATTATTCATTTTTGAAGTCGGAGATTATTTTAAAATATTCAAAATTCAACATAATTAGACTTAATTATACCTGTATTTTACTAATAAAATTTAATAAATCTTTTATATAGTGATAGATAATTCAATAATTCAAACTACTGCATCCTGGCCATTTGTCGAAGCAAGAAAATTGCTAAAAGATAGAAAAAAAATTTATGAAAAAAAAGGAAAAATTACCTTACAAACAGGTTATGGGCCTAGTGGTCTACCCCACATAGGCACCTTTGCTGAAGTTGCAAGAACAACAATGATGGTGAATGCAATAAAACAAATTATAGATATACCCACTGAAATAATAACTTTTTCTGATGACATGGATGGTTTGAGAAAAGTTCCAGAAAATATTATAAATAAAGAAGTGTTAGTAAAAAATTTACACAAACCTTTAAGTAGCATACCTGACCCTTTTAAAAAATTCAAAAGTTTTGGTGAGCATAATAATGAAATGTTGAAACAATTTTTAAATGAATTTAAATTTAATTATATTTTCAAAAGTTCAACTGAAAATTACAAAGAAGGAATTTTTAATAAAACTCTTCTTTTAGTTTTAGAAAAATATGATCAAATAATGGAAATTATTTTACCAACCTTGGGCAAGGAAAGGCAAAAAACTTATAGTCCATTTTTACCAATATGTAAAAAAACAGGAAAGGTTTTAGAAGTCCCGATTATAGAAATAAACAAAAAAGAAGGAAAAATTATTTATCAAGATGGTGAAGAAAAAATTGAAACTGAAGTTATAGATGGCAAGTGCAAACTACAGTGGAAGGTAGATTGGGCTATGAGATGGTATACATTTGATGTTGACTACGAAATGTATGGTAAAGATTTAATTGAAAGCGCGATTCTTTCTAGCAAAATCTGTCAAACCTTAGGAAAAAAAAGTCCAAATGGATTTGCTTACGAATTATTTTTAGATGAAAAAGGTGAGAAAATTTCAAAGTCTAAAGGAAATGGAATAACCATTGAGCAATGGTTAAATTATGCTTCACCAGAAAGTTTATCTTTGTATATGTATCAAAATCCCAAAAGAGCAAAAAAATTGTATGCTGATGTTGTTCCAAAAGCTGTTGATGAATATCTAACACTTATTGATAAGTTTAGTAATCAGGACATTAAACAAAGATTACTCAATCCTGTTTGGCACGTTCATAATGGACAGCCTCCAAAAGAAAAACCCATTATGTCATTTTCAGTTCTATTAAATTTAGTTGGAACAAGTAACGCTACAGACAAAGATGTATTATGGAAATTTATAATGAAATATAAAAAAGATATCAAAATTTCAGACCATCCAATTTTCGATAACTTGGTTGGATATGCTTTAAAATATTTTAAAGATATAGTTTTACCAAATAAAAAATATAGAAAACCAAATGAAAAAGAAAAAAAAGCATTACAAGATTTAGTCAATAGGCTAGAGAAATGCAATGATCAGACAGATCCAGAGGATATTCAAACAATTGTTTATTCAGTGGGTAAAGATAATGGATATGCAGAAAATTTAAGAGAATGGTTTAAAGCAATTTATGAGATAATTTTTGGGGATCAAGATGGTCCAAGAATGGGATTTTTTATAAGCTTTTTTGGAATTAAAGAAACAGTTGAGCTAATAAAGAAATGCAATAAATAATGTTTTCAATTTTAAGACCCTTTTTATTTAATATAGATCCTGAAACTGCGCATGATTTAGCGATTAAATCTCTTAAACTAAATTTTTTACCGAACCAAATCTTTAAAGTAGAAGATGAGGAAATTTTAAATATTAATATTTTTGGTAAAAGTTTTTCAAACCCAATAGGCTTAGCTGCAGGCTTTGATAAAAGTGCAGAAGTGTATAATTCTTTATTAAAGTTCGGTTTTGGTTTTATAGAAGTCGGCACAGTTACTCCATTAAAACAATACGGGAATCCTAAACCAAGAATTTTTAGGCTTGAAAAAGATGCTGCAATGATTAACAGATTAGGATTTAATAATGATGGCATTGAGATAATAAAAAATCGAATTAAATTAAATAAAAAAAAAGGTATTTTAGGTATAAATATTGGGCCAAATAAAAATACCAAAGATCAAAAAAATGATTTTTATTTAGGATTAAAAAGTTTTTTTGAACTGGCGGATTATATTACTATTAATATTTCTTCACCAAATACTCCTGGGCTTAGAAACTTTCATAATCAAACACAACTTAAGGATCTTTTAACTAATCTTAATAAAATAAAAAATAAAAATAAAACAAATGTCCCGCTTTTATTAAAAGTATCACCAGATATTAACGATGATTATATTTATGAAATTTCAGATATTGTAATTAAAAATAATATATCAGGTATTGTGCTTACTAATACTACAGTCAGCAGTAGAGAAAATTTAATTAGCGATAGCAAAGAAGAGCAGGGAGGACTTTCTGGAGAACCGCTGCATAAAATATCAACCAATATAATTAAAAAATTTTATAAACAAACAAACGGTAAAATTCCAATAATAGGTGTTGGAGGTATAAGCTCGGGTAAAACTGCTTACGAAAAAATTACAGCAGGAGCATCTTTATTACAACTTTATACGAGTCTAATTTATAAGGGGCCTTTAATTGTAAAAAACATAAAAAAAGAACTAATTCAAATTTTAAAATCTGATGGATTTAACAATATAAAAGAAGCAATTGGAAAAGATTTTAACTAACCTAAATTACTCAAATAAGGAATATTTTCTAAAATAAAAAACCCCAAAACTTGAAGTTGTCCAGTTAAAATTGCGAAACCTGTTAATAGTAAAATTATTCCACCTAATTTTGTAATTAAAGTAATATATTTTTTAATACTTTTTGAAAAAGTTAAAAATTTATCAATTAAAACCCCCGATATAATAAATGGTATCGCCAAACCAAAAGAATAAGAAGAGAGTAATAAAATGCTTTTATTAATATTTTGTTCTAATGCTGCCAAAGTTAAAATTGATCCAAGAATAGGCCCAATACATGGTGTCCACCCAAACCCAAAAGCTGCACCTACTAAAAATGGAAAATATAAATTATTACTATATTTATCCGTAAAAATTCTTAAATCTTTGTTTAAAAATTTAAGATCAATTACCTTAAGAAGAAGTAAAGAAAAAATTATTATAATTATACCAGCTAAGATTCTAAAAGTATTTGAATTAATTAAAAAAAGTTTTCCTAAATATGAGGCGGTCGATCCAAGAACTATAAATACAAAAGAGAAGCCTAAAGTAAAAAAAATTGTTTTTAAAAAAACTAGACTTCTTTTTTTTTTAGCCAATTCTTCAAGTGATGTGCCTGAAATATAAGATATATATCCTGGTATCAAAGGCATAACACAGGGGGACAAAAAACTGATTAATCCTGCAATAAAAGCTATAGATAATGTCATATTTATTAAATTAATTATAAAATTTTTATTTAATCTTCTGTTTATAGATCTACATAAAAGCGACTTAAAGCTCTTTAAATATAACTATTCCTCGACATTAAAATTGTCAATATTTTAATATATTAACTTGATTCCATTTCTTACTGGCTCTATACACTGCTTAGGAAATTTAATATGTCAAAAAAATGTGAACTTACAGGAAAATCCCCTTTAAAAGGTCATAGGGTGAGTCACGCTAATAATAAAGTAAAAAGAAAATTTTTACCTAATTTAAAACATGTAACTTTTAAAAGTAATATATTGAAAAAAAATATAAGACTTAATGTTAGTAATGCAGCACTAAGAACAGTAGATTATAAGGGTGGGTTAGATTTTTATCTAAAAAGTGTCAAATCATTTAAATTATCATCAAGAGCAAAAAAACTAAAAAAAAAAATAATTGCCAAAGCTTAATTGCTAATGATTAAAAAAGAAAACAAGTTCTTTTTTATATTAGCGTTTTCAATGGCTCTAATAATTGTCCTTTCTAATTATCTTGTTCAATTTCCCGTCAATTTTTATGGCCTGCAAGATGTATTAACTTATGGTGCTTTTAGTTATCCTGTGGCATTTTTAATCACAGATTTGTCAAATAGAAAGTATGGAAAAGATGCAGCTAAAAAAATTGTGTACTTGGGTTTTATATTAGGATTTTTTTTAACACTTTATTTTTCAACAAATTATGCAGATCTTATTTCTATTAGAATCGCCATAGGCTCAGGTTCAGCATTTTTAGTTGCTCAATTATTTGATATTTATATATTTGATAAATTAAGGGAAAAAATTTGGTTTATAGCCCCTTTTGTTTCTTCATTCATAGCATCCAGTATTGATACCTTTCTATTTTTTTCAATTTCATTTTACGGCACTGGTATCAGCTGGATAACATTATCTTTTGGAGATTTATTTGTAAAAATTTTAGTAGCTTTATTAATGTTAATTCCTTTTAAACTTTTACTCTCTTATACTAAAAAAATTTCAGATATTAATAAAAAAATTAATGCATAGTATTTTTTCTTTTTTCAGAAAAAAGTTTTGTTAACTGATTAACCATAACATCGCCAAGCTCTTGAACATCAGCAATTTTAATAGCCTTGTTGTAGTATCTACTTACGTCATGCCCTATGCCTATAGCAAGAATTTCTATATTTGAATTTTCTTCAATCCATTTTACTGTTTGTTTAAGATGTTTTTCTAAATAGTCACCAGAATTTACTGATAAAGTCGAATCGTCTACAGGTGCCCCATCTGAAATAATCATTAATATTTTTCTTTCTTCTTTTCTTTTTGCAATTCTTTTAAAAGCCCATAACAAAGCTTCACCATCAATATTTTCTTTTAATAAACCTTCTTTAAGCATTAGACCAAGATTTTTTTTTGACTGTCTCCACGGCCTATCTGCTGATTTATAAATAATATGTCTTAAATCATTTAATCTACCTGGTTTAGTAGGTTTGTTATTTAGATTCCATTTTTCTCTACTTTTTCCTCCCTTCCAATTCTTTGTTGTAAATCCTAAAATTTCTACTTTTACAGAACATCTTTCTAATGTTCTGGATAATATATCAGCACATATAGCTGCGACTGATATTGGTCTTCCTCTCATAGAACCAGAGTTATCGATAAGAAGCGTAACTACCGTGTCTTTAAACTCAGTTTCTTTTTCATTTTTATAAGAAAGAGATCGAGAAGGATCAATTATTACTCTAGATAATTTTGAAGCATCGAGCAAACCCTCTTCTAAATCAAACTCCCAAGATCTATTTTGGCGGGCTAACAATTGTCTTTGTAGCTTATTTGCTAGTTTTGAAATTATATTTTGCAAATTAATAAGCTGTTGGTCTAGATTTTTTCTAAGTCTAATGATTTCTTCTTCATTTTCCAATTCTTCAGCTTCTTTTACTTCATCGAATTCATTAGTAAATATTCTATATTTATCTTTAAATAAATTATTTTGATTTTTCTTCTCTATACTTAGCTCACCTTCGACTTCTTTTACATCACTTTGGGTTGATTCATCATCCTTATTAAGAGAATCTAAATTACTATCGGCAATAGCAAGTTCCGTTTCACTTTGATTTTGATCTTGATCAGTCGATTTATCATCTTGAGTGTCATTTTCTGACAACGAATCATTTTTTTCTTCAGTTTTCTTTTCTTCATTTTTTTTATTATTTGAGTCTTTAAACTCAAGGTTTTCGATTAATTGTGCTATTTCTTTACCAAATTGGTTTTGATTATCGACACAAGTTTCTAATTTTTTAAGTTTTTCTTTTAAATTTTTATCAAATAAATCTTTCCAATAACTTAAAACTTTTTTTGTTATCTTATTTTGCTCAATATAAAAGAAGTGATTTCTTAAATATAACTCAAAAGCCTCAGTAATTGGAACGTCAGTCTCAGTTTTAATTTCTTCAATTTTTTTATTTTTAAATTTATTTATATAACATTGAGTTATATTATTTTTAACACCTTTTAAATTATCAGAGCCTATTTTTTCATATCTAATTTTTTCAGCTATTGCATATAAAGCTTTAGCCATCGTTCCTTTAGGTTCATTTTTTAGATAGATTTTTTTATTTGTGTATTTTATTTTTAATGCCTCAGAATCAGCAAAAGCTCTTAAATCAGTAAAATCTTGTAAATTTTTTAGGTTAATTATTTCAGGTAAATTAAGAGAATTTTTTTTAGAGGTAGTATTGTTTCCAAATTTCACCTCTATATCAAAATTTTCAGAAATAGCCTTAACAGCTGAGGATACCGCAGATTTAAATCTTTCTTTTAAAAGTTCTTTTTCATCCATTTTAGAGGTTTATATTTTAATATTGACAGAAGATTCTGGAAGATCTTCACCAAAACATCTTTGATAATATTCTGCTATTATAGTTTTTTCAAGATCATCACACTTATTAAGGAAAGTGACTCTAAAAGCATAACCAATATCTTTAAATATTTCTGCATTTTCCGACCAGTGTAAAACTGTTCTAGGGCTCATAACAGTGGAAATATCTCCATTTACAAAACCTTTTCTAGTTAAATCAGCAACTTTAATCATATTTGATAAAATTTCTTTACCTTCCTTATTATTAAAGTGTTTTGATTTTGCTAAAATAATTTCTAATTCCTTATCAAATTTAAGATAGTTTAAAGTGGTTACTATACTCCACCTATCCATCTGCCCCTGATTTATTTGTTGTGTCCCTGTATATAGTCCCGAAGTGTCACCTAATCCGATTGTATTTGTTGTTGCGAACAATCTAAAAAAAGAGTGTTGTTTTAAAACCTTGTTCTTATCCAACAAAGTAAAGCTTCCTTGATTTTCAAGAACTCTTTGTATTACAAACATCACATCAGGTCTTCCAGCATCATATTCATCAAATACTAATGCTATAGGATTTTGGATTGACCATGGAAGTATACCTTCTTTAAATTCAGTAATTTGTTTTCCATCTTTAATTACTATTGCATCTTTTCCTATTAAATCTATTCGGCTTATATGACTATCAAGATTAACTCTAATACAAGGCCAATTTAATCTTGCAGCCACTTGTTCTATGTGAGTTGACTTTCCAGTTCCATGATATCCTTGTATTAAAACACGTTTATTAAAAGCAAAACCAGATATAATTGCTAAAGTTGTATCACGATCAAATTTGTAAGTGCTGTCAATCTCAGGAACAAATTCATTTTTTTTTGAAAAACCATCAACTTTCATTTCAGTATCAATCCCAAATATTTGGTTTACTGAAATTTTTATATCTGGTGTTAATTCGTTTAAATTTGCCATTTTATTTTGTCATTATCATTTTTAAGTGACTATAAGCCAAAGTAATTTTTTTTAATTTATCTTCATATTTTTTATCACCAGCATGTTTATCAGGATGAAACTTTTTTACAAGAGTTTTAAATTTCTTTTGTATAGAGCTCCAATCTGTATTGAATTCCAATCCCATGATAATAAAAGCATCTTTATCTTTTTCACGTAATTTTTTATTTTTTGAAAAATATGATTTAGTTTCCTCGTTAAAAATATTAAATTTATCATTTAATGTGTTGTTCCACAAAATATTAAAAAAATTATCAGACGAACCAAATTTCTGAGTTGGTCTATGCCACGTGATATCAGATTTTAAAAATTTTTCTACTTCATCAGGCGACATTCCATCAAAATAATTCCAATTTTTATTAAATAATTTTATATGTTCTTCACATAGCAATCTAAATTTTTTTATATTATCTTTTTCTGAAGGTGCTTTAAATTCTGCTGTATTTTGGCAGCGACTCCATTCACAAATATTTTCCATTGAACAAAGCTATTATATGTTTTAAGATTTTAAAAGTGAAATGATGTCTTTTTTTAAAGAAGTAGAAGCAAAAATTATTGATAATCTTAATCCAGACAAAATATTAATAATTGATAAAACAAAGTTACATATTAAACATAAATCATTTAAATCTAATAAATTTTACCTTAAAATTATAATAAAGTCTGAAAAATTGAA
>Ga0209089_10002948_pt1 | contig 14715 bp, 20 predicted proteins | sample ArcticOcean_MG_C_FD_187431 | JGI IMG/M metagenome (GOLD analysis project Ga0209089, IMG submission 187431) | Marine microbial communities from western Arctic Ocean - ArcticOcean_MG_CB2_150 (SPAdes) (version 2) | ecosystem: Environmental > Aquatic > Marine > Oceanic | place: Arctic Ocean: Canada... | reverse complement strand
GATTCCAATGGAAATGTAGTTTCTAGCGATACTATTTTGCTCGAACCGGATATAATCTCTTAGGTGTACGATGCCAAAGTTTTATGTAGAGTCTGGACCCATGTTTGACGTGGTGGACGCTAAAGACGGAATGGAAGCGTGTGTAAAAACAGTCCTGAGAGCAGCGACATCTGGAAAGTCACCAAAATCTGCTAGAATTTTTACGGTTAATGAAAAAGGTTTTCTCAGAAATAAAGACGTTGTTGACACTTCTGAGCTTATGTCATACGACGCTAAAGAAATATTAAGACAGCTACGGGGATAGTAATTGCCCTCGTAGCTCAAACGGATAGAGCAACGGTCTTCTAAACCGTAGGTTGCTGGTTCGAGTCCAGCCGAGGGTACTAATATACAGGAGGAAAAATGTGTCAGATAGCAGCAAAAGACTTATAGTAGATTGTGATGGTGTTATAGCAGATAAAGACCACGGTGGCATATATGCAAACGCCGGACCTTTACAGCACGGTATAGACCAAGTAAATAAACTCTACGATATGGGTTTTGAAATTGTTCTCTACACCGCACGGTATGGTGACAGGGAGAACGGAAACATTCATAGACAATACGAGAGAGGGTATGCTGAATGGATAAATTGGCTGGAAGAACACGGCGTTAAGTATCACCATGCTTACATGGGTAAGCCTGCCGGTGTTCTGTATATTGACGATAAGGCAGCAAGAGTTAGAAGCAACAACGAGGATGGATGGAATCAGGTGTGGGAAGAAATAGAGGACTTGGAAGGTAAAGACAGGTATGGTCGAAAGATTGTATCATGAAACTAGACCATATTGCATACCGAGTCAAAGACAGGCACGAGGCGGCTAAATTTTTCCGCCTCATGTTTAATTATGAGACCGGTACAGAGTTTGACATAGAGTTTGATGATGGCTCCAAGGCTGATTGTTATGTGCTTGTGCCGCCAATGAGTCCTGTTATCATGGTTCGTGAAGGGCCAGAAATTTTTATCTCCGATGGTAGTCCCGGTTCGATTGTGGGAGATTGGGTTGAAGCGCGAAATGGGGTTGGTGGCATACATCACATGGCATACAGAACAAAGAAGATAGACCAGATTTTTGAAAACTGGAAGGAACAAGGTACGGAGTTTTTGACAGACGGCATAGTTGACTGCCCAGACGACAGCCTTCGACAAATCTTTACCAAGCCACTGGATTATTTGGGTGGAGTAATCATAGAATTAATCGAGCGGGGGGCTAAGGGCTTCTGTCAAAATTCAGTAAAGAATCTTATGGAATCTACTAAGGATTTAAAATGACAAGCTATCAAATCGTTCAGGGCGAGCATTATATTAATGGTCAGTTTGTTTCTCCAGACCCGATGCTTTATAATTACTTCGATAGCAAGAATCCTGCTACCGGAGGAATCCTTGGGTCTTTTCCCGAAGCTAACGTTCCGCAGGTAGAGAGCGCGTATCATTCGGCCAGAGATTCTTTTTTGGGCTGGAGAGAATACAGTAGGATAGAAAGGGCAGAGTACTTCCTAATCCTAGCCGATTTGATTGAAAAGCGCAGAGATGAAATTGCCAGAGTTATTAGTCTGGAAACAGGCAAGGTCTACAACGAATCTATCGCGGAAGTCAATGAAGCCTTGCATATGGCTCAGTACGCTTTTGGGACGGGGAGAGTGCCTTATGGAGAAGCGATAGCGTCAGAGTTACCCGAAAAAGATGCGTACATGCTCAGGAAGCCCAAGGGTGTTATTGCTATTGTTGCTCCCTTTAATTTTCCTTTTGCTATTGGCGGCTTTTGGTGTGCCGCTCCTGCTCTGGTAGAGGGCAATACCGTAATCCTTAAGCCCAGCGAAGATGTTCCTTGGGTCGGTCAATTGACAGCAGAACTGTATCACGAAGCAGGGTTTCCTCCGGGCGTATTTAATATGATTCAAGGTGATGGAAAGGTTGGAAATGGTTTAATTAGACAGGACATAGACCACGTTTGTTTTACTGGTAGCGCGGAAGTCGGGATGCACGTTAGGAAGACTTGTGCTGAAAGCTGGCACAAGACTTGTTCGTGTGAAATGGGAAGTAAGTCAGCGGTAATTATTCATGAAGACGCAAATTATGACATGGCGATGGCAGCATGCTTGGCCAGCGCTTTCAAACTATCTGGTCAACGTTGCGTGTCTGCTAGCAGGCTAATTGTTCACAGGAGTTTGTATAATAAATTTGCAGATGAATTCGCCAACAAGAGCAGAGACCTTGTAACGGGAGACCCGTTTGACGAGGATGTTTTTTACGGCCCTCTAATCAACGAAAAGCAGCTAGAAAAAGTGATGGAATTTAACGATATGGTTGACAATGACCCAAAGGCAGACGTTCTGCTCATGGGTGCTAGATGCCACTCGGATGGATTATTTTTAACACCTACTGTGTATCAGACGGAGTGGAGAGATGTACCCTATCTTAAACAAGAAGTATTCGGGCCTCATGTGGCAATCATTCCTTATGATACAGTGTCTGACGCTATTCGGATTTACAATGACACTGACTATGGACTTGCTCTTGGGGTGGTGACGGAAAACTTTAAGGTTGCTAGAAGAATTCGTAACGAGTGCGACTTTGGTCTAGGTTATTGGAATGGCGGCAGCATTGCTGCTGAGAGCCATCTTGGATTCGGCGGGGTAAAGAAATCTGGAAACGGTCAACCTAGTGCTGCTCGTACATTCAGGTCTGTTACTCACGAAGTTTCTTGGACTGTTAATCATGGAGATTCACTAAACTTTCCGCAAGGAATGAAAACGGGAACTGATGAATGAGATTCTAGTATGTAATCCAAGATATTTCGATATCAGCTATGAGATTAATTCTTGGATGAGCATAGACAATGGTGCAGACCCCCAAAAAGCTAGCAGGCAATGGTTGAATCTTTGCGACAAGCTAACAGAATCTGGGGCAAAGCTTCATTATATAGAACCCCATCCGCATTTTCCAGACATGGTATTTACGGCCAACGCTGGTCTCGTTCATAAAAAAACCAGAACTGTAATCCTATCCAATTTTAAACACAAAGAGAGACAGGGAGAAAAGCAGTTATACAAAGAATGGTTTTTGAAAAATGACTACAGGGTAATTGAGCTTCCAAAAAGCGTTTGTTTTGAAGGAGAGGGTGACGCCTTGTTTTTAGGGGACACCCTTTTTCTTGGCTGCGGCTTTCGTACCGACCGAGCAGCACACAAGATTATTGCGGATGCCTTGAACGTGAACCATGTGTCGTGTGAGCTAGTCAATCCCTATTTTTATCACCTTGACACCTGCTTTATGCCAATGAACGATAGAATTATTTATTTTAAAGATGCGTTTTCTGACTACTCTCAGATGATAATGATTGACGAGTTCATAAAAATTGGAACCAGTGGAGGCAGGCTTGATATCCTAAGCGTTCACAAGGACCAAGCTGATGAATTTATTTGTAATAGTATTAACGTAAAAAGTTCAGTTATAACCCCTTCAGAGAACAGTCACTTATCTTTTGCCGGATACGAGCAACAGGAGTGTGACTTATCGGAATTCATGAAATCTGGAGGAGCGGCTAAATGTCTAACACTCAAGTTATAGAAACGTTAAGAGAAAACATATTGGTTGACGGCTTTCATATAGTCGTAGACCAAACACGTAGTCTTGGTTCTTATGTGGTCGATTTAAATACGGGCAAGAAATATCTAGACTGCTACTCACAGTTTGCCAGCCAGCCCTTGGGCTGGAAGCACTCGGCTATGATTAAAGCCCAAGCAGAAATGGGCTATGCTGGCAGGGTAAAGCTGGCTAATAGCGACATGTATTCAGAAGGGTATGCGGATTTTGTAGAAAAGTTCTCTGAGATTACTCCCGATTTTAAGCACTACTTTTTTATTGAGGGTGGCGCCTTGGGCGTGGAGAATGCCTTAAAGGCTGCTTTTGACTGGAAGGCTAAAAAACTAAAATATACTCATGCGGTTGACATTAATAACCTAGATATATTCCATCTTAAGAACGCTTTTCATGGCAGGACAGGCTACACCCTGTCTCTGACCAACACAACCCCAGAAAAGACCGCGCTGTTTCCAAAGTTTAAATGGACGAGAGTAGAACCTGACTGGGAAGATATTGAACGCCGCATTCACGGAGAGGTGGCTGCAATTATTGTCGAGCCTATACAGGGAGAAGGGGGAGACAACCATTTTCCACCCGTGTTCTTTAAGAACCTCAGACGCATAGCTGATGAACACGAGTGTCTTCTTATATTCGATGAAGTGCAAACCGGGATGGGCTTAACCGGAAAGATGTGGGCTTACGAACACTTTGATGTTGTACCGGATATGATGTGTTTTGGCAAAAAGACTCAGGTCTGCGGATTCTGCTCCACTGAACGAATAGACGAGATAGAAGATAATGTATTCAACACTAGCGGCAGGATTAATTCTACTTGGGGTGGCAATATTGTGGATATGGTTAGATTCAGATACATAGTAGACGCAATTCAAAAGGAAAAACTTGTAGACAACGCTCATAATATTGGCGCACACCTGTTGTGGTGCCTAAATACTATTAGGGGGTTAGACAACGTGAGGGGTAAAGGGCTAATGATAGCCTTTGATTTATCGAGTTCAGAGCTTCGCGACAGGATGGTGGAATTACTACAAGAAAATATGATAGTCCTTAAGTGTGGTAGCCGTTCGATTAGGCTTAGGCCACCTCTGACATTTTCTGATGAAGATGCAGACACGGCATGTCGGTATATACGAGAGGCTTTGGAAAAATCATGAAAATTCAAAGCGTTGGGATAATAGGTCAGGGGTTCGTGGGCGGTGCTCTAAAACACGTATTTTCCAAATACTATAAAGTACACACTTATGATAAAGTACATACAAATTTATCCACACACAAAAGCATAGAGAATTTATCCAGAGCGTGTGAGCTAATTTTTGTTTGTGTTCCGACCCCCATGAAACAAGATGGCTCTTGTGATGTATCAATAGTCGAGAATGTTGTTCAGAAGGCTTGCAGCACGGGTAGACGAAATATTGTGGCGATTAAATCTACCGTACCACCCAACACAACAAAGGCCATTCAAGCTCTTTGTATGGACTCTCAAATTGTTTTCAATCCAGAGTTTCTACTGGAAAGAAATGCTGAAGATGATTTTGAGAAGACAAAAAGAGTTCTTCTTGGTGGCCCCCGACCAGCGACAACTAGAATGAAACAGTTCTATTCGCGAGTATTTCCCGGCGCAGATATAATAAAAACAGATTCCACTGTAGCTGAAATGGTGAAGTATTTAACCAACTCCTTCTTGGCCGTCAAGGTATCTTTTGCAAACGAGATATACAATATATGTGAGAGCTTGGATGTAGATTACGATAAGGTGGTGGAATATGCCCTTTACGACGAAAGGCTTGGCCAAAGCCACTGGGCTGTTCCCGGCCCGGATGGTCGCTTTGGTTTTGGGGGTAGCTGTTTTCCTAAAGATATTAACGCCCTAATGCATTTAGCCCAAACTCTTTGCATAAAAGCCAACACTATAGAGGGCGCTTGGAACACCAACCTGATGTCCAGACCCGAAAAAGACTGGGAAGAACTCAAGGGGAGGGCTATTAGTGAATAAGGTGTTTATCTGCCGAGCAACGGTTGCTGCTAATCAAAACTTCGGTGAAAACAAGCCAGTTATCGTTAATCAAGAAGATGGCGCGACAAAGTTTAAAGCCCATCGTGTAAAAATTAACGGCCCATGTGAGATAATTTACGATAAGGAATCACCCATAGAAACGACGGAAACCGGTAATGTCAGATGCTGGATTGAAACGGACTCTGAGGTTATAAAGGTACGTTAAATTAACCGGAGGCAATCATGCCTACTAGCCAACAAGAAGCATTTAGTATTGTTGAAATACTAGACGAATATCTAAACGAAGGTCAAGCCAGAGAACTTACGGCGAGATTAGAGCAGGAAATTGGCCAAAAGACTGATAACGATTCGCTTAAAGTCAGTCTTGAGATGTTAAAAGCTCTATACTCTAAGAAGCCAAAAAGGATAGACTACGCAAAAAAGGGCCTTCTGTATTCTGTAGTTCTACTCCACTACTTTGTGGTGGTTGTAAATATTGCTGCATTTTTTGTGCTGCCATTTTTATACCCCCTTTGGGTTTGGATGCCCATCAACAGCTTTATATTAACAGTCACATTTACTAGAGAAATATGTCCTCTGACCAGATTAGAAAACTCTCTCAGGACATCTCTAGGAATGCCTAGGGTCGGTGGATTCATAGGGCACTATTTCACCAAGCCCGTAAAGAAGCTTTTGAATAGAAAATGAACGTCTGCTGGATGACGACGGCTCTCCACCCAACCCGATGCCCCATGGGCAGGGTATAATAAATAAAGGGATTCTAGACAAAAAAGGCGAGGAACCATGCAGATAACAAGAGAAGATATCATAGAAGTCAAGTCTTGGATGGACATGTTCGATGTGAACTACGAAGTAGATTACACTGGAGAGGACGACATTCCACCCGCAGGGATTGTTTACTGCAACATGGAATGGATACCTGAATTTTTTGAGAAGTGCAAAAAAACAGATAAGGAATACGTGGTTGTTAGTGGGTTTAGCGATTTTGGCCTCGCCCTACAGGAAGAACATCCTGTGTCAATTGACCTTATTAAGTATTTCCCTATGCTTCATAAGCAGATAGGCGAGGCTGGCTATTCATCCATAACAATTCCGCCTCGGTGTAGACCAGAACTTTGTGACATACGACATAAGTATTCTATAAAAATCGATTCATTTACAACAGAAACTCTGTCAGAGATACCAAAGAATATCAAGAAGTGGTATCTATCAAATACAATGGTGCAGGAAGAAGAGATTATAGGGTTGCCTTTCGGTGTTAATCAAGGCGCTTCCGAAATTATACCGACTATTAAGAGGTACGCCTTTGAAGACAAGGAAAACCTTGCATATATAAACTGGCAAAACTACACAGATGAGCGATGGAGGATTAAGTCACAGTTTCACGCCAGAGAACTTCCTTGGGCTACGGTTAGAGAAACTCCAGAACTTGAGGTTGAGGAATTTTTCGACGAAATCGCACGGCATGTTTATGTTCTCTGTCCGCAGGGGAACGGTATTGATACTTATCGATTTTGGGAAACCTTGTATCTAGGCTCAATACCTATAGTTAAAGACTGTCCTCTTGTGAGATATTTTTCGGGGCTTCCCATGCTTGTAATTAACCAGTGGTCCGACGTAACCCCCGGTCTTCTTAAGGAACAGTACGAGACATATCTTTCGAAAGAAGAGTTATTTACTTTCGATAAAGCCAAACTTTCTTATTGGAAAGAGTTAATAAGTTCTAATGTCATAGAGGCGGTTGCGGCATGAATTTTAATATTATATCTCCGATAAATCAGTTAGGATACGGTGTTGCCGGTGGCAATATAGTCAAGGCTCTATCAGAACTGGAGAACTTAGTCTCCCTGTGGGCTATAGGAAGGCCAGAGTGGCCGAACGAAGAAGACCATGAGCTTCTGACTACATGCTTCCATCATGCCGATATGCCGGATTTTGATGCGCCATGTATTAGAATTTGGCATCAAAACGACATGTCACAATTTGTTGGTCGTGGAGCTAAAATAGGCTTTCCTATATTTGAACTGAATAAATTCAATGAGATAGAATCTTATCATCTTGCCAACGTGGATAAATTATTTGTTTGTTCCGAGTGGGCTAAAAATATTGTTGTGGAAAATGTAAAAATAAGCCCTAATAATGTGCATGTTATTCCGCTCGGAGTTAACTCCACAATATTTTCTCCTGTGGCCAGCGCCAGAAAAGAAACGGTATTTTTTAATTGTGGTAAGTGGGAAGTAAGAAAGGGTCATGACATTCTCTGCGAGGCTTTTGATAGAGCCTTTGAGCCAGAAGATAATGTTGAGCTTTGGATGATGTGCGCAAATCCGTTCTACACCCAACAAGAAAATTATGACTGGGAAAGAAAGTACAAAACTTCAAAGATGGGAAATAAGGTTAAAATGATTCCAAAACAGAAAACCCAACATTCTGTTGCCGATATCATGAGAACTGCTGATTGTGGAGTTTTCCCGGCCAGAGCAGAGGGGTGGAATTTAGAGCTTCTAGAGATGATGGCGTGTGGAAAGCACGTTATAGCCACAGACTATTCTGGCCATACAGAATTTTGTGACGACGATAATTGCATGCTGATAAAAACAGATACTCTTGAAGAGGCCAATGACGGAAAGTGGTTTACCGGGCAGGGAGAGTGGGCACATATTGGCGATGAACAAATCGATTTAATCGCCGCTTATATGCGAGATATTCACGCGCTCAAACAAGGCGGTCATTTGGAAGAGAATACCAGCGGAGTGGAAACCGCTAAAAGATTTTCTTGGGAGAACTCAGCAAAACAAATTATGAGAATCGAATATGTCTAGAGTAAATATTCATAAACATCTTGCCAATCAAGGAGAGGTGCTCATTTTTTCAAATTACGGACTTGAGAGACCAAAAGATAAGTTTAAGCAATGGAATGTTGATAGAACAATAGTAAATAATTATTCGGGCGCTGTAAACGATGCCATTAGTAATGATTCTGCTTTCCAAAACTTTAAGAGTGAGCCAAAATATAACAGCATAGTGGGGATGGCCAACGACTTTCAGGCTAGAATATGGCTGGAAAGAGCAGAAAAAGAACTCCCACAAGTAATAGAAAATATAGACATCTTCAAAAAGAACGACACTATAGGAAACCCTGCTCTTTGGCAGTCAGGCAAATACGGGATGATTTCTCCAGACACCCTACATAGAGTAAACACGCTGTGTGATATTGAAAAATATTTTGGTGGTCTAAACAACAAAAGTGTAGCCGAAATTGGTGTAGGATATGGTGGACTTTGTTTTGTTCTGTCTTCGTTCTACGATATTAAATCATATGAGTTGGTTGACTTAGATAACGTGGTGGCCCTGTCTAAAAAGTACCTGACAGCCCTGAATGTAGAAACCAATTCTGGCGAAACAGAAGATTTTGATTTGGCGATTAGCGAATTTTGTATTGCGGAACTTGATAACAAAGGGATATCTCAATACTATGAACAATATATACAAAAATCAAAATCTATCTATCTTATGATGAATCCCGTGCCCCACAAATGGCCAGAAAAAAGACTAAGCGATTTTCACGATATGCTTACAGAGGATTTTGAAATTGAAATACATGAGGAATTTCCCGTCAACCCATCGGTCGATTTCAACTATCTTATAGTTGGGCACAAAAAATAAGGGTTCTAAAATGCCATCGCCACGTAAAGACGAAGAGAAGAAAAATTATATCTCTAGATGTATGTCTAGCGAAGAGGCTAAAAGGGATTTTTCAGATTCTAAACAAAGAGTTGCTTTCTGTAACAGTAAGTGGGAAAACAAAGGCAAATCTTCCGGGGCAGTCTACATATACGAAGACCCCAAAACCGGCGAGCTTTTTCACTATAAAAGAAGGGGAGGGTATAGGAAAAATGGAAGAACTCTAATTTTTGTTAAACAAACAGGAGGCAAAGTTATGTCAGATTTGGGTGAGTGGGCAGGCCACATTTTAAATAAAGCAGCGGAATCTTACGCGGACAAGAAGGCTGGGTATCCACCTAACTGCAACGAAGGATACGTTGCGAAAGACGGGAAGTGCGTTCCTGTTCAGGAAGAAGATGCCGGGAAAATGACGAAGAAGAAGGTTGACAAGAAAGCGGACAAGAATAAAAAGAAGAATGGCGATGACGAAGAGAAGAACGGAAAAGATAAAAATAAATGGATGAAGCATTAACAACACTACAACACGGGAGAAAGAAATGCTAGATTATCTTAGAAATCACTGGTTTTGTTTGCTGTTAGGAGTAGGCATTGGTTACTGTCTTCACTTCTGCCCGTTGCTATGCAATTGTGCTGGAGTTTGTCCGATAGCTGGAGCCTGCGCTTGTGACGACTGCTCTTGCGATAATTGCAAGTGTGGCGTAGACTGCAAAGATGGATGTGCTTGCTTGGACTAAAGGGTCAGGTAAACTGCGCCGGTTGGCGCAATCTATTATTCTAAAAGAAATTTAAGGAGGAAGGACTATGTCGCACAAGGCGTTAGTGCGTCAGGCGGCTGTAAGCCATTTTCAATCAAAAATGGAAGAAGCCAAGCTTAGAATGAGAGTATACGAGGAACCCGTAGGTGTCGGAGAGCATTCTTACGTTCTTGCAGAATATCTTCAGGCTGTAGAAGATTACGAACACTCTGAAAGTTGTGTAGAAATAGTTCAAGCGCTGGGGTAACTCCATGGGTATTTTTTCTAAGTTCTTTAATAAGAAAAAGTCGCCTCCTTTAGCTTTGGAGTGCGACAAGCCAGAGCCAGAGCTAGAACCTGATGCTCAGTGCTCTTTGCGTTTTATTCTCAGTTACGATGAAGACGTGGGAATAGAATGCGAGTGGGACGAGGAGAGCCTGCTTAATTTTGCTCAACTTATTTACGTAGTGAATAGCGGCCAGATGACTGAAGGGCTTTTGAAAATCATAAAAGATTCTTGTACAGAAAATGGCAAGGAAAAAGATTACGTAAGATTGCTAAGATTTTTACAAACGTTGACATCAGGACAGGGTTTAGAGCAACAAGATGGCGAAATCCCTCTCGTCAAACCTACTCAGGTTATGGGGACATCTCTGGACGATAACAACATTCCTATATAGCTAGGAGACTACCATGTCGTCAGTTAGAAAAATCGCTTGGGAAAAATGGGAGGATGAAGTAGAACAATCTTCTTCTACAAATCCTTTTTCTCAACTACAGTCCAGCGCAAAAGAGGAAGAGGGCGAAGAGATTGATATCACAGAGTTGTACTCTGGATTTATATCGGAGCTTCCCACGATTGTTTCTACTCCGGTTGGCATGTATCGCCTACATGACCGGATGAGTCCAACCAAGCAATTCGACTGCTGGATGGGATACACCAACTTTGATATCACAGAAGAAGTAAAAGACACAATTGAATCCATCGGTGGTGTTGAGGTCTTGGTAGTTTTAACTAGATACAGGTTCTTCTTGGGTATTGCAAAACTGTTCAACTTTAGAGATGTCAGGGTTGAGGCTGAAAATTTGCTGTGCAATACACATATTGAAGAAGCCCAAATTGAAGACGAGTCTGTGAGGCTTGAGGTTGAAGCCCTACAAAAAAAATTAAAGGCCGAGAGCAAACACTGGGCTATATTTGTGTTTCCAAATGGTGAACTCGATTACGCCTTTACTGACGACAAAAATGACGACTCCTTTTTAGAAAAGATGATTGTTTACAACGAAGCCAGAGTTATTTCGGGCGGAATAGTTGTGAACTCGGAAGACTAATGGAATTGGAAATTGCTTGTTATGATAGAATCGCAGACTATGATTCGATTCTAAGCAGCATCTTTACTGGCACAAGATGCACAGCTAATTGTATCTCTGTTCCTTCCGGGCTTGTTTCTAAAGCCTCATTCTTCAAAGAATACATCGACATTTCTGCCGCCGTAGACTTTCCTTACGGTCTGAGCGAAACGTCGGTTAGAATTCACGAAATAATAGTCTCTATCAGGAAAGGGGCCAGCCTGATAGACCTTTGCATAAACAGTACGGACGCCTCTGAAGAAAATTGGGAAGCTATACGAAAAGATATAAAAGCATGCTTAATGGCATGTAAAGACAGCGGCGCTGAATTGAGGCCAATCATAGAATATAGACTTCTTTCTGAAAAAATTATTTTCTCTCTGTGTGGTCTTTTTTTAAAAGAAGGAGTCGAATATGTGGCAAACGCCACCGGAACTATGGCGGATGATACTTTAGACAACGTAATCATTTCTAGTAGAATTCAATCAGAAACAGGAATCAAGGTTATATCCTGTGGTAGAATATGGACTCCTGCTCATTTTGACATGTTTAGAGAGGCTGGAATACACTCCATTAGGTTAACATCACCACGATTAGCTGAAGAATTTCTTAAAAATGGTGTATGATAGTTCGGATTAGGACCATCGTACAGGAGAATCAGGAAAAACAGCACCCCAGTAAAAAACGTGGTTGGTATGTGGAATAAGTTCACAGTTCTTAAATATCATGTTTGTTTTGCTGGGCATTTTAATAGGGGGTCATCAAATGGCTACAACAACTATTTCTGGAAGCACCACTAGAAACAATGGTGCAACTGTTCTTAACGGTGGCAACGTCGACAGCACTAACGCTGTTACAAATTCTGATACTTTAATGGATGTTCTTCACAAGGCTGGAGCTTATGGCGGCAAAGTTCTTGCAAGCACGGGAACCAAGTTTAAGCCCGGCGTCACTACAAGCAAGGGTTCTGGAACGTTGGCTTATCAACCCGCTGCGAGCGACCCTCAGTTTCTGCTTCGTGGCTACAGCACCAAGGTCAACAATGTCAGCAATACCATTCTTCAGAGCGGTTCATCTGACAAGGCTGGCCGTCGCGCTATCAATCCTCTAACCAAAACCCACAACTACGGAACCGGCCATGCGGACTACTCTATTGATTACGCGACCGGTATCTTAACCAAGGGCGGCTCTGCTGGTACGCACTACGGGGCTGTAAAGAACTATGTCCAAGCAGACGATGGCACAACGGCTGCAACAGACGATGCTGCTACTCCCACAAGAGCCATTCCCGGCGAATTGGTTTACATGTACGGGGCATTGACTCCGAAGCAGGATGACTATAAGGCCAAAAATGGCGGCTAAAATTTAACATCCAATTTCACGGAGGGGGTTGGCTTACACACGGTACAGTCAGCCCCCTTTTTAATTTGAAAGGCGTCCATTCATGGAATCAGATATCTTTTCAATTCCTGTGTTAGCCGCAATCGTGGCAATTGTTCTGGGCTTAGGGAAGGTCATTGAGGTTCTTATTTTAAAAGCGGTTCCGCAGAAGTCAGTTTTAATGGACGACGAAAGAGGCTGGATGCATCAGACCTACAAAATTATTTCCCGGCAAGATTCTGATGGTACTCCGCTAGTCTACGTACCTAGAAGCTGGGCAGAAACTCAAAAAGATATGCAACAGGTAATGATAAAAATCGTGAACGACCAAAGAAGGATAGCGGATATTCTAGACAGAATAGATAAAAAACTTGAGGAGAAATAGATGATTCTAGTTCCTTACGAGCAGGCTAGGCTACAGATTAAAGAAGCTGACGTGCTACTGTTTCGTGGTGAGGGACTAATGTCTTGGATGATTAAAAGATACGGCGGTGGAGCACATAGTCACGCAGCTATGGCCCACTGGGACGATGATGATTTGCAGTGTATTGAATTTAGAGAATTCAAAGGCGGTCGAATCGTCGCTATGAAGAGTCAGGTCGAGACCCATCCAAACAACATTGACGTGTTTCGTGCTGCCGATTTAATTAGAATTGGTGGAGGGAAATATAATCTTGATTATGGTGAAAACAGTGTTGCCGAACGAATCGCAGGCACGATGAAAGACATCACCGGTCTTGATTATGGTTGGAGGAATTTTTGGAAAATCGCCAAACATTACGCGCCCTTTTTTAGGCTAGCCGAACAAAATATGAAAGACGAAGAGCCAAACGAAGTTTTTGTTTGCAGTACGGCTGTTACCTACGCCTATAGAAAAAACTACCTTGACCCAACTCCGTATTTGGCAGATTCCGCAACCACTCCTGCTGACCTAGCAAGGTCGGCGCTATTTTCATATCAGTTTACTATAGAAAAAGACTGGTAACTACGATAATCAGGACTTTGTGACAAGGACTTTCTGACGGTTAATGCCCTATGGAAAGGTCCAACATAATGAAAAAACTACTATTTGCTATCGCCCTTGCTCTAGGGTGCATGATAAATACGGCAAATGCTCAGCCGTTAACAATGGATGAAGCTCTAGACGCCGTGTGTAGAGTAAACACAAATAGCGCTCGCGGCAGCGGGACTGTTTTTCAAGAAGATGAAGAAAACTACTACGTATTGACCAACGGTCATGTAATCGAAAGAGCTAGAAAAGGCCACTTGGAGTTTTTCCAAGACGGCTACAAATCTGCAATGATTCCTTTTAAAACTGAATACGTAGCTTACGAAGAAGGCACAGCCCTTGACTTAGCTGTAGTCTCAGTAAAAAAGAAATATTTTGGTCGATATCCTCCCAGAGTCATTCCTCTTGCCCCCAAGGGCACAAAGATAGGGGCAAATGACCTTGTAATGGCCGGTGGATGCCCGTCTGCTCAATGGGCCACCGCATGGAAGGGCAGAGTTCTTAATAACACAGGAGCCGTTGTTAGTTTTAACGCCGCTCCTATTGGCGGTCAATCAGGTAGCGGAGTTCTCATTCTTATCAAAGATGGAGAGGGGGTGATTCACACTAGGCTGGGCGTCCTGCTAGCTTGGAGAGTTGGAGATGGGGCTTGGACAGATGATGGCCCAAACGACTACGGCGCTGGCTTGTCGTTAAAGCAGATATATGACATAATGGAGGGCAACGGCAGAGGCTATCCCATTGAGACCTCTTATGGCTTAGTGTACGAAAAAGAAGAAGCGAAAAACACTAAGTCCGCAAAAGAAAGATTAAGTAAAGTCTGTCCGCACTGTGGTCATAAAATTAAAGACCATGTGGTTATTCCCTATAAGGGAGGTCTCAGGAAAACCATCAAGGG
>Ga0209089_10002925_pt1 | contig 14798 bp, 22 predicted proteins | sample ArcticOcean_MG_C_FD_187431 | JGI IMG/M metagenome (GOLD analysis project Ga0209089, IMG submission 187431) | Marine microbial communities from western Arctic Ocean - ArcticOcean_MG_CB2_150 (SPAdes) (version 2) | ecosystem: Environmental > Aquatic > Marine > Oceanic | place: Arctic Ocean: Canada... | reverse complement strand
TGAAATAAAAAAAGCTTTAGAAGAAAAAGGAAACAAAGAATTTAGTAAATTAATACATTTACATGCAGGGAAATTATTTGCATCTATGTGGGAAATGACTAGAGTAATGATTCAAAAATATGAAGATGAATGGGATAGACAAGAAGAAGTTGCTCTGTTCCCAGATATACATACATTATTAATTTCTGATAAAAAAACTACAAAAAAAATAATAGAAAAAGCAGACGAAGAGTTGTTTGAAGGATTTAGTCCTAAAGCACCATATCTAAACAAAAAAGGAAATAAATAATGACCAGAGTAGCAATATATACAAGATTATCCACAGATGAACAGGAAAAAGGAACATCAATGGATAAGCAAGAACAGGAATGCAGAGAGTATGCCCTGTCAGTTGATAAAAGAACAGGTAAAGAAAAATGGGAAATTGTCGATGAGCTAGTATTACATGAGACTACATCTGGATCAAAAATGGATGAAGTTAATCGTCCTAAATGGTTTCAGATAATGGCATCAGCTCACAGAAGAGAAATAGATAAAATTCTTGTCTATACTCAGACTAGAATCTATCGACCAGATAATCCTAAAAAACAATATATGGTAGAACTATTAACTGATCAGCTAGATCAGTTAGGAGTTGAAATAGTAATCCTGGACAGGAAAGATGAAAATCTAGGATTAATGCAGAGCCTAGTAACAAGTGTTCATTCAACAACTGCAATGACAGAAAGAGTAAGAATTAGGACTCAAGCTGACGATGGAAAAGTAAGAACAGCAAGTAGAGACCAAACTGCTCCTGTTAGATGGGGAGCTTATGGTGTTTATGGATATGACCATATTGATAAAAAAAATTATGGGGAAAAACATAAAGATGCAGGAAAATTAATTAAAAATAATGATGAAGCTAAATGGGTAAAGAAGATATATGAAATGAGAGCCTCTGGAATGACGTTTGTTGATATAGCTGATGTACTTGAAGAGAATCAGGTAAAAACTAAATCTGATAAAGATAAATGGAATCCTTCTCATATAGCTCACATGATTAAAAATCAAATTTATAAAGGAGAAGCTCATTTTGTTATCACTCCATTTAATTTCAATAAAGATGAAATGAGAACTCAAGATATAAAAATGGATGAATTAGCTCCTGCTCTAGTTTCTACAAAGATCTGGAATAAAGCTAATGCCCTATTTGTGAAAAAAGGTAAGACACCTAAAAAGATTTATATGTTAAGTGGTCATATTTTTTGCAAATGTGACAGCAGGATGAATCCTATTATCAATAATAAACGTTGGTTGAAATATAGATGTCCCAATGTAAATCAAGCTAGATATCTTAGAAAGCAATGCGACATGAAAGAAATTAAAATGGCTACAATTCATGAGGCTGCAAGAAGTGGATTAATTCAAATTCTCAGCAATCAAAGAATACTAGAAGATGCTTTAGATAATGGATATAGAACTGACCTACCTAACCTACAAGATAAATTAAAACAGCTGAAAAAAGATATGAAGCAATTTAAACCTAAACGCAGAAATCTTAATGACATGAGGATGAGTGGAGATATTGATGCTAAAGAATATAAAAGGCTATCAGGTCTATTAGCTAGAGACGAATCAGTCTACTTATCTAATATGGATAATATAAAGAATCAGATTAATACAGCTAAAGATATAACAGCTAGTCCTACAGACTCAGTTGATATAACAAAATGGATAGAAGAAATAGTAGTAATGATAAAAACTGCTGACATAGATTTGATGAGACACATACTATCAATGCTTATGCTAAAGGTTACTGTATTAGATAGATTAGAGGATGGGACTCCAATTATAGAGCTACAAGGAATAATACCTTATAGGGTAGATAAGAGACAGAATCAAATACGAATTGAGACACAACCATCCAATTTAGCCACTACCACTGCACAAACATCGGCATGATCGTGCCATGAGTCCCAAGTCTTTTCTACACTCTCATGAATATTCATCAAATAATATTACAGGAAAAATTGAATGTTTAAATATTTTGAAACATATAGAGCTAGGCTTTGACCTTCTTCGTGAACAAGGTATTTATAGTTTTCCTCTAACAGTTTCCTTGATTGCTAATAAAACAAAAATTTGGATTAGTTATAAAGATGCTAAGAAAATTATCAAAAAAGTAGGACTTAAAGGTGCCAGGGCCTTTAGTAAATTTATTAAAGATAATCCTAAATATCAAAACATACCTTCCAGGCCTGACTTAGTTTACTCTCAATGGAAAGGTTGGGACGACTTTTTAAATAATTAAATTAATATATTGGGTACCTCTCTTACGGAAATCAGTGTCCAGGTGTCTTACTTTGGTTAAAAAAGATGTAGCCACTTATGTAGCCACTTACCACTTAGTGTATATATATATTAACCATGACCTTAAATCATAATTACCAAGAGAAAGTTCTTAAACCATCAATTTATTAGTTCAAATGCCGAGTCTATGCCATGTGTCGAGTTGGTCACCCTTATTAATAACCTATATCTATACTTAGATTTAAAATCAACTCGGCATAAGTAATTAACTTTTTTAAAAAGTTTGATACAAATAGATCATAACTACTTTTTTATTTAGTAGAGGGAAAAATATGGAAACATTAATACAAATATTTTTTTGGTGGATTGTTATTTTGTTTCTTATTTATTGGATACCTACTTTTGTTGCTTTTGGTAGAAATGCAGAAAGTAAAGGTGGAATATTTTTTGTAAATTTATTAATAGGTTGGACTTTTATTGGATGGGTTGTTTGTTTAGTATGGTTGAACGAAGAGCTGATGGGAAATCAGCTACAGGAAAAGATGAAGGGCCTGAAGTATTATTAGATGCAAATGATATTGCTAGAACAGCACTATTAATGGCTTCATTGCCTAAAGGAACTAATATGTTAGATGCAACTGTTTTGCCTATAAAACAAGATTTTATAGGTAGAGGATAAAAATAAAATGTATAATAAAAAAAAATTAGGAGAAATATATGTATATATTAATGGTGAGATTAAAAGTAAAAGAAGACAAAACAAATGATTTTATAAAAGAATCAATTAGAGATTCTCATGGTTCAGTAATAAATGAACCTGGCTGTAGAAGATTTGATATTATTCAAGATCAAAATGATTCATCTTTATTTGCATTTTGTGAAATTTATGATGATGAAGATTCATTTAAAGCTCATAACAGTTATGAACATTTTAAAATTTGGGCAAAAAACACTAAGGATTTTTATGATTCAGAACCAGAAATTTCTTTTTGTAAACCCGTTTATCCAGTGGATAAAGTAAATTGGGATTCTATTAGAAAAGAAGCCTCACTAGATCCATATTTTTCAAACTCATCTCTAATGATTATTGCAGCTCCTCAGTTTGTAAAAAAACAAAATGTTGATGAATTTATTAAATCTATAACTCTAGATAGTATAGGATCAACAAATGAAGAACCTGGTTGTCTTAGATTTGATGTATATCAAAATGTTAATGACCCTACTGAATTATATTTATATGAAGTATATGTAAATGCGGATGCATTTGAATATCATAAATCTACTCCTCATATTAAGAAATGGAAAGATACTGTAAAAAATATGTACGATGAATCTAGAAAAGGTTCAGGTGCCAGAGTAGGTAAAAATATATGGCCACCAGATAATTGGTCATGGACTTCTGGACAAAGAAAATAATTACATAAGCACAAGAGGTTATATAAAAAATGAAAGTGACTGGTGTTAAAACTTATGTTATAGAAAATGAGCCAGGTATAAGAATGGGATCTACTTCCTTTGGAAATGATCAAGATAACCTTCAAGCAAAAATTTAATAATAACCATTTCATCTGTTCCTACAGCTTCTGCTGTTTCTGTTACAGTAAGATATTTATGATCCTCCCATTTATCAAAATTATTTATCATATTCATTTGGTGATTATTTAGCTTTATTAAATACCCTTTCTTTTTTATATATTTTTTCTTTCTAGTAGTACCCTAAAGGGTACGTACTACAAATTACCCCCCCCATAATTAATTAAAATAGTGTGCATTTAATTTGAAGGTTATTTTCTAAGCGATTGCTCCACTTTAAGCGTTACATAATCAATGAGTCCTCTATAACTAATGAGGTAAGGATAATGGTCCAGGCCTCCTATATTAAATCCATCTATTTGATTATCATTTATAGCTTCTATTAGCTCAGCTGCTTTTGTTCCTGCTAGTAGAGAAGCTTCTTCTATGGTTATCATCTCTTGTTCTATGTACTTTGAATAATTCATTGTTACTATCCTCATATAAATGTTTAATTGTTTTACCTTGAATATCAAAGTACGTTTTAGGTTGTCCTTCAAAATCTTTATTTTGGATCCTAACTCTACCTTCTACTATTACTAATGATCCTTTAATTAGATCCTCCAGTATATGTAGATGATCTTTACCTATAAAATTAATATTAAACCAATCTGTTTCTTTAGTTCCTGACGACTTATAAGTATCAACTCCAATTCTGAAAGAAGTAATCGTAACTTCACTATCAGGTATTTTAATATTAAAACTTGGTATATCAGCTAAGTTGCCTTTTAGTCTTATGTAATTATTTTTAGTATTCATCTTCATTATTAGTTTCTTGATATAGATAATCAGAATAATTTTTCATAATTTTTTCTTCTTCAGGTATAAGAGGAACTTCATTAGATAGAACAATAGAACTACCAGTTATATAAGTTCTGCTTTTATATTTTCTTCTGCTTACATTTGTTTCAACAGTACCTTCAATACTTACCTTCCAACCTGGTTTTGGTTCCTTATACTTTATTAAATTTATTTTTTTATCATCAGAGAAAGTACAAGTGAATCTATCAAAATTAATATACTCTCCTTTTTTATTTTCCTTATGAGAAAAAGTACCTACAATAATTACAACAGCAGTTTCATAAATTGCAGGTTCTGTTAATACCACTCCATCAAGTCTTATAAAATTTCTTAATTCATTTTCTTTTTGATCTATCATTTTAATCCTTTCAGCAATTAAAGATTTATTTTAAATTCTTAACTTTTATTTACGAGTTTTGCTGAAATACAAAACTGCTAATGATACGGCTATGCCAACAACACTAACTGCTAATATCTTCATAAACTCTCCAATACTCATAAGACTCCTTACTATTTTTATCTTTGATCATAATATTTTTGGTTTTTAAGACGCTTTGATCACTCAAAGAGTATATTTATACCATTCCCCTATTCATACACACCGTAAACAAACTCAAATTTTGCTCTGCTAAAAAAACTCCTTGGTAAAACATCACCAAGCTTCTTTTGTCTTAAAATTAAGTAATCTGCACTATTATTTTGAAATGCTTTTTTAAACATGATGATTCTATGATTTCTTAATTGTTTGAGGGTCCAGTCAGGTGCAGAATTCAAAATAGAACCTCCGTGTTAGAACTTTTTAATTCAGGTAAGATACATTCTTCAGATAAATGTTTCAAAGGTTTATAAAGAGCTGTTCTTCCTCGGCCTGGAGCTTCATTTTCAATTATTCCAAGACCAAGTAATTTATGACATCTTCTTTGAATTGCTTTCCTATCTAGTCCTGCTTCTTTAATTTCTTCATGGTCCATAATCTGATTAATAGTTATAGAAGTTTTACCTAAAGCAGGATCACCTGATTCAGCTAAAGCTCTTATTATTTTTTCTACTAATCTACCTGAGTCATCAATTTCTGATTGAGATAATGAAAAAGTTTTAAGTAATAATCTTTTGGCTATGTCATAATCTTCAATCTTGGCTTGTATTACACCTTCTGTTATTTCTCTATTAGCCTGATTAAACATAGCTACTGTTTTGATTAAAGATAATAATTGAGGAAAATCTCTTCTCATTCTTGTAACAGTAAAAAGGGCCACTCCATCAATTAATATATCCATAAAAGGTATATCAACTTTTTTAGATCCAAGGTTACGAATGACGATATATAAATTTATCCAAGGTTCTCTATCAGGCTTGGGATTATTTCGTAAATATTTATTTAAAACACGTTTGGTTTGATGTGCTGACTCATCACATTGCACTTCTAATAATCTTGAAGCATTTTGAGGTTTGAAGTCTTTAGTGGTTGTTGTTTGAAGTCCTGTGGGACCAGGTTTAAAATATTCTTTAGTTTCCCAATTATTAGTTTCAGGGTTTTGTTGAGTAACTTCATATTTGCAACCTTCTCCATCACACAAACTTCTAAATGCAGTAGCTGAAGGACCTTCTTCAGGTATTGAATCAGCTTCATAATAAATTACAGTTTTATTAATATATGTATGTTTGTTATAAATAAAAGCTTTATCAGAAGTTGCTGTATATTGAACGGTATCTTCAAGATCAATTAGCTTTACAGCATTATTTATTGCTTGGTTTTTTCCTGAACCAGGGCCACCAGTAAAAACAATTCTTAGAGGTCTTTCTTCTTCTTCATCTTCTTCACCTTTTGATCTAAGAGAAGAAAGCAAACCAAAATAACTTACTAGACTAGCAACTGGGCCTTCTTTACCTGAGCTATAACCTATAGAAATTTCTTTTTCTAAGAGATTAAATTTATTAGGATTTTCCCATAAATCCTTACATTCAATTAAAGCTTTTTCTCCTTCTTCTTTTAATTCTTCATCAATTATTTCACCCATTGCCGTAGCACTATTTCTTAAGTTCTTAATCTCTTGTCTGAATTTATTTTTAACAGGATTTTCAAGCCAAATATTAACAAAATCATTTGTTTCTTTTGATCCTTGAATAATTAATATATCTTTATGATCTGCATTAGCTGAGAGGTGCTTTAATAGTTGCTTACCTCCATCATCATTTTCAATATAAAGAACAGGTCTTATATTAGATTCAATACATTTTTTAATAGCTTCCTCATATAGTCCAAATTGAGTTGCTCCAGGTATACCAATAGCAGGAAGGCCACTATAATTTAATACCCAAGTGTCACTTTCACCTTCAACAATTAATACCTCAGATATTTTGCTATCAATAAAGGTCTTAAATTTTTGTAATCCATATATAAAATTTTTGCTCTTAGTCTTACTTAATATCTTAGAATCACCATAAAGTTTTACCCTTGTTCTTGTGGTTAATTCTTTAGCAGCTTCACTGAAATATGGGATTAAAACTCCTGCTTTTATATCCTTTAAATTAAATTCATTTTGGAGATAATCACTAGGGATTTTAAAACTATTTTCTAGGCTCTGTAGTGTTACTTGTTCAACAGGAATTGTTATAGCCAAAATACGAGTTAGATCATCTAAACTTTTACAGTCATGAGAGAAACATTTAAATGATCCATTAGGATATAAGACAAAGTTATTATCTGTACCGTCATGTATTGGACAAGGGCATCTAAAATTGTCCTTGTTGTTGTTTGAAGAATTATTTGGATATTTTTTTAATAATGATTCTTTAATTAATATTGCTTTTTGGTTCATCTTTTTTTTGTCTTTCTAGCCTAGCTTTTTTTTCTGATTCAACATCATGTAAAACCTTGGTCCACATATTGAGATAATCCTCAGAAAAGGTAGTAACAGTTTCTACTGTAAAATTTATATTTATTGTTGGTTCTATTTTCAATTTTTTATTTCTCTAATTTTTCTAACCAGTCATTCAATTCATTTTTAAGAATGATGTATCGACCACCTATTTTTCTTGTAAAAGGTAATTTTTTCAGTTGTGCCTGACGATAAAGACCTGCCTGAGAAATCCCTAATTCTTCAGCTAATGTACGGATCCCACCTTTATAAATTTGATCTTTAATATTTCTCATATAATTTCCTTATTAAAATCGTGGTGATTTGATAAATGTTTTAGGGCCACAACTACTTTGAAAATATTTTGATCCAGTAATTCTAAAAACTTACATTTAACACCGTCATGTGCTTCTTCTAAATCTCCACTAATCATGGATTGCAGGACCTGTAATAAATGATTTGCCTCAACCTCTAAGGTCTGAGAATTAATATTTGCTTCTGTATTTATTGGCTTTGCTGAACTTTTATATTTAGTAATTTCCATATTCAACTTTCTTTAGATTTTGTGTTTTTATTTGACTTCTTATCCATTACTCTATAGAATTTTGGTAACTATTGTAAATATTATAAAGTTAGAAACATAAGTAAGATTAAACTTAATTTATATATAAAGTGACTAATAAGTGACATTTAAATAAGATTGTTAGAAAAATAACTTACAAACTTACTCTGAGAACAAAAAGTGACAACGAAATTTAAATAAAAGACAAAAATGATCAAAAAATAGATGAATATGAAAATCAAACATATTATCAATAAATAAAAGGCATCAAATAAAAGTAGGCATAATGACAATCAGTCAAGAAATAAATAAGCAAAGCAAAAATAAAACTATTAGGCAACAAAAGGAATATTTTTTACTTCTAGCTAATCTTAAAACTTACGAATGGACCAAAAAATATAAGTTTGCTAAATCTAATGACACTACTAAAAAACACACTGAAACATCTATTCCTATAAAAGATGCCCATGATCTTCTTAGAAATGAAGCAGAATTTCTAAAAGAAGGATCAGTAACAGGCACTATATTAGCTCCTGCTTCCAATACCTGGAATATACAAATATATCGTGACGTTATGGATATAGTAGGACCAAATGGATACCCAAATTTAGAGTTAGTTGGAGAAGATCCAAAGTTAAAACCTAAAGGAAAAGTTATAGATCCTTTAATGAAAAGAATTAAACTTGTACATACAAATTACTTCAAGAAGATGGACCGTAGAATACACCATGAAATACTACATTCTTCACCTGTAAATATAGATAAAAGAGGTGGAATAACTACAGCAACAATATATAAAAATATAAATGAAAATTTTCATCTTTTGGATAAAGGTTTGAAACCTGGTAGAAAGACAAATGATGATGAGATTTCAATGCAATTAGTTCGTAATTGGTCATATGGAAAAAATGGGATACAAGATAAGTACAAAAATGTATTTATATTAACTCTTTTTAATTGGTATAAAAATAAAAAAAGTGCGACATCTTTTCCTGTAGATAATTCAGCAAATGAATTTGCCCTACAGGTCCTAACATTAGGAGCTATTTTTTCCCCAAATAAAAAAGTTGATATTAATGGAGTTTCACCATTTGCCGTCATGTATGGAGCATTAAATAACTTTCTATGGCTGAACGAATTACAAAAAATTATTTCATATAAAATTGCTCCTAAAATAAAAAAATTACGATTTGAAAAAAAAGAGACGATAAAAATATTACGATTTGGAAATAAAGAAGCATTAGCTAACACATCTGATAATGACATTTTAGAAGTTATTAATTTGATGTTACTTATGGAAAATCCTGAGATTAAAGAAGCTATGGCAAATAATATAATTCAATTACAAAATTCTTTTCAAGAAAATAAAGAATACAAAATTGAAGATGGGATTCATAAAACAATTTTAGATGGAATAGGCCTAGGCAATAAGTCCTCTTCCCTACCAAATGTAAGAGATTCTAAGGATAGTGGGATTACTCTTCCTAAAATGCTTGTCCTACTTTTTAAAGATCTATTTAACTTTATAAACAAACTAGAAGAGCAACAAAAACAATTCAGACCTAGGAAGTAAGACACCTGGACACTGATTTCCGTAAGAGAGGTACCCCATAATGAAAAAAATAAGAAAAAAAAGAGCAACAAAAGTAATTCCAATTAGTAAATGTATCAAAACAACATGGAGTTACCAAAATTTCAAAGTTACAGGTCACCCGTATTGGGAATTATGGAATGAAATCCTTCATGCTGTAGCTCCAATAGTAGAAAAAAATAAGTTAGAAAGAGAAAAAAATGATCAACAAAAAAATAAAAGCTGAAGATAATGATGGAGTGGAGATTACTTTTAACTTTAAGACAGGAGAAAGAATGGCTGATTTTGATGATTTAGTTCTTGAAATTACAGGCCTAGTTAATGACCGAAGAAAGCAACTGATGGAGCAAGGGAAGAAGAAAGAGAGTCAAAAAAATGATTGAAAAAGTAGCAATTTACACAAGGCTATCAAGTGATAACAGAGAAAGAGATGAGAAAGTTGAAAGACTAGCAGGAACTCATGAGACTCAAAAAGAAGGTTGTTTTAAAAAAGCTCAAGAATTAAATTTTGAAGTAAATAAAGACTATGTATTACATGAAACTTTTACAGGAACAACTTTAGAAAGGCCTAAATTAAACCAAATAGTTGCAGGTGCTGAAAAAGGTGAATTTCAACACTTAATCCTTTATTCTGGTGACCGTCTAAGTAGATTAACTGGAGAGACTTGGAGAGTTCTTAAGTGGGTATCTGAGTTAAAAAAATTAGGAGTAACTCTTCATTATGCTACAGAAGAACGAGGTCAAGGAGACTTTGCAGATATTATGGACCTCTTTGGATATGAGTCATCAAAAATGGAGATGATTAGAAGAACCGACAGGTTTGCAAGAGGTAAAAAAAGAGTTGCAGCTGACGGTAAATTACCACAAGGAACAAATAAAGGTATTTATGGTTATGATCATAATAAAAAAGATCACCCTGATGAAAACTTAAGACGTACTAGAACTATAAATGAAAAAGAAGCTGTAGTTGTTAAAGAAATATTTAATTTATTTGCTTCAGGCCATAGTTCTTTGAAGATAGCTCAAAAACTAAATGTAAAAGGAATCAAACCTAAAAAAGGTGGAAAATGGAATCCTGGAGTTCTTAGAAACATGGTTAAAAATACTTCTTATTATGGAGAAATGATTTATGGAAAAAGAAAAATTATAAAAGATGTCACTGGAGTTTTACCTTCAAGAATTGAATATAGACCTGAAGCAGATCATGTAATTATTCCTATTCCTGCAATTGTAAATGAAAAGCTTTTTAATAAGGCCAATAAAGAGTTAGCAAAAAGATCTAAAAAACAAACAAAGAGGAACCATTTATTAACTGGATTAATTACATGTAAAAATTGTGGTGGTTCTATAGGTGGAAATATTTCAAATCCTCAAGGAAGATTAAGAAAAGATGGAACAAGAGGACCATCAAAAACTTATAAATATTATAGATGTAGACAAAGCTCCCCTACTGATTTGATGTTAGGCCAAGGAGATAACACTAGGTGTACGGCATATCAAACTGACTATGATTTATTAAATGATTTAGTTTGGGAACATGTAAAAGAGGTCATGACAAATCCAAAAGCAGTTCTATCAGCTATGAAAGAAAATACTTTGTCCCAAAGACCAACTATTATAGAAAATCTTAAAGTATTGAAAGAAAATCTTAAAATTACTCAAAATAAGAAAAAGAAATTAGATGATATGCGTTTAAATGATTATATTAATGAATCAGAATATGTTTCTAGGTTTAACGGCATAGAACAAGAAAAAATTAAAATATTATCAACTATTGCTGACAACCAAATAAAATTAGATCAAATCTCAGAAGTTAATCTTGCAGGAGCAGAACTATCTGAATGGATAATAGATTTTAAAAATACAACAAATAATATGGGAACCACTGAAAAAAGAAACATAATAAATGCCCTTGGTTATTACATTGAAATTGAAACTCTTGAAAATAAAGAGCAAGTAATCAACATTTTTGGAGAAGTTCCTTCAAGGATTTCAACTCAAAGTGAAATACAAGAAATTAAGAACGAATTAAGCGTATCTAATCTCAAAAGCGTGGAAATGTCTATGTCACCACTGCACGAACATAGGCATTATTATATGAATATAGCCAGAATTAGAGTCTGATTTAAATACTCCCGGAGAGGATGGACTCATAGTTTCAATCTGTATTTCATCACCATCTAAAACACTTAATATCTCACCGAGAAATTTAGAATTAAATGCAATTCGAGTTTCTTCACCTTCTATTTCTGCCTTTATTCTTGCTTCATTCGATCCAAGTTCTTCAGCTTGTGACATAATTCTTACAGATCCTTCATTATCAACTAATTCTGATACCATTCTTATAATACCGCTACCATCTCTGGCAAAAACTGAAGCAGCATTTGTTGCTTGCAATATTTCTTGACGATTAACTCTACATATAGTTCCTTTTTCTGATGGAATTAACCTTTCATAATCTGGAAAATTACCTTGAATTAATTGTGTAACAACCTCAATATCACCAAACTTAAACAGTGCTTGGCTTTTTTGTTCGGTAACAGTCATATCCATCATTCCGCTATCTGATCCTAATAATGAAAAAATTTCATTCATCGTACGACCAGGTACTATTACTGAAACATCTTCTTTAACTGATGACTCACAACTTCCAGTTTCAATTGCTAACCTAAACCCATCTGCAGAAGCCAGAGTAAATTGATTATCTTTTATATCAACTTTTACTCCTGTCAAAGCAGGTCTAGATTCATCACTTGCTACAGCAAACTTAACTCTTGATAAAGAATTTTTAAAATCTGACGATGATATGGATATTTTTGGTCCGTCTGAAATATTAGGAATAGGAGGATAAGTTTCTGGATCAATTCCATTCATTTGTGCATCAAAATTAGCACAGTGAATTTTTAATCCTATTGGATTAGGAATCATTTCTATATCAACTTTTTTATCAGGTAATGAGTTTATAAAATCTGACAACATTCTTGCAGGTATTGTAACTGATCCTTCTTCTTCAATTTGAGCACCTATCCAAGTAGTTATTGCAATCTCTAAATTTGTAGCAGTTAGTCTTAATCTTCCATTATCTGTAGATATCAAGACATTTTGAGTTTCAGGGATAGTTGATCTAGTTGCTACAGCTCTACTAACAATTGTAAGACCTTTTCTTAAGTTTGATTGTATACAGCTTAACTTCATACAGATACCTTAAAATCCTTTTCTTAAATTTTTTATAAATAAAGTATAAAATTTACATCTAAATTTACAAGGATATAATCAGATTAGTTTATAACTTTATTACTGTAAAATAAAAAAATGAATATGAAAAAAGAAGATAACACTAGCGAATTCGCTGAAATAGATTATGATCGTGAAAAAAGAACAGGATTTCCTGAAGTAATTTACGGAGAAACTAAAACTCCAGAACATTCTGCAAAAATAGCAAAAAAAATTTATGACAATTCAAATATTTTTCTTATAACAAGAACTAATCATGAAACTTATGAAGAAGTTTTGAAGTATATACCAGAAGCAAATTTTGATTCTGTAGCAAAAATGATATGGTCATCTAAAAAGCAAATAGAAATTAAAGGTAGTGTAAGTGTCGTTAGTGCAGGAACTTCAGATATTCCGATAGCGAAAGAAGTTCAAATAACTGCTTCGTTGATGGGTGCTAACGTAAAATTGATAAACGATGTTGGAGTCACTGGTATTCATCGGATTCTTTCAAAAATTGAAATTATAAAAAAATCTGATTGCATTGTAGCAGTTGCAGGTATGGAAGGTGCACTACCTACTATTATAGCTGGGTTAGTAAATAAACCAGTAATTGCAGTTCCAACATCAGTTGGATTTGGTACAGGAGAAAAAGGTTACTCTGCACTATTAACAATGTTAAATTCATGTGCTCCGGGAATCTCTGTCGTAAATATAGACGCAGGATTTTCAGCAGGTTATCAAGCTGGTCTTATAGCTAGAAAATAATTTGTGCTTTAATTTAGCTTGAAACTATTATTTCAAAGTCTTTAAGTAAGCAATTATGTCTGCAATCTCTTGCTTTTCAGCCTCTTCCCAAGTAGTTGGCATCAAGTTAGAATAGCCCTCAACTATATACTCAGCGGGATACTTAATAGAAGATGCAATGTATTGCTCTGGAGTGTTATAGCCAGATCTAGTAGCAGCTCTTTCATAAATTCCTTGTTGTCCTGGCCCTACTAGCTTATCTGCACCTGTAGAATGACATGCATTACATCCTTGAGATAAAAACCATTCAGCACCAGCTGCTGAATCTCCAACTATAACAACTTCTACTATTGGTGCAGCACCAGCCATTACCATTTGGGTAGTTGCAGGAGTAGGTTCAAATACTATAGGAGTAGAGAATTCATCCGTAACTTCACGGCATGATAAAAATAAACTAGAAAAGATTGTAAAAATAAATAATAAAGTAAGTTTGTATTTCATAATTTAGAAGATAATTGAATTAAATTGTAATTTTTCTAAGCTATGTTAAGAATAAATTAACTTTTATAAAAAATAAATAAAAAAAAGTATTATTAAACAGATCTTTTCTTAATTTCAAGTTCTTCACCTGGAGCAAGAGCAACTTTTCTATATTGAATACTCAACTTTAACATCCAATAAGATAAAGTAGCCTTCCCAAGAGCTAGTTTATCGGCAGCACCAACTAATCCATGCTCATTTACAAGTTCAGGAATTAAGGACTCTAAGTCTCTTCTAAACTTCTTTTCAACAGATAGCATTTTTTTTGTTTTTTTTACATCTAAAGCCATATTTTTCATTATACCACAACAATTAATTTGTTCAGAACATATATTATATAAGTATTGAACAAGTTCAAGACTTAATATCTAAATAAGATCAAATAGACTGTTTTAAAAATATATAAAAATGAATATATTTTGAGAAATAAAGATTAAATAGATAAAATATATTGGATTCTATATATTAATCAGAAAAAATCAATAAAATTATCTGATTCATAAAAAAAAACTTAAAACTTGATTTAAGGGCTTTTGATTTTTTTTTGTATACTTTTTTATATATTAATTTTTAAAAGGGTTTTATTTGATTTGATAAATTTAGAAACTACAATTATAAATTATAT
>Ga0209089_10002923_pt1 | contig 14807 bp, 15 predicted proteins | sample ArcticOcean_MG_C_FD_187431 | JGI IMG/M metagenome (GOLD analysis project Ga0209089, IMG submission 187431) | Marine microbial communities from western Arctic Ocean - ArcticOcean_MG_CB2_150 (SPAdes) (version 2) | ecosystem: Environmental > Aquatic > Marine > Oceanic | place: Arctic Ocean: Canada... | reverse complement strand
AAAGATTCCAGGCGTTCATGGAATCAAAGTAATGGGGGCTGGATTTGGTGGTAATCTACTATTACTAGCCGACAACGACGCTGACCTCTCTTCATTAGGTAAGGAGATAATACAAGAATGCTCTGCTGGACCGGCCGCATCGATAATTGATATTGAAGAGATGATGCCTGCGCTAGACGATTCAACGCCGCCACTAGCGGCGGTATTGTTGTGTGGCGGCAAAGGTAGTCGAATGTTAAAACAAGGAATTACTACACATAAACCTCTACTATATTTGAACGGGGTCCCTTCAACTAAACTTGTCATTCAACAACTGCTTAATTCACAACTAAATTTTTCACAAATATTAGTTGTTGTCCCACCAAAAAGAGAACCTGATTATGAGAACAGTTTAGCTGGCTTAGGTGTGAAAATTGTCACCCAACACGAAGCGTTGGGGACAGGAAATGCTGTGCACTGTATTATTGATGAATTGTTACCCCCAATTGAACAGGTGTATGTTTCATTTGGTACTCAACCTTTGATTAGAACTACAACAATTGAGACTGCTTTGGCGCATCATTTGGCTACGGGGGCGGGATTCACCTTGCCCACCACCCTTCGCAAAGACCCCTATGCGCCATTACTTAGAGATGAAATGGGTGAAGTTGTTGGTTCAATAGAAACCCATCTTGATAACGCTGAAATGCCAACCTTCGGTGAAACAAATGTTGGTGGTTATTGGAGTAGTAAACACGCGTTAGAAATCGTGTTGGACAAACTACATTCAAATCTTTACGATGAAGAAAATAAGCGATATAACACAAACTCTGGAGAGTTAGGATTTCCAAATGAGATGACAAAGGGTTGTCTTGAAGTGGGTATTGGAGTCGAGGGAATTGCAATTGCTGACCCAGAAGAAGTGGTGGGTCTCAAAACCCCCGAACACATCGGAGAGGTTGAGCAGTGGCTAAACAAAGGTTGGCGGAAGTGATTAACTGGCTGTACTCCTATATCTCACCGACCGTTGGCCATATCACCCTGGTGAGTCGTTTTTAACGAGAGAGATACGTGATTTAGCACCACATTTTGACAAGATCTTATTGCTCCCACTTGCTGAAATTATTGATGGTGAACGAGCGCCAAGAGAATATCCTGAAAATGTTGAGGTGTTAACAGAATTAAGAGAGGACATTTGGAGATTATGGGGTAAAAGTGGTTCTCTCTCAAGACTGATGAGGGGGATTTCTAGACCGCTAATTTATTGCAAAGAAAGTTTGCTCTCAAAACCGTTCAAACCAAGGGAAGTCATTGGTGAAATCGCCCAAGTAAGGCTAATCTGTAATCAAATAGAGGAAAAAACCGATATGAAAGGTGTTGATGCTTGCGCTTCTTTTTGGTTGAATAGAGGTGCCTCTGTTTGTGCAGAATTAAAACGACGTAATCGGCATCTTGTGGCCTTTTCACGAGGCCATGGGGGAGATATTTATTCTGAAAGGAGAAATATGGCTAACTTACCACTTCAATCAACATCATTGAATAATCTTGATGGGATTATCCCCGATTCAGCGGCAGGCGTTGATTACCTTGTCAAAAAATTCCCAAGTGTGAAGGGAAAAATTTCAGTTGGAAGGTTGGGTGTCGATAACAGTGAAGTTGTGGATGGTTCAACAGATGGAGTATTGAAATTACTTTCTGTTTCCACTCTAGTGCCGGTTAAGCGAGTTCACTTAATTGCTGAGGGATTGAAAATGTGTTCTCGGGATGTGATTTGGACACATATTGGGGGTGGGGAATGTCTTGATGATGTTGAACAATCTCTGAAAAATATGGGTGAAAATGTCGAGGTACGTCTGTTAGGCCAATTACCTCATCATGATGTTTTAGAATATTATCGGGAGAATCCTGTTGATTTATTCATTAATGTCTCAAGTAGTGAGGGCTTGCCAGTTAGTATAATGGAAGCGTTTGCAAACGGGATTCCTGTAATTGCAACTGCTGTTGGTGGATGTCCTGAAATTGTTAGTGGGAATTGTGGGTTTTTGTTAAAGCCGGATTTTGAGGCAATTGAATTGGCGGGTATTATTGATAATTATAGCCTTGATTCTACTGAAATGAGAGTTTCTGCTTTAGAAAAGCAGCGTGATGAATATTCGTCAGTAAAAAATCAAGCGGCCTTTGCAGAACTAATTATTGCAAAGATAAACCAACAAAAGAGTTGATTATTCTTCTTCGGACGCATCGGCCGCCTTTGCAACAGGCGCCGGGGTTTTTCCATCTCTAAACGCCGAAATCACCCTCGCTTCAGTTGAGGTTGATGGGTCAATTTGCTCAATACTTGCAATTTTCATTGCTCGGCGGGTGACTCTATGCCGGCTTCCAAATGATGATTCTACACGGTGACGTGCTTCATCCTCATCATTAGCCACAACATCTTGGGTAAATGACTGAATTGTCCTTCCATTGGGGAACTTTCCCACTACTCGGTAAGCCTTCATTGAGCCGTCGACTTGGGTTGTCGTCTTAAACGCGACGGGAGGTGACAAATTCATGACGCGAGGACCTAGAGTCGTTTTCCTCGCACTCATTCTAATTATCCCACTACCACCTTTACCACATGATGAACAACAAATATTCGGTGAAATTGTACTCAATTCTGACGACCCTTGGGATGTCAAAGGATGGAACTCATTGGTGGAACAGGGAATGACTCCTTTACGTCAATTAAATGCACATGAAATGTTGGTGTGGGCACCTATTGCTGAGGGAGACATACCAGAAAAAATTACTGAATTTAGGGGATTAATAGATGAATATGAAACATATATTGTTGTGTTAGAACCCCGTCTAGATGTAAAAGAAAAGAATGGAATTAAAACCACTTTAAGCATGATTGGGTTGAACCCAAATACGATCTTCTCACCAATGGAAGGCTCTCCATTATCAGAAATTATCCAAATCACCCCGAGTAATACATTTTCTAATTGGTGGCAATTTGTTGAGATTATGCATGGCATACATTGGGTAGAGCCTGTGCTTGAAACTGCTGGAAGAAATGATATTGCTGCAGCAATTATGCAACATGGAAATATTTCAAGCCAGCCAGCATGGTTATTTGGATTAGATGGTTCAGGGGTAATTATTTCTAATGCAGATTCGGGAATTGACCGTGACCATGCCTGCTTCCGCGAAGCAACAGAACCAGGCGCTTCGGGAAGTGAATGGAATAACGCAACAGGGACGCCAGGACAAAATCATAGAAAAATTATCTTTTTCAATGATACAATAGATGATTGGGATTCCCCAAATAATCAAAATTATCGTCATGGAACCCATGTTGCAGGCAGTTTAGCATGCCGTTCTATTTGGGAAATTTCAGCAGAAAACCAAGCAGATTGGGTAAATGCTACTCCTAGTGAGGGGACATCAATTTCTCATGGCGCTCGTCTTGTGATTGAAGATGTTGTAGATGATGATGGATGGCAAATACCTGAAATCGGAGAATTGTTTTGGGAAGCAAGTTCTCATGGCGGGGTGATCCGGTCCGATTCGTGGGGGGATGACAGTACAGAATATACACTTCGAACAAGTAAATTTGATACTTGGCTCTTCTCAGTACCATGGTCGGTTTCTTTTGTTGCACCGGGAAACACTGGGGCCGAAATTTTGGAACCTGCAAATGGATTGAATGTTGTCTCTGTTGGTGCTTCGGCAAAAGACGGGACTAATGATTTGTGGACACTCAGCCCACGCCAAGCAACCGCACAAGGAAGAATGGGTGTTACTATTGTTGTACCTGGAGAATCTGTAATATCTGCTAAAGGGGATGGGTTGTATGATTCCAATAATGATGAATTGAGGAGTTCGACGGGAACCTCAATGGCTACACCACAAGCAGCGGCTTTTGCAGCCGTTATACAACAAATGGTTGAAACTGGTTGGATTACTGGAAATGATAGTAAGGTAGTAGTTTCATCAAATTCACTAAGACCTGATTGGGCAGAGTCTGTAGATAATAATCTCACAGCAGGCAACCTATTATTGGGGGATGGTTTTACTCCATCAGGGCCACTTATCAGAGCGTTGATTGTATTGAGTGCTGATTCCCTAGAAGGGGGAAGACAGGCGGAGTTGACACTTGGGGTGGCCCCTGATAATCAACAAGGGTGGGGGCGCCCAAATCTATCAAATATTGTAGATTTTGAATATCTTAACATACAAATGAATAATTCAACTATTGATCCTACTACAAATATTTGGATTCATGATTCATTTAGAATGGTTGACAATAACTGGCAAAGCATGATTGAAAATTGGGTAGAGGAAAATCCTCTAGATTCTGTTTCAAACCATCACTGGAAAGGTGAGGGGGCTGTGGGTCCTTTTCTTTCAACATCAGAGGATGTCGTTTGGAAAATGCCAATCGTGAATGGTGAAGATTTTGATGCACGACTTGTTTGGAACTCCGCACCAAATATTGATTCACGCGATGATTTGGATATTGTCATTACCTTACCAGATGGGCAAACTTTCCTTGGAAATGATATGGACGGAGATGGCGTTCGAGAAAATGTTGAGACAATAGAGGGGGTTCACATCCCTTCTGAAATTATTAACGATTTTGAGTATCTTGAATTGCGAATTGTCGGCCATCAAATAAACACCGGGCCTGAACGTGGTGTGGTGGGATTGAATGGCGATAAGATTGGTTTTGCTTTAGCTGTAAAAGGGGTTGATAGTGGTGGTGTCAAAACAATCACGCCATGGTCAATAGTACTTCAAGAAGAAGGAGAAAATGCAGAGCAGGGTGCCGGTTCTTTGGAAAAATATTGGTTTGCTGCAATGATTATTATTGTATTGTTTGTAATTGGGTTAATCATTATTGAAAGGCATAAAATATCCCCTCAAATAGTAGTTGAAGAATTTATGACCGAAGGTGAACCTTCAAACCATGATAGTGACTCCCTGCCAATAGCGGTAGCACCGCATATAGGTGATGACGATGAGTGAGAGACTGTACATCGGGATAGATTTAGGAACATTTCAATCGACGATTTCTGCGTCGAATGGAACGAATGAAAGCGTATTGACAGTGGTTGGGAAACCTAAGGATCCCATCGCTCGTAACTTTTTGAAAAGAGATACTTTGTTTGGTGCCGAGGCTTTGAAAAATAAGTTGGCTTGTAACTTGTATTATCCTCTTGCAGCAGGAGTCGCGCAAGATGATGAAAACAATTTGGCAGCGGCAAAATCGTTTGTTACTCACTTAGTTGAAGCGGTTGACCCGGAAGAATTCGATGAGGTGTTTGGTGTAATTTGCTCGCCTTCTCATATTTCATTTGTTGACAAGAGCAATTTAGTAAGTATTCTACGTGGCCAGGTTAACGCAATTATGGTTGTTAGTGAACCGTTTGCAGTTGCGTTCGGACTTGATGAAATTGGTGGCAGTATTGTTGTTGACATCGGGGCGGGAACAACTGATGTTGCTCGTATCTATGGAACATTCCCTAGTGAAGAAGACCAAGTTACTATCTCAGAAGCAGGAGATTGGATTGATCATCGTTTAATGGAACTGGTTGCTAAGAAATTCACTGGTGCCCAATTAACAAAAGACATGGTTCGCCAATGGAAAGAAGCAGGAGCATATGTTGGTGGAGATGAAAAAGAGCAGATGGTTGAACTTTCTGTTGATGGAAAGAAGCAAGTTGTTGATGTTGGAGATTTAATTCAAATCGCATGTGAAGAATTAATACCACATATTGTAAGGACTGTGAAGGGTATTGTCGCAGGTGCTGACCCAGAGTATCAATCATTACTACGTAACAACATCATTCTCTCTGGTGGCGGGTCATTAATTGATGGTTTGGCCGACCGCGTGGCTGATGAACTAGCAGATATTGGTGATGTGCGTGTTTGGTGCGCTGATGACCCAATGATAAGAGTGGCTGATGGGGCACTAAAACTGTCAATGGTGATGCCAGACGACCAATATACAGCAATCAGTTGATGCTAATTCGGTGACCTTGAAAAGGGTTCAAGAATGACTCGGTTTGACTAATGTCAAGGTGAAGGTTCAAGAATGGTTCTCTCGCGATAGGGTATTTGATTGAGTATGGGGCCAGCGAAGACCACTAATGGAAAAACTACTGCGGGGGACGATATAGACCGTGCGGCATTGGCAGGAATGCTGTCTGGGTATGGGCCAGAACAACTTGTCGATGAAGTAATTACTGCTTGGGAAGAATTGGCTTCTGCAAACAAGGAATTGGCAAATTCAAATCAAAGAAACAGAGTGATGGAACTTGATTTATCTGAGCGGGAAGAATTAGGTGCGCCAGACCGGGCCCGTTTAATGAAAATAGATGAAGATCTAAGAGATAGAGAGGCACGAATTATCCATCTTGAAAGAATGCTTGATGATACAAGAAGGGAAAAAGAAGCAATTGCCAATTCAGTGGGAGCAATTAGAATTGATGAATTAGAGCGTAATGAGAATGACCTTTCTGAAAAAGTAGAATCTCAAACAAATATTATTAGTGAATTAGAAGCAAAATTAGACCAATTAGTAGATGCATTGGAAAAAGCCGCGGAAGCGGGCTTAACCTCAATTACTGCTGATGAAGTTAGAAATTTAAATCATGAATTAGAAGATGCACATCGTAAAATTGAAGCAGAGCAAATAGAAAACAACACTGTCTCCGAAGAAAGAGATAAACTTCGTGAAATGGTAACACAAACTAAGTCGTTATTAGAACAAAGAGATCTTCGCCTCAAAGAATTAGATGGGCAAATGCAGAGAATGATGGATGGGCCCCGCTCTATTTCAGCAGAACATGATTATCTTGTCGAACAAATTGAAGAATTGAAACGACGTTTACTTGAAAGAAACAGAGAGTATGAAGCGCTACGAAGAAGAGAAAGGCGATTACATAGAGATGTCTTTGAGCGGGATGAGAGAATTCAACAAATGCAACTCACAATTAGTGATATTGAAGGTGGTTTGTCAGATCGCACAGCAGAACTGAAGAGTTTGGAAGAAGTTTATGAGAAAATGGCTGCCGAAGTTGATGGACTACGTAAATCTGAAAGGACTAGGGGCGTAGTTAGTGGTGCGTTCCAAGATTCTCTTGGTGTTTTGCGAACACATGAACAAAGTAAGGCTAGAAGAGAGGGGTTGGGGATTGAAGATGATGACTCAATACCTGAGCCTGGTGAGGGTAGCGCCCCTGGTGGTTCTGCTGCTCCTGCAATGAGAGATATTGATGATCTTGAATGATTGTCGAACCAATTCCAATTCTAATTTGTTGATTTTGGGGTTTGGTGTGTTGTGTGTCTATAAGGCAAATAAATAATATCGCCTTGATTGGAATGGCGGGGGTTGGTAAAAGCCATATCGCTAAAAAAATAGCAACAATTTCAAATTATGAATATATGGAAACAGACAAACTCATCGCTGAACAGGCAAATGAGGAAGGTATGGAATACCACGAGCTTTCTGATGATGATTTTTTGAGAATTGAGAAAGATGTTTTTATGAATTTAGGTGATTTATCAGATAAAATTATTGATACAGGTGCTAGTGTTATTTATGATCAAGATATTATGTCTAAAATTGCAGAATTAGCCCATATCATCTACATTAAAGACAGTATTGATGTTATTATGGGCCGTTTCAATGCTCGTGGTCCTGTGCCTTTGATGGGGATTAAAGGTAAGACGTTTGAACAGTTATTTGACGAGAGGTGCCCGTTGTATGAAAAGTATGCGCAATCCACAGTAATACGAAACAATTCACGCAATAATGATGCGCAGTTGATAGCGAATCAAATATTAAGGTAATTATAAGTGAAATTATATTTTAGTCCTGAAACCCATTGCTCGAACAACACACCAACCCATACGGGCCTCCCACATTACAAATATAGCACCCGTAATTGCACACCCAGTGATAACCCACCCAAGTGTGGTTGGAATAACTCCAAATAAAGTAAGTGCACCCAATATTAGTCCTAAAACAAGTAGCCTAATACCTAGTTTCAATCGTGCAACTTTACCACGCGCGTCAATGTTGCATTCAAAAGCCATAGTTATCCCTCGGGCGCCGTTAGTTTGTTCTTTTCGTCAGAATAAATTGATGTATTTCGCTTGAGGTATATTCCCCATACTACAAAACCAAACAAAGCGCTAGATAGATGGCCCCAAGTAATGTATTCTGATATCCCATTGTATTCACTATTCCAATATTCGAAAGAAAGTAAAATAATTGGAATTAACCATTTCCATCTTGATTGGTGGGATAATGCTCCGAGGATGCCCATCAGACCAACAGACCCCCCCATCCAACTTCTACCCATTGGATGTGTGAATATTTCGTTGTCTGGCCAAAAATGAGCACCAGTGTTGAAAAAAAAGGCGGCTAAAATCGAAGTGAAAGTAATAGTCCCAAAGAAGAGAAGTGCCGTTGATTTGGATCCTGCTTTAGCCTCAAAAGATTGGGTGAATATAAGGAAGGAAATGATGATGAATATAATATGAGAAAAATCGTTATGAAACCAAGGAGATGTGAAAAAAGAAAGTAGATATTCGTGCGGGGCATCAACTAACTTATTTGGCCAAACAGCGCTAGAACAGGCCAACTGCTCGCCCAATGTCTCACAACGTAAGCTACCCCAATGCCCGAACCCAAGGGTCGCCCAAATGGTGATAATTCCACTTAGATAGATTAAACTGAAAGATCGTGAGCGAATAAATTCTTTCAGAGACAACAACTTTCGTTCAGTATCTGTCCATGGTAAATAGAGAGGGATGATTGGCGCCTCTTGGCCCATATTCAATCCCCATTGGTTTACTAATTTGGTTCTTCTAGATTAATCAAATAATCACCTATGATTGCATCTCTGTTATGAAGGTCTGAAGGGTGGTCTGTAATTCATGAGCATTAGAAAATCCTTCTGTTAAATTACCAGTAACTATCCAATCCGCGCCAGCATCAACTGCTATACTTGCTGTTTTTCCATCTTTAATTCCACCACCAACAAGCAGAGTTAGGTTACATGATTTTCTTACTGCTTTAATTAATTCAGGTGAAACTGGTTGGTTAGCACCACTGCCTGCTTCTAAATAAATTGTAGAAAAACCATAGGATTCGGCACATATCGCGTAACTTGTGATTAATTCAATATCATTTTCTGTGATTAGGTTTGCTTGACCCACTTCGCCAACCTTACCACCTGGAGCACATACAACATAACCCATTGATATTGGAGTAACATTTGCCTGTTTTATTGGTGTAGCACCTTTCAGTTGCTCTTCAATTAGAAACTTTGGTGTTGTGCTGTTCATCAACATCATGAAAGTAATGCCATCTGCTGCTGAAGAAAATGCATTAGCCGCTGCAGGAAATAAAACCACAGGTATTTCCCACATTTCAGAATCAGAAGAGGAATCCTGAGAAGCATTCCAGGAACATAATTCGAGGGTTTCTTGAATTGCTTTTACTGTCTCGTGGACATTGTTGCTGTCAGTTCCTGTAGAACCACCAACAAATATCATTCTACTACCAGCAATTACGGCAGCAACACATCTCTTAGCTGCTTCTTCACTAGTTTGGGAATCTGGATCAATCAAAATAATATGTCTAGCAACACTAGATGTGTGAACATAGTTTAACAAATCAGACCCCTCTGAAGACCACATTAGACCATCCGAGGGGAGGCTTGTCCTTTTGCATTACCCATTGGAATAGATGGTTAAAATTTCTTGAAAATTCTTTTTCGCTAATTCAAGAGAAAAATCTATACCATTTTCATCAATGGTTGAAGAGGATGAATCAAGTATTTGTAAAATATTAAACTCAGTTGGTAAATTTTCATACCAACCTTCCCAAGTACCATCATTTCTTTGCCAACCACTATCTTGGGGGGAATTTGAAATAACCCCAATTAGAGAAGATTTTGATTCAATCCTACAATCAATCACAATATCACCTTCCCATATTGAAGAATGACCCCCAACCCCTATTAGGGAGAGGGATGTTTTGGTTTGAGAAACAACAGTTGTTCGAACATCGATTGTAATACCGTTATTTACTAATGAAAGTGCTAGATCTTTTTCTAACCAATCACGTCTAAAAGCTAATCCAATTCCTTGATTTAATTTTGGTAAAAATGTAAAAGATGACAACCAGGTATCTACTGTTCCAACCCATTTTTCATGATTTACCAGTAATCCAGAACCCAAACAGGGAAATCCAATTTCTGCTCTTTCCTCTATAATATCAATGGATAAATTATTTTGATATTCTTCATGCAAAAAATGAGCAAGGCCAAGGCCAAATATATTGGCTCCAATAATTGCTATTTTCATTTATTCACTAAACCTTCTCTAAAGATAATGCAAAGACAGGACAAGAGGGTATACAAAGTTCACAATGAGTACATGTGGGTTCGTCTACGATCACTAGAAGTTCATCCAAAATTAATGCATCAACAGGACATAATGCAATACAAGCCGCACAACCAAAACAACGTGTTTCATCAACGACAAACAGTGTGTTTGGTATGCGAGCCACGTGTAGTCGAAGAGACACTGCACTTTCAATGATGTTACCCACCCCTATATTTCCACTGGAATAGAAAGAAAAGAAAAGCAATACAAGATTTAGTATGTAAATTAGTGTGAAAAGCAATAGGTGTTCAAGTCTAGACGCGGGCAGAACATAATAGTTAGTTAGAAAAATAATTGAAATTTGTTTTTCCTAATTTGGCATTTTTAATTTCTACTGGAAAGGAAGGGGGCCTATCCCATTATTACCCAAGGTTGATGAAACATTGAAGTCACGGAAAAATCGTTCTTATGGTTCTCTATACACCTGGCTCGACTACGAATTATGATTCTAGCCCTATTGAAGATGGGAAATTACGCTATCATTTTCTTGGTGGGGGGCCAGAAGTTGGTAATGTTGGTTGTATTTTAGAAGATAGTTCCGGCACTCGTTTACAAATTGATTATGGATTTGTACCCAAAAAACCACCTACTTATCCAGAAGAAGGGCCTCCAGTGTCAGATGTAATTCTAACGCATTCACATATTGACCACGTTGGTCTTGCGCCATGGCTTGTTGCTTCTCATGGGGCAAGGTTACATTGTACAGAATTAACAGCAGATGTTCTTGAAATGATTTGGAGAGATACTTACAAAGTGAGTTCAATAGAAGGACAACCATTACCTTGGGATAAAAGAGATTTAGAAGAAGCTCTAGACCAAATCGTCACCCATCCTTTTGATGAATGGGTTGAACATGGAGAATGGAAATGGCGTTTTTTACCTGCAGGACATATTCCTGGTGCCGCGATGGTAGAGATTCAATTAGGTGAAAGGAATTTACTATGGTCTGGTGATATTGATACAAGAACATCACCATGTGTTGAGGGTGCAAAACCGATAAAAAGTGATATTCTATTTCTTGAATCAACCTATGCTGGTAGAGAACAACCAGATCGTGAGTCAGAGGTACAACGTTTTCTTGATAGAGTTGTAGAAGTTGTTGAAAGAGGAGGCACGTGCCTTATTCCCTCTTTTGCTAATGGAAGAGGACAAGATATGCTCAGATATCTTTGGGAGAGTAATTTTGATTTGGATGTACATTATGATGGTATGGGCAAACGTATACTCAATCATTACCTAGATCATCCAGATTATATTAGAGATGTAGATGTATTTAGAAAAATCAAGCGATGGGCACGATTAGTATCGAGTAAATCGGATCGTAAAAAAGCGATTAAAGGGGATGTGATCGTAACTACTAGTGGAATGTTAGATGGCGGTCCTGCTCATTGGTATCTTAATCGATTGAGACATGACCAAAGAAATGCAATATTACTCACAGGATATCAAGCCGAAGGTAGTGGGGGCCGTCAAATGCTTGACGATTCACGATTGAAAATTTTTGGCAAACTAGTTGATATCAATTTAGAAGTAGATCAATTTTCATTTTCGAACCACGCCGATAATCCCCTTCTGGTTGATTTTGCAAAACAAGTTGCCGCAGATGATGTAATTTTATTTCACGGTAATCGAGATGATGGCCAAGAATTATTAAAAAATGAGTTAGAAAATGAAGGAATGACTATCCACCAACCAGAAAATTGTCAATCATATTTACTATAGATTCACCTACTCTTTCCATGCGAATTATCTAATAGGATAGGCCGTGTGCAGTAAATGGTCAACATGGCAAAGAAACCAGTAGGGAAGAAGGCAGGCAAACCAAAGCGCCGCCGACGCCGAAAGATGAAACTAACCCTTCGCAGTAAAAAAATGAAAGGCAAAGAGAGTTATACCGACAAAGTTGGTTGGTCAACTCAAAACACAGGTAGAGTTCTTGACGGTATTTCTGATGTTGAAGAAGTTAAGGAAGTTTCGCATCAATGCACTTTGTGTGGTTCAATGAATAGAATCCCCCGGCCAAGTACTGACAAGTACAAGGTTTTGTGCGCTCATCCAGAGTGTGGACACGAAGACTTAGTTGGTTTCTAAATTAATTGAATTAGTAAACCAAATATTCGTTTTGTTGCTGCTACTAATATTACAATCATTAGTAATTTTTGAATAGTAGATTGAGATGAAATTTTGGAGCCATAAAATGATCCAATAAAACCACCGATTAATACAACCAATGCAAAATAAAGCAATATTTCAAAATCTAAATTTAATTGTCCAGAGAACCCTGCCCCAGCCAATGCAGCAATTGAATTTACCCAAATAAAAACTGCAGATGTAGCTGCAACCTTTTTTGGTGTTGCCCATTTTTTCAAAAGGACAAGTGGTGAAAGAAAAATTCCACCCCCAACACCAACAATTCCACTTACTAAACCAATTCCAACCCCCCATGGAATTGCTTGTTGAAATGTCGGAATTGTTGTTTCTTCTTTTTCGTCTAATGACATAGTACGATACAGTCTCCAAGCAGCCCACACTAAAGTTAGTGAAAGTAGTAAATCATATACAGCCCCATCAATAAACAAATAGCCACCAATAAATGCCATTGGTATACTTGCAATAACAAACGGAATAGTCAATTTTATATCATGAAAACCCTCTTTTCTATAATAATAAAAAGCAAGGCTCGCTACTATGATATTTAAGAACCAAGCATGTTGTTTTAGCCAAGCACTTTCCATTAAGCCATATGATGTTAAAGACATAATTGCAAGATAACCAGACGCACCCCCGTGTCCAACACTAGAGTATAATATAGCCATGATAAAAAGGCCAATCAGCAAGAAGGTGAATTCAACACTACTCACGTTTTTCCCTCTTGTCAATTATTTTTGATATGTTCGGCGACTAACTCAAGGCCAACCACATACTCGCATAACCATGGAAGTGGGTGTATCTATCGAACGAGCGATTGAATTAGCCAATGAAATCCCACTTTTATTTGAGACACAAATCCTACCTCTTGAAGATTCTCATAATATGGTATTAGCCAAATCATTGGTGTCAATGGTTGATGATCCGAGATTTGATAATTCAGCAATGGATGGTTGGGCTGTGAAAGAAGCGGATTGCATAAATCTTAATTCTAAATTAGAAATTATTGGTACAATTCAAGCTGGAAGTTCAGAACAAATAGAAGTAAAACACGGTCAAGCATGCTGTATAATGACTGGTGCGCCGATACCTCCAGGCGCCGATTCAATCGTTATGATAGAAGATAGCGTTGTTGTGGATGGACATGTTACAATCACCGGCCCGGCACGGCCGCATTTTATACGGAAGCAAGGAGAAAACCTAACTGAAGGTGAAGTTGGTTTAGAGTCTGGTTCAAAGTTAAAGCCAGCACATTTGGCAATGGCAGCAATGATGGGATATGCAGAAATCCCAGTTATCAAACCATCAAAAATTGCGATTATAGGGACTGGTGATGAATTAGTAGAGCCAGGTCAGCCCTTACAATCTGGTCAAATTTATGAATCAAATACAACTGCCTTAGTAGGTTTGGTTTCACAAATGGGTTGTGAACCAGTAAAATATCCATTTGTTACTGATGATTTAGATGGTCTAAGAAAGACCTTTGATTTGGCCGCGTCACAATGTGATGCAATTCTCACAAGTGGTGGTGTGAGTATGGGTGAGTGGGATTTGGTTCGTAGATTGATGGAAGAAGAAGGTGAAGTAAAATTCTGGAGAGTTCTAATCAAACCGGGCGGCCCACCCTTGTTTGGTTCTTGGAAAAACACACCTATTTTTGGTTTACCAGGTAATCCAGTAAGTAGCCAAATAGTATTCCTCTCGATTGTGGTTCCATGGATTTCTAATTCTTGTGCTTATCACCCAACCCAAGGTCCTAAATTATATGATAAAGTTAGAGTAAAATTATTGTCAGCAGCAGTCGGAACAAAGAGAAAAGCCACATTGCGCAGAATTCAAATTTTAGAACAGGGCGACATTCTTGTTGGTGATGTCCCTCAAAATCAAGGTAGTGGTAATCTCCGAAGTATGGTTAATTGTAATGGCTTGACTTTACTTCCTATTGGTGTTGGTGGTAAATCTGGCGACACCATCGATGCCCTTTGGTTGAGATGATGCTTACTCTAACTACCAAACCATCAATTCAAGAACGGTGAACTCACGCTTACATTTAGCGGAGGTGTGTAAGTGGCTGATGAAAGTACAGGACCTCGTCGTGATGATGGCTGGATTGTGGTCAGGGGCGCAAGGACCCACAACCTACGCGATATTGATGTAAAAATTCCAAGAGGAAGATTTGTTGTTGTTTCTGGGGTATCGGGGTCTGGAAAATCCAGTCTTGCATTTGATACACT
>Ga0209089_10002922_pt1 | contig 14808 bp, 13 predicted proteins | sample ArcticOcean_MG_C_FD_187431 | JGI IMG/M metagenome (GOLD analysis project Ga0209089, IMG submission 187431) | Marine microbial communities from western Arctic Ocean - ArcticOcean_MG_CB2_150 (SPAdes) (version 2) | ecosystem: Environmental > Aquatic > Marine > Oceanic | place: Arctic Ocean: Canada... | reverse complement strand
TATTGCATCGTGAATTGCTAATTCGCAACTTTTTGAGATTTGAAAATAATCTCTTTGATACAAATCACTTCGCGTTAAGTAGTGCTGAATCAGCAGATAGCATCAATATCACTTAGAACCGACCTACTTCACCAGTTACTAGATGTTGAGGCTTCGTCTTGAGCAACACCCCGCCCCCACTGGCAAGAAAGATGCTGATATGCTTCTTGCTTGGCTCCTTGATACACTCGGATTAGTCCGCCGACGCAATGACGCTGATTCTACAGACGCAACTCAGCGACCCCTTCACAGGCTAATGCGCGACCATTTAGTAAAAGAGCCAATGAAAGGAGTTGATGCAAAGACATTGGCAGAGCAATTGGGAATCAGTATGACTGCCCTCCACCACCACCTGAAAGGTCTTCAATCGGTCAGAATCGTCGCCTCCGAAATCGGTGAAAACGGCTGGCAGATGCACCATCTACGTTGCGGCTCACTTTCAGCAGCCATTGACCTTCTACATTTGGAAGTCCGAGGGATTCTCTCTCTTCGCCTTGCTCCACTAACGGAATGGCAAACAGGCTCAGTAACTCAGGAAGGTGATTCGGACGTGGATGTTCAAGACCTCAAACTGCGAATCTGTGAACCACGTCCTCTTCAAGGAAAAGAGGATGAAATTGATGCTTTCCTAAACGATTTTGGATTGCGTGGTGAGCGGCCTAGAGAAAAAAGTGGCAAGGACCTCACCCGCCTTATTTTTGAAAAAATGCTATCAGCAAATCACCCAATCTCACTAGACGAAGCGGTCGCTGAATGGGGGGCTACCCGTCCAAGACTGGCTAGAACTTTTGACCGCTTCAGAGCCGCTGGCCTGGCAGAACGAGTACTTCGCCACGACCGACTTTCGGTAATTCTCTGGGATGGCCTCTCAACCCAATATTCTCGACGGGGGGAACAGTGGCTACTGACTAAAGGTGGACTAAGTAGATTGGACAAGAAAGTTGTGAAACAGGTTACAAAATCACTGCGGGAAGATAAGTTTGATTCACAAAGGTGCGCTGAACTTTTCTCTTCTGTAAGCATTGAGAAACAACGTTTGGCCATAAATCTCCTAGGTGGTCGCCTCCCTTACGGCTACAGACTCTCAGGTAGTTCAGGAGAAGATGTGGCTCGCCAAGTATCACAGAAAGTTGAGAGCGTATTCAGTCGATTAAAGCGAGTAACTTCAATCATTGATAACTTGTAATTATCATCATTGGTTAATGAGATTATTTCTTACTAGATTAGAGAGGAAGTTTTCAACAGATTCTGACACCTGTTCTGCTTCTCTGTTGCTATGTAATTGAATTCGAAACGCTTTGCCTCCTGGCAAACCTTTGGTGAAAGCAAATGCGTGGCGGAGACGATTTTTGCTGCTAACGCCACGGCTGACTTCGTTGTCGAGTTCAATATATCTCTTCCAAGCCCACAATCTCGCTGACATGGTTTCTTCCATTTCATTGCTGAATTCCGCCCCACGCCATAGCGGTTCAGAATTTTTCCAGCCAAGATCACGCTTGATTTGGTGAAAAATTGTTGGCCGACCTATTGCAGCCCGGCCAATCATCAATCCGGCTGCGCCGGTCATTGCTAAACAGTCAGTTGCGGATTTTGCATCAACAACATCTCCATTTGCAATAACAGGAATATCAACTGACTTGACTATCTCAGCAATAGCCTGCCAGTCAGCTTCACCCGAATATCGTTGACGAAGTGTCCTACCATGCACACATATTCGCTCTGCGCCGACATCCTCGCAACGTTTGGCGAGTTCTAGAGCGTTGGTCAATCCGTTACCAGTTCCAAGCCTCATCTTCACGGTGACGGGGACTTTTGAAACCTCAACACATCTCTCAACCATGCTAACTAATTCATCGGGTTTGCCCATCAATGCCGCACCGGCACAATGTCTAGTTACAATCGGTGCGGGGCAACCAAAATTCAAATCGATAATATCTGCCTTCGCTTGTAGAAGTTCACAACTTTTTACCATCTCATCGATATTACCGCCAAATATTTGCGGAATGAACGGTTTTTCTCTTTCATCGCTTTCAAGTTTCAACCAACTCTTGGCATCTTGACGAGTTAATGCAGCGGCGGCGGTGAACTCGGTGATAGTGAAATCAGCACCACATTCTCTGGTTAAAAGACGATATGCAAGACCTGTGACCCCAGACATCGGGGCAAGAAAAAGTGGCACTTGTTCAACCTCCACGACCATTAATCAGGGCGAGGGAGTGTTACACTACTGAACTTACCCGCTCATTTACAAAAAAAAGATGAATAGAAGCGGTTATGAATGGTTGTCCGGTCGCCGAGCCGAATGGAAGAACAGAGTGCTCCCCTGCTGGCGTACGAGGACTATGAAGCGAACGCTGTGCACATAGGTACTCAGACTAAAAGTAAGGATATGCAGAAGTTCATCTCAAAGACAGAAACCGATGGTGCAACAATCCACCTTATTGATGTAACTAAGACTGACGAAAGAATTGGTTTTGCTGCAAATTTCATCAACAATTACGATGGGCGAGACATACTTGTTGTTAGCGCTCGTCAATATGGACAGCGCCCCGCTCGCATGTTTGCTCAAGCAATCGGCGCCCGCCAAATAGTTGGACGTTTTATTCCTGGCACTCTTACAAATCCAAATCTACGCACTTACATTGAGCCACGAGTTATCTTCGTGACTGACCCGCAAGCAGACTCTCAGGCACTTTCAGAGGCTGTCAAGAGTGGTTTGCCAGTAATTGGCATCTGTGATACCAACAACCACCTTCGAAATGTTGACTTCTGCATTCCTGCTAACAACAAAGGTCGCCGCAGTCTAGCACTAGTCTACTGGCTACTATCCCGTGAAATTCTCAAGGCTCGTGGGGAAACTGACGATGCTACATGGGCACACCACCAAAAAGTTGAGAGTTGGGAATCTTCCTTCTAGATTTAGACTCTAGATTCTTTTAATCCACTCATCATTAGCCTATACAATCTACATCATGCAGGCACAATGCTCTTGACTGAGCCCACTTAGTCTGAGGTGATGGGTGACTCTTCATCAGCCAGCGTCGCCTCTTCAAACGACTCAAAATCTGATGAGATTGAAGCAAAATTATTCGAAGCAACACCTGATGACGATGGAATTTGGCGTGACTCAAAGGGAATCGCACTGCCAGTTTCTGCAAGTGACTTAGAACGTCACGCATATTGCCCACTCTCATGGCAATTGGCTCGCTCAGGTGTAAAGGGTACAGGCGACGCTATTGAACTTGGCAAACAACGTCACAAAAAAATTGAGCGAGCGATGAAAAAGTACCAAAACCATGATTTGAAAGCAAGAAGAGAGATGGTCATCTGGACATGGTGGTTCGCAATTGTGGTTACTCTAACCCTCGACACTGCCGCATTTTTCTTCGTTGAGGAGGGCGTGATCAGTGATACCGACTTTGCCCGATTTGCCCGTTACCTTGTACTTCTCGCCCTGGTTTGGTTACTCTTGGCAATACTTCTACTGCTCATCCCATGGAGAAGATATCTTGGGACACCATTTGGTTTGGCTCAGCCACCAACACCGACTGAGTTTGATATTGTTGACCTTGAACTCTATCAATTTGAGAAAGGTGACTCGAAATCTAGTGGCTGGTGGGCTGGAGGAAAAGTTGAGTTTACAATCCTACTTGGCAGTATGACGATTGCTCTGCACGGCTTTGCTTTGTTTGAGGCGCAACAACGCTCAATTGCAACCTTTGTCCTATTGGTGGCCACACTGGGCTGGACTCTTATTGCATCATGGCAACTTCACAAAGGATTGCTCGCGAGTATTACTGTTGAAGAAAAGGGTAAGGAACTTGGAATGGATAGTGGTTCTGTACTTGCCTACAACGATGACTCGACTTCTTCTGATTTGATGAAAGATGATTCCACAGGAATCAGAGGGCGGCCCGACCAAGTCATCATCTTTGAAAATGAGGTGGTGCCAGTTGAACAAAAAACTGGAAAAATTCCTGCACAACCTCACTTTAGTCACATATTGCAGGTGTATGCATATCTACATCTTGTATCAAAGATAACTAATCATCAACTCAGTTATGGAATTCTGCGTTACGGAGATGATGCAATTCACAAAATAAATTGGGGAGATGGTGAAAGTAAAGTCCTGATGAGACACTTGAAAGAAATTCAAAGATTGATGGTTGAAGGGGGAGCAAAAAGAGACCACGATAGGCCAGGGAAGTGCCGAAATTGCTCTCGACGCCATCGCTGCCCAGAAGCACTTGTCTAAACAGGGATGCATTCGTCAGGGTCTGCGCGCTCAGGGAATTCTATGCAAGGACGGATGACTGAAACCGAGACTTCAAACTCATCGTGAAAGGAAATTTGGTCTATTGGAGTATCTAGACCATAGCCTTGAGCATCAACTTCTAACTCCCACACACCTAACTCAAACGGTGGGGAAAATCTCTGTAATGGTGGGTAACGGTCTGTCGTGGCATTCTCTTCCCAATATGGGGTGTCTGTATTTTTGTTAGCGCCTGGCTCCCATAACATTGCGTGCACATATCTCACTGTGCTAGTTAGATTGCCAGTCTCAAAACCAGCGATTTCGCTGAAATCCATCTGCACGCGGAAGAAAACCTGTATCTCTTTGACTTCAGAATCAATACGAATTTGATGTGGCTCTGGATGGAAAATGATATCTTCAGGGTCTGTAGAATCAAAAACGTGGTCAAAACTGTACACTAAAACTGCATCCTCTGTTTCTGGAACACCTCGCACCTGCTCCATCAACTCGCGGCTAACAACCAATCCAATACAACCTGAAAAGGTGGTCATTGAGACTAGAACGACCGCGAGGAATATGGGTTTGGCGGCTCTCATCAGACTGACTTCAGCCGCCCCTTTCATTTCAAGGCGACGCATATAGGAGTAGTTCAGCGGCTAAATTTGCCTGTCAGCACTCATAGGGGTCATCACGCTTGAAGCAGTATTGACTCGTCATCATTCAGGCAATTTATGCCAGTAAGTGTTACTGATTTCAATCTTCAGTATCTTTACCACGCCGTTTCGGCCGGCGACGTTTGTTTTTACTTTCAGATTTATCATCAATTTCTGAAACCTTTGCTGGTGGTGGAGATTCTCCATCTTCTACTGAGAAATCAGTAACTTCTTTTTTATCCTTCAACACATTTCCAACTACAGTATTATCTGGAAGTAATTCAACTTCAACCTTCTGACCAGGTAAGATTCCGTCCTCACCTGTAATATCAAAGATATCAGCGCGAATGTCTGCGTCGGATGCACTTAACTCAACATCGGAATCTTGGATATGACGACGACCCTCTTTGTCACCAATGATATCGTCAATGTCAACTCGGTCCTTCTCATGTGCAGTTCGCATTGATGTAATCACCAATTCATCTTCTGACTCTTCGTCAGTCAATTCAACATCTTCATCACGATCAGATATGGCAGCATCAATTTCTTGCTCGGCGGCTGTTAGGTTTTCATCCCAATGGGACTCTAATTGGTCCTCAGCATATCCCATTTCAGAAATTGCATCACCGTAATCTTCAGCCCCGCGTACTATCTCATCATCGTCTTCTTGAATCTCTTCCTCGGCATCCTCTTGTACGATTTCCTTTCGTGTTCGGCGCTCAAAGAAAGATGAGACATCCTGAACAGTTCCACAATAAGGACAATACTCTATTACATCAGGGATGTTGGAATTACAAGAACTGCAATCATGGAATTGTGAAAGGCCTTCTACAAGATTAAACTCACAGTACGGGCAAACTTCCTCGTCGCCCTCAATCTCCCCATCACACGATGGACAGTAGTCGTAGGTTTCTCTCTCACCCTCCTCAGAATTGACCCTCGTCAACTGAATTGCCGCTCCTAGAATAATGATTAGCAATAAACCCGCAAATATGAACAGGAATGTTGCGGCAGTGAAATTTGAGGTTTCACTAACCACCTCAACGTTACTAGTCGCTGAAATAGACCATGCCGCGGTCCAAGTAGCGACTGAACTTCCTGCGGGAACAATATACAACTCAAAAGAACCTGTATTTACCGCCTTAAAGGTGCAAAGAACTGTGTTGTTACCTTCTGATGTTGTAAAATTGAGGGAGATTGTACTCAACACCTCTCCCTCGCCATGGTCAAGGCATGTGAATACCTCACTTCCTGTACCTTCATCAGAAACGATCTCAACAGTGTACGTGTATGTATTTCCAACTACTAATGGCGTGTGGGCAGGTGTCCAACTCTCACTTTCTTGAAGGAATCGCAAGCGGAGATTGCTATGTAGAGACACTGAACCAAATGCAGTATTATCGTTGATATTTGAATCGTAACTAATGGGATTTGCCTGCCAACTTGCAGTAAATTGTAAAGCGCCTACTTCTGCACCAGAACCTACTGCTGAGAATGTGAAAGTACGCTCTTCTCCTCCAGGAATACCCAAGCCCAACATAGGCGTCAATGAGTTACCATCAAATGTAGCTGATAAATCACCTATCACGGATATTGAACCGGTATTTGTTACTGTTACATCAAAATCCACAAGTTCACCTGATAGGATTGAATCAGTAGATGCTGCTGCGTAAGGTGACACTACAACATTAGGTTCGGGATGGATTGTGATTTGCGCATCAAGTTCGTCGTTAAACTGTATTGATTGAGGCACTTGTCTACTTGGGTCAATGCGGACTCTCAAAGTATGAACACCTGGCTCAAGTGCTGGCATTTGGACTATATTCAACTCTTGTTCCCATCCTTGCAGTGTGCCACTATCAGTAAAAGTCAAATCAAACGAAATAACGCTAGTTTCCGCAGCACCATCTATCAGATAGATCCCTATTGTTATGGTGCTATCTCCGCTTCCACCCATTCGAAGAATATCACCGCTAAGTGTCCATGGTCCACTGAGTGTCCCAAGACTTGATGTTACAGTAATCTCGGGATTCGGTTGCACGTGGTGGAGATAATCAGGACTAGAAATGACTGTGAATTGTGCAGGAGTGGCAGCATTATTACTGGTGTCTGATTCACTAATTCCATCATTCGCTGAGTTTGCTATTGCACTAATCTGATGATTCCCAGCAGCAGGAGCGTTGAATGTAGTTTGGATAGTTGTTGAGATGCCAACAAGCAATGGCGGTATCACAAGTTCGCTCAGAAGACCACCATCAAGTTGAATCAACAGATGCGATGATGGTGCGTCAAGATTCCCTTGATTAGTAACATCAATTGAGAGATTTACAATATCGCCTTGATGCAAATCCGCTAACGGGGTGAGGAAAATGTTACTGGCAATCAAATCAATTTTCCCAGAAACTTCAAACTGCTTAGATACTGAATTAGTTGAGCCACTATGCGTGACTACAAGAACAACTGTATGGGTGCCAAAAGGAACATCTGACCAAGTGCCTGTGACTTGAACAAAACCATCACCGGAGATGCCCACTGTCTCAGTATGGAATGCAGTATTCCCAATACTGTCAGGATGTAGAGCAACGTCAACGTTCGTGATGCTTGTAGAAATATCATTTGTTAGGGTCGCTGTTACTTCGATATCATCGCCTTCGCCTAGAGATGATGGTGAGATGGCAAGACTGTCAACGCTGAAATTAACGTCCCCCGCACTAACAGCACCAATGACCGGCACCACCAATAGGAGTAGTAAAAATCCAGAAGTGGTGATGGCTGAAACCCGCCCCATGTACATACGAGACCACATACTGCACTTCAACCCTGCCGATTGGTGCCGCTAAGCAGCATTGGCCACATCAAGGTATTCTACAAGTAGAATACAAAGGAAGGGTTGAAGGCAAAGGTGAGTTGTCCTAAAGTTGGTGACCATGCGACACACAGCCATGATTGTTGCAATTGCTGCAACCTTGATGCTCACCTTACTTCCTATTGTTGAAGTCACGGCAAAGGGTGCCAAGGTAAATCCACCAACATTTGGAACGGGGCCCACGCAGGACGAAGTTGTTGCGGGCAGTGTGACAATATTTGTTTCTACAACAACTGGTTTAGATGCCGCTAGTCTCGAAATATTTGATGGCTCTGTTTGGTCAGATGTGACAAATATCACTTCTGCATCTTCTTGGTTGTACAACTGGGATTCATCTTCTGTTAGTGATGGAAATTACCAATTCCGACTTGAAGGATGGGCTAGCAGTGCATCTACTGGTGTAACAAATGGAGCAAATTTTGTAGTGGATAACACGGTTCCGAGTAATCTTGCATTCGTAACTGAAAGCCCTGATTATGGTACTGGTTTGTCCATATCCAACCGGGCTTGGTATGCTACCCCTAGTTCTGGAACACTCTCTTTCACATGGAATGCGACCGACGCAAACCTTGACCATGCCACTCTCACAACCGTCCCCGGCCCAGGCTCACCCTCCAATGATGGCCCCGGTTTTCTGGCTCACCGATGGGACTGGTCAACTGGAAGTTTCCCTTCACAAGGAACTTGGGACCCCGTCTTAACGGTCTATGATGAGGCTGGACTGACTACAACTGAAACCCGATATATCGGCATTGATATGGTTGGCCCAACTGTTGGAACACCGACGTTATCGATTAATAGCGATTGGAACAATGCGCAAAATCTTGTGTTTTCTAACTTGTTCAATGGCGCTTCAGATAGTAGCGGCAGTGGAATCGCTGGATACGAAGTTAGAGATTCCGCTGACGCGACTTGGAACTCTGTCGGAATTGGAGGCTCAGGAACATTGAGCCTACAAGAAGGGGTACGGGCAATACAATTCCGAGCTGTGGACAATGTTGGTAACCGTGGTGACATTAGCAATTATACTGTTAAAATTGACCACGTTGCACCAGTTGCTGGAGGATGGTTGGTGCCTGAACTAACCACTGGCCAGTCAGGAGCAGTTGGCATCACAGTTCAAGCAAGTGATGCCTTGGCTGGAATTGACTCTACTCTAAGCAAAATCCAATATGGATTTGACTCAGATGGGGTCGGGCAAACACCAGATATCACTGGCTCTTGGATAGATGTGGGATACGGGCTATCAAGTATCCTTTCATCATCAATTGACTGGTCAACCAAACAAGGACAATTCCTCTCTTTACGGGTAGTTCTAATAGATAATGCCAGTAATTCAGGTAACTCTGTCACTCAACATTTCATGGTTTTCCCAAGTCTTGACTTGTCATGGAATAGCGCTTCTGTGGACCGATTAGTTGTACGGGCTGGAACTGAAGGACGGGTAAATGTGACATCCATGCTTGTTAGTAACGAGGCGTATGCTGGTAGTGTTGTGGTAAGATTGCAGACAGCGCCTGCAGACCGAAACAGCAATGTCGCTTGGACCACAATTGAGACTAGAACTTTACAACCAAATTCATTAGCAGATTTACAAGAACAGATGCTTTGGACGGTCACTATCTTGAACTCTGGTGAAATTGATATACGTTTAACAGCCGACTCTTCAGATTCCATCTCAGAGAGAGATGAAGCGAACAACGATGCCTACATGGTTGCCCAGGGAGCAAGCCAAAAAACCGTGGGTTCAGTGGCTTCATTTTCACCGAATTTGGTGATGATTATTATTGCCGGACTATACTTTGGACTGCGGGTATCTAGGCCTAAGCCAGAAAATGCTTGAGTTGAAGCATTTGTATATTTTCTGTGAAAATATTCACTCTTCTGCATATTGAATCGTTTCATCATCTGCAAGTTCCATCATCTCATTTACTGCTTCTTCATCCTGTGGATCTACTTGGGCATTTTTGTAACGACGTTCACGACTTCTTGCATCTGCCAAGCCGGGGACTAATTCATCAAAGCCTGCAATTGCTGTATCGCCTTTTTCTTGTATGTAGTCAAGGCGGCGGGATGCTAATTTTTGCTGTCTGCGTTCCCGCTCTAGTGCTTTGATGACTGTTCCATGTTCAGCACCCTGTAGAATTCGCTCAACTGCATGACTAGCAAGAGGAAGTGCTTCTTCATCTCCAATCAAAACTATGGTGCTTCCATAAACAGCCATTTCACAACCGGAATTCTGCTCAATAAAACGGCGGATTTTGCCATCACTGCCAATCAATCTTCCTCGCATTCGCTTTTGTTGAAGGTACTGTTTACCAGTCCATTCACGCATATCAATGAGTTTGAAATAACAATCATCTTCTAACAACTTGATTGCTTTTTGAGGTGACATTCCTCTGCCAACGGCTTTGATAAGTTCAGGGAATTTCATCATCTTTACTGGGTCAGTTATTACAGGGTCCCAACTGATTGAAACATCACCGCTTTCAGAATCAATTTCAAGAGCAACGTTTGCCGCCTTTTCAAGCGATCTTCGAGTCGCTCCTCTCTTGCCAATCAATACCGCAACGCGGTCCATTGGAACCCGAATTGAAACCTCCATGAAGCGAGCCGACCTGCCGCCCCTCTTTCAAGTCGCCGACAGTTAAAATTTGAGTGAAATTCAAGAAAAAATCAAAAATTGTGGTTGTTCATTCTTCAATGATGAATAAAGTCGCTTTAGCCAAATCAGCCTCAACCCCATTTCTTTGCGCCCACTGGCAAAGCCTTGTCACATCTCTTACCAGAAATTCCTTGGCTTTTGGATGATGATGAGTCACTGATTGACCTGCATCAATAATCCATGCCTCACCCTGATGAATTATGATGTTGTAATCGGAAAAGTCGGCGTGTGCTAACCCGGCATCTTGCCAAATCATTCGCAACTGTCTGAGCAGTTCTTTGAACAACTTTTCAGGGTCGTCTACTTTGACATCTCGAAGTCTTGGGGATGGCCCATTTTTATCACCCAGATATTCCATGACAAGTACATTATTTCTCGTTATCAATGATTCAGGAACTCGCACACCATTTTTCCTCATCCGCATCAAGTTCCGATGCTCTTTTTGCACCCAAACATTGACCAGTTCTCTATGCCTTCTGCGCAACCCACCAAACCTCGGGTCGCCCTCAATATACTGCATCAAGCCCTTGAAAACCGCATTTGAGGTGTGGAAAATTTTGACTGCAACCGGACCAGATTGTGACTTTGCAAAGAAAACATGCGCTTCTTTCCCCCTCGCAATTGGCCACTCTATTGTGTCAATGTGACCTTGTTGCATCAACTTGAACACTGACATTAGAGTAGATTGGTCAAACACCTGGTCAAACACACGACGGTCAACCCAATCGTACTGACCCCGACCAAGAACGCCAGTCAATTTATGCTCAATTGCAGAAAACATTGATGCATATTTCTTCTCTTTCATCCAATGATATTTAGATGAATCTTGGTCAAATTTATCTAGGGATTTGTTAATTAATTTTTCATGCTTTTCAATTTCTGGACGCTCATCATCTGCCTCATATTCCGACCAATCCTGGTCAGGAAATTCATCTAAATTTGCCTTAGCCCGTTCTTCTGTAATGTCAACCCATTCACGCTTTGAGGAGCGACCTTTGGCGCCCTTCTTGCGAGATATGGCAATCCCTCATGCCTCATCGGCAGTCTCGTCATCTGATTCCTCATCGGTTGCTTCTACAACTTCTGCGGCTGGTTCTGCAGCATCATCTGCACCCATATCCCAAATACCGTCATCTCCGCCACCGGTATCATCAGAACCCATGCCAAAGACATCAACAATTTCGGGTAGAACTCCCTTTCTTGACAGATACAGAGCCTGAGTCTTGGTATAACGCATTTTGACATCTGCCTTTGAAGGTTGGAAATCCCAAGGCTGAATGATAATTAAATCCCCTTCACGCACCCATTGACGGCGTCTCATCTTACCAGGAATTCTTGTGATTCTCTCTTCACCATCTGCGCAGATGGCTCGAATCCTGCGACCACCAAGAATCTGGTCAGCGATTGCAAACATTTCATTCACACGCTCGTTAGGGACTTTGACGCGAATCTTCTCGTCACCAGATTCCATCTGGGCAAGTAATTCCTTGTCTACAGTCTCCTCTCTTCTACGACCCACAATTTAATCCGGTAAGCCCACCATTGATAAACGGTTTGAGCAGGAAAAAGAAGATACTCTCTTGCGCGGTGCTAAAATCAGTTGCCATTGTCTGCCTTTTTGGGTGAGCCGGTTGAGTGATGCTATACTTGAACGCGAGAGGACAATTGCTGACAAGATGGGTTGGACCCATCTAAACGGTACCCACAAGGCAGAAGGTTGGGACATGGTAACCCCAAATGGTGAAAAGATTGGAATTCGATTTGACGAACTTTCCTTAGAGACTAACGCTCATTATTTGGAACTTGAACAGCGTCCTGACCGAGACTCCGGATGGAAAACTTCTGGCTTTGGATTAGCAAGAAAAAATGCTGACTGGTGGGTAATGGTAAATTCCGAAAAAATCTACATCGCTCCGACTAAAAGACTCTGGAAGATTGTAAAAAAGGCAAAAGGTTCTGATGAAAAACACTCAAGACGAAACCTAGACGACCCTGACAAACGACTATTCTCTCGGGCTCACATCATACCGCTTGATGAGTTAGCAAATTGTTGCCTTCTAATTATCAACCAATAATACCCAATTTCAGGGTTATATCCAGACATCATTGGCTGCTGTCAAATCACCTTCTGTGTTGCCAGTATTGACAACTCCACGCGGTTCAACCAGCATGATTTTGCATTCATTTTCAGCGCTTGGTTTATGCTGAACTCCTTTGGGAACCACATACATATCACCCTCATTCAATTCTACGGTTTCATCCTCAAATTCAATTTTCATCTTACCTTCAATTACGATGAAAACTTCGTCGGTATCTGCGTGATTATGCCAAACAAAATCGCCCTTAATCTTGACTAATTTGAACTGATAATCGTTCATCTCTGCGATTACTTTTGGCGACCAGTGGTCTGAAAATTTGGATAATTTTTCCTTCAAATTAATTTTCTCCATCCCTTCTCTCTCCTCTGTATACGCATAGAGGTGTAGTTTTTGTGTTTATCTAACAGAAAATGAACGGCTAACAGAAGCCCTGAGCACCCCGTACCCTATTATTCAAAATGAAATAGAGGGGGGCCCTTGTATTCAAGTTGGTTTAATTGTGATGATATGCATAGGTCAAATATGCAGAAGGGTCTGTACCTGATACTAATCATGTTCACAAAACAATTGAAAGTGGTGATTGAATAATGAAAAACATGAACAAATCAGCGATTATTGCCATCTTAGGACTTCTCCTTTTAGTGGGCTCGAGCATGACCCAAGTAAGTGCTAGAACAAATGGAAGTAGCAATGTGCAATCTGGCTGTTCCTGCCACTCTGGAAGTGCTACAGAAGAAGTAGTGGTCACCCTTGATGGTGTGCCAGATAACTACACTGCAGGAGAAACATTAACCCTTACAATAACCATTACGTTTGGTCAAGTGACAGGGAGTGTAAACCATGGTGGATTCAACTTAGTTGTGAGCGCAGGAACTTTAGCACCTTTCGATAACACCTCACAACTCATGGATGAGGAATTAACTCACACGGAATTTGGCAGTGACCAACGCACTTGGCAAGTCAATTGGACAGCCCCGGCATATATCACCACTAATATCACCTTCACTGCCCACGGAATGGCTGCAAATGGCGATAATTCAGCAAGTTCAGATGACAAGTGGAACAAGGTGGTGGCGACCATTGCAAAGGATACTGATGGCGATGGTGTCACTGATAAAAGCGATGCGTTTCCAAATGATAGCAACGAAACGGTAGATAGTGATGGGGATGGTGTTGGTGATAATGGCGATGCGTTTCCAAATGATAGCAACGAAACGGTAGATAGTGATGGAGATGGTGTTGGTGATAATGGCGATGAATTTCCCAGTGAATCATCTCAGTGGGTCGACGATGATGGCGATGGGCTTGGCGACAATCCAAATGGTACTGATGGGGACCCATATCCTGATGATTTCGACAACGATGGCGTTATTGATGCTGAGGACCCATTCCCCTTGGATCCTTCCGAGTGGGCTGACACCGATGGTGATGGTGTTGGCGATGAGCGCGATGAAGACGATGATGGAGACGGGATTCTTGACCAAGCGGAGATTCGTGCGGGGTCCGATCCAAAAGACCCGAACTCACTACCTCCTGAATCATTTGAAATCACATTACCAATTTTCGGGATTTCGCTAAGTTCATGGGATTTGATGGGTGTCATAGGCGGTCTCTGTTTGATGTTGTTCATGGCTGTTGCTACCCTTACTCGTGAAAAGCGCTTTGAAGACTACATGGAAAAGATTGAATCCACAGCATTACATTCAGAGTTGGATGACATCTCAAAGCGATTAGAACAATTGCAACTGTTCCGTTTACTTGGGGTCAGACATGTGTTGCGCTTGGAGCAACGAATCATGGAAATGCAGGATACTATGTTGATGATGAATGATGGCATATTGGATAACATCTCAAACCCACCATCAAATTCAGAAATCCTACCTATTGAATCATCTGAAGTAATCAATGGTGAGCAAGAATGGGCTGAATAGCTAGAGGATAGTGGTTCAAAATAGTGTTGTCTCGATGGTCCACCGTATGATTAGATTAAACTGTGAAGATAACTAATATTCAACCAGTTATGTATTGAAGCAAAGGGTTAGTGCATAACACCCTTTGATTCAGGATTGGTGAATGAATGGGCTTTCAGTGGGCCGAAGTAGACGCTACCCTATGCTTCAAAATGAATGAAAGGGGTCCCCTTTTGTTGGTTTGAATTCAAGTTGTCCACTGGCCCATTCATCCTTCAGCATTTTTGAATATTTTCCCTCTCCACAATTGTTGAATTTTTT
>Ga0209089_10002920_pt1 | contig 14816 bp, 8 predicted proteins | sample ArcticOcean_MG_C_FD_187431 | JGI IMG/M metagenome (GOLD analysis project Ga0209089, IMG submission 187431) | Marine microbial communities from western Arctic Ocean - ArcticOcean_MG_CB2_150 (SPAdes) (version 2) | ecosystem: Environmental > Aquatic > Marine > Oceanic | place: Arctic Ocean: Canada... | reverse complement strand
ATATCTTCATAATTTATTTTGACATTTAATTTATTTACTCTTACAAAAACCAAATCTAAAGTAAGTTTTTTAGTATTTGTTTTTGTAATTAATTTAAAAGCCTTATTTGCAGCTTTTTCGAATCTTAAAAAAGGAATAGGTTTTAGCAAATAATCTACAACATCTAAGTCATAACCTTCTATTGCATATTCAGAATGAGCGCTAGTGATAATAGTTTTTGGAGGGTTTTCTAGACTTTTTAAAAAACTGATTCCATCAATAAAGGGCATGTTTATATCTAAAAACATCAAATCTACTTTATGTTTTTTGAGAGTTTCCATTGATTCATTGGCATTTGAGAAAGAACCTATACAATTAAGAAAATCAATTTTTTGTATAAAATTTGTAATTACTTTTATAGCTAAGGGTTCGTCGTCAAGGATTATACAGTTAATCATTTTTTAAGTTAATTTTTAGGTGTGCAATATATTTATTTGTTTCTTTAGTTATATCAAGACTGTAAAAATCAGAACCATAAGTCAATTCAAGTCTTTTTTTAAGGTTAGTAAGACCTATTCCTCCAATTTGTTCTTTTATTTTTTTTGTTGATTTTTCAAATGAATTTTCAACTCTAAAATCTAAAAGCTTTGCTGTTGCATTTAAATTAATGTAAATGTATCCGTTTTTTTTTGAATTTCTAGCGCCATGTTTAAATGCATTTTCAACAAGTGGAATAAGAATTAATGGTTTAACAATTATTTTTTTTGTTTTTCTATTAATATTAAAATCCACTTTTAGAGTTTCGTCATATCTCAATTTTTCTATTTCAATATAATTTTTAAGATGAGAGATTTCATTTTTTAATGTTTGAAATTCTTTTCCTGTTTCATATAAAAAATATTTCATTAAATCAGAGAGCTTTAAGATCAAATCGGGGGCCTTATCGGACTTGTCGATAGTTAAAGAGTAAAGATTATTAAGTGTATTGAAAAAAAAGTGAGGTTGAATTTGAGATCTCAAATATTTTAATTCATTTTCTAATAGCATTTCGTTAGTTTCAGCGAGATATTCTTTCTGTTTAATCCAGTCTATAGCTAATTTAATTGCTGTTACAAAAGTTATTACATAAATTTCACCTAGGATTACGCTAGTCGCATAAGTAAGGTCAATTTTTGAAGTTATACCTGCAAATTCAGGCATTACATCCCCACCACTAAAGTAATAAGTAACTTGAAATTTTAAAACAAGAGTAAGTCCCAAACTAATAACAAGAAGAGTAAAAAAATCAATAACCTTTCCATTAAAAAGTTTGGGTAGAAGATAAAATATAAAAAGGTAGGATAAGCCAATATGAAATGGAAACTCAATAAGATTAGACTTAAAGGAATAAGCATAATCAGAATAAAAACTACCCCATTTAATAGTATTAAAAGTAAAATAACCTGTCCAAAACAATATTTGACTAGAAACTGGGATGGAAGATATTTTGTTATATGTAGGGTTTGTTAATAACGATCTTTTTTTAATATTCATTTGGCTTAACGATATATTTAATTGTATTAACTATAAATCAATATCACTTATATAAAAATTTGTAATTTTTAATTATAAATGACTAATTTAAAAAATGAATTTTTAATAATTCTTAAAACAATGAAATTTATTAAAATTGTTATTCTAAAAGTATTCTGCGTATGTCTATTTTTTTCATCTTGTCAAACTAAAGATGTTGTTCAGTCTCCAAATGTAATTTTTGTTCTTGCTGATGATTTGGGGTTTGCTGATTTAAGTTCTTATGGCTCCCAGATGATAAAAACACCTAACTTGGATTTAATGGCGACTCAAGGAGCGCTACTTAATTCTTATTATTCAACTCAAGCTGTTTGTTCAGCTTCAAGAGCTTCAATCCTTACTGGAAGTTATCCTAACAGAATAGGGTTTAGTGGAGCCCTTGGCCCAAATTCAAAAAAAGGAATTAATCCAAGTGAATTTTTAATGTCAGAAATGTTTAAGCAAAACGGATATAATACCGCAATTTATGGAAAATGGCATCTAGGGGATAATAAAAAGTTTTTACCAACAAATCATGGGTTTGACGATTTTTTCGGAATATTATACTCAAACGACATGTGGCCATTTCATGCAGAATATCCTGATAGTTATCCGGACTTAATGCTTTATGATTATGATAAACCAGTAGAAGTACTTACTGATCAGTCTGATTTAACGATGGAACTGACCAGAAAAAGTATTTCTTTTATTGAACAAAATAAAAACACTCCATTCTTTTTATATTTAGCACATCCTCAGCCTCATGTTCCGCTATTTGCTTCATCAAAGTTTAAGGGAAGGTCAGATCATGGGCTTTACACAGATGTTATTGAAGAAATTGACCATTCTTTAGGATTAATAATGAAAGCACTAAAGGATAATGATTTAGACAAAAACACAATAGTTGTTTTTACATCTGATAATGGTCCGTGGCTTTCATATGGTGAACATGCAGGCTCAACCGGAATCTACAAAGAAGGAAAAGGAACAACATGGGAAGGCGGGCAACGAGTGCCTTGCATTGTTTGGTATCCAAATGAAATAAAACCAAATACTGTTATTTCAACTCCTTTGATGGGAATTGATTGGCTGCCTACTTTTGCTAGTGTTACTAACTCTAGTTTGTCTGAAAATAAAATAGATGGGAAAAATATTTGGGAAGTATTGATTAATAAAACAAAGAACTCTCCTCACGAAGCCCTCTTTTTTTATTATCATGTTAACAGCTTACATGCGGTAAGATATGGAGATTGGAAAATGTATTTTCCTCATCGATATCGAACGTTAAATGGAAGAAAGGGAAGAAACGATGGGATACCTATTAAATATGAATACGTGGATTTAGAACAAAAAGAATTATATGATTTGGCTAAAGATCCTAGTGAAACTAAAAACATATATGAAGAATTTCCTGAAATAGCTAAAAAAATAGAAAAGTTAGCGGATATTAAGAGAAATGAAATCGGAGATGATTTAACCAAAGTTAAAGGGACGGAAAATAGGCCTGTAGGAATGATTGATTAAATAGCGTTTAAACAATTTAGTTTATGAATAAAAGAAGAAGTTTTATTAAAAAATCAATTCTTGGAGGTTTTGGAGCCACAACTTTATTAAGTTGTGAAAATCTTAAAGAAAGTAATGTTGAAGGCACTTATCCAAGAATAATTTCAACCTGGAATCATGGAGTTCCTGCCAATAAAGAAGCTTGGAAATATTTGATTGAAGGTCGAACTGGAATCTCTGCCATTGAGGCTGGAGTCAAAATTCCAGAAGCAGATCCAAAAATTAGATCTGTAGGTTTTGGCGGATATCCAGATAGAGAGGGTATAGTGACTCTAGATGCTTGTATTATGGACAAACATAATAATTGTGGTTCTGTAAGTTTTTTACAAAATATTAAACACCCAATTTCTGTAGCTAGATTAGTTATGGAAGAAACGCCACACGTGATGTTGTCAGGAAAAGGAGCTCTTGATTTTGCTGTTTCCAAGGGATTTAAAAAAGAAAATCTTTTAACAGAAGCATCAAAGCAGGATTGGATTAATTGGAAGAAACAATCCAATTATCAGCCAGTTATAAATTTAGAAAATCACGACACCATTAGCATGTTATTAATAGATGATAATGCAGATTTATTTGGAGCATGCACTACCAGTGGAGCAGCGTGGAAAATGCATGGTAGAGTTGGCGATTCGCCTATAATCGGTGCGGGACTATTTTTAGATAATGATATTGGTGCTGCCGCTGCTACTGGATTAGGCGAAGCTGTAATTAGAACTTCAGGAAGCGCTATGGTCGTTGAATTAATGAGACAGGGTTATACTCCTTTAGCAGCATGTAAAGAGATAGTAGAAAGAATTTCTAAAATTCATAAATCAGGCCCAGATTGGGATTATCTACAAGTAGGGTTTATTGCTATTAATAAAAAAGGCGAATATGCAGGGTATAGTTTACGTAAAGGATTTAATTATGCCATTTGTGATTCTTCGAATCAAAACTTACTTTTAGACGCAGAATATGCTATATAATTCCTTAAATGTTTGAAATCTTAGATTATTTAGGAAAATTTCATCCGGTAATTATTCATTTGCCGATTGGCGCCTTATATCTGACTTTTTGTTTGGTATTGCTCGAAAAATTCTTTAAAAACAGTTATACAATTCCAATAAGATTTGGTCTTTTGTTTTCTTTTGTATTTGCCTTGTTTTCTTGCTTGTTGGGTTATTTTCATTCACTTGGGGGAGATTACTCAGCAGCTGTTTTAGACAAACACATGTGGCTAGGAATATCAACTGCTTTGTTTAATGGGGTCTTATTATGGCTACATAAACAAAGCAATTATGAAAAATATTTCATTCCTTTATTTGCTTTCACTATTGTTTTACTTTCTATTACAGGTCATTTTGGGGGAAGTATTACCCATGGAAAAGATTACTTGAAAATCCCCGAATTTAATGAAGAAGTTAAAATAGTAAAATTAGATAGCATTAATTTATATACTCAAGTAATTCATCCAATTTTAGATAGTAAATGTGTTAAATGTCACAATCAAAACAAGTTGAAAGGCGGGTTGATTTTAGATTCCAAAAACTCGATTTTAAAAGGGGGAGAATCTGGAGAGATTTTAACAGCTTTTAAGCCCGCTAGTAGTCATTTGTATAATTACCCAAACCTTCCTATTGAAGATGAAATGCATATGCCTCCAGAAGGGAATTCTCAATTAACTAATCAAGAAATTCAACTTATCAAGTTATGGATTGAATCTGGATCAGATTTTGAGAACGTTACACTAATTGAGAACCTTTCAAGTGAAAATAAAAATACTTTAATATCTTTTTTGCCTCAAAAAAAGAAAAATGTATCACCTCCTAGTTTGAATCATTTAAAAAAGTTAATGGAATTAGACTTCAGGTTAGAGAGAAATAGCAATGAAAATAATTTTGTTGAAGCAAAGTTTTTAGGTAAAGAATTGAGTTCAAAACATTTAATTGCTCTTTTGAAAATAAAAGAGCAATTAATCAAGTTAGATTTAAGTAATACAAATTTAAACGATAAATTAATTTATAAAATCAAGTCACTTAAAAACTTAAAATACTTAAAGATTAATAACACAAAAATTACAGATAAAGCCCTGTCTTCTATCAGTGCTTCAGTAGAGAGTTTAAATTTAAATGAAAACAATGTAACAAGTAAAGGTGTGGTTTCGTTACTTCAAGATGGTAACATTAAAAATATTTATTTATGGAATACCAATATTAGCAATGAAAAGCAAAAAGAACTTATAAATTCATATACTGCTAAATTTAATTTTGGTGTTAGTGATTTTGCAAAGGGGGTTCTTTTGTCTGAACCAAAACCAATTTCAGGACAAACTATGTTCTCGGACTCCTTACAAATTGAATTCTACAAACCTTTAGGAAACCCAACAATAAGATATACTTTAAACGGAGAAGATCCTGACTCTTTATCTGCTGTTTATACTAAACCATTTTCAATTTCTAGTTCTTTAACCTTAAAGTCTAAAGCATTTAAAGAAGGTTGGTTGGACAGCAAGATTGGATCTATAGATTTTATGAAAGTTGAAGGAATTTTAAAAGATTATGTTTTGAAAACGAACCCAGATAACAGATACAGAAATCCTAAAAAATTATTCGATGGTATTGTGGGAGATGTTAATTTTAGAGACGGTCATTGGAACGGGTTTATTAGAACCAAGGACTATGCTAAAGGGGTCAATGAAAGAAATTCTGGGGATTTAGTTCTTGAGATTGATCTAAAAGACAAATCATACTCTACTATTGGTATTCATGCATTGGAATCCCTTGGAGCTTATATTATGTTTCCTAAAAGCGTAGAGCTTTACGACATAAGTCAAAAAAAAGAGAAATTAATTTACTCTAAAAACTTTACTGCATCAAATTTGGGTGCACCTAACTTAACTAAATTTTATAAAGTTCCAATAACAAACAAATCAAGTAAACTTAAACTTGTGGTAAAGAGCAATAAGCAGTTGCCTAAAGGCCATCCTGCAGAAGGAGAATATGCCTGGCTATTTGTTGACGAGATTATGTTTTTATAACTATTTAGAGTCGTTAACTATTATTAATTAGAATACTTACTAAATGCATCTAATGCTCGTTTATTTAGAATTAAAATGTTCAAATACAAATGTTGTATGAGTTGAGGAGCCTTATTTTCAAATAATTTTATAAAATAAAACAGTATTCATTTGTCGAATAAAATGATAGATTTGTCGAAATATTGACATAAAACAATGATTATGTTAAAGAAGTGTTAAGGAATTTATTAAATTAGTAAAGATTTAAACAAAAAAAACAATCTATGAAAACAAAATTTTTAAGAATTCTGTCTTCTTTTTTATTGATGTTTGCCTTCGGTTTCCAGGTGCACGCACAATCAATTAGCGGGACAGTAACAGACGAAAATGGTGTGCCATTACCTGGCGCTACTGTTTTAGTTCAAGGAACTTCAAATGGGGTTTCAACTGATTTTGATGGTAATTATTCTATTAATGCTTCAAGCGGGGACACCCTTGTTTTTAGTTTTGTTGGGTATACTACTTCATCAGTAGCAGTTGGTTCCTCGGCAACGGTAAACGTGTCACTTGAACCAGACAATGCTTTGGAAGAAGTAGTTGTAACTGCACTTGGCGTTAAAAGAAACATTAAGGCGGTAGGTTATTCTATCACACAAGTTGATGGTTCGGAATTAAGCGCTAACAAATCGACTAATGCTATTAATGCCTTACAAGGTAAAGTTGCCGGAGTTATGGTGACTGGATCTGCGATGGGAGCTAAGGGTTCAAGTCGAGTTGTGATTCGTGGTACGAGTTCATTAACTGGAAACAACCAACCATTATACGTTGTAGACGGGATTACTATTAATAATAGTAATTTAGGTTCTGCTGGTGTATGGGGTGGTGCTGATTATGGTGACGGTATTTCAAGTATTAACCCTGACGAGATTGAGTCAGTGACCGTACTTAAAGGTGGAGCTGCTGCTGCACTTTATGGGTCTAGAGCTTCTAATGGTGTTATTATTATCAACACTAAAAATGGATCTGGGCAAGAAGGAATTGGTGTAGAGTTTAATAGCTCTAGTCAGTTTGATATGCTTAACTTAAGTCTTAGAGATACTCAAGAGATTTATGGTCAAGGTAGAGACAATTCTAAAATTGTTGATGCTATTGATACATATCAAGCTTGGGGTCCAAAAATGGATGGATCGCAGGTGGCTCAGTGGGATGGAGTTGCAAGAAAATATTCAAATAAAGGAAGCAACTTAGGTAAGTTTTACCAAACAGGTGAAACGTATACCAACACAATTGCGGTATCCTCTTCAAATGAAAACTCAAACACTAGATTTTCTATGACTAATATGGATAATTTAGATATTGTTCCAAATTCGACTTTAAAGAGAAATTCTTTTGGATTGAATAGTTCACAAAAATTAGGAGATAAAGTAACTGTTGATGTGAATATGAAATATATCTTAGAAGATCAGGAAGGCAATCCACAACTGTCAGATTCACCTGGTAATGGAAATTTTGCTGTTAATTTATTTGCTCCTACAGTTGATGTAAATGATATGCTTGGAGAAGGGGGTCTTGGTAGAAACGCTGATTTTACAGAATTTAGAATTAGTGATAATTCTTACTCTCAAAATCCTTGGTTTGCTGCTTATAACTACATTAACACTTCTGAAAAAGAAAGATTCATTGGAGCATTAAATGCCAGATGGGATGTAACTGACTTTTTATACTTAAGAGGACGAATTGGAGGGGATCGTTATGATCACCATAGAACAAATTCTACTCCTTGGGGAACAGCTTATCAACCAAATGGATCTATCAGTGAAACTAAAAGGACATTCCAACAATACGATGTTGATGTGTTTTTAGGAACAGATAATCTAGAAATTCCTGGTGGTCTATCATTAACAACTTTTGTTGGAATGGGATCTAATGTTCAAGAATATGATGCAGTATCAAAATCTGGATCACATTTTATTGTACCGTTTTTACTCAATGTTGGAAACACTAAAAATCAAGGTGGTGGTTACAGCTATTGGAAGAAGCAAATCAACTCGGTTTATGGTTCTGCTGAACTTGGGTTTGGGGGTTATGCTTATTTAACATTAACTGCTAGAAATGACTGGTACTCTACTTTATCTTTAAAGGATAAAAAAGCTCCAAACAATGATTTATATACTTCTGCGAGTGTTTCACTTGTTCTTTCAGATGCTTTAGATCTTGGAGATACTGTTTCTTTCTTAAAGTTAAGAGGTGGTTTCTCTCAGGTAGCAGGTGGTGCTGATAGCCCATACGCTTTGAGTTTAGCTTATGGAATTTATGGACAAGGTCACTTAGGAGCTTCACTAGGAAGCATCAGTGGTGGAACGATTCCTAACTCTGAGATTACTCCTTTTGAAAAGAATGAAACGGAATTTGGTGTGGATTTAAGAATGTTTGATAACAAATTTTCTATAGATGCTACATACTATGACAACGAAACTTTAGGAGATATTGTTGGGGTGAGTGCTTCAGCAACTTCAGGTTATGGAAGTGCGCTTGCAAATCTTGGTAATATATCTAACAAAGGAATCGAGTTACTTATAAAAGGAACTCCTATACAAACGGATGACTTTGCTTGGAATGTTTCTCTTAACTATACTAACAATACTAGTAAAGTAGTTGCGACTAACGATACTGGAGGAAATATTTCAATGGATGAACCTCGTTCTAGAAACCTAAGAGTAACTCACATTGTTGGCGAAAAGTATGGTGCTTTATACGGTTCTTCATATGTAAGAAGTGCTTCAGGAGCGATAGTTCACGAAATGGTAAATGGTATTCCAATTCCTAAAATTGGAGCTAGAAAAATCTTAGGATTTGGTGTTGCTCCAACTCAAGTGGGTATAGGGACTTCTGTTAGATATAAAGATATCAATGCTTCTGTTTTATTTGAAGGGAAAACAGGAGGTCAAATTTATTCAGGAACAAATGCTTTCTTAATTAGAAATGGACATCATAAGAAAACCGTTCCGGCTGGAGGTCGTGAAGCAGGTTTTATTCCTAAAGGTGTAATGGGAGATGGAAGTACAATTACTACTTCTATTCCTACAGCTCAACAAGAAGACTATTATAGAAGAACTTATAGTATTGCTGAAGAAGCTATACAAGATTCTGACTATATGAGACTTCGTCAGTTAAGTATTGGATATAGTGTGCCATCTGATAAATTGGAAGGGACATTTATTAATAAAGCTACTATTTCTCTTATTGGAAGAAATTTATTTTTCTTAAGTAATAGTACTGATAACATAGACCCTGAGTCTGCTTATAATAATGGCAACTCTGCTGGTTTAGAATGGTTTGGTCTTCCTGTTCCAAGAACAATAGGACTTAATCTTAACCTTAAATTTTAAACTTATATAATTATGAAAAAAATAGTATTAACAATTTTTGCTTTAAGTTTAGTTTTTTCCTCATGTGAGTTTGATAAAGGATTTGAGGAAATGAACGTAAACCCTGCAAAAGCATCACAAATTGATGTAGGTAATAAATTTGCATCTGTAATATTGCGAACATCTGGTGGTAGATATGAAAACTGGAGAGCCAGTTTGATCTACCAATCAGTAATGATTCAACATTTATCATCAACTGCCGGTTACTGGTCAGGAGACAGATATTTTAGAAATACTGGATACGCTACTTCTTTATGGGATCGTTATTACCCATCTGCTGTTAAGGAAATTGAGGACATTAAAGCTCAATTAACTGCTGAAGGTAATAGTGGATCTGAAATGGGGATGACACGAATCTTAAGAGTATTTATTTACTCTAGATTAAGTGACCTTCATGGGGATATTCCTTATAGTGAAGCAGGTCAAGGCTATATAAATGGAATTTTAAAACCTAAGTATGATGCCCAAAAGGACATCTACGCTGATTTTCTTAAAGAATTAGATGAAGCTGTTGCTCAAATAGGTTCTTCTACTACAATGGGAGCTTCAGATTTAATTTTCCAAGGCGACACTGCAAAGTGGAAAGCTTGGGGTAATTCTATGATGCTTAGACTGGCAATGAGATTATCTAAAGTTGATGCAGCTACATCGAAAGCTTGGGCTGTAAAAGCTATTGGAGCTGGAACGATGACTTCCAATGCTGATATTGCCATGATTAAACATACTGATGGTCCGGAAGGAGTCAATAAAAACGGACATGGTGAAGTTTTTCAAGCGGATGGTAACGGAAGAATGAGTAAGACTTTTGTGGACTTTATGCTAGACGACCCTAGATTGCCAATATTAGCAGCTAGAAGATCGGATAAAAGTACAGCGATTGCTGATCTAATAGGTATGCCAAATGGAAGTACTGGAGCAACTGTTTCAGACACTTCTATCTACGCTGAGCCAAATAGAGCTGTGATTTGTGGAACAGATGCTCCTATGGTTCTTCAAACGTATGCTGAAGTAGAATTCATGAAAGCTGAAGCTGCACAATTAGGTTGGACATCAGTATCTGCAGCAGCACACTATGACAATGGAGTGAAAGCTGCAATGCAAATGTTAAGTGGTCTTTATTCAAATGCAGCAGCTATTTCAGATGCTCAGGTGGCTACTTATTTAGCGGCTAAGCCTTATGATGCGGCTAAAGGTTATCAAATGATCGGTGAGCAATACTGGGCTTCTACTTTATTTAATGAGTACGAGGCATTTTCTAACTGGAGAAGAACTGGATTCCCAGTATTAACTCCTACTAATGACCCAGGAAATGTTACAGGAGGAACTATTCCAAGACGATTAATTTATCCACCAGGTGAAGAGTCTACAAATGCTGAAAATTTTGCAGCAGCAATTGCAAGACAAGGACCTAATGAATTTACTACGAGAGTTTGGTGGGATAAATAAGAAAATAGTTTTTGTTTTTATATATTTAAGGGGGAATTTAATTCCCCCTTTTTTTATATTATTTATGAAAGGAAAGCTTACTGTTGTACTTATAGTTTTTTTTAACATAACGATGGCTCAAGACAAAGTTTTTGAGTTAATGAGTTCTGATTATACAGGAATACACTTTAATAATCAAATTCAAGATCAGAAGGATCATAATATTCTTTTATACGCGAATTATTATGGAGGAGCTGGAGTTGGAATAGCAGATTTTGACAATGATGGATTCCAAGATGTTTATTTAGCAGGGAATTTAGTAGGAGATAAAATATATCAAAATAAAGGAAATTTAAAATTTTTAGATTTAACAGAAGATTCGGGAATATTTGATGATGGATCGTGGTCCTCAGGCGTTTCCATTGCTGATGTTAATAATGACGGACTTGTAGATATTTATATTAGTAAAGAGCTTTATGATGATGAACCAGAATTAAGAAGAAACAAGCTTTATATTAATAATGGAAATTTTATTTTTAAAGAATCTGCAAAAGAATGGGGAGTAGATATTTCAGCTCGAACTCGACATTCAGTTTTCTTTGATTATAATAATGATGGACTATTAGATTTATATCTATTAAACCAGCCTCCTAATCCAGGAAGTTATTCAAAGTTTTTCGGTGCTGATTTAACTTTGCCGGAATATTCTCTTCAACTATTTGAAAATACTGGAGAAAATCATTTTGTAGATGTGACAAAAAAAGCTGGACTATATAGAACTGGATTTCCAAACGCGGTAGTAGCTTCCGATTTTAATAAGGATGGCTTTACTGATTTATATGTTGCCAATGATTTTGATGCTCCTGATTTCTTTTATTATAACAATGGAGATGGAACATTTACATATAACACAGAAAAGTCTTTAAAACATACTTCTTTTTATAGCATGGGAGTAGACGCTTCAGACATTAATAACGATGGTCTATTGGATGTGATGGTTGTAGACATGACAGCTGAGGATAATTTTCGATCAAAATCCAATATGAGCGGGATGAATCCATCAACTTTTTGGAAAGTAGTTAAAGATGGAGGGCACTTTCAGTATATGTTTAACACGCTACAAATTAATAATGGAGATGATACTTTTAGTGATGTTGCACAATTTACCAATACTTCTTCCACGGATTGGAGTTGGGCAAATTTAATTGCAGACTTTGATAATGACGGACTTAAAGATATTTATGTTACAAATGGACTTTTAAGAGATATTAGAAATACTGATGCTGATAAAAAATTAGGAGAATTTGTTTTAAAAATTGCAGACGATTATGTTAAACAAAATCCAAATGAAGGAGATATAGATATATGGGATATTTTGCCATTAGAAGAAGCATTAGAAATCGTGCCAAGTGTAAAGCTTAAAAATTATTTATATAAAAATTATGGTGACTTAGATTTTAAGAATGAGACAAAAGAGTGGGGATTAGACCAACCTTCTTTTTCAAATGGAGCCGCATATGCTGATTTAGATAATGATGGAGATTTGGAAATTGTAGTTAATAATGTAAATGAAAAAACTTTTTTATACAAGAACAATTCAATAGAATCTATTAATAATAATTACCTAAGAGTTGTTTTAAAAAATGAAAATAATATTCCTTTATTAGGGACTAAAGTAAGTATTTATTCTAATAATGAATTTCAGTTTTTTGAAACTTCCAATGTAAGGGGGATTTATTCAACTAGTGAAGATATTGTCCATTTCGGGTTAGGCAAAAACACTATTACAGATAGTCTTTTTGTTACTTGGCCGGATAATTCAAAATCAAAATTTTTTAATATTAAAAACAATCAACAATTAACTGTTTCTTCATCTTCAGCCATTAGAACGAATAATAATATTTCTTTAGATAAAAATTTATTTTTTAAGGAAGATGGTTCTAAACTGAAATATATTCATATTGAAAATGTATTTGATGATTATAAAAAACAAATTTTGCTTCCACATAAACTTTCACAATTTGGCCCTGCCATTGCAGTTGCAGATGTGAATAATGATAATTTAGAAGATGTATATATTGGAAGTGCTTCAGGAAAATTATCACAATTATTTCTACAAACAATACAAGGAGATTTTATTCTTTCAAATAATCAACCCTGGGATTCTCATAGAGTACTAGAAGATGTGGATGCTGTTTTTTTTGATTCTGATAATGATGGAGACATGGACTTATATGTGGTTAGCGGAGGGAACGAATTTGCCCCCAATTCTAGTACATACTTAGATAGGTTATATGTAAATGACGGGAAAGGTAATTTTAATTTTAATAGAGCATTATTGCCAAATATTTTTGAATCAGGATCAACAGTAAAACCTTATGATTTTGATAATGATGGCGATTTAGATTTATTCATTGGCTCAAGAATGATCCCATGGCATTACCCAGAGCCAGCTTCCAGCTATATTCTAGTTAATGATAATGGAAAGTTTGTCAAATACATTGATAAAAGTGAAAGTTTTAAAAATTTGGGTTTAATAACCGATGCCGTATGGTCTGATTTTGATAATGATGGAGACATGGACCTTTTTGTAGTTGGAGAATGGATGCCTTTAACATTAATTAAAAATGAAAATGGAGAGTTAATAAAGCAAAAGTTAAAAAATGATTGTGATGAAGTTTATGGATGGTGGTATTCAATTGAAGCTTCTGATTTAAATGGGGATGGTTATGAAGATATAGTTTTAGGGAACTTAGGTGAAAATTATAAGTATAAAGCTTCTAAAGAGGAGCCTTTTGAAGTGTTTTATGATGATTTTGACGATAACGGATCTAAAGATATTGTTTTAGCATATTATAATTATGGCATACAATTTCCTTTAAGAGGATTTTCTTGTTCTTCTCAGCAAGTGCCAGAATTAAAAAGTAAAATCAAAAAATATGATTTATTTGCCTCATTAGATATTAAAAATGTTTATGGAGAAGTTAATTTGGAAAATTCTTTAAGACTGCATGCTAATTCATTTAAAAGCTCTGTGCTTTTAAATAATAAAGGCAATTTTAATTCCATTGACTTACCATATCAGGCTCAGCTTTCTTCAATTAATGATATATTAATAAATGATTATACAAAGGACGGAATTAAAGATATTTTAATAGTCGGAAATTTATTTACATCTGAAATAGAAACCCCAAAAAATGATGCTGGAAATGGTTTATTGTTAATAGGGAATGGTGATGGCACTTTTTACAGTAATACTAGAACAGACACAGGGTTTTATGCCCCGAGCGATGCAAAAAAAGTAATTTCCATTAATTTAAAAGAAGAACAAGGAATTTTAGTTGGAAACAACAATGATTTGTTACAATATTTTAAAGTACTTAAATAATTTAATGCTTAGTTAATTTCAAATTAGTAATTTTAAAAACATGAGTAAAAATTTCTCAGGTGATATTGTTTATACATTAATGCTAAATTGGGCTTATCCTAGAAAAAGCTCTACTCATGGAACAAGGTTTAATCATAACACTCATGTTCCTCTTATTTTTTATGGCAAAAGAATCAAAAGAGGTGCTACTAATATAAAAAAGGATGTTATTGATATTGCGTCTACAATAGCGTTTTTACTTGGAATCAGTTCTCCAAGCTGCAGTACTGGTGATGTTATTTATGAAGTTTTAGATTAAAGATTAAGAATCATTCATAATTATGATTAGAAAAGCTAATTTAAATGATTTAAGAATAATTTTAGATATTACGAAAGCTTGCGCTAAGCTAATGATATCTAAAAATATTTTTCAGTGGAATGAATCTTATCCGAGCCTAGAAACCTTTAAAAAGGACGTGATAAATCAATCGCTTTATGTTATTGAAAA
>Ga0209089_10002917_pt1 | contig 14827 bp, 15 predicted proteins | sample ArcticOcean_MG_C_FD_187431 | JGI IMG/M metagenome (GOLD analysis project Ga0209089, IMG submission 187431) | Marine microbial communities from western Arctic Ocean - ArcticOcean_MG_CB2_150 (SPAdes) (version 2) | ecosystem: Environmental > Aquatic > Marine > Oceanic | place: Arctic Ocean: Canada... | reverse complement strand
TCCACTTCAGGATTCCGGTAGTCCATCAAACTCCTCATCGGTCAGTTCCTGAACGATTCCGGTAATCTCCTTGAGTTTCTTCTTCGTCCAGTCCTTCTTTGATTCCCTCTTCTTCTCAGTCCCTTCACTTCTAAGTTTCCTCTCTCTTCCTCTGGACTTTGAAACCGTCATCACATCCTGTCTTGGAAGTCCTTCAGTCAGATAGTCCTCTTACCAAGTCATCCACCTTCTTACGAAACGAGTCGTCCACCGTGAAGTGGTGTCCGTTCTCGTCATGGATGGAGACTCCGGTCTTGTGGAAGAGTTGGAGGTGTTTCTGGAAGGTTCGGATGTTCTCTATGGGACACTCCCTTCCACTGTCGTCCCTGATGGTCACTTTGAGGTTACTCATTTGTTCTTCTCCTTTTTCTTTTTCCAGAGGTGGTATATTATTCTAACTCCAATCCACTCCATCAATCAAAATCAACATGAACTCGTCCAGAAACTTTGAGTGATGATAGGGAAGGTCTTCATGAACAAGGTCTGGATTGACACTTTCAACATATTCTTTGAGTTTATCACAAGTTCCTATATGGTCTTCCTTTTCATTAAAAAACTCCCCTTGTTGATTGTCCCTTAGTATCTCTCTAACATGAATGACTCGGTTCCTGAATTCTCTCACTCCCCTGTTTTTTGTCCTTCTTGTTTGACCCCTTGAAACATCATCATCTTTCACTATCTCTTCAAGTGTTTGTCTTTCTAATTCCTGTATTCCAAAATACCGTCTTAATACTTTTACTTCTCTTGAAGTCAGAGTGAACAGGAGTTCCCTGATATAGTCTCCCCTCTCTTTTCCTGTCATTTTCATCCCCCCGACAATATCCTTCCCACCGTATCATGTGAAACCTTGTGACCATAATCTGATTTCAAGACTTCTGATATTTTCCGATAGGACAGAGATTTTCCTTTTAAGAGAGTTTCCCTATTGTTTTATGGACGTTCATTTTATTTCTCAGGTCTGATTCGTTGTTTCCAATCAATCTTCAAATCATCCCATTTAACTCCATCATACGAAATCTTCTTAATACATTCTTTCCAAAGAACATCTGTAGAAAATCTATCTCCATATCTATCAAGTGACATAGAACCGTGACTGTGACCCATAAACCCCTCAATCAATTCTTTCCTCACACCCTTGTATTGGAGTAATCCATCTACGGTATGTCGGAAACTGTGGAAGACCTTCTTTCGTGGAACATGGACACCAATTTTCTTGAGATATTTCTCATTGAAAAATCTTCCAATGTGTTTTGAGTATCCATCTCTGGTCTTCTTCAATTCCCAAAAAACCCTATCCTTTCCCAAATCCTTGAGGGTTTTGACATATTCATGAAAACCAAGTTTTATCAGTTGGGAGTGTACGGGGATGATTCTCTCAGAAGATTGGGTTTTAATCTTGGTGTCTTCTGATTCACGGATATTCATTACCCAATGTTTTCCTTCCTTGTAAACATCTTGGATTCTCAACTGACAGATTTCATCAAGTCTCATTCCTGAAAAAACTCCAATCAAAGGAACCCAGTAATAGGGTAAGTGATGAGTTCTTACAGAATGATAATGATAATTCATTACTTCTCCACCTGTACTCATCTGTACTGTGTAGAACAAGTAATTATGGGGATTAAAGATTTCTTTGACCTCATTATTAGTGAAAGGAAATCTCTCTTCTTTTCTCTTAATGGACTTGGTAGTAGTTAGTTCTTTCCCTTTGAATACCTGTTCTTTCACATAATCAGGATATTTATCTCCTACCCATTTCCAGAAGGTTGAAATCCGTCCAAGTTTCTTGTTTACATTCTGAGGATTCTGAGGTTTTACCCCTTTCATCTTCAAAATTTCTGGGATGGTCTTCTCTCTGTATTTTTGATTCTTATCTCTATTTACAGGGAGTTGACTGAGAGTATCCACATATCGTCTTCCATCTGAATGAGTAACTTCTTGAATGGGTTTGTCTTCAATGACTTCCATCATTTCATTCAAGTAATATCCATACTCTGAGACAGTTTTTTCAACTAACTCCATTTGTCTTCTACTATCAATGAATTTTTCTCTCACCTCACTTAACAAGGGGGATTCCAATTCCTTCTCTGATTCTGGGATTGATTTAATGACACCTTTGACTATTTCTTCTTTCACCTCATCCATTAAATCATCAACTAAATCCCATTCAGACTTCTTCTCACCTAAGACCAGTTCTCTTTTTCGTTTGATAGTTCTGTATTTGACTTCAATTAGATTCTCTTTGAGTTGTCTAAACAGTCTTTTGAAATAGAGGGAATCCTTTTCCATCTTGAATCCCTCTTTTCTCAGAATTGTTTCAACTTCAGAGTCAAAATCTGATTTCTTCCTACTCCTTAACTCGTTCTCTTCGTCCTCCAATTGTTTGAGTCCCTCCTCTATTGAAGTTTCATTTCTTCTATCAACTCCAAGATAGGAAAAGTAATTAGAATGGGACTGTGACCTTCTAATCTCTTTCCTGAGTATATCCTTGACATCATCAAGGGTAAGATTTGATTTCATACCTTCTCTGACCTCTCCATAGATTCTATCCATCACAACCTTAAGTGACTGTGACAGTCTTCTAGATTCTGAATAGATACCAGATTTGAGGGAAACTCTGAATTTGATTCTACCCCCAAAGTGGTTTTTCAAATCTTTGGGGATATAGGAAACAAAGAGGTAGGAGTACTCTGACTTGGTAAGAAGGGAGTTCATAAAGACCTTTCTGTCTGTCAACAGACACCTAAACAGACACCTAAGTCTCTTCTTTATCCCTTGAAAATCCCTGACTTGAGATTTTCTTCAATAAATTCTATATGTTACAGAGAGGAGTGGTGGAGACGAGGGGGATCGAACCCCTGACCTCAACGCTGCCAGCGTTGCGCTCTCCCAGCTGAGCTACGTCCCCAGCTTCGTGAAGTGTGGCGTCCCCAAGGGGAGTCGAACCCCTGTTCTCGCCGTGAAAGGGCGATGTCCTAGGCCTCTAGACGATGGGGACTCGCACAAAACGAAAGTCTTTTAGTCTAAAGGCAGTTGCCGGGAAGTCAATCCAATTTTTTTCGGAGGCACGAAAGTGCGGGGCTGCTCGGATGCAGATTGACCTTTTGCGCGCATCATGGCAGAAAGACAGGTCACAATCTGGTTCATCGTTTTCTCCCAGATGCCGTTGAGCCAAAACCGGGAGGACTCAGCACTCCACGGGCTGACAGTCCACAGATTCTTACGAAATCGCAATGATTGACCCTGCAATGACAAGTCCTGGCCTCAGCACCGACGAGCCGAAATCTCGGGCGTTTCTCTCGGTGCAAGAGGCGTTCATTCCCAATATCAAGGTTTTTGGGGCCGGAGGTGCTGGGGGCAACGTGGTCACCAAGATGGTGGACGTGGGCATCCGCCAAGTCGAGATGGTGATCTGCAACACGGACCTCAAAGCGCTCCAGCGCAACAAGGCGGACCACAAGATCGAGTTGGGAAAGGACATGACTCGTGGGTTGGGGGCCGGGGCACGTCCGGAAGTGGGCACAAACGCTGCCGAAGAGACCGCAAGCGAGATTGAACAGGCATTGGCTGGAGCACACATGGTGTTCATTGCAGCAGGCATGGGCGGGGGCACCGGAACCGGAGCTGCCCCGGTGGTGGCCCGGATCGCCAAGGCCCGGCAGATTCTCACTGTGGGGGTGGTCACGCTGCCGTTTTCGTTTGAGGGCAAGCGCCGCATGCAGGTCGCCCTTGAGGGGGTGGAGGAACTGCGACAGCACACTGACACCCTGCTCGTCATCCCCAATGATAAGCTTCAGGATGCTTCAACTCAGACGACCAGTCTGCTGGAGGCGTTCCACATGGTGGATTCGGTCCTCATCAACGCCATCCAAGGGATAACGGATTTGCTGAATGGGGTGGGCGACATCAACGTCGATTTCGCCGACGTGCAGACGATCATGGAGAACATGGGCCGAGCCGTGATTGGACGTGGCGCTGCTTCCGGACAAGACCGACTGGAACGCGCCGTCCACAATGCCATGCACAGTTCGCTAATGGGCAATCAGGACATCCGGGGCGCACGAGGGATTCTGGTGCATGTGGTGGGGCCACGCGATACCAGCGCACTGGAGATCAACGATGCGATGACGAAGATCGCGGAATTGGGCGATGAGGACGTCAACCTGATCTGGGGTGCGTCTTTCTCCGAGGATGTTTCAGACCAGATCACTGTCACCATCATTGCCACAGGGCTTCCGGACTGAGCCAGCGAGCGGGACTGACTTGCTTGCTGATGATATAGAGACGATCTGAGGATGAACCAGCAGGGAGTCATGGGCGGACAGCGCATCCAGCTTTTTCAGACCAACAATGGCTCCTGCCCCTATCGGGAATCCGGAGTCTGGGAAAATCTCTCCTTTTACACCAGCGAGCTTTCGGACGCAGCTTACGCCTCCCTGCTCAATCAAGGATTCCGCAGAAGCGGCAACTCCATTTATCATCCCATCTGCCAAAACTGTGAAAGCTGCATCCCGATCCGGGTGGATGTCAATCGCTTTACCCTCAGCAAGAGTCAACGCCGTACTTGGCGTCGCAACCAAGACCTCCGGGTGGTGTCCCGCAGCACGGAATTCTCAGACGCCGCCTACGACCTCTACCGCCGCTACCAAATCGGTTGGCACAAGTCAGATTCAGGTTTGGACGCAGAGGATTTTCATGAGTTCTTGGTGTCGAGTCCGGTTTCCACCGAGATGCTGCACTACCACCTCGACGACCAATTGATCGGCATCGGCTGGGTGGACTGCCTGCCGCAGATGCTCAGTTCCGTCTACTTCATCTTTGATCCGGAATTTGCTGCGCGTCGGCTAGGTGTTTATTCTCTGTTGTGTGAAATCGAATACTGTCGGCGACTTGGTCTGCCGTGGCTGTACCTTGGCTACTGGGTTCCGGATTCGCAGAAGATGGGTTACAAGGCCGAATACCGCCCCGCCGAGGTGTTGGTATGTGGGCAATGGCGCTTGCTGAACCAATTTCAGAAAACCACCAAACCAATCGGAGCATGAACGACACTCCCACCTTCACCCACTTGAGCGACGGCGACCAGCCGAGGATGGTGGACATCTCCGAGAAAACGGCCACGAAGCGCATTGCCGTCGCCGAAGCACGAGTGGCGCTAGGCCCGGAACTCGCCAAGCAACTCCGGGAAACGGGCAGCACCAAGAAGGGACCGGTGTTCCAGACAGCTGTGATCGCTGGCATCCAAGCTGCCAAGCGCACCTCGGATTGGATACCGATGTGCCACCCGCTTGCACTTTCGGGGGTGGATGTGGACATCCAACTTGCAGGAGAACACGCCTGCATTCAGGTCACTGTGCGCACCACCGGACTCACCGGAGTGGAAATGGAAGCACTCACAGCGGCCAGCGCAGCGGCACTCACGCTGTACGACATGTGCAAATCCATCACGAAGGGCATGGTCATCGAGTCCGTCCGTTTGCTGGAAAAGCGCGGCGGCAAATCCGGAGATTATCAGGCCGACTCCTGAAAGTTACTAAAACTGTTCATTCCAAGTTCGCCTTCTAAATTATCCCCAATCTTACGGAATACTATACTTAGTCTCACTCAATGAACAGCAATGACCCGAATTTTATAGTAAAAGCCATTAAAAATCGGACACTATGACCCAGTGGTGACATCTAATAAATATTTTTGAATATCAATGAATTAGCTGTTTGTATCCCAGTCCAAGATGTGTCCTAGAACCAGTAGCTTTGACTATAAATAACAGAAATCAAATCTATTATTCCTTGTTTTACCGACAATGAAAACCGGGCTAATTCTGTATTTTTCCAGCAATAAATTTAACTAGAATACATAACCATGAGCAAAATATCCGCAACCATTATCAGTTTTAACGAAGAACGAAAAATTGAAGACTGCTTGAAAAGCTTGCTGCCGATAGTTGATGAAATCATCGTAATTGACTCTCACAGCACGGATGCCACAGTGGAAATCGCTCGCCGCTATACAGGTCATGTCTACCTTCACCCATTTTCCGGTCACATTGAGCAGAAAAACTACGCAATCAGCAAGGCTAGCTATGACTGGATCCTAAGCCTCGACTGTGATGAGCGAATTTCTCCTGAATTGAGGGAATCCATCCTAGCGATCAAGGAAAACCTAGATCAGCACGATGCCTACTGTATGCCTCGCAAGACATTCTATGTTTACCGCTGGCTCAACCACGTCTGGTACCCGGATCGCAAAATTCGCCTATTTCACCGTTGCAAGGCGCACTGGGGAGGATTGAATCCGCACGATAGAGTGGAAGTTGATGGAAACAAAATCATATTGTTAACAGGAGATATTTTTCATTACTCCTTCGATTCGCTGTCCCACCACCTGCAAACCATTGATAAATTCAGTGAAATTAGCGCTCGTGAAATCATCAATAAAAACAAAAAGATTACCCTAATTTCCCCTCTAGGTCATGCTGTTTTTGCATTCATACGTCTTTATTTTCTCAAGCGGGGTTTTCTTGATGGCTTCGCCGGCTTTGTCGTTTCCGTATTATCATTCATGCATGCTTTTCTCAAATACAGCAAAGCAATTATTATGCATCAGCAACAGCAATTAAATCAACAAAAATCGGATTCTTCAGTTTGAATCAAACAGTTTTCTTTCATTTGAGAAACATCACAAGTTTTTTAATTGATGATAAAGCTCAACATACGCATTAGTCATTCGGCCGACATTAAATCCGAGAGCTATGTTTTTTCCATTTTTCCCAAATTCAAATCTCTTTCCCTGATGATCAATCAATTCTATAATTTGTTGAGCGATCAACTCAAATTCTCTCACCTCACTTAAATAACCATTACAACCATCTTTCACCAACTCTGGAATTCCTCCTGCACGAGTAGCAACTATCGGTTTTTTCAGATGCATCGCATCAATAATGGTAGTGCATAAACCCTCTTCTTTCGAAGTTATTACGAAGATATCCATCGCTGAAATCAATTCATACACATCCGTTCTAAATCCAGTAAAGATTACACTACCTTTACAGGAAAGAGAATTAACATAGCCCTGAATTTCCTGATACAGAGGTCCATCCCCGACGAGCAACAATACTGTGTCATTTCTTTTGTGACAAATCTTGTCATACGCCTTGATCAACGTGTAGTGATCTTTGTGATCTGCAAAATTACCAAGGTTGCCAACAATAGTTTTTCCGTTGAACTCTGCCCGTATTCTACGGACAGCCTCCTGATCAACACTATTGGGAAAATACACTCCATCATAGATGACATCGATTTTGGATTCCGGAATACCATCATTTTTCAATATATTTTTGACTGCCCCACTGATTGCAACTAGGCGATCAAGCCAGCGGTTACGATACTTCCTTACGCTCAGCCATCCTTTGTTTACGCTGAAATCAACTCTTCTTGTGTGAACATGTCGGACCTTCGACCTCAGCATTCGAACAAATAATGAAGGTGTGAGTGCGTGAGCATCATGAGAGTGAATGATATCCGGTTTAAAATCATCAACAATTTCGAGAATTAACCGAACAAAACTAAAATCCAGTTCATTCCGGTACCTGACGGAATAATAGTTTTCCGTCAACCTGTCCTTGAAAACTCCTTTTTCATTACAAACAATTCGACTGTCATGCCCTCGTTCACGAAGAGCGTCGTGCAGAAAAAGAGCCTGCCTTTGTCCGCCACGCCATTCTTTTCCTGTATCGACATGTAGTATTTTCATAGGTAGCTTGATTTCGGACTATCGCTGGACAACAACAGAACCCATTGGGGTTCCCACGCCAGCCGTTGGTATCCGAACCAGCCTCGGTGTCGGCCTTGCGGTTCGTAAACCAGCACCTCATCCACATCTTGGTACAGTCGGACTAGCGGCTCGGTGTAGTTGCGGGCCAGAAAACGGATTTGGACTTCCGGAAACGCAGCTTTGAGCGCAGTTGCGGCGGGGAGTGTGAGGACCGTGTCGCCGATGCGATCCGTGCGGATGAGCAGAATGCGCTTCATAACCGAGGGCGGCAGCCTTTGTTTTGGTCCGGTATTGAGATTGACATGGGCCGTGTCCTTGTTATATTTTTCGTTTAAACAAACCTTCACCTAAAAGGAGAACCATGAAATTACTGCGATTTGGGCGAGCAGGCAAGGAGAAGCCCGGACTGCTGGACGAGCAGGGCAAAATCCGTGACCTCTCCGGGGTCATCGTGGATCTAGGGGGCGATGCCCTGCTGCCTCGGAGCCTTGACAAGCTCATCAAACTCAAGCCGGAGAAACTTCCGCTCGTCAAGGGGCGTCCAAGAATCGGGCCGTGCGTGACCGGAGTGGGCAAACTGATCTGCATCGGCCTCAACTACTCTGACCACGCCGCTGAAACCGGTATGGAAGTACCGCCGGAACCCGTGGTTTTCATGAAGGCAACGAGCGCGATTATCGGTCCAAACGACGATGTAGTCATTCCCAAAAAAGCCAAGAAGATGGACTGGGAAGTGGAATTGGCTGTGGTGATCGGCAAGCCTGCGAAGTATGTCACCAAAAAACAGGCGCTGGAGCATGTGGCGGGTTACTGCGTGGCGAACGACGTTTCCGAGCGCGAGTTCCAGCTTGAACGAGCAGGGCAATGGACGAAGGGCAAGAGTTGCGACACCTTCGGCCCGATTGGCCCGTGGCTCGTCACGGCGGACGAAGTTCCAAACCCGCAAAAGCTCGGCATTTGGCTGGAAGTGGACGGCAAACGCTACCAAGACGGCACCACCAAAACGATGGTCTATGGCATCGCGCACTTGATCTCCTACCTCAGCCAACTCTTCACGCTGGAAACCGGCGACATCATCTCCACCGGTACCCCGCCTGGAGTTGGGCACGGCAATAAACCCAACCCTGTTTATCTCAACGCCGGGCAAGAAATGCGGTTGGGGATTGACGGTCTTGGGGAACAGCGCACGATGGTCGTCAAGGATCAGTGAGGCCGCATGCCTTCCCGGAAAGTTGGGAAGCGCAACTTGTAATCCATTTCCCGGAGTAGTCGCTGGTTGTCGATGCGGCGCTCCGGGGCATTTTCTGGCAACACGCTTTTCGATTGTTCCGGCAGCATTTCCGGGTTCAACTCTGGGTGGTGCTGCACCAGCCACTCTGCCACTTCCCATGAGGATCGTGCTTCCTGATCCACCGCGTTGACACAACCCGGCCCCTCCGGATGCTGCACCAGCCAAGCCACGATTCCCGCCAAATCACAGACATGGATGCGGTGCGTCAACTTCGGTGTTTCCGGAATCCCCTTTCCTGCCTTGAGGCGTTCCACCAAGTTGCGACCGGGCCCGTAAATCCCTCCGGGCCGCACGACCTGCACCTTGAAAAACTCGCACAGCACCTGCTCCGTTTGCAGTCGAAGTTGGCCAGATGGCGAATCTGGGCGGAGTGGCATGTCCTCGTTCCACAACCCCGGCTGCCGGGGGTAAACGCCTGTCGTGGAAATGTAGATGAGCCGTTGCTGCTGCGGACGGTTCTGCTGCATCCACACCCCCCAAGCTCGCAAGCGCAAAGCTTCGGTTTCGGGATTTTTCTCCACTGGAGGAATGGTGAGAAGCAGCACCGTAGCATCGTTGGGCAACTGCTGGAATGATTCGGGATTTTCCCAATCAAAGCAGTGCTGGGCAAAGGTCAGTCCAGCCACTTGGTGATTCCGCCACGTTCCCCATGAATCCGGAGTAAAGGTGTGTTCTCTCAGCAGGGTTTGTCCAAGGAAACCGAGTCCGAGGACTCCAATTGGGGAGGGATTTCCACTCATGGTTTCAGTGCGTTTTTCGGATTCAGTGTCACTCGGAGGGTGCCTTGGCGCACTGGCGTTCCGCGTAATTCCACCTGCTCAAGTGCGAGCAGGGTTGCTGACTGCACCTCGGGACGCTGGGCAAAACGATCCCGAATCGTCCGCAACTCCTTGGGATTGAGTGTCAGCAGAGTGAGTTCCATTCCTGCGGGTTGGTAGCTGAACTGGGCTACCCAAGCACCCCGCACGAGTTGTAGCCACAACTCCACCTGATGGAAACTCATAGCCGGGCGCACATAAGTTTCGTCCCACAGGTTTTGGAGTTTCTGCACCTGCGCTTGTTGCTGCTGCAACGCTTGCCAGGCCTCCTGCTCCTGTAAGCGGGCTTGCAGAAACTGGTTTTGCGAGGCCAGTTCGGTGTGCAAGCTTTGAAGCTGTTGCTCGCTGTCTCGCCACAACCCCACACCCCAAGCAAGCACGACAAGCAGCAGCAGCGACAGCCCCGCTTCAACCCAAGGAAAGGGCTTCCGGACACGGTTCATCCACAGGAACCCCCGGCTGGGATGCTTGGCAAATCCGGGCCATGCCTGCAGCAAGGTCTGCATTTCAAGCGTATCCGAAGCGGTGGATGACGTTCCGGATACTTCGGTTTTAAGGGAGAGCCGTGTGTGTGTGATGGAGTCATTGCGTGTGCCAAAGTGATCGACGGCCCAAGTGGTCGCTGCAGCTTGTGGAAGCTGCGGGAGTTCGCAAACCTGTAGAAAGACTCCTTTCTGCTGCTCAACAAAGCAGGATTGTTCCAGCCCGGAGAGCAAGAGTTTGGAAGGTTCGTCCGGAAGCAGGTGAAACCACCCGGCAACCAGGGGGATCACCTGCAACTGGACTCGAAACTGCTGGCGGAATGCTTGTACCAGTTGCAGAGTTGCCGAACTAGGGCGGGCATAGAACAAGCCGATCCGGTCATGCTCTCCGGATTCAAAAAACTGCAAACCGATGGGGACTGAGTCCGGGAGTTTGGTGAGCCGGGAAAGTTGGGCTTGCGCGTAGTGGTACGCCTCTTCGTGGGACGGCTGGACGATGGTCTCGAAGCCGACTTGCACCCACGGAAACTCCAGCCACGCCGCCGCCTGTTTGAAGCGCAATGCCTTGCACTGGGCCAGCACTTCATCCGGAGTCAAGCGGAGGTCCAGTGCCTGATGGGTGGTGGCGCCTTGGTCGCTGACGAGACCGAGGGTTTTTTCTCCAAGCACGAGGTGCAGGGGGTTTTGGCGAGTGAACTGGAAGGGCACGGTAGGGGGAATTGCGAATTTCAGAAGCTGTGCAAAAACGCCAGCCACGGTGACTTGCACAAACAGGCTTGCTGGAGCAGGACGGTGCTAACTCCACCCAAACAGAGGAACGGGGCAAACGGAATCCGGGTTTGCAGCAGAGGTTGGCGAGTGCGCAACAGCACAAACCCGCCAATGAGAAGTCCGGACAGGGCGGCAATGAGGACGGTGGTGAGCAAGCCCTGCCACCCCACCCAAAGACCGATCAGCCCCAACACGGCGGGATCGCCCTCCCCCAGCCCCTCGATGCCGCGCACGGCGGCATAAAGCATCCCCAGCCAGTAGAGTCCTCCAGCTCCGAACACTCCGCCGAGCAACAGCTCTATTGTGCTGGCAGGCACAAACAAAACAGACCAACCACTCTGGAGCAAGGCGGTGAGGGCGATCAAACGAATGTCAATGGTGAGGTGCCGCCAATCCCGCCACGCGATGCCCGTCAGGGCGGCCAGTAGGAGGCTGTCGCTTAGCAGTCGCCCATAATCCTGCCGAAGCATCCCCAGAATCGCCGTGGTTGCAATGAGAGCAAGAATAACGGCTCTTGGTAGCCTTGCGTCTAAAAGCTCGCCTGTGTCGAGAGCAGAGGATTCTGGAACTTCGGGATCGAGCGCAAATGCGGCAGGGATTCGTCGCAACCACCACTGGAGGACAAGCGTTGCCGTGATTCCCGCCGTGATGCCTGCCCCGATCCAGCTGAATTCCGTGGGCATGGCCGCACCTCCTTATGTGGGTTAATCAGATGCCGGGATGGTGAAGCCCAAGGTGCCGCGCTCCACTCCAAACAGTCCGAGGTTGTCTGTGGCCGCACGAATCACCACTTTGCCGTTGAACAGCCGATCCTCCGGATGAGGCGGTTTGAGGGTGCCTCGTACCACGGCTTTCCCATCGCGTTTCAGCGTCACCAGTTCCGGGAGGTCGAGTCCGTAGTAGTTGGTGCTGAGGCGGATCAATCCCGGTCGGTCCACCCGATCGTTGCGGCCTCGGTGTACCAGATTCACCCAAAACTCAAGCGGAGTGTCGGTGGTCAATTTCTGGATTTTCAGTGGCACCACCAGCTTCAGGTGCAGGGCGTGGGGCACCGGGTTCACGGTCCGGAAGAGCTTGTCGTTGACTTTCGCTCGGTAAATCCGGGAGCCTGTTTTCAGCAGCAGAGTTGAAGCACGGTTGCGGACTCGCACGGAATTTGCGGCCACCACGACGCTTGTGCGCGACTTAGTGGCCTGAACCTGAAACTCAGCTTTCCCGGATTCAATGCTGAGTGCGGGAGTCGTCAACTGGTGGTGGGCCGAACGCTGCCGAAACCAAGCACTGAGCGTACCGTGATAGAGCGTGATCTGAAGGCTTCCGCTCGGAGTGAGCGTTCGCTCTGCCTTGCGGACGAGGTGCAGTTGCGTTTTTCCCAGCACCCGGATTTCCGAGCCGTCCCTGAGCAAGAGTGTCACCTTGCCGTCATCCAGAGTACGGAGGTGATGGTTGGAGGAAAGCAACGCCCCCTCTGTGACTTTTTGGGTCGTCTGCTGCTGATCCTGCCACACCCGCACTTCCCCGGACACTTGGGACAGCACAGCGATGGGGACTGCGCTGACGCAGCTCGGCGCAAGGCAGAGCAGGGCACTGACGAGCAACGGAAACGTGCGGGTTATCCGATGGATACGCATCAGCGCTGGCGGCGGTAGAATTCTTGGAGTGGCGACAGGATTAAGTCCGGGTGCCAAAGCCCGTGAGTGTACTGGATTTTTGGTAGGATCGTGTAACGCCCATTGGGCAGCTGACGCCCGGCTTCTCGAACCGACAGAAAGCGGGGTTCGGAGGTGGCTGTGAAAAGCTGAGTGGAGACCCGGATCGAGTTGAGCTGTTCGCTGACCCCTTCCCAACGGCAGGACTCGGTTAAGCTGATTGAATACACTTCCGGATTTCCGTTGGAGATTTGCTGCTGCTGCTCGCTGGAAAGGTGTTCTTCTGAGCGCCACTGTTGGAGGTACGCAGCAATGTGCCCGTCGCGGAGCTGGCTTCGCGACTCCTCCAGCACCTGAAGTTCGTCGATCAACGGATAAGGATGTGCTCCGGCGGCGGCAAGGGTGCGGATGCTCTCGGGGTGCGAGACCGCCAGAGAAAAGCCCACCTGCGCCCCAAGGCCAAATCCGAGAAAGTGGGTGTAGTCCACTTGAACCTCGCGGAGGACCTCCAGCACATGCGCCGCACGGGCGCTGATGGAGTAATGCTCGGATTCCAAAGGGGTATCGCTGCGGCCTTGCCCAAGGGGCTCGATGACCACGAGCCGGAAGGTTTCCTGTAATTGCTCGATGTAGCCTGTTTGCCACCAGGTATCCAGATTCACTAGAAAAGGTCCATGCAGAAACAGGTATGGCCCCCGTTCTCCAGCAGTCTCGTAGTGGATGCGTTGGTGGTTGGCGATCACAAACGGCATGGTCAGTCCTCCAGAGCTTGCATCCGGGACAGTTCGGCCTCGGTGGGTTTGTGCCGCCAGCGCCGATGGAACCATGCCCACTGCTGCGGGTGCTGCCGGATGAGCGATTCCATGTGCCGGTTCAGGCTGCGGGTGATGCGGAACACCGCGTGATCCTCGTCTTCTTGGGGGAGTTTTTTCTGCACTCCGAGGTCAGTCAGGTGCAGCCGGAACCGACCGTCCTGCTCCCGGACAAAGAGTCCGCTCACCACAGGTGCTCCGCTCATGAGAGCAAAAGCAGTGGCACCGATGGGCGTCTTTGCGGGCAAGTTGAAAAAAGGAGCCCAAATGCTAGGAACGTTGGTGTCTTGATCAATCGCCAGCACAAACACCTCGCGATTCTGGAAACACTGGAGGATTTTTCCCAGCGCCTTTGAGTCTCCACGAGGTACAATCTGCATCGGTCCGCGCTCCCGCATTGCTTGGAGCCTTTGGTTGATCCGGGGTTCCGGGACATTGGCAACGGCGGCGACCATTGGCTGGTTCAGGTGTTCGGCAAGGACACTGAAGAGTTCCCAGTTGCCCAGATGCAGGGTCAGCACAATCACACCCTTTTGCTGCTTGAGAGCGTTTTCCAGCACTTGGGGATTCTCGATGCTCAGCCAATCTTCTGGAGCCGCTGCAATCTGCGACATGCCCAAGAACTCAAACAAAAACTGTCCAAAACTCTGGAAGCACTCCCGGCACCACTGCTTGCGCTCCATCGTGCTCACCTCCGGGAAGACCCGTTCCAGTTGTGTGTCGGCAATGCCTCGGTCTTTTGGGAACAGGAAGTACACCAGTAACCCGATGAAGCGGCCCAGCCGTTGAAGCTGAGGCACAGACAGCGTTTGTCCCAGCCACGCTCCAAAGCAGAAAATGCGGTACTCGAGCTCTCGACGGAAGGAAGTGGCCCAAGACGCACGATGCTTCCGGAAGGGTTCGTAGGAAATGGAATCGGCAGCATCAGCGGTCTCAAACCCAAGAGGGTCGCGCTCCATAGAACTGGACGTGTCCGGACTTTCGCTGCTGAAGATCGGAGTTGCCGCCATCTCAGCTATTGATGATTTGGGTGAGGTACTCGCGGACAGCACCCGCCTGAGCAGGAAGCACGGTGCAGCGCGTCTCTAAGTTCTCCAATTCGGCAAGCGGTGGCGGCAGTTCCGGAGTCGTGCCTGCGGCTTTTTGAACTGCTGAACCGAACTTGGCAGGATGGGCGCAAGCAAGGCAGACCACC
>Ga0209089_10002908_pt1 | contig 14854 bp, 15 predicted proteins | sample ArcticOcean_MG_C_FD_187431 | JGI IMG/M metagenome (GOLD analysis project Ga0209089, IMG submission 187431) | Marine microbial communities from western Arctic Ocean - ArcticOcean_MG_CB2_150 (SPAdes) (version 2) | ecosystem: Environmental > Aquatic > Marine > Oceanic | place: Arctic Ocean: Canada... | reverse complement strand
TATCCTGAAAACCTCTTAATACTTCCGTAACAGCAACAAGGTTCAAAACATAACTGGAGACAAAATCATTAGCTTTTGTAAGTTTAAAAGGTTTTATATCAATAGAACCTATACAATAAGCAATTCCTAAAATTTCAATTCCGTTTAAATCTTTTTTTAAATTATCAGTAAAATTAATTTTTAATACATCACAAACAGAATATGTGTAGTTAAGTTTTTTAGATATATTTTGAAGTTCTTCTTCATTTCTTCCAACTAAATGACAATCTAATTTATCATTATAAAGCTGATTAGCTAAAGATGACCCTATAGATCCGGTTGCTCCAAATATTACATATTTTTTTTTCATTTAATCCTTATTTTTTAATGTGATATTCATTAATTTTTGTTAGGTCTATTACTATCTTGACGCATATTTTTTTATTACAATTCAATTAAAAAAGGTTAAATTTATTTTATGTCTAAAAATGTATGGATAACGGGAGCAAGCAGTGGAATAGGAAAAGCTACAGCTATAAAATTTGCTAATGAGGGCTGGCAAGTTGCAGTTTCTGCTAGAAGAAAAGCATTACTGGAAGAATTGTCAAAGGAAAATTCAAATATTTCTTCATTTCCTTTAGATGTGACTAATCGAAAATCATGTGTTCAGGTTTTTGAAGATATTTTAGAAAAATATTCAAATATTGATTTATGTATATTTTCAACTGGAACATATGATCCAAAAACTGAAAAAGAAATTAATCTGGATCAAATTGAAAATGTATTTAATGTTAATTTTTTTGGAACTTTAAATTGTATAAAAGCTGCTGAAAGCAATTTAAAAAATAAAAAGAAAGGACATATAGCGATCATATCTTCTGTGGCGGGATATAGAGGTTTGCCAAATTCTTCAGGCTATGGACCATCAAAAGCTGCTTTAATAAATTTAGCAGAAAGTCTTTATTTTGATTTTAAAAAATACAATGTAAAATTTTCTTTAATATCTCCTGGTTTTATTAAAACTCAGTTAACAGACAAAAATACATTTAAAATGCCATTTATTAAATCTACCCAATTTGCGGCTGATAAAATTTATAACGGCCTTACAAAAAGTAATTCGTTTGAAATTACTTTTCCAAAAGAATTAACAATTTTAATGAAAATTTTTAAAATTTTACCAAATAAAATTTACTTATACTTAATCGGGAAATCAACAAAGTTTCAAAAACGCTAATCTTTTTGAAAAAAAACAGTTAATTCAGCAACTTTCATAAATATAATTTTTTAAGCTGCAGTTTCTTTACAATCATTAACATTAATTTTTTTTTAAACTGAAAAAAAATTCAAACAAAATTGCAAAAATTATTATACTACCGCCAATAATAACACTCATTGGTGGTATTTCATTTATAAATAGCCAGGCCCAAATTGGACCAAAAACAGCTTCTGTTAACATTAAAACACCTACGACTGCCGCAGGAGTAGTTCTTGATCCAATCGTAATTAAAATAAATCCAAATCCAATTTGGAAAAACCCAGCTAAAAAAGCTAAAAAAAGATCATGAGGGGAGATCGATATTTTCCCGGCAACTAAATATCCAATAATAGCAGCAAATATACCAGCAGTGAATTGGGCTGGAACCATATCTACATTTGGGTACTTTCTTACTATAATTATTAATATTGCAAACGAAATAGGCATTATAAATGCTACTATATTGCCAAGAAACTGCTCGCTGGACTGTATAGATAAAGAACTTCCAACTATTAATAAAACACCTGACATACCTAAAAGGATTGAAATAAAAGTAATGAGATTTATTTTTTCTTTTAAGAAGATGTATCCAAAAAATGCTAAAAAGATTGTTTCCGTAGTAATTATAAAAAGAGTGTTTGCAACAGTAGTATAATACATGGCAAAAACATAAGCTGAAAATCCAAGTGATAAACAAAACCCAGCTACAAATCCAGGTATTCCAGATTGATAAAAAATATTAAAAAAATTTTTTTTATAAGTAAATATTAAATATACAATTACAGTTATTGCGAAAAAAAATTGTCTCCAGAAAAGAATTTGCCATTCTGTTGCTCCTTCAAAAGATTTTACAATTATGCCACCAAAACTTAAACATAAAGCTCCTAAAAAAATTAATACTGATCCAGGTAATTTATTTATAAAACTCAATTTAATTCTCTTATGCTATTTATAATTTTTGAAATTTTGTTTTGTTTTTCTTTGTAAAGTTCTTCAGCTTCTGCCAATTCTATACACTTAAATGAGATGCTTGTCCCAGGTTTTTTTTGAATCAATAAATCATAATCTGCGGATATTACATGTGCTATTTTTGGATAACCTCCAATTGTAGGGTGGTCAGTCAAAAGTATAATTGGTTGTCCATCAGCAGGAACTTGGATTGCACCTTTGATAATGCCTTCTGATCTAATATTCGTACTAATAATATTTTTAATTATTGGTCCTTTTAATCTTGTACCCATGCGATCTGTAAGATTTGTAATATTATAATTGATAGAAAAAAATTCATTTAGACTTAATTTTGAAAAATATTCAAACTGTGGTCCTTTCAGGACTCTAATTGTATTATTTTTATTCACTAAATTGTTTACAAAGAAGTTTGTTTTTTTATTACTATTTTTATTTAAGTTTATTTGATCATTTATTTCAATTCTTTTTCCTTCATTGGGTCCTATATTAGCTTTTGTTAAAGTTGAAACACTGTTGAAAAAAGGTTTTAAATTAAAACCTCCTTCAACAGCTAGATAACCATAAACAGATCCTTGGGTCGCTAAGATATCTATTTTGTCACCTTCTTTAATATTATAACTTCTATTACATTTCCCATCTACTGTTTGGTTGTTGCTATAAATAATTTCAAAATTAACATCTCCTGTTATTGCAATTTTTGTTTCACCTTTTATTAATTCTAATAATGGTCCTTGATAAGCAAATTCAATTACTCCTTCTTTTGTTTTATTTTTAACTAATGCGTTAGACAAAAAGAATGACTCCATATCCATACATCCACCAGCAGGCACTCCATAATGTTGCAAACCAAATCTACCCTCATCTTGAAAGGTGGTATTAATTCCACTCCTTAAAACTTTAAAAAAAACATTACTCATTATTAAAATTATCAAACTCCTTTTTTGAAATGGGCTTAAATTTTACAGTATCTCCAGGTGATAACATGCTTGGCTGTGATGTATTTGTGCTATTAAAAAGTTTTATTGGAGTCCTTCCAATAATGTTCCAACCACCAGGACTTTCATATGGATAGACATTACAAAACTTTTCAACTATACCCACTGAACCTGCTGGCACTTTAACTCTTGGTGTTTTTAAGCGATTTAAAAAAACTTTAGAATCTAAATCTCCCATAAAAGGGTGGCCGGGAACAAAACCAATCATATAAATAAAAAATGTAGTTTCAGAATGAATTTTAATTATTTCTTCTTTATCAATTTTTAAAATATTACTTATTGCAGTTAAATCCATCTCAAGATCATAACAAATGGGAATATTCCACTCTTTTTTATCTTGAATTAGTTTAAGATTTGAAAAATCAATTGAATTAATAAAACTAAAAATTTTTTTGTTATTAGTTATCTTTAAATCAAAATTTATTACGAGTTTATTATAAGAAGGTGTGCAGTTTAATATTCCTTCTAAATTACCTAAATCTGTTTGTTTTTTAATATAATGAAATAGCTTTATTACCTCATTATTAATTGACTGGTTTACATCATTGCCAAAATCGCAAACAATGCCTGAGTCGCCAATATTATTTAGTTTCTTCAACATAAATTGATATAATATTTAATATTACTTAATGAATATACCAAGGATTTAAATATGGAAATTAACATTAATTGTGATTTGGGTGAAAGTTCAAAATTACATTCTACCAAAAATGATCCATTGCTACTAGAAATTGTTAATTCAGCCAATATAGCATGTGGTTATCATGCTGGAGATGAGACTACTATGGCGAAAACTGTACAAACTGCTAAAAAAAATAATGTAAGTATAGGTGCTCATCCTTCATTCAATGATAAAGAAAATTTTGGAAGAAAAAGACTTAATTTACCTTCCTCTGAAATTACAAAATTAATTATAGATCAAATTAATATACTTTCAGAAATTGCTTTTTTAAAAAAAATGAAAATAACCCATGTAAAACCACATGGTGCACTAAATAATATGGCATGTGAAGATTATGAGTTAGCAAAAATTATTTCAGAATCTATTATAAAAGTTAATAAAGATTTAATATTTTTAGTTCCAGCAGGATCTCAAATGGAAAAGGCCGGAAAAAAAATTGGAATAAGAGTTGCTGCAGAAATATTTGCTGACAGAAATTATGAAGATGATGGAAGTCTGGTTTCAAGAAAAAAAAGTAATGCTCTCATTATCGATCCAAAAGATGCAGAAAAACACGTTATTAAAATGGTTGGAAATCAAGCTTTAAATTGTTATTCAGGTAAAAAAATTTCATGCGACATAGACTCAGTTTGTGTTCATGGAGATGGTAAAAATGCTGTAGATACTGCAAAACAAATTAAAAAGGGACTTACTAAATCTGGTGTGACCTTAAAGCCATTAGATAAAATGAAAAAATTTATTTAAGTATTTTTGTATAAAATGAAAAAAAATAATAAACTCCTAATTATACTTTTAATAGTGTTTTCTTTTAACACTAACCCAAATTATTCTGCTATGAGCGGTAGCGACAATGATGAGGCTTCTTTATATAATGCAGGTAAAAAATTAATATATAGAGCTAAGAGACTTGAAAAAAAAAATAAGATTGAAAAAGCAAATGCACTATATTTAAAAGCTTATAATAAATTAATAAAAGCTTACGATAAAGATAAAAAAAATGCAGATATTTTAAATTACTTGGGATATTCTTTAAGAAAAACTGGGGATTTAGAAAAAGCAGAAAGCTATTATCTTAAAGGTCTAGAACTGGATGCTGGACATATAGGAATCAATGAGTATCTGGGTGAACTATACGTTCAAACAAATAGAATTGATCTTGCTAAAAAAAGACTCGAAATTCTTATGGGTTGTAAATGTGAAGAATATGAAGAGTTAAAAAAATTAATAGAAAATAAGTAAAATGAAATCCGTTAAATCTACGGAAATAGATTATTTATATAAAATATTTAAACCTCAACTAAGTCCAAAAAAAATGTTAGAGCTTGGAGTGTTTGGGGGATCGTACTTTGAAGAAAAAATAAAAGAATATCCAAAATTGTGGTTCAAAAAAGCAAAACTTAGTAAAATATTTGATGTCGAAAAAAATTATTTTAGAGTAAAAGCTGGCTTATCCAGAAAACATTGGATTGAAAAAGGGTGGATTTTTAAGGAAGATCCGCTTGGTTGGTTTCAGTGGTACTGTCGTTTTTCAAAAGGAAGAAGAGTACCGCATATTGATACTATCCAAATTAAAAGATGGAAAAATTTTACTAGGCATGTGACTGCAATAAAAAAAAATTGTGAATCAGGAGACATTCATTGTAGAAGAAGACAGAGACAAGCAATACTCCAGTGGGCTTATAATCCTTTTATTTGATTGGTTGTATCATTTGTTTAGGAAGCCACAATGCTATTTCTGGAAAAATAATTATTACAAAAACTGATAATACCATTAGTAAAAAAAGTGGAAAGGCACTTTTAGCTATAAATCCCATATCCTTATTTGCCAAGCCTTGTAATACAAATAAATTAAATCCAACTGGAGGAGTTATTTGAGCCATCTCAACTACAATTACTAAAAATATCCCAAACCAAATCATATCAAATCCTGCTTGTCTTATCATTGGCTCTATAATTGCCATGGTTAAAACAACGGCAGAAATTCCATCAAGAAACATTCCTAGGATAATATAAAATAAAGTTAAAACAAAAATTAAAACATATGGAGACAAATTCATTTCTTGTATCCATATTGCGAGATTTCTAGGTAACCCAGTAAAACCCATTGCCAACGCCAAAAATGAAGATCCCGCCAAGATAAATGCAATCATACATGAGGTTTTTGTTGCCCCTAGCAAAGATAATTTAAAACTCTCTTTATTTAAGCTTTTTTGAAAAAAAGATAAAATTAATGCCCCAACAACTCCTAAAGATGCAGCCTCAGTAGCTGTTGCAACACCTATATAGATAGATCCAATAACAGAAGTGATTAATACAATAACTGGAATTAATTGTATGGAAGCTTTAATTTTTTTTAAAAAAGAAAACCTTTCTCTAACTTTAGGCATGCTTTTTTTGTTAAGAATAGACCATATAATAACATAAAACATAAAAAAGATTGCGATCATGATTCCAGGAATAATTCCAGCAATAAAAAGTTTAGCAATTGATTCTTGAACTGTTACTCCATAAATAATTAATATAATGGAAGGAGGTATTAAAAGTCCTAATGTGCCTGAGCCAGCTAGACTTCCTAATAGTAGTTTTTCAGGATATTTTCTTTTTCTTAATTCTGGAATAGACATTTTTCCAACTGTGGCAACCGTAGCTGCGGATGAGCCTGAGATCGCTGCAAATAATGCACAACCAACAATATTGACATGAATTAATCCTCCAGGAAGGCGCGACATCCAAGGAGCCAAGCCTTTAAAAAGATTTTCAGATAATTTAGTTCGATATAATATTTCTCCCATCCAGACAAATAATGGTAAAGCTGTCAAAGTCCAAGAAGAACTTGTTCCCCAAATTGTTGTAGCCATAGCATCTCCAACTGGTCTAGTAGTAAAAATCAGCATACCTATTGCAGAAACACCTATCATACTTATAGCTACCCACACACCACTTCCTAAAAACATTAGTAAAACTGATATAAAGAATATTGTTAAAAATAATTCTGGCATATTATTTTTTATTCCTTTTTAAAATTAACAAAATAAAATTATGCAACACACAAATAAAAAATATTGTTGATCCTAATGCTACTGTTGTTTGGGGTATCCAAATATAAATTTCATCTGCTCCTTCACTTCTTTCTTTAAAATCTATTGAAATAATTAACATTTTAATAAAGTAAAAAGATAAAAAACAAGAAAAAAATGTTGCTACAGATAAACACCATAATTCTAAAATTCTTTTAATATTTTTATTTGCTTTTTCTAAAAATAATGTAATTCTAATATGCCCTTTTTCTCCAAACGTATAAGCCAATGCAAGAAAAGAAGATGCAGCCATACAGTAGCCTGAGTATTCTGCTAGTCCTCTAATATAAAAACCAAATAATCTTGAAGCTATTCCAGTAAGAATAAATATTGCTACAAATATTAAAAATATTGCAGCTACATATCCTGATAACTGATAAAGATTTTTTAGATAGTTATTAATTTTATTAAACATAAAAAAAAAGGCCGTATAATTAGACGGCCTTTTTTTATTTTTGATTTTATTATTTAAAAGCAGCTAAAACAGCTTGTCCTCTAGAACCAGCTCTCTCAGCCCATTCTTTAGACATCGTTGCTCCAACTTCCTGGAAATGTTTTTTTAAAGCCGAATTTACTTTTCCAACTTTCATACCAGCATCTGATAAAGCTTTTTTATCTGACTTATTACCTTTTTTGGATAAAGCCCAACCCTTTTTTTCTGCTTTTGCAGCTTCAGACATTATTAGTTTTTGAGTATCAGCATCTAATTTATTCCAAGCATCTTTATTAACAATTACCATATTTTTTGGAAACCAAGCGGCTATATCATAAAAGTAAGCTACTCCGTTTTCCCAAATTTTACTATTTTTTCCTGTAGTAGGTGAAGTAATCATGCTTTCTACAGCTCCAGTAGAAAATGCCTGACTGATTTCAGCAGCTTCAATTTTTGTTGGAGCCATTCCTGTTAATTCAGCTAATCGAATTAATGAACTGTTGTAAGCTCTAAATTTTAAACCTTTTAAATCTTCAACACTGTTAATCGCATTTTTACTATAAAGACCTTGAGCTGGCCATGGCACAGCATATAAAAACACTAAACCTTTAGCATCCAAGCCTTTAACTATTTCAGCTTTAGAAGCTTTATAAAGTTTCATAGCGTCTCTATAGCTTGAAGCTAAAAATGGTTGAGAGTCTATTTCCAATAATGGATCTTCTTTTCCAAGAGCAGACATAAATCTTTCTCCAATTTGGGCTTGACCTGTTCTAACTGCTCTAAATATTTCTCCACCCTTATATAGTGATCCACCTGGGTGAGTTACAATAGTTAACTTACCTCCACTTTTTTCACTAACATTCTTGGCAAACTCAGTAGCATTAGCTGAGTGAAAGTTTCCAGCTCCATAAGCAAGAGCCATATCCCATTTTTCTGCAGCATTAACTAAATTTGCGCTAAATATAAGCGCAGCTAGTACAGCCAACATATTTTTAAATAATTTCATTTTTCCTCCGTTTAATTGTCTAAAAAATTGATTTCACAATGAAGTGGATCTAAATGCAATACTAAAAATAGTCATATTTCTATGATTTAATTGCATTAATTAGATAATGGAACTATAAAATATACTAAAGTGATAGAAGAGACTTTAATATTTATTCAAATTATATTTATTGATATTGTGATGGCTGCTGATAATGCAATCATTATAGGTATGGTAGCAGCAAACTTTGCTCCAAAAAATAGAAGACAAATCATAATGTGGGGTGTGCTTGCAGCTTTTATCTTTAGAATTATATTTGCTTTTTCTGCAACCTTTTTATTTCAATTTGCTTTTATTAAATTAATTGGAGGTGCTCTACTTTTATGGATTGTAAACGAACTTAGGCAAGATTTATTTACAGTTAAAAAAATAAAATCTCCAACAAAAAAATCAAAAGAGCCATCTTTTATGAGTGGAGTATATAAAGTTTTAGTAGCTGATATTACTTTAAGTTTTGATAATGTTTTAGGTGTAGCTGGTGCTGCGAAAGATCATTACTTTTTATTATTTTTTGGTTTATTCCTGTCTGTAGTGTTAATAGGTGCGGCAGCATCTTATTTTGCAAAATATATTCAAGACCATGAATGGGTAGGTTATGTGGGTTTAGCGGTAATTCTGTTAATAGCAATTCAATTAATCATTGGTGGTTTAACAGACTACAATGTTCTTGTTATTAATCAGCCTTTTACTTCCTGGTTTTAAAATATAGTTTTTTTCGAAGTAGAGTAATTTTTAAGATCTGATTTAACTTCAATATTAAGTTTGTGCAATTCTGATTTACTTAATTCTCTTAAGCTTTGAATATCATTTAAAAATCTTTCAGATTCTTTTTCTTCAATAATATTTTGCGTCAATGTTTTAAATTTGTAAATATAGTCTTCTCTCTTGAAAGGTTTATTTCCACTGGGATGAGCATTCGCAACACCTAACTTTGATTTAATTTTTGATCCATCCTTCATTTGAATTACAACCTCTCCTCCAAAACATTTTTTTTCAGGGTTTGGGTCGTGATATTTTTTGGTCCACTTTTTATCTTCATATGTCACTATTTTTTTCCATAAATCAATTGTACTTTTTTTGTTTGCTCTTTCAGAAGTATAGGAATCAATATGGTGCCAACTGCCGTCCTCTAGTGCTACCGCAAAGATATACATAATTGAATGATCCAGAGTTTCTCTAGAAGATTTTGGATCCATTTTTTGTGGATCATTTGCGCCTGTGCCAATTACATAATGTGTATGATGACTTGTGTAAATTTTAACTTTTTTAATATTAGAAATATTTTTAATTTTTTTATTTAAACTTATAGCTAGATCTATTAGAGCTTGAGATTGATACTCTGCAGAATGTTCTTTTGTATAAGTTTCTAATATAGATTTTTTTTCTTCATTTATTTTAGGCAATGGCACAATATATTTTGCTTTTTTTCCAGATAGCACGTAAGCAATAACACTATCTTCGCCTTCGTATATTGGGCTAGGAGAATCTTCTCCTCTCATAGCTCTATCTACTGCTTCAATAGATAGTTTTCCTGCATGCGAAGGGGCAAATGCTTTCCAACTTGAAATTTCTCCTTTTCTAGATTGCCTTGTTGAAATAGTTGTGTGCAAAGCTTGTTGTACTGATTGATATATTGTTTCTGTATCAAGCTTTAATAAAGATCCGAGCCCAGCCGCAACACTAGGTCCTAAATGCGCAATATGATCAATCTTATGTTCGTGTAGACAAATTCCTTTAACCAAATTTACTTGAATTTCATAACCTGTAATAATACCTCTTATTATATCTATTCCTGAAGATTTCTTTTGTTGAGCAACTGCTAGTATAGGAGGAATATTATCGCCTGGATGACTGTAATCAGCAGCCAAAAATGTATCATGAAAGTCTAATTCTCTAACAGCTGTTCCATTAGCCCATGCAGCCCATTCACAATGAAATCTTTGATTTGAATCTACGCCAAATACTGTTGCCCCATTTTCTCTTGGATGAGCTAGAGCCATATCTCGTGCAGAAGCTACAGGTTGTCTTTTTAATGATGCGGTAGCAACTGCAGCATTATCAATTATTCTATTAATAACCATATCAATTGCTTTTTCATTTAAATGAGCATTATCGGAAGCTATTTCAGCAATCTTCCATGCTAGTTGATCTTCTTTTTTTAATCTTGATTTAGAAGAATGTACTTTAACTTTAATATTTCTCAATTTTTTTTCTTTCTTACAGCATATTTCTTAAAACATACTGAAGAATTCCTCCATGCTTATAATATTCAATTTCATTTACGGTCTCAATTCTGCATAATAGTTTAATTTTTTTAATTGTACCGTCTGCATACTTTATTTCACAATTTACATTCTCTCTAGGTTTCAATCCCTTCTCTATATTTATAAAAGTGAATAATTCTGAACCCTTTATATTTAATTTTTTTCTATCAAAACCTTCCATAAATTGGAACGGGAGTATTCCCATGCAAATTAAATTTGAACGATGTATCCTTTCGTAGCTTTCAGCTACTACTGCTTTTACGCCTAATAATTTTGTTCCTTTTGCAGCCCAGTCTCGAGAAGAACCTGTTCCATACTCTTTTCCAGCAATAACTATCAAATCTGTATCTCTTTTTTTATACTCAATGGCCGCTTCATATACACTAACCACTTTTTCTTCAGGATATATTTTAGTAAAACCTCCTTCAATATCAGAAATTATTTCATTTCTTATTCTTATATTTCCAAAAGTTCCCCTCATCATAACTTCATGATTTCCTCTTCTTGCTCCATATGAATTAAAATCTTTTTCTTGTACCTGGCGTTCCATAAAATAATCGCCAGTTGGACTATCTTTTTTAATAGAACCTGCGGGAGATATGTGATCAGTTGTAACAGTGTCTCCCAAAATTAAAAGTGGTCTTGCTCCAGAAATTTTCTTAAAACCTTCAGGTTTATCTGTCATATTTTCAAAAAAAGGTGGTTTTTTTACGTATGTAGAATTTTCATCCCAATTATAAATACTACTATCTATAGTTTTAATATCCTTCCAGTCTTTAGGTCCTTCAAATATATTTGAATATCTTTTAATAAACATGTCGGCATTTATTGATGTTAAAATTAAATCTTGTATTTCTTTGTTTGTTGGCCAAATATCTTTTAAAAAAACTGGTTTACCCTCCTTCGTATTCCCTAAAGGCTCTTTATATAAATCTATATTCATAGACCCAGCTAAAGCATATGCTACTACTAACGGTGGAGAAGCTAGATAATTTGCTTTTACATCTGGATTTATTCTACCTTCAAAATTTCTATTTCCTGATAATACAGAAACTGCATATAAGTTTCCTTTTTTTATAGCTTCTATTATGTTTTGATCAAGCGGACCAGAATTTCCAATACATGTGGTGCAGCCATAGCCAACAAGATTAAATCCTAATTCGTCTAAATATATATTTAATCCTGCTTTTTCAAGATAATCTGTAACAACCTTAGATCCTGGCGCTAGGGAGGTTTTAACCCAAGGTTTAACTGTTAATCCTTTTTCTATTGCTTTTTTAGCAAGCAATCCCGCTCCAATTAAAACGCTTGGATTAGACGTGTTAGTGCAAGATGTTATTGCGGCAATAACAACATCGCCATCTTTTAATTTAAAATTTTTTCCGAAAACTAATTCCTCTTTTAAAGATTCCCTTTTTGTGTTTTCTCTAAAACTTTTTGAAAATAATTCGGACGATTTAGTTAACAAAACTTTATCCTGGGGTCTTTTTGGTCCAGCAATACTTGGAACAACTTCTGACATATCTAACTCTAAGATATCTGAAAATTCTATATTATTATCCGCCCATAGACCTTGTTCTTTTGCATAATTTTCTACGAGAGAAATAGTATGCGAGTCTCTTCCTGAAAATTGTAAATATTTTATAGTTTCTTCATCAACAGGGAAAAAACCACAAGTAGCGCCATATTCAGGAGCCATATTGGCAATTGTTGCTCTATCAGCTAAAGAAAGATTCTTTAAACCGCTACCATAAAATTCTACAAATTTTCCTACAACTCCTTTTTTTCTTAATAATTCCACAATAGTAAGAACTAAGTCAGTTGCTGTTGTACCTTCAGTTAATTTGTTGTTAAGTTTAAATCCAATTACCTCAGGTATTAACATTGATATTGGTTGTCCTAGCATTGCGGCTTCAGCTTCTATACCACCAACTCCCCAACCAAGAACTGAAAGGCTATTTACCATTGTCGTGTGACTGTCTGTTCCAACAAGAGTATCGGGGTATGCATAAATATTTCCTTCATTTTCAGAAACCCAAACAACTTTTGATAAATATTCAAGATTAACTTGATGGCAGATTCCGGTTCCAGGTGGCACTACTCTAAAATTATTAAATGCTTTCTGTCCCCATTTTAAAAAAGAATATCTCTCTCCATTTCTTAAAAACTCTTTTTCAACATTTTTTTTAAAAGAATCTTTCGATGCGTACGCGTCTACCATTACAGAATGATCTATAACCAAATCAACATTGGACAAAGGATTAATTTTATTTGGATTCTTTTTTTTAGACTTCACTTCATCACGCATAGCCGCAAGATCTGCGACAGCAGGTATTCCGGTGTAGTCCTGCATCAATACTCTAGCTTGTCTATAAGCAATTTCAGTATTAGATTTTTTTTCTTTAAGCCAATTTTTAATTGCTATTATCTGTTCTTTTTTAACAATTTTATTATCTTCAAATCTTAATAAATTTTCTAATAATATTTTTAAAGATTTGGGCAACTTTGAAATTCCAGATAGTCCTGATTTTTCAGCTTCTTTAAGACTAAATATACTATAGGTTTTATTATCTATTTTTATTTTTTTTATAGATTTAAATGAATCAATGGTAGTTATTTTCATATTTTTAAATAAATAAGTATAACACAAACAATCAATGAAAAGGACATTGAGTAATTAAATCTTTGTATAAATTTCTTATTTTTCGCAAATCGTCTGAGAAACTTTCCTAATAAACACCAGCTTGTTATACTTGTTATTGCACAAAAAAAAGATACCAAAATAACAATCATTGAATGATAGGTATAATTTTCACCCAATTCTACAAAAAGCGATATACTTGTAATTGCAGCAAATACTCCTTTCGGATTTATAAACTGAAAAATAAATGTATCAATAAATTTAACAGGATTTTTTATAGTTTTTTCTTTAATTTTATTTTGAAAAGAAATTTTATAAGCTAAATAGATTAAAAATATTGAACCAATAACTTTTATAATAGTTTTAAGCATAGGATATGCGCTAAATATTATGTTTAACCCACTAGCTGCTAAAGTTATAAGAATGGTATAACCAAAGGTTACTCCTAAAATTAAAGGTAAAGATTTCTTTATACCGAAATTAAAACCTGAATAAGATCCTATAATATTATTTGGTCCAGGCGTAAATGCAGCTGCAACGCTGAAAAATATCAAAGGAATTAGCTGCGGGTACATTGTGATGATGGTTTAAGCTATTTCTAAACCATTTTCAACTTTTTGAGAAGGATGAACTAAAACAACCTTGCCATCTTTTTCTATTGCACCTAAAATCAGAACTTCTGAAACTATTCCAGCTATATTTTTTTTTGTAAAATTACAAACTCCTATTACCTGTTTACCAGCCAAATTTTGATCATTATAATAATGTGTAATTTGGGCAGAAGATTTTCTAATGCCTATTTCTTCTCCAAAATCAACCTCGACAACTAGTGAAGGTTTTCTAGCTTTTTCATTTTTTTTAACACTTAAAACAGTACCAACTTTAATTTCTACTTTGCTGTAATCCTCAAAGGTTATTTCTTGTTTCATAAGAATAATGTATAATATTTTTTTATTTAAATGACCATGCAAAATAACATTATCGAAGAAGTATTTCCTGAAACATTAAAGATTCTATCCGAATTAATTAAGTTTCAAACAATATCAGGCTCTTCTAACATTGAATTAATAGAATATTGTGAAAAGAAGTTAAACAAATTAGGAGCTGAATCTTTTAAAACTTTTGATGAAAAAAAATTAAGAGCTAACTTATTTTCAACAATAAATGGTAAGAAAAAGGTAAATGGAGGTGGAATAATTTTATCTGGCCACACTGATGTGGTTCCAGCCTCAGCAGAAGATTGGGCATCTAATCCATATATTGCAAACGAAAGAGATAATAAAGTGTTTGGAAGAGGTTCTTGTGATATGAAAGGATTTATTGCGTGCACCTTAGCACTAGCTCCTTATTTTGCTAAACAAGATTTAAAAAAACCAATCCATTTTTCTTATACTTATGACGAAGAAACCGCATGCCAAGGAGCCCCGGTAATGTTGAAAGAATTAAAAAATAGAAAAATTAATTGCTCTATATGCATAGTTGGTGAACCTACCAACATGAAGGCTATTCAAGCT
>Ga0209089_10002902_pt1 | contig 14861 bp, 12 predicted proteins | sample ArcticOcean_MG_C_FD_187431 | JGI IMG/M metagenome (GOLD analysis project Ga0209089, IMG submission 187431) | Marine microbial communities from western Arctic Ocean - ArcticOcean_MG_CB2_150 (SPAdes) (version 2) | ecosystem: Environmental > Aquatic > Marine > Oceanic | place: Arctic Ocean: Canada... | reverse complement strand
GTTGCAAAAGCTGAAGCAGCTGCTGAGGATGCTGTCATCTCTAGTATTAAAGCTGGTTTAGAAACTTATGCAACTGAACAATTGATGGCCACTGGCCGTCGTTTCTGGCCTAATAATCCATGGGACGCATTAGAAACTAAACCAGCCGGCTATTCAGCAACAGGTAATGGTACCGGTCAAGATGTAGATGGGATTGCTGATTCTGATGGTGAATGGACATTCAATGCTGGAAGTGTAAATAACATCATTCACATGCGGGGAGACAACACTGTACATCACTGGGACTACACTAAAGGAACCCAGTCCGGCAACAATGCGGCTCCTGGAAGCATGGGTGCAAGAGAAGCAACTGCTGGTAATTAATCATTCCTGATTGATTCAGTAGTTTCAAACACTTAAAAAAGCTAAAAAGGCTCCATTATTTTGGGGCCTTTTTTTTACTTCGGCACTAACAAATGAACATTAAAACACTAAAACAAAAAAAAGGCTTTACCCTAAATGAACTTGTTGTTGCAATTTCAATATTAGGTATTTTGGCTAGCACAGCTATCCCACGTTTAAGCAATGTTCAAAGCCAAACGCAAAAAGATATTAATGTTACAAATATCAATGTGATTCGTGAAACATTTTTCCATTATTATTACCGCCAGCACATGGCCGGTAACCCGCACTTTCCCCCCAGCCCAATTGGCGGAGATCATTTGATGGATGAAGCATGGGCCAATACACCCATAGATTCCACGATCTCAAGCTTGGCACCAAAAGATTTATTTAGCACGAACAAGGTCCCTCTCAATTCACAAAATATGCCTTTCTATTATGAAACATTGTATGAGCTAGACCAGGATGGATTTATGAAACACACAATAATACTTAAGGATATTGATCCAGATAGCCCATCGTATGATTTAGCATTCTCTTATACAATATAAAGAACACATCACGTTTTATTATTAACGGTCCAAACGTTAATATTGTATTTCTCATTTATTTAACTGTTTCAAATCCCCATTATTACAATCACCTTTTCTAACAGTATAATTTCATCAATTCAAATAATAAGAATTTGATTACAAAAAATGCTTAATAAGGTATTTTTAATAACTATATCTATTAAAAGGCCCTTTGATTCATATAGGCAGATGTAACAAAACAATACATATTGAACCATTATGAGTATCTCATTTTGATACGCATTCAATTCATCAGATATTTTGTATATTTTTAACACAAAGTATTTCTCCACGAGTAACTGACGTTTTAATTGCTTTTTTTATTATATTTTTAATTTATTCAAGCCTTTGGCACGGCTTTTGCTTTAGTGTAGGTATATGAAGACTCAAAAAATAAATAAAAGGAACAGTGAAATGAAAAACACTATAACAAAATATTTTAATAACATTAAAAAAACCCGTGGCGCATCTTTAGCTGAATTTGCTGTAGTTGCTGCAATGATGGGTACAATGGCAACGGTTGCCGCTCCTAAATTTTCTGGTGTGGGTGCCGGCGCTGAAAAACAAAAAACAAGTTCTAACATGGATTTGATTGCTCAAGCTGCCAGTAACTTCTATAATATGACTGCGACTGAAGAGAAAAAAGGTCGTTTCCCTGGACAAGATAAATATACTGATCCTGTTGGAACATACGGTGCTGCCGGTGCTTCTTTAGCTGAGATTCAAGCCGCTAAAGACGCAATTGAAGCTGACATTGAATTATTTAATAGCTATACAAGTGCTAAAGGTGCTGGATTTGTATCTGTATTTGGACTTGCACATGAAGATGCTCCAATCTTACCAGCAAACGTTGGTTCTCATAGCGTCGCAGCTGATGATGCTGGTCTCTATGTGGGAACAACTGAATGGATGCAATCTTTTGGTGGCGAAGCTATTGCTTCTCCTTTTCAGGATGGGCATTATATTTATGCTGTTGTTCCTGGTATGGGTGCTGAAGCTCCAACGCTATATATTGCAGACTTAGTTAATCCTCAGGAATACAACACTTCACTCAAACCGTAAAAGAAAACAAACACTTACTAAAACAGAACCTCATAAAGGAGATTATTATGAAAACAAACACTCAAAATAACAAAGGATTCACGCTCATTGAATTGATTATGGTTACGATCATACTCGGTATCCTTGCTGCAGTGGCAATCCCTAGATATACAGCTACTGTTGCAAAAGCTGAAGCAGCTGCTGAGGATGCGGTCATCGCTAGTATTAAAGCTGGTTTAGAAACTTATGCAACAGAAAAGTTGATGGAACATGGACGTGGTGAATATCCATTAGATCCATTTACTGCTTTAAATACTAAGCCTACTGGACATACAACTCAAACAACTACTGCCGATGTTGATGGAGAATGGACGTATAATACAACTGATGTTTCTTCTACCCTATTCGATGGAACTATCACTCATATGCGTGGTGATAATACTGTAAAGACCTGGAATTATGATGATGGAGTTCATACAAGTGGGGCAGAAGTAGTTGGAAGTTTGGGCGCACGAAACTAATTCACTAGTATAGATTATTAAAAAGGCTCCATTATTTTGGGGCCTTTTTTTTAGTTAAATTAATATTAGAATGAAACAAGAAAAAATACAAAAACACCCAAATGGTTTTACTTTTATTGAACTTATAATAGCGATAATTATTGTGGGCATACTTGGCTCCATGGCATTTACGCGAATATTAAATAATCTTAATCCTATAAAAGTTCGCGCAGCTATTGAACAAATAACATCTGATATTGAACAAACAAAAGCTCTTTCGATGGCACAACATGATTACATTACAATTGCTTTTAACATTGCAAACGACTCTTACTCTATTTATAATGGTCCCACAGGAAATCAAACAATTATGACAAATTATCCGGGTAGCAATAATGGCGTTATATCGTTTGATCAAACAGAATACAGTGGTGTGGATATTTCGTCAGCAAGTTTTGGTAGTAATTCGACAAATCTCTCTTTTGATCCTTGGGGAAATACAATCCTTGGAGGCACAATAACTTTAAATACCAATAATGTTATTACAGTTCAAACAGTAACGGGGCATTGGGCTATTACAACACAATGAAGATTAAATTTTCTAACTCTGGGTTTTCATTAGTTGAAGTTTTAATTGTACTTATTCTTCTATCGGGTGGCTTTATTATATTATTACAGGCATTAATTACGGGCAAATTTATGAACGCTAAGGCTGAAGGATTAACACAACAAGCTGTTTTGCTCAATAATACAATTCAAGAAATTCGCAGTCGTCGTTTTGATGAGAAGACATCTTCTCCCTGGTCATCCACATTAGGAACTGATTCGGATGCCTATTTATCTTTTGATGGTGCTAATGATTATGTCCTTGCAACCGGATATAAGGGAATTACTGGAACTGCTGCAAGATCAATTGGAGTTTGGATAAATACATCTGCATCTGGCATGATTGTCAATTGGGGTGCAAACTCGCCTGGGCAAAGATTTGGAATTCGAGTAAATATAAATCAGTATGGAAATAACGGAGCCCTTAAAGCAGAAGTCAACTCAGGATATACAACCGGTACAACTGATTTACGTGATGGGAATTGGCATTATATTGTTGTTACAGCCGCTTCTAATATTTCAGCGAATCAATTTAATTTATATGTTGATGGAGCGCTTGAAACTGTTTCAAGCAGTATGTCTCAAACCATGAATACAGCAAACTCTCTGGATGTCAGCGTAGGGTCTTATACTGGGTCTAGTAATTTCTTTAATGGAAATATGGATAAATTTTCTATTTGGAATAAACAATTAACCGCATCTGAAATCACGGCTTTATATAATTCTGGAAATGGTATTTATGCTACTTCAAATTCAGGGAACTATACTTCGTCTTCAAATTTAGTCGTCTATTGGAAGATGAATGAAGGCTCTGGATCGACACTTACTGATTTAGGTGGAAATAATAATGGAACAATTAATGGAGCCACATGGGGCTCTAGTCAGCCCTCATCCGAAAGTACAATTTCAGGGTGGGATGACATAGACGACTTTAACTTATATTCTGTTTCGGAGATTCCGAATTACACCGCTTTTGGGTATTCTGTTAAAGTTCACTATGTTCAATCTTCCAGCGGATTTCACTCAGCAATAACAGGTCCTTCTGACTACAAACGTGTCATGGTTGAAATTAATCATAAAACGTTACCCGCATTACGCGATACATTTATTGTGAGTCCAGGGTTATAATGAAACAAGATAATTTAGTTAAAAGCCAAAAAGGTTTTTCCTTAATCGAAATAATTTTGGTTATCCTAGCAATTGGCATTATTGGCACCATGGCAGCTTCTATGTTAGCACAAGGTGCTGATATTTATAAAGAAACAGTCTATCGACAAAGTTTTCTAGGACAAGCACGAAGTGCCTTTTGGCGAATGAGCCGCGAAAGCGGACTTCAAAGATCTGCGAGCAATTTTACACTTTCTGGCCCAAAATATCTTTATTCAAGAAATGCACATAATCAAAATGTCCAGTTTAGATTATTAAATGCAAGCAACTTGAATTACACTGCAGTTTCAGGAACAACTTATCCACTTTCAAGTCAACTAAAGACCCAACAATCACTATTCCGATATTATAATCAATCTTTTACGGAGATCCAGTTGAGTGGAAATCAAACACTCTCAGGTTCTCAAGCTGAAACAGTTCATTTATTACAATTGGATATGTCATTTAAACAAGATGATGATTCAGTGCGGTTTTCATCTTACATTTATCCAAATAATTTCCGTTATGGAAAAAAAATGTCCTATCATGATTAAAATAAAAACCATATCAAAAAAAATGGGGTCTGAATCGGGTGCTTTACTCATGGCATCCACAATGGGCATTTTTATTCTACTCAGTTTATTCGCATTTTATTTATCCCGTATGGTAATTTTAGAATCTCGAAATTCAGGATTTCATGCTTTAGATATTAAAACTCGGAATTTGGCATTATCCGGATTAGAGCGTGGTCTCCAATCATTCAAATTATCTAAAAACACGTCAACACTTCAAGGAAGCTTCAATCGAGGCGCATACACTGTTACGTTTGATCTCTTGCAAGATGAATCGCAAACAAATCTTCCTTATTCTCATTATTCAACGCTTAAGAGTGTGGCTACAATCAGTGAGGTAGAACGAAATATTCGTGTTATTGTATCCACTTATCCCGAAGCATTCTGCTTTTCGTATTATGGGAATAATGCTGGGAACGCAACTTTTACAGAGCCAAGTGGCTCCATCAATGGTGATATGTTTTTTAAAGGAGCCGTACAATCAAATTGTGGAACCCAAAATGGCATTACTTATGTTTCGTCTGGCTCTGTTGGAACCGTGTTATCATCTCCACCGCCATTCCCAACGCTGATTATAACACAGTATGAAACTCTTTTAACCAGCGCAGCATCGGCTTCCGGTGCCTATAATAATTATGCTCTAGCTTTTGATGGAAGTAATGATTGGGTACAGATTGGTAATTCGAATGATATTAATCTTGGAAGTAACCATACTCAAAAAACGATCGAAGCCTGGTTTGAAGTAAATAATAAAGATCTTACATCTTATAAGCAGACCATTTATGAACAGGGTGGAACCGTGCGAGGGCTTAATATTTATATATATGGAGGATCTTTGTATGTTGGCGGTTGGAATGAACCCGGTGGTGAAAGTGGCTGGAATCCAGGAACATGGTTATCAACAAGCAGCATCCAGAGCAACACCTGGCACCATGTGGCTCTTACTTTGAATGGGGGAAATTCTGTGACCAATAATGCATTCAAGGGCTACCTAGACGGTACACAATTCGGCTCTGGTCAGGGGTCTAAATTATGGGCACATAGTGGAGGGATTGGTATAGCACGCAACGCGGATACGAAGTTTCATTCAGGTGATTATAATACAGCCAAATACTTTGGAGGGACTATTGATGAATTTCGACTCTGGAACGTGGTACGCACATCCAGTCAGATCGCGGTTAAAAAAGATACGGTTCTTGCTGGGAATGAGTCTGGATTAACAGCATACTATAATTTCCAGGAAAATACCGGTACCACAGCGAATGATACCCAGACCCAATCAAACAATGACGGTACAATAAGCGGAGCATCCTGGGCATCTGGACCTGTTCTATCAAAAATGAATAATGCAACTTTTACTAATGCCACTATTAATTTAAGCAGTTATCCCAACAGCAAGTTGTTGGCAAATAATAATCTAACCATATCGGGTTCAACCGTGAACGGGCCCGGTTATATTGTCGTAAATGGCAACTTGAGCATTAGTTCAAACACAACGATCAATGGCAATATTTTCCTGATCTGCAGCGGGACACTTACAATTTCAAATTCTCAGGTTGGCACCGGGCAGGGAGCAGCAGTGGTCATTTATTCGAAAGGAGCTGCTGATTACAACAGTTCGACTGTTTATGGTTTAATCATATCCAAGGGTAGCAGCCTTGAGCTGGATGGGAGTACAGTGTATGGAGCAATATTGAATTACGGCTCTACGTTTACCGTACAAGGGTCCACGACTATAAGGGGATCCATTATTTCTAACTACTCTATTGATATACAAGGCGGCAATGTCATAATTTCTAAAGGTAGCATCCCACCCTTTTTCAACAAAGATATTGGATTAAATTCTATGGTAATTCCAGGATCTTATCTTGAGTATTAATGAAAGCTTTAATAAATATTTATTATAAATAAAACAATCTGAATTCAGGTAGAAAGTGCAACATTGCATGGTTTTACAAAAAAAACTTCATTAGGTGGTTTTTGACCTATATATTCTTAAATTAAAGTATTCTTTTTCAAATAATAAAGTGAACCAATTGGTCTACTTTATTTTTAATTTAAATATATAACAAAGGCAGTTAAGATACATATGATGATTTTTATATTAATCGTAGCTATTATTGCAGCAATCTTTGGATTGCTGCTTATTATCTCCCCAAATACAATTTTGGAAATAGAACGAGAGGCAAATAGGGTTATTATTACCGATCCTTTTTTCATAAAATATCGATACCCATTAGGAATAATACTCCTCATTGGGGCGTTTTATATGTTCTATGTCTATTTTTCTTTTTAACCCTTATAACCTTATAAATAAGCGAATTTAAAGACCTATCATATTAAACTTTTTTAAATCGATTGGACTTTCGGCTGATCCATTCACGACGTCGCCAAACACTCAGCTCTTTTATAATGCAACTCAACATCGCCAGTGCCTTGAGGGTCTTGAATTAGCGATTCGAATGCGCCGCGGTTTATCTGTTGTGCAGGGGGGAGTCGGCGTTGGCAAGACAACTGTGAGTCGGCGATTAATTCAAATATTTGAAGATGAATCTGATACTTATGATTTTTATCTAATCCTTGATCCTAAATTTGAAACAGAGCTTTTTCTTCTTCAGCATTTAATTGAATTATTTGGGATTAATAATAAAAAGGAAACAGTCCAAGATTGTCGAGATATTCTTGAAAGCCATTTACTGAAAGTTGGCGTTGACCAAGGAAAAGTCCTTGTCCTCATTGTGGATGAAGGTCAAAATTTAGATAGTAAATATTTGGATGTTTTTCGAACACTTCTCAATTTTGAAACAGACGATTATAAATTATTACAGTTAATCATTTTTGGCCAACCAGAAATGGAAACTACTATCCAAGAATACCCCAATTTTGAAGATCGAATCTCTTTCCATTTCAAAATAGGCCCATTAGACATTGACCAAATGCGCGGTTTTATTTATCATCGATTAAAAATGACAAATGCTCCGGAAAACAACTGGTTTCCGGATGATGTCATTCAGTTGATCTATAACCACACAAATGGGTATCCGAGAAAAATAACAAAATTATGTCACAACCTCCTATTATTCATGATTGGAGAAAAAAAAGAATTTGTTGATGCTGGAATATTTCAACATGTAATTGATGGGAAACCTCCAAAAGGTTTACTAAAAGCCTATAAAACATCAACCAGTTCAGCTTCTGCAAATAAATTATTAGATGTTTTACGCAAGAATAAAGTCACCCAAACAAAAAATGATCCTGTTGAAATTATTGAAGAGGGTGATGACGATTTTATTGGCGGTATTAATGTTGTTGAAGCGATTGAAAATGATACGACTGACGATGTTGTCCAGGCCGATTTAATTGAGCCCGAACCTGACATTGTATCGAATCTTGATGATACACAAGATGATAAAATAATCGCTAAACCGATTCAAGCCAGCCCTTCAGATACTCCAAAAGAATATCAAGCAGTTTCAGCCACACTAGATAATCCGGGGCAGTATCCAGAAAGTATTCTTCTCCCCATGATATTTAGAGATGAAACTGTAATGGGTATAGCTGTTGATGGTAATAAAATAGGTATTGTTTCCTTGAGAGATCATCGTAAAACAAAAAAATTAATCGATGCTTTATTGTATGAGCATCCTGAAAATATTGATTTTTCTCAAGAACCTGAAGAATCATTAAAAGCATTAAAAAAAGCCATGGAAATTTTCGGAAATTCTGTCGCGAGTAAAGATTTTTTAACAAAAAAAACTATTGAAACAATAGCAAATGGAACCGTCATAGGCTTATCTATTAATTCTAATTTAATGCAATTAAAAAAAATAGATATCCCAAAAAATGGCCAAAATGATCGGAAGAATATTATTGCTTGGAATGCAAAAAAGAAACTTTCCTTCGACCTTGCTGATTTATATTATAATTCTGTTAACCAAGGAAAGAATAAAGAATCAATATTGCTTGGAACAACCAATCGCCAGTCGCTAGACCAATCGAGCGAAGTATTAACTGGGCAAGATTGGGGTATTCGTTGGTGGCATCCCCTACCCATGGCAATTCATAATGCGTTTATTTGGAATTATTCTGTAGAATCAAAAGAAATTTGTTATGTGCTCCACATTGGTGAAACTGAAAGTTATATTTTAGGATACTCGAGTGGACTTCTTCAGGTGATTCGTCCCATTGCCATTGGCATTCAAAACTTAAAAGATGCTGTTTCAGACAAATCTATTTCCCTTGAAGATTTCCGCGTTCCGGCCACGCTTTTACCCGGAAAAGCGAAACCTGGCTCTAGCATGCCCATGGACGATCAATTTAGACCTATAATAGAAAGTTGGACTCGAGAATTAGATCGAACGCTTACGAGTTTAAAACGTGCTTTTCCCGTTGTAAAAGCGACACACTTATATTTGAGTGGAACTTCTATTTATATTAAGTCACTCGATGAATATTTTGGTGGACATCTTAATCTGGAAACCACATATATAAACCCACTTAGAAACATTAATATTTTGCCCGATGAAAGCGAACGAGATCAAATAAATATCCCTATGCCTCTTTTAACTGCGGCAGTTGGATCAGCGCTAAATCTGTCGAACACGGTAAACTTGCTTCCATCATCCTTCAAGCAAACTGAATTATTCAGATTTATGTTAAAAATTGGTATCCCTGTGGCAGCCGCTTTTCTCGTTGGTTTATTTTCATTTACAGGATGGATTTCTTTCCAGAATGATAATTTCAATGCCGGCCTTGATTCTCTCAAAAAAGAGACTGCTCGTCTAGAACCGACAAAAGATCTTTTTTACTCTATCAATAATAATAAAGTATCTATTAAAGCTCAGGTGGATGAATTGAGTTTTGATACTGAATATTTTGAACGAATTTTAGCATCTCTCCGTTTTCTAAGCCACTATACACCCAATGAAATCACCTTTGATGAAATTCGGTTTCAAATGGGTTGGGAAGAATCTCAGCTCTATGCTTATGGGGCAACTCAAAAAGCGGAGCTTAAGGTCACTGATCCACATTTAAGAATTTTGAAAGTATCAGGAACCGTCTCTGCAAATTCTGCCTATAAAGACCGGATTCTTCAAATTTATTTAAATGACTTAGAAGAGACATTACTCTTCAGCAAAATAGAAGTTGTTAGCAAGCACACCGAAATTGGACTTGACGTACAAGAAATGAGTTTCGTACTCAAATGCATATTATAATGAAAGAATTTTTAAAAAATCAAAGAAACGCCTTTTTTGTTTTCATTGCATCGATATTTGTCATTTTGATTATATGGTATTTTCCCATCCATCAAAATATCCAGCTATCGTATGATACAAATAAAGCTCAACACAAAGAGATAAACAATAATAAAGTCTTATACAAAAAGATGGGAAAGCGCATCCCTGAAATTGAAGCAGAATGGAAAGCATTAACTAGCTCCTTTCAGAAAACACTAGATAAAATTCCACATAAACAGAATTATGACAATGCTGTAAATGCTTTATATAATTTATTAATAACGCATAATTTTGAAATAAGCGCCTTTTCACCGTCTAAAGTTCCTCTTGAAAAGAAATATATTAAGCTTCAAGATTCTCAAGACACAGTCATAGTTGAAAAATATCCTATTGATATTCAAATGGTGGGTGAGTTTGTTCAATTGGGTGAATTTTTAGACGCTATGAAAAAATTACCCTATCGTATCACTGCAAATAATATTCATATTTATAATGAGAATTCTAAGGTGTCTCAAGAAATCAAATTAATTGCTTATATGTATTTACAATCTGGGCACGAAATTTTCATTCAATTAGAAGTTCCAAAAATAAAAAAGACTCCAATAAAGACACATCAACTTGGCATCGATAAAAATAATCCATTCACATACATTACATTGGGTGAGGCAAATTCCAAAGCGAAGAAACTGAGCATGAACTCTTTTTGGTGGACAAATAATGAAGGTGTCTATTTTTCCGGCGATTTTAGACGGACTAATGGGAAAGGCGATTTTATAGATTTAAATGAAACAGGTAAAGTAGCAGCCTATTAATACAATACATATGAATTGGGGAAAATTAAAATTGTATCTATTTGGAACATCATTCTCACTAATAATAATTAAAATTAAATATGACACCTAGACTAAAAATATTACTTATACTATTTGGTTTATCCGTCCTTATTCTGGTTGGAGATCGATTATTTACTGATACTAATTCAAATCCAGGACAGACAATTAGAGTACCTAATCAAGTAAAAAATACTTCAAAAAATAGCTCAAATTCTTCTTCGGGTTATGAAAGCCTTAACACGAGTCCATTTATTCCCATTTCAGCTCAGATTCTTTCTTTAACCGGATGGGGAAGAAATCCCTTCGAAAAAAAGATCACAAAGGCACCTAATCAATCTCCAGCTTTAACAGAATCTAAAAAAGGAGTATCGGTTAGATTGGCCGAATTGAATAATCTTGTTATTGAAAGTGTTTATAAAATCGGGAATGATGCGGTTGTGGTTATTAACGGAAAACCTTACCGAAAAGGTGAAACGCTTAATAATATGTTAATTGAAAAAATTGAAGAAAAAAAAATCGTATTTAAATTTCGAGGAAAAAGCTACGATGTTCATATTGGCTCCTAAAATTAAATTCAGAACATTCATCGGGTGCATTCTTTGGATAGCAATTGGCGTCTCCTTACCTGCAAATGCACAAAAACAACCAACAGATCCAATAAATCAATCTGGAAGTAAGTATGATTTAGATCAGACTATGTCAATTTATCTTAAAAAGTCTGATATTAAAGATGTGCTAATGATGATCGGTGAATTGACCGGCTTAAATATTGTTATTAGCCCGAATATTGCTGATACCATTACAGCAGATTTGGAAAATGTGAGTGTTCGTGCTGCTATGGATGCTATTTTAAAACCCAATGGATATAGTTATTTTGTTCAAGAGAATGTTATTATTGTTAAAACAACTGATATCCAAATGATAGGTGAATTAGAAACAGCTGTCATCAAATTAAAATATATTAATTCTACTGATTTATCAGGCCCTCTTTCATCTATTATGACGGGGCGAGGGTCATTGCAATCCTTTACACCCATTGTTTCTAACCAAGGAAGTACTGGACCTCCCAATATTATTATTATATCTGATGTTCAGGAAAATATTCCAAGAATTAAAAAACTGATTCAAGATTTAGATCAACCCATCGCAAATATCAATATTGCAATTCGATTTATTGAATCTCAAGTAGATACATCTAAAGGTTTTGGTTTAGATTGGTCAAAGACACCAATTCAATTTGGAAGTTCTAATGCAGATACAAATTTTTTAAATATTAGCTTTAACAATCTAAATGTGGGCACTTTAAATCCAACTCAATTAGTGAGCGCACTTCGCATTATGCAGGCACGAGGTAATTCTAAATTATTATCAAGCCCTCAGGTGACCACCATGGATAATCATCAAGCTGAAACAGAAGTTGTGACAACTGTTTATATTGAAGGCATGACAAACCAATCAAACCAATCAAACCAATCAACCGGAATTACACCCCAGTTAAACAATTTTAACTCCGGTTTTATAAACTTGAATACGGTTCAAGAAAAAGATATTGGCATAAAACTACAAGTAACGCCTCGCTTAAATGAAGGGGACAGAATAACCCTTGTTGTAAATGCAACGGTAGAAGCTTTACTCTCTGCAGCAGAAGTATCAACAGATAAACCTCGTTCAACCAAAAGAACAGTCCGAACTCAAGTAACTGTCGATAATGGTTCCACTGCAATTATTGGTGGTCTCATTGCAGAAAACGTCATTGAAAATATAAAATTTATTCCCATTCTAAGTGCCATCCCAATTATTGGGAAGCTATTTCAGTCTACATCTACTGAAATAGAACAAAGAGAACTTTTAATTTTCATTACTCCAACCGTAGTCAATTAATATTACCGTGAGTAAAAGTACCCCATACATTCTTATTGCTTCTGGTGTTGCTGCGGTGGTCTGCTTGCTCTCATTTTTTGATCTTTATGATAATTTTGAAAACAGTCTATTGGATATGAGGTTTAAAAATCGCGGTTTAGTAGAAGTCCGAGATGACATTGCCACTGTGGACATAGATACAGATGCATTGGCAACCATTGGTAAATGGAGCCCCTGGAGCAGGGACAAACACCTTCCTGTTATTAAGGCCGCTGCAGAACACGGAATGGATGCATTCTTATTTGATTTTTATTTTATTGAAGAGAGTGAACGGGAATTAAATATTAAAGATATTGATTTTGAAAATGATACTACTGCAAATCAGATAAAAGAAAAATTTCGAGATCCGGACAATGATCTCGCTTTTGCTGCAGAGAATGCGGGAAATATTATTTTTGCTCAAAGCTTCAAGCCAAAGACCAAAGCACAGGCCGCTGATTCAGTTAAAAAAAGAACAGAAGTAATGGATCAGCGTTTATCATTAATGAAAGAAAAAAACTATTTCAGAAAGGTACCTGAAAATGAAATAGAAAAATATTCAACCATTTTCAGTGCTTACAATATTGAAGCACCTTTAGATGTCCTGATTGAGAAATCTTCTGGTGTTTACTTTTTCCAATCTGAGCCTGACCCCGATGGCTTGCAACGAAGATTCCCTCTGCTGGTGCTTTATGGAAATCGACTTTTTCCTGCAGCATCTTTGGCAATGGCGCTAAGACACTACAAAGTTTCATTTGATAGTGTTGAAATTGAGCCTGGAAAATATCTGCGTTTTGATATCAATCCAGAGCTCGATGACTTTGGACGTTCTGAAATTCATATTCCTATTAATAAAAAAGGCCAAATGGTAGTCAACTGGGCTGGACCATGGAAAGATAAAGAGACCGGAAAATTTGATATGATGCACTACCCATATCGAATGCTAAAAGAATTCCAGGAAATTGAATACCTGAATTATGTCATGGCAGAATACAAGAAACTTGCCAACCTCTCGTTTGGAGGGAATATTAAGGCAACGTTTAAACCTGCTGTTGCATCTATCAAAGCAAGTAAAAAAGATATTATGGGGGTTGCAAAAAAACTTTTAGGCATGAGCAAGGCTGAAAAATGGATTAAACAAAATCCAAACGGAACCGCTGCAGAATTCAAAAAATTGCCACCGTCTTTTTTTAATGAAATAAAAAACAACAATATAATCGCGGATGCATTTTTGGACTCAAACAGAACAGAAAATCTAGGTCTTGATGATCTAATCGCCAGTGGATCCGTTTCGTTTAAAACCGGCATGGCTGACTACAAGTTTACTTCCGTTAAACAGTTACAGTTGGACCTGGAAGATGCTATTAAAGGTTCAAGCGATGATGGCATTAAAAAAGCACTAAAAAAAGTGCGCGCTAACTTGGGTCTTCTTAAACGAAATTTCCTGATTATATCTAACCTTAATCGAAATAATATGATCGCTGAACAGCGTCCTATGTATTTTCATTTTGACCCGAAGAAAAAACGTTTAGCTGTTGGTACGGATAAAAATAAACGGTCACTGGTGCCTTTTGAATTCACAGGAAAAAAACTTTACTATGGACTTACTGCTGCCGGGACTTCAGACCTGAATCCCATGCCTTTTGATCCACGATATCCCATGGTAGGTCTTCATGCAAATGCGCTCAATACCATCCTGGATAACAGAATTATACATGAGATATCAAAAGGCTGGATTGCTGTTGTCATTATAGGTCTGGGCATTCTTCTTGCTTTTGGTGTGCCCGCACTCAGTCCTGCCATGGGTGGATTGGCTACGGTTGTGGTGGTAGCAGGCTATACCTGGCTGTCTTTTTGGCTCTTCGCAAATAAATTTGTCTGGATCGATATGGTTGGACCCTTAACCACCATGGCAATAGGCTACCTGGGCATTACAGTCTACAATTATATCCAAGAAGAAAAGAATAAACAGTTCCTTAAAGAATCTTTCGGCACCTATGTATCTCCTGAACTGATTGACCAGATGTATGAAAGTGGCGAAGAACCGTCCCTCGGCGGTGAAGAAGGATACCAC
>Ga0209089_10002900_pt1 | contig 14869 bp, 10 predicted proteins | sample ArcticOcean_MG_C_FD_187431 | JGI IMG/M metagenome (GOLD analysis project Ga0209089, IMG submission 187431) | Marine microbial communities from western Arctic Ocean - ArcticOcean_MG_CB2_150 (SPAdes) (version 2) | ecosystem: Environmental > Aquatic > Marine > Oceanic | place: Arctic Ocean: Canada... | reverse complement strand
TGACTGTGTCCATCTTGATGTTGAAGACCTTCACCGTTAAGTGTGGTTCGCCCAGCTGTTCCGCCTATAAGAAATCCCCGTGTTCGCATGTCCCCGGCAGCCCAAATAAAATCCCACACACGTTGAAATCCAAACATAGAGTAATAAATGTAGAACGGAATCATTTTAACGCCATGGTTGCTATAGCTTGTGCCGGCTGCAATAAAAGAGGAGACGGCACCCGCCTCATTAATGCCCTCTTCAAGAATCTGTCCGTTTTTTGCTTCTTTATAATACAGGAATTGATCCGAATCTACCGGGTCGTATAGCTGTCCCTTGTGGGCGTAAATCCCAAGCTGGCGAAAGAGGGGTTCCATACCAAAAGTTCGGCCCTCGTCGGGAATTATTGGAACGATATGCTTCCCTATATTTTTATCTTTTGAAAGAATTGTTAATAATCGAACAAATGCCATCGTAGTGGAAAGTTCGCGCCTCCCGGTTCCGTCTATTAGTTCCTTAAAAATCGATTTGTCTGGAACCTCTATCGGTGTGGACCGATCTGTCCTAATCGGCAGTGGGCCGCCAAGCACTTCCCGCCGCTCTTGTAAATATTTATATTCTGTACTGCCTTTCTCAAAGCGATAAAAAGGTGCTTTTGTCGCCTCTTCGTCTGACATTGGAATGTTGAATCGATCTCTGAAATAAAGGAGTTCTTCTTCATTAAGTTTTTTCTGATTGTGGGTAATATTTCGGCCCTCACCCGCTTCGCCTAAACCATATCCTTTAATCGTTCTGGCCAAGATAACCGTTGGTTTTCCTTTGAAATTCTGTGCTTCTTTATATGCTGAATAAACTTTTAGTTCATCGTGTCCGCCTAATTTCATGTTCTCCAGTTCTTTGTTCGATAGGTGTTCTACCATTTTTAGAAGCGCTGGGTGTTTTCCGAAAAAATGCTCCCGGAAATATGCGCCCCCCTCTACCACATATTTAAGCAGGTCACCATCGACAACTTCTTCCAGTCTCTTAAGGAGAAGGTCACTATTTTCGCCCTCCAAAAATTCATCCCAATCTTCTCCCCAAATAACTTTAATTACATTCCACCCAGCGCCTCGGAAGGCTCCTTCAAGTTCTTGGATCACCTTCGAATTTCCGCGGACGGGACCATCCAATCTTTGAAGATTACAGTTAACAACAAAAATAAGGTTGTCCAAATTCTCCCTGGAAGCCAGTGTCAGTGCGCCAACAGATTCTGGTTCATCCATTTCTCCATCGCCAATATAAGCAAAAACTTTTCGGCTTGTTTCTTTTATAAAACCCCGGTCAATCATATAGCGCATAAAGCGCGCCTGATAAATTGCCATAATGGGGCCCAGCCCCATTGACACCGTGGCAAATTGCCAAAAATCCGGCATAAGGTATGGGTGAGGATAAGAAGACAATCCGCCATCTTTTGAAAGTTCTCGCCGGAAGTTATATAGTTTCTTTTTATCAATTCTTCCCTCAAGGTAGGCCCGGGCGTACATCCCAGGGGAGGCATGGCCCTGAAAGAAAACAAGGTCTTGCCCGTCGGGGTGGTCTGCCCCTTTTAAAAAATGGTTAAAGGCAACCTCGTACAATGTGGCGGCGGAGGCAAATGTAGAAATGTGTCCGCCAATTCCTGGTGTTTCTTTGTTGGCCGCAGTTACCATCGCCATGGCATTCCATCTGACGATTGATTTAATTTTGCGTTCAATATCTCGGTCACCTGGATATTTCGGCTGTTTTCCCGGCAATATTGTGTTTACAAATGGGGTGCTTGCGTTAAAGGGCAAGCGCGCTCCTTTTGATTGAGCATAATCAATAAGGGTTTCTAAAAGAAACCTAGTGCGCTCATAGCCGTGTTCCTCAAGAGCGTCTTCAATGGATTCGATCCACTCTTTGGTTTCGAGCAAATCTATATCTTTATAATTTTCCGCCATTTCTCAAATTCTCTATTAAGGGAAGACCCCGAAATTACACTTTTTTATAGAAACAAGATTGGTTTTGTAAGGCGTTCAGATTTTTTTAGATCGCTCTAAACCCTGCTCTTCGTCTTTCATAATTAATCTGGATTTTAGATCAATAATTATTGCGATATAGCTTTGGTTCTCAATAAGCGCTGTGCGCAAAGAAAGACCAAGTGTCTTGGGTGGTGATCTTTTCATGTTTCCCTTGGTTGTTCAAATATAAATCGGCAAAAATTTATAACAATATTGTGTTAATTTTTGACATGGATTTATCCTCTTATTCAATTGCCCCAGAAATACAAGAGGCGCTGTTCCTCCGGAAGCCAATCTTGGCAATGGAATCTACTATTCTCGCCCACGGGATGCCCTATCCCCAAAATGCGGAATTTGCTTTAGATGCCCAACGGTTGGTTCGGAAAGCTGGGGCTTTACCCGCAATTATTGCAATTCTCAAAGGTAAGGTTTGTGTTGGTTTAAACGAAACCCAGCTTAGCCACATTGCCGGTGGAAAGGGTATTCAAAAAACTTCTGTGAGAGATCTCCCGTTTGTATTGGCAAGCGGTGCTTCCGGCGCAACAACCGTTTCGTCCACCATGAGAGTCGCCCATAGTGTGGGTATTGATGTTTTTTCCACCGGCGGAATTGGCGGCGTGCATCGGGGCTGGAAAACAACATTAGATGTCTCCCAAGATCTACATGAGTTAAGCCGGACCCCCGTTCTTGTTGTTTCCGCCGGCGCCAAAGCTATATTAGATATTCCAAAAACTGTTGAACATCTCGAGTCTCTTTCTATCCCCGTTGTTGGATATAAAACAAACGACTTCCCCGCTTTTTATTCCCGAAAAAGTGGGATAAAAATTGACCATAATTTTAACGATATTAAATTATTAGCAAATGGATTTATAAAACACCGCTCGCTTGGATTTTCTTCAGGCATGCTCGTGGTTAACCCGCCCCCAAAAGAAAACGAGATTAACAATAAGGTTGTGTCTGGTTATATTGAAAGCGCTCTTCGCCGTGCAAAAGAATTGGAGGTTTCTGGAAAAAAGTTAACACCCTTTCTGCTCCATGAGATTTTTAAAGAATCCAACGGTGAAAGCCTAAAAACCAACATTGCTTTGGCGTTAAGCAACGTTAAGCTTGGTGCAGAAATCGCTGTGGAGTTAAAGCGCTTTTAGCCTCTTTTTTTAATCACCCCACATCCAATTCTTGCGCCAGCAGCCCCCGAGGGCTGGGAAGACATGTCGTCTTCCCCCACATGCACAACAATGGCTTTTCCTATAACGTTTGTGTGTGGAGAGCCGCCAATAGACCAGCGACCATATTGATCCGCGAGGGTGAGTTTTCCTTTTCCGTTTCCATCTATTTGTATATTGCCAATATCGCCACTATGAAAAGGTGACGTTCCCCATTTTCCGTGGTTTTCGTTTGTAGGGTTCCAATGCCCCCCCGCTGACTTGCCATCATCAGAGCCACAGTCTCCAATACCGTGAAGGTGAATAGCTACCGGGCCTTCCCCAAGTCCGGAGATGTCCGCTTTTATTTTAACCACGCCCTTTTCTTCAAAAAAAACGATAGTACCAAAAACGCTGCTACCGTTTTTTGGCTCAACGGTGGCAATTGCTTTTTTAGTATTTGGTCCAGAACAGGCTACTAAAATAGCTATGCATGTTAATATTAGGTGTCTTTTCATTTTATTGCTTTCTGTTTTGCCTTGCTGTGGTCGGTTGTGGCTTTTTTTATCTTTTTCCAAACAGCGCCGTGCCAATCCGAACCATCGTTGATCCTTCTTCTGCCGCTATTTCATAGTCGTCGCTCATGCCCATCGAAAGATCTTTGAGCGCCGCATTCCCCAGCTCTCGGTTTATTGAATCCCGAAGGTTTCTTAGTTCAACAAAGGCTTTTCTTATCTGTTCTTTGTTCTTGGTTCTTGGGCCAACTGTCATCAGCCCTGTAACTCTAATGTTTGGTTCTTCTAAACAAGAAAGTATTTCATTTCTTTGTTTGAGCGTAAATCCGTGTTTTTGTGCTTCTCTGCTTGTGTTCACCTCCAATAATGTGGGGAGGGTTTTGTTTAAGGCTTTTGCCCTTGAGCTTATTTTTTGAGCTAGCCGAATAGAGTCTACAGAGTCTATTGTGTCAAAGAGCTCCAGACAGTTGTTGATTTTATTGGTTTGGAGGTGTCCAATAAACCGTTTTGTTAGTGCCGGCATAAGTTCAAATGATTCAAATTTTTGGGTTGCTTCCTGTATTCTGTTTTCCCCAATAGCTTCTATACCGGCTTCGTAGCATTTTTGAATGAGAGAAAACGGGTGTGTTTTTGTAACAGCTATAAACTGAACAGGGTGGCTGTAGCCACCCCGTTTTTGTGCCGATTCAATTTTATGTTGAATTTTTTCTATCGTGTTTTTTAAACTCATGCATCCTTGTTGTTTGTCCCAACCTCTTCAAAAGAAAGCTGGTTGTCTTTCGGTTCCTCATCTGTGTTTACCTCTTCGCTAATAACCCGAGTTATAGACGATATGCTCGCACCTTCGTCTAGTTTTACTAACTTTACCCCTTGGGTCACGCGACCGATGGTTCTAATCGCCCCAACGGATTGGCGCATTAAAACGCCAGAATCTGTTATAACGATTAAATCGTCTGAATCGACTACTTCCATTATTTTTACCATTTTTCCGGTTTTATCTGTACACCGCATTGTCATAACGCCTTTACCGCCACGTGTTTGTGTGCGATATTGTATTACCTCTGTTCTTTTCCCCATTCCTTTTTCTGTTGCTACCAATATCGTCCCCTCCCTTCTCACCACAAGCATTCCGATCACACGATCTTGTGCTGACCCTAGCCTAATGCCTATTACGCCCATGGTTTTTCTGCCGCTTGGTCTAATGTTTTTCTCGGAAAATCTGATTGACTTTCCTTCGTGGGTTCCCAATAGAATATCGTAATCACCATTGGTGATTCTTGCTTCTATAAGCTCGTCGCCCTCCCGGATTTGGATGGCATAAATACCTCCTTTTCTAGGGTTTCCATAGGCAGACAAAACGGTCTTTTTTACAATGCCGTTTTTGGTGGCCATGATAATATAATGATCCGCATCAAATTCTTTCACGCTAACAAATGCTTTTACTTTTTCTCCCGGCTCACATCCAATTAGGTTTACTACCGCGCGACCTCGAGTTGCGCGACCGCCTTGTGGAATATCATAAACCTTTAGCCAGAAACACTTACCCTTGTCTGTAAAAAAGAGCATATAGTTGTGCGTATTTGCAATAAACAGGTGTTCAACAAAGTCCTCGTCTTTGCTCATAGCCCCTTGAATACCGCGCCCCCCGCGACGCTGGGTCCGGTATGTGTTTAGCTCGGTGCGCTTTATATAGCCCTGGTGGGTGATGGTTAGTACAACCTCTTCTTCGGCAATCAAGTCTTCCATGGAAAAGTCCATATCAACCTGAATTATTTCAGTTCTTCTTTCGTCTCCATATAGTTCGCGAATATCTGAAAGCTCTTTTTTTATAATACCCATTCGCTGTGTTTCGCTTTCAAGAATTCCCCTTAGGTTTGAAATAATTTTAATCAACTCTTTATATTCAGCCACAACCTTTTCTACTTCAAGCCCTGTTAGTCTTTGTAGTCTCATTTCCAGAATGGCCTGGGATTGAATTTCTGATAAGCCGAAACTGTTCATTAGGCCTTCTTTGGCTTGTGTTGGGTTTTTGCTGCCGCGGATAACCTTTATAACCTCATCAATATTGTCTAAGGCTGTTTTTAACCCTTCGAGAATATGTGCTCTGGCTTCTGCTTCTTTTAGCTCAAACTGTGTGCGACGAACAACAACCTCATGGCGAAAATCTATAAAGTGGTTCAAAATTTCTTTTAGGGGCATTATTTTCGGCACGCCGCCCACAAGCGCCAAAAGAATGATGCCGAAAGTGTCTTGAAGCTGTGTGTGTTTGTACAGTTGGTTCAAAATTACCTCGGGAACCGCATCTCTTTTTGTTTCAATCACTACGCGAATTCCATCTTTATCTGATTCGTCCCGAAGGTCGGAGATTCCAACCACCTTTTTGTCTCGGACTAAATCAGCAATTTTTTCGACTAAGTTTGCCTTGTTTGTTTGGTAGGCCACTTCAGTAATTACAATGCTGTTTCTGCCCGATTTGTTTGTTTCAATGTGGGCCCTTGCGCGCATTTTTATTTTTCCACGCCCTGTTTCATATGCGCTTTTTAGTCCATCCATTCCCATTATAAGTCCAGCTGTTGGAAAATCCGGCCCTTTAATGTGAGTCATTATTTCTTCTGTGGAAATGTCTTTGTTTTCAATTAGCGCAATTAAGCCGTTCACAACCTCCGTAAGGTTGTGTGGTGGGATTTTTGTAGCCATCCCAACCGCAATTCCTTCTGAGCCGTTCACCAATAGTGTCGGCACGGCCGATGGGAGAACGGTTGGTTCCTTTAATGTTTCGTCAAAGTTTAGTCCCCACTCCACCGTCTCTTTATCCAGATCTTTTAGCATCTCGCTTGATATTTTTGTCATTCGAGATTCGGTATAACGCATAGCCGCGGCATTGTCACCATCAATAGAACCAAAGTTTCCCTGCCCGTCTACCAGCTGATACCGCATAGAGAACGTTTGTGCCATTCTAACAAGCGCGTCGTAGACCGAGCTGTCTCCGTGTGGGTGATATTTTCCAAGGACGTCACCTACAACGCGAGCAGATTTTTTGTATGGGCGGTTCCAGCTAGACCCCAGCTCGCTCATACCAAAAAGTATTCTACGGTGAACGGGTTTTAAACCGTCTCTCACGTCTGGTAGCGCTCTAGACACAATTACCGACATGGAATAATTAAGATAGCTTTCCTTCATTTCGTCCACAATGTCGCGTGGAAGAATGTTGTCTCGATTAAAATCGCCCATAAGTATTTCCTATTTTTTAAACATCAAGATTAACGACAAATTTGGCGTTTTTCTCAATGAATGTTCTGCGCGCCTCAACGTCGCTTCCCATGAGGTTTTGAAATGTTTCCGCCGCCTCTCCGGCGCTTTCTACCGTCACTTGCATCAGCGTTCTGCGCTCTGGGTCCATTGTCGTTTCCCAAAGCTGACCTGGGTTCATTTCGCCCAGTCCTTTGTATCTCTGGATAGAGACCTTTGTGTTTTTATTGTCTTTTTTCATTCTTTCTGTTAATAATGCTCGCTCGTTTTCGTCGTAAGCATATGACTCTTTTTTTCCCTGAGATAAGCGAAATAGCGGCGGCAGGGCTAAATATAAATATCCACCATCTATTACTTCTCTCATTTTCCGGTAGAAAAAAGTTAACAGCAGCGTTCGGATGTGGGAGCCGTCCACATCCGCATCTGTCATAATGATTATCTTGTGATATCTTAGTTTTTCAATCTCTAGGTCTCCAGCCGCTTTTTCGCCCAACTCTTCTTCTGAACCACCAAAACCAGCCCCAAGAGCTGTTATCATTGATTGTATTTCGTTGTTTGAAAGAAGCTTATCAATCCTTGCTTTTTCGGCATTAATAACCTTACCTCTCAAGGGTAAAATTGCCTGGGTTCTTCTGTCTCGACCTTGTTTTGCAGAGCCGCCTGCAGAATCACCCTCAACCAAATAAAGCTCACAGAACACGGGGTCTCTGTTGGAACAGTCTGATAGTTTTCCAGGAAGAGATGAACCCCCCAGCGCGCTTTTCCTCCGGATCAATTCCCGGGCTTTTCTCGCGGCGCTTCTACTCCTGGCGGCCAAAAGGGCTTTTTCAATAACCCGGCGGCCGATCGATGGGTTTTGTTCTAAAAAATCTAAAATTCCTTCGTACACAGCCCTGTCCACAATGCCTTTTACTTCTCCGTTTCCAAGTTTTGTTTTTGTTTGACCTTCAAACTGTGGCTCCGCAACCCTTACGCTAATTATGGCGGTTAGCCCTTCTCGAAAATCTTCTCCAGAAAGTGTTATTTTTTCATTCTTTTTTGCCTTTATCAGGTTGTTTTTTGTTGCGTGGTTGTTCATGGCCCGCGTTAGAGCAGAGCGAAACCCCGACAGGTGTGTGCCGCCTTCAATGGTGTTAATGTTGTTTACAAAAGTCAGGATGTTGTCGTTATAGGTGTTGCCGTAACGCATGGCCACCTGAACGGGAGCTTCAACGTCTTCTTTGTTTACCGTGATAATTTTGTTGTGAAGAGGATTGTTGTGTTCGTCTAAATATTTAACGAAATCGCTTAAACCTCCTTTAAAGTTAAAGGTGTCTGTTTCTCCGTTCTCCTTTCTTTCGTCTTTTAGTGTAATTTCGAGGCCACTGTTTAGATAGGCCAACTCCCGAAGGCGTTCGGCTACAATGCTATATTCAAACCCGATTGTATTAAAAATCGTGTTGTCTGGGAAAAAACAAACAGTTGTTCCTGTTTTTTTTGCGGCGCCCGTTACTTTTAATTTGTTGTATGGGTCTCCCCTTTTGTAATCTTGTCTGTGAACCTTTCCGTCCCGCTTAACTTCTACCCACAACCACTCCGAAAGGGCGTTTACAACCGAGACCCCAACGCCGTGGAGCCCCCCCGAAACCTTATAAGATCCTTTGTCAAACTTCCCGCCGGCATGAAGAACTGTCATGACAACTTCAACCGCTGGCCGGTTTTCTTCCTTGTGCATGTCTACTGGAATTCCGCGGCCATTGTCTTCAACGCTAACCGATCCATCCGGATTAAAAACAACGACGATCCTTGTGCAGTGCCCTGCCATCGCCTCGTCTATCGAATTGTCTACCACTTCGTAAACAAGGTGGTGAAGCCCGCGCTTGCCCACGTCTCCGATATACATCGCGGGTCTTTTGCGCACCGCCTCAAGCCCCTCTAATACTTTGATGTTTTCTGCGCTATAGCTCGCTTTGGCTTTTTGTTCCGTCATATAAATTTTATTTCCCTTATTGTGTTTTTTCCAAGCTCTTGGTTTAGCTTTTTAATTATTTCGCTCTTTTTAAACAAAAGTTCTTGTCTCCAAGATGCGTTTTCGGTTTTTATCGTTAGAACGCCGTGTTCCACTTTTTCCGGGTTCGTCTTTTCGGCTATTGTTGCCCCAACAACCCCACCCCAAATTAAAATTGCGTTGTTTTGTTTTACGCCTTTTTCTAGCCCCGCACTTTTTAAAAATGCGCCAATTGATGTCTTTAGTGTTTCCACTATCTTTCCAGGTGAAAACTTTGGTTCTCTGTGGCGCCAAGGTCAATGCCGTGATTTTTAAGGTTGAAAAGATCTGTGTTTGTGATTATTGTTTGTGTCTTTTTCTTAAGCAATTCAAACACCGCGTCGCTTCTTTTTAAATCAAGCTTTGCAAACAAATCATCCAACAAAAGAGTTGGGGATGCGCCAGTTTGTTTCTTAATAAACAGGTATTCGGCAAGCTTTATGATTACGAGTGCTATTTTATGTTCTCCCTGCGATCCAAAGGTTCTTAGTTTTTTGTCATTAAATAAAAAGTTTGTTTTATCGCGGTGGGGGCCAACGGATGTTTGTTTTATTATTAAGTCTTTTTGGTGTGCCCCCCTAAGCATTGTCAGCATTTGGTTTTTGTTGAATCCTCGATCTTCGGTTTTCAGTGAAACGGCTATTGAACCATCCCCGTAAGAAGCCGAAACCGTTGAGAGGCAGTCTATAAAGTCTTTGTTTTTTTCTTTCCTTTCCCTCCAAACTTTCGTTCCAAACTCCGCAAGCGTTTCGTCCCACGGATCAAGCCTTGATCCGTTTTTTTTCTCCTTTAGAAGCGCGTTTCTGTGTTTAAGGGCTCTAAAATACATAGAAAGATTTTCAAAATAACTTCCCGATGTTGTTGAGTAGAGCTTATCAAAATACTTTCGCCGGTTTCCGGGGCTTCCTTTTGTTATGCGCTGTTCTTCTGGCGACAGTATTATAACGGGAGTTTTTCCTATAAGGTCTTTTATTCCAACATCTGATCCGTTAATTTTTATTTTACGCCGCCTGTCTTTCCCTTGTGAAAACAAAATGCTGTTCTTTTTTGTTTTCGATAAAAAAACACCCTCCACGCGAAAGGTGTCGTTTTCGTGTTTTATAATTTCAGATGTTCTGTTGGTGCGAAAGCTTTTCCCAATTGAAAGAAGATGAATTGCTTCCAACACTGCTGTTTTGCCAGACCCGTTTTCCCCCCAAATAACATTAATGCCGGCGCTAAATTCCATTTCTAATTTTTCATGATTTCTGAAAGACACCATTTGAATGCTATGAACTGGCATTGCCGAGCGCTTAGCTGAAAATAAAGAGCGTAGGTTTTGTTTTTATTAATATAAAAACCAAGACCTAGTCGTTTAAACGAATTGGCATAAGAAGCATTGTTAGTTTTCCGTTTTCTTTTTGGGTTCCCGGGTAAAAAAGAGCCGCACTTATGGGCGTTTTAAGTTTAATCTTTACTTTTTCATCGTCTATGTGTGACAAGATATCTTTTAAATAAAGCGCATTGTACCCAACTGCCAGGTCTTCGCCGTTAAATTCGCCTAATATTTTTTCTTGGGCTTTTGAGGCTTTTTCTGGATCTTCTGTCGTTATCTGCGTTTCTCCTTTATTAAGCCTGAGCGCAATCTGGTGTGTCGATTTGTTCGAAAAAATAGATACGCGCCGAACGGCGGACAAGAGCTCCTCTTTGTTTGCAGAAAATTCTTTATCGTTATCTTTAGGAATGACACTTTCAAAATCGGGAAACCTTTCGTCTATTATCCTTGTAAAATATGTATCGTCCCCGATCGATGCTGTTATGTGATTGTCTCCCATCCACATTTTAATTGGGTCGTTGCCACTCAAAACACCCAACAAAAGGCTTAAAAACTTTCTGGGCACAATTACGTCTCCTGAAAATTCATCTGCAGAATAATCTCTTCTTGTGTACCTCACTAGCCGATGTCCATCGGTTGCAACCGCAGTTAACTCCTTTTCGTCGAAGCGAAATAAAACGCCAGTTAGGGCGGGCTTTAGTTCGTCTCGACTTACTGCAAATGATGTTTTCGAAATTAAATCTTTCAGTGTCTTTGCGGACACCCCCGTCGCTTTTCTATTGTCAACTTCAGGAATCGCTGGAAATTCGTCCGCCGGCTTACCCATTATATCATACGAGCCCGCATCTGTAGCCATGGTTATTTTGTTGTTTTCATCTGCCGTAAGTGTCATCCTGGCGTCGTTAGGAAGTTCGTTCGTTATGTCCAACAGCGTTTGAAGCGGGAGAGCAACGCTACCAGAAGATTCAACGCTGACGGGGAGATTTACGATAATTGTAATTTCTAAATCAGTCGTTCTTAAAACGGTACCGCTTTCTTTAACATTAAAAAGAACACTGCTTAAAATAGGTAGGGTAGAGCGGGCTGGGGTCGCTTTTGATAATTTTTGTAGTGCTAATTGTAGTTCGGTTTTTGATGTTGAAATTTTCATGTTTTTTTCCAAAAAATTAATAAGGTTTCAATCAAAAAATTATGGCTTTAAAAGACAAATGACATTAATAAAACCGGGGTGTTTTAACAAGCAGTTTTCCGTATATGAACCCGTGTTTTATATTTAAATAAGACGATTATTTTTAAAGAGTTTATTTATATTGGTGTGGATAACGATAAGAAAAACTTTTGTAGTGCGCAATAACTCAAAAAATACGGGGGCTTTCTTAAAAAACCTTAACCAGTGCTTTATGTGGATAACAAAGAGAGGGGTGTGGATAACAACAAAGTTTTCAACAAAAATATTTTTTTCAGATCAAAAAGATCACGTTTTTATTTAATGTGGAAAAGCACTGTGGAAACTGTGGAAGACTATCAATCAAGAATGTTTATAAAGAAGTTTTTTCGCGCATCCCCCACCCAGCTTTCAAACCACTCTCCCCGTTTTTTATTTAGCGCAAGGGTTTCAATTTGGTTCCAGTGTTTTGATAAATCTGCTTGCCCCCCAGGTTTTGACGCCTCCACCCATAGCAGATGATAACCATATTCAGACTGTATGGGCCCTGCGCACTCGTTTTGATTAATTTGACCAAGCACAGCCCCAAACTCTGGAATCGGATACTTGGCGGGGTCAACCCAACCGAGGCTTCCTCCATTTTCTTTTGTTTGGCCGTCCATCGAATGCTGTTTAATTGTAGAAATAAAGGCTAAAATTGTTTTGGACGAATCTTTTAGAGAAAGGGTTTTTTCGTATGCGGCCGATTCGTCCTTGTCTGTAAGTGGCGGGCTCAACAAAACATGCCGAACCTTTATTCTTTCTCCAACAATTTCCTGTGTTTCAATAATATGATACCCAAACTCTGTCTTTACTGGAAGGCTTATTTCTCCAGGCTTAAGTGTAAAAGCAATAGACTCAAACTCTGTTACAAGGTTGCCGCGACGGACAAAACCAAGAGAGCCTCCACTGTTTTTGGAGCCCGGATCTTGGGAGTATTGCGTTGCAACCTCTTCAAAAGAAACCTCACCGGCTAATATTTTTTTACGCAGGTTTTTCAAAAGGGCAACTGTTTTCTCTATTTGCTCCGAACCGGGCTCTATCTTTACGAGAAGGTGTCGCAGCTTTACCGTTGTTGGAAAAGGAGGAATGCTGTCTCGATAGGATTGAAAAAAAGACACCACCTCGTTTTTGTTCACAGAAACGCCCCCAATTAAACCTTGTTGATATTTTTGAGCAATCATCATATCCTTAACGTCATACCAATATTCTCGGCGAAAAACGCTTAGTGGTTGACCCAACGCCTTCTCGGCCGCGGCTTCGCTTCCCGCCTGAGCTATTATATTGTTTATTTGATCTTCTAGGGTTCGGTCTATTTCCTTGTCTGATACCACAATAGAATCCAACTCAGCCATCATCAAAACAACCTTTCGATTAACCACAGAGCGAACAATCTCTTGTTTAAGCTGTAGAATTTTATCTCCATCGCTGTCTGGGTTTAGCCGTCGCTGGAAAACCGCCATGGACAGGGCCTGGTTTATATCGCTTTTAAGAATTGTTTTATCGCCAACTAAAGCGGCAACACCATCAATTGATTGGCGGCGTTTTGTTTCTTTTCCAGTTAGGGGCTCGTCGTTTGTTGTGTTGGCGCCCGCCCCCCGTTGAGGCAGAACAATAGAAAACAACAGCAGCGGTAACAGTTTTTTGTAATTCATTCTCGGTCCTATGGTGTGCGTATCAACGAAAAAAGCAACGCCAACAGTGGGGCCGTTTCTTTTTTTTTCAATACAATCCTTTTATCTTTTTTTAGAGCGTTGGTTCCAATTTTTGGATAAAGACACTTAAGAAATTACCCACCAGCAGCCCGAGAAAACAATTCCACAAATTTTTTAGAAAAAGAAAAAGAATCAGAAAGAGAGGCGGTTTTAAAAGAAAGAACGAGAACCCCAGAGCGCCCGGCGACAAACTTAAAAGGAGGAGAGCCCTCTCGAAAGACCTCATGAAGTCTTTCAAAGAAAATTTGGGGACTTACGCCCGTGGGCACAGCCTCGAGATTAATTGAAAACTCAGCACCGCTTATTTTACATTTTGAAAAAGGATAAAAATAAAGCGCACACTGAAGGATTGCTATTTTAAAAAGATTAATTGTTTCTTCCCGAAGAGGACCAAAGCGGTCTATTATCTCCTCTTGCACGGCACTGACCGCGCTCACAGCTGTCGCCGCAGATATTTTTTGGTAAAAGTACAAGCGGTCTTGCACAAGGGGCATGTATTCCTTATCTATTTGAGCGCTACCCGAATAAAGAACAGAAAGTTTTTCCTTTTTTACGGGGGCCCCCTCGCCGCGCTTTTCCAAAACAGCCCTGTTTAGTATTTTATTATATAGCTCAAAGCCAACGTTCGAAATTTGACCGCTTTGCTCATAACCAAAGAGGTTCCCCGCTCCACGGATTTCCAAATCTTTCATGGCAATTTGGTATCCCGATCCTAAGTCAGAATAATACTCAATGGCCTTAAGCCTTTGGTAGGCTTCAGAAAGGAGGGCGGCGCCCGCAGGAACACACAAAAAACAAAAGGCTTGCCTTTCTCCACGACCAACCCGCCCGCGGATTTGGTATAATTGTGACAACCCAAGCTTCTGTGCGTTGTTGATAATAATTGTATTTGCATTTGGGACATCTAAGCCAGACTCAATTATTGTTGTGCAGATTAAAATATCAACGCCACCATCAAAAAAAGACAAAATTGTTTTTTCAAGTTGTTTGCTGGGCATTTGACCGTGCCCGACAGCAACGCGAGCCATCGGGAAAAAGGAAGCAATTTTTTCTAGGAGAAAGGGAAGCTTTTTAATATCGTTATGTAAAAAATAAACTTGCCCCCCGCGGTCGATTTCTTTTTGAATAGGCTTTTTTATATACGACCAATTAAAAGAGACGACCTCGGTTAAGATGGAAAGGCGATCTTGGGGTGGCGTTTTAATCTTTGAAGTATCTCGAATCCCCACCAAAGACTGTTGTAGCGTCCTTGGTATCGGCGTTGCGGTCAAAGTTAGAACATCTACACGATTTTTTAGTCGACGGATGTGTTCTTTGTGTTTTACCCCAAAGCGGTGCTCTTCGTCAACGATCAACAGCCCAAGGTTTTCGGTAGAAACGTCGTCGCTCAGAAGGCTGTGCGTTCCAACCAAAACATCAATTTTTTTATTATGTAGCCGCTCAAGAATCAAGGCCTGCTCCTTTTTTGTTCGAAACCGGGACAGAAGCTCCACGTTCACCCCCAATACCCCCAGCCGGTTTTTACATGTAATGTAGTGTTGATCAGAAAGCACCGTTGTTGGCGAGAGAAAAAATGTAACTTTTCCAGAAAGAACAACCCGCATTGCAGCGCGGAGGGCAACCTCTGTTTTTCCAAACCCCACATCACCATAAACTAGGCGATCCATTGGGGTTTTTTTGTCTAAATCGTTGTTGATATCTTTTAT
>Ga0209089_10002899_pt1 | contig 14879 bp, 10 predicted proteins | sample ArcticOcean_MG_C_FD_187431 | JGI IMG/M metagenome (GOLD analysis project Ga0209089, IMG submission 187431) | Marine microbial communities from western Arctic Ocean - ArcticOcean_MG_CB2_150 (SPAdes) (version 2) | ecosystem: Environmental > Aquatic > Marine > Oceanic | place: Arctic Ocean: Canada... | reverse complement strand
GCGGATAAAACATCGACGAACATTTATAGCAGATCGAGGATAGATATTCGCGAAACCGCCTGCGGGCCGGGTTAACCATAGGGTTCGCTTCGAAACTGACGGACTTCTTTCTCGGCTGACCGCCGGAGTCAAAGAAGTAAGGTATCTACCTGACCGTACCAGTTCATAGACCTTGCTTCATCCGATCCCCAGAAGACCCACTATCTCAACGATGGAATAGACCAGCTTGCTTTCCCGATTCATTTTATGTAAATCTCTCGAAGCGCATTGAAATGTAAGTAGTTACATCTAATGCGGAAATGGACCGGTCATTCTAGCTATGAAAGGGAACTAACGGGGATGCAATGTGGCAGGGTAAAACGACCAGAGTCGAACTTAAAAACCGATGGGAATGACCCCGTGTCAGTTCGACTCTGACCTTAGGCAGCAAAAATTATGTCGGAAAACAAAGTTGCGTTTACAACGATATCGGAAGGCATCCTTACAATCTGTACCTACACGGAGTTCGCACCGTTTTCGTACGAAAATGGAAGAGACATTGTAGGTACAGATATTAGCCTACTTAGAGAGTTTGCAGCGAAAACCGACCTAAGGGTCGAGTTCATTAAGAGAGAGTTTCCAGGACTATGGGAAACTCCCAGCAATGGGGATTGCGATGTGGCTGCCGCGGGAATGATGGAGTACGAGGATCGGCGCCTTGGGAGAAACGCTGTATGGAGTGACCCTTATATGCTTGTAAGGAGATCTTTGTTGATACGTAAGTCTGATTTGGAAATTCTTGGAGGTCCCGAAGATTTCGAGGGTAAAAAAATAGCTGTAACTCCTTCCTCGAGTGCCCATATAGATGGCGACCTCAGGTACAAATCACTAGGGGCTACGATAGTCCCACTCGTACCTTCGCAGGATGAAATAGTGTCACAGCTACTGTCAGGGAAGATAGACGCCTTTGGAGAAGGTGATGTGAGTAATGAATATCTCGCTGGGAAATATCTTGATGAACATGGGGAAAGATTATTAGCGTTAACAGACGTTCATTCGATGGAAAACCCAGAGCTAATAAGGTTTGCGGTTCGATCAGCGGATGAAAGGCTTCCAGCCGCCATAAACGAGTTTCTTGGGAAGATTCAAAGATTTTAACAGCAAACTGTGCGCATTACTCGGACTCGGAATATTCTCTCCAATTGGCCACAATCGTCGTTTATGAGAAACAGGGCCTGTGGAATAGGGTGAACGAAGGCGAACCGTTATTTGATCCTGCCCCAATACTGTCCAACTAATAGGGCCCGCTTTCTTTCGATGGTTAGTCGGATGCCATTGGCTTGCAACTAGTTCATCTACAGCGGCCAATGAATTCGTAACCGACAGTGCTGCACCGGAACACATGGGGTAACCTAATCCCACACGAATCCGATGGTCAACTGCGGTTTGCACTCATTATCAGGATTAAGACTGGAGCAGATCAATTCTTATTTACATATCCAACTATTTAATGTATATAGTGGTTAGGGGCTTCTAAGCTCTCATAATAAATAGATTTATATACGGTGAGGTACAAAATGCGGAACGGCGTATTAGCGTTCTTATTGCTAGCAGTGTTTGCTGTGATGCTTACAGCCTGTGGCGATTCGGAATCTGCGACGGCGAAACCAGCGGCGGCGAAACCCGCGGCAGAGAAACCAGCGGCAGAGAAACCCGCGGCAGAGAAACCTGCGGCAGAGAAACCCGCGTCGGCTTCGTTAACGTTGGAAGAAGCGGCAGCCCAGCGTGCTGGGGGCCCGGGGTCTTTCTACATAGGAGACCTGAGCCAATTGGTTGGCCCTGCTCCTGGTGGTGCAGAGGCTTCACTGGGTGACGCGAATGACATGGTCAACCTGGCAGGGTTAGAGCGGGAGCGGTACCTTTTTGATGCCACCTACTATTCGGATTTGGTCAAAAAATCGAACTTCACCAATCCGACAGAACTCGTCTATGACGGGGAGCCCATAGAAATTCAGGTCACCTGCATCAACCGCAGTTTAGCGACCTGTAAGTTAATAGATGAAGTACTTGTCAAGAATACCAATGAGCGAACCCAGGGAAAGATTAATCTAGTGATTACATCCTTCCCAGAATTGGGATTATCCGGTCCCGACTCGCTGTCATTGGTCCGCGACGGTACCATAGCTTTTACCGAGATTACTTCCGGTTACGTAGCCGGGGATCTGCCCCAGCTAGAACTCACCTTCCTGTACGGGTTATACCCCAACCACGAGATTGAATCTAAGGTTAACGCGGCCGTTCAAGGATACCTTGAAAATCTTATTCAAGAGTCCACGGGCGGCGGACAGGTCATAAGCCGCATGTGGCTTGGCGGTGGTGACAATTTCTTCTTCTGCCGAGACAGAATCACTGAAGCAGCTGATTTCGAAGGTAAAAAGGTGCGAAGCCATGGCGCCGCCCTGTCTGACTGGATCGAGGCATTCGGTGCCAATGCTCAGTTCGTAGCCTTCGCCGAGGTATATACGGCCTTAGAGCGCGGCATACTAGACTGTGGTGTCACGGTGGCCTTTGCCGCCCATGGACAGCGATGGTACGAGGTTGCTGATTACATGGTCGGCCCTCTTTCCAGTCAGCTTGTCAACACTATGGTCATGAACGAGAAAGTGTTCTCAGACCTGCCCGAAGACCTTCGTCAAATCCTGATTGAAGAAGGAGCCAGGCATGAGCTTGAAGCCATTAGGACCACTCCAGCATGGAACGAAGTCTGGACAGGACGTCTCGTCGACGCTGGCCTAGAATACATACCGTTCACTGATGAAATGAAGGAGATACAGGCTAACGTAGCGGTGCCGATCCATGTGCTACCGAACTGGATCAAGAGGGTAGGTGGCCCAGACACCGATATTGTGCGTTTATTCAACGAGGAGGTCGCACCAATCGTTGGACTCAAGATAAACGACGATGGTACGACCAGCCCGGTACCAGTGACCAAGTGACCTGGGATGCGAATCCTTAGGGATTGAAGTTTCCCTAGTGGTATATTTTGGCCTAAAGTTACCGGAGAACAACATCCTGTAACTTTGGGTGAGGAACATCGGATTTATACAGAGAGACCCGCCGGAGCGCCGGCGGGTCTCTCTTATTTGTGGTAGCTAGGGATTGCGACATTACCTATTGACTTAACCCTTAAAGTAGCTGACTCGCTGCGCTCTCAACCATTGTCTCTTTGAGCCACATAAAACTTGCCTAGGAGGTATAAATCCATTCCCAGGGATTTATACCTGGAGACTTGTTCTGTCATAGCCAGTACAAACAAGTACGTCAGCAAAGCTGTTAGCTACTTTAATTTGTTTGCTTATATTTACCAATAGGAATTGCCAAAGCCTATAATCCAACATCAATAAAGTGTTAGCGAACTTAAGTTATAGGCAGATCTCAACCGTCGACGTTAGATGTTGTAAGTCGTGCGTCAAGGAATACATTTCGTCGACATTAGAAATGGCGAGGCCTAGCGGTGACGTTATTTTACGATTAGAAACAAAGGCTAAGTGGTATGGCGCATGTACAGAACTCGAAGGCCAGTCATCGGTTCCAAGCCTTCAGCGCTCTTCGTTACAGCAACTTTCGCTGGTTTTGGTTGAACGGCGCCACCCAGGCCATGGGTCAGGGGATGCAATTTCTGATCCTGGGTTGGCTGGTGTTGGAAATCACCGGATCTTCCTCTCGGCTGGGATTGGTGATCTTCGCGTTCGGCCTCCCTAACCTGACCTTCGCCATGGTTGGCGGAATCATTGCCGACCGCGCCAGCCGACTTAAGCTGTTGATATCCACGCGGCTGTGTGTGTCAGCCTTAATATTCGCTCTTGCGATTCTGAGAATAACTGATTTTCTGGAGGTCTGGCACGTTTACGCCGTATCGTCGCTATTGGGAACACTTCAAGCGCTGAACGGGCCGGCCCGCATGGCCATAGTTGCGGATTTGGTGGATCGAAATGACCTTATGAACGCCATCACGTTACACGGCATGGTCAATCAGTCAGGCCAAATCCTGGGACCAGCAGCTGCAGGGGGGATTATCGAGTTGGTGGGGATAGGTCCGGCGCTTATAGTCAATGCGGGGCTGTATCTGTCGGGAATCGTCTTCTTGTTATTGATTAGAGCTTTGCCGCCCCGATTCGGTTCCGGGGACGCTACGGTGCTGGAAGATCTCCGGGCAGGATTTCAATGCATTCGGTCGACTCCCATTTTGTATACCGTGATAGGGATGACATTGGCTTTTGCTTTCTTCGCTGTGTCATATCGTAACGTTATGCCCGCCTTTACCAAAGAAGTTCTGGAGATTGGAGCGGGTGGGACCGGATTATTGCTGCTGGCAGCGGGACTGGGATCACTGTTCGGCAGTCTAATACTAGCCTCGCTGGGTGACTTCCAAAGCAAGGCGCGACTGCTCTTAGCATCGGTGCTTTTTCTTTCCTTGTTCCTGACCCTATTCGCCTGGTCATCCTGGTTCTGGGCATCCTGGATAATTTTATTATTCGTGGGAGCGACTAGTTTCGGGTTTTTCACCCCGTTGGCTAACACACTAATCCAGCTTAACGTGCCACCTGAGCTACGGGGCCGGGTGTTGAGTGTTTTTCAACTGGCCCCGGCAGTCCATTATCTCGGCGCTCTACCACTCGCCGTGGCGGCGGATGTTATATCTTGGCCAGTTGCCGTCACAGGTGGTGCAGCCCTGAGTTTAATTTTTGCCCTGTGGCTCGGGGTTTGGCGCCCGGTCTTACGTAATCTGGGGGAGTAAGCCCGTGAGCAAAGATCCTGGTAGTGGTAATAGAGGTAGGGAATTGTTCTAGAACCAGAATGGGGCGCTCGTAACCTTTTCAAGTTCCTGGCTTAAGCCGTGGCCCTGGAGGAGATCAGACCCGTCACCGGAGGCCCCAGACAAACTTAAAATGCTTTGGTTTTGTTAGGTGCTAGGTTTAAGTCTTTCTGGCCCCTAGCTGGCAATAGTGATTTGATGTAGGTCTGTGGCGGCACTGGTTGGGCCGCTGTAGTGCTTCTTGGCGTCATCCAGGAGTGGTTGGGGGTTGTCGTGATAGCTTGAGTCCAGGTGGGTTAGAACCAGCTCGGCGACTCCAGCTTGGGCGGCGGCACGGGCCGCTTCTCCCGCAGTGGAGTGGCCACGGCTCCTGGCGTAGTCACTTTCCTCGTCCGTCCGTAATGCCTCATGAATCAGCAGCCGCGCGCCCCTGGAGGCCTCGATCAGCTCCGGGTTGTAGCGGGTATCTCCCGAGAAGACCACCGACATGCCGCCGGATTCTACCTTCCAGCCCACGGCACCTGATATGTGGTCGGCGGGGAAGCAAGAAGCGGTGGTAGTCGGCCCGAGGGTTATCTTCTGATCGATCTCTACAACATGCCAACGCATAACTTCGCGCCCATCTGAGTTCTTGGCCCCTTCGCTGTTGACTTCGAATATGTTTAGGTAGTTGGCGATACACATCTTCTGCGCCCACTCAAGGGATTCGTCCGTAAGGTAGACATCCAATGGCGGTGCATCCTGACGTTCCAGGGCCCGACTGAATTGGACAAATAAAAGGCCCGACATATGGTCCGGGTGGTGGTGGGAAAGCAGAACAGTGTCGAAGCCGGAAACCGACATTCCCAGCTCCGAAGCGTTGCGCGCAACGGAATTTCCGGAACTGGCGTCGATAAGTAGTCGGGTGCCGTCGTCACAGTCATAGACCATGGCGGAGTGAGCTCGGTTGGTCGAGCTCCCAGATCCTGTGCCAAGGAAGCTAATTTTCATCTCGGGCATTTAGTTGTCCTCAGAAATATAGAACGGTTAAAGAGTTTGCTTGGCTATTGCCGCTCTTGAGGGTGGGCCTGATCTCTAAGTGGACTCAGCGATTTCAACACCGAGGTGGCGGTCCGATCGATGTTAGCTCCTCCATCGTAAGGCTTGCCTCAATCAGCCGCATCTACTGTTTGTCCGCGACTACTTAATTGCAGGCCCGGATAACCATTCTGGGCTAATTCGTCGCAGGCTCTCTTGTAGCGGTCGAAGCCCCCAACGTACGGCATGAATACGCGGGGTTTGCCCGGAACGTTAGCACCGACATACCAAGAGTTTGCGAGTGGATAAAGCGTCGAGTCCGCGATGTCATTGTTGTGCAGTACCCAGGCATCCTCAGCCTGCTGCTCAACATTGAATCGGGTAAAGCTGTTGAGTCGCATATACTCCAGGAATTCGCCGATCCACTCAGTATGCTGCTGGCCTGCCAGGATCATCTGAGTCTTTACCGATGGGCTCTGAGGTCCGGTGATCATAAACAGATTTGGGAAGCCGGCCATCGCCAGCCCCATGAAGCAACGAGGTCCATTCGACCATTTGTCCTGGATGGTAAGTCCTGCTCCATTGTCCAGTTCGATATTTCGCAGCGCCCCGGTCATCGCATCGAAGCCGGTTGCGAAAACTACCGCGTCCAGTTCGTAATCGTTCCCATCGGCTGTCCGTAATCCCTCTGGGGTGAATCGCTCGATGGGAGCTTCGCGAATGTCGATCAGAGTGACGTTGTCTTGGTTGTAGGTTTCGAAGTATCCGCTGTCGAGTATCAGGCGCTTGGTTCCAATCGGGTGGTCATACGGAATAAGCTTCTCCGCCACTTTCGGATCATTGACGGTCTGCCGAATTTTATCGCGCACGAAATCGGCCGCGGTATCATTCGCCTCCTTGTTAAGGAGGAGATCCTTATAGGTGTAGAGAAAGCTGATACTGCCCCCTTCGGCCCACTTTTCTTCGTACGAGGCCTGCCGCTCTTCGTGCGGCACGTCTAGTGCCGACTGTGTTGGTGGCGGATAACCAGCTATTCCGAAAGGCGTATCGAAGGCAGCCTCACGGAGGGCCCGGTAGTTGGACTTGTGCGCAGTCTCTTTCTCGCTATCCATTGGGCCGTTGCGGGCCGGCAGGGAGAATTGTGGGGTCCGCTGGAATACATGGAGATAGCTTGCTTGTCGGGCGATGATCGGGATGGACTGCACGCCGGAGGAGCCGGTTCCGATAACGCCAACGCGCAGGCCAGTGAAATCGACACCGCCATGGGGCCACTGCCCGGTGTGATACCACTTGCCTTGGAAGGCATCTAAGCCCTCGTAGTCGGGAACTCGCGGTGTTGACAGGTTCCCCGCGGCCATGATGCAGAACCGGCTAGTTATACGTTGTCCGTCCCCCGTAAATAGCACCCACTGGTTCGCGTCCTCGTTGAACGTTGCAGACGTGATCGGGCAGTTGAAGACGATGTCCTTGCGCAAGTTATGCCGGTCAGCCACATGGTTGACGTAACGTAGAATCTCGGGCTGGGTGCCGTACCGTTCAGGCCACTGCCATTCTTGCTCTAGTTTCTCGTCGAAGGAAAATGAGTACTCAAGGCTATCGATATCGCATCGACAACCAGGATAGCGATTCCAGTACCAGGTACCGCCGAGATCCCCACCCTGCTCGTAAACTCGAACCCGATAACCAAGCCCACGCAGATGATACAGGGCATATAAGCCGCTTACCCCTGCGCCAACGATCACCACATCCAGTTCGGTGCTATCCAGGGTCTGTTCACTGGTCATATCGCCTCCTCTTCCTTCCATTGTTGTGCTCCGTCTGCCATCCCTATTTTACACATTCTACGATTAGGCTTCTTTCCGTTAGTATCCTCCAATCTTTTCACCGTTGGAGGTTCCTATGCCTAGGCCAACCGTCAAGTGTCACTCCTAAGGGATTGGATCTTTCGCACAACTTGCTCCCCGTACTTCCGCCTGAGATAAACCAACTGAGGGGAGAGTGGGGAATAGATCTTTTTGGGAACCCGCTAGTGACGCCTTAATCGATACAGGGCAAATATTATCTAGCTGACCTTTTGGCTGACATCATAAGATTCCCATTTTTGAAGCGGTTACTACGTCACCAATGTCCACGATATTCCAATAACAGACTAGTTCAGGTTTGAATAGATCGGCAGCAACAAACGGCTTTTTTAGTGTTTCTAGTGGAGACGGGAGAGAGTTGAACTCCAAACATGGCCCAACGGTCGCTGATGCACTCCGTGATCTCTCTATGGCTTTGGCCCGCCTGGCCGACACTCTCTATGAAGTCAGCCCGAATTAGTTGGAGCCGGGAGGGGTTAATCCGCTATATCCACCCATAAAGAGGTAATGTATACTATGTACTACATATAATATAAATATGTAGTACATAGTATATAAATATTCGCTTTATTAAGTCACTCTATGTATTTGAAAACCATTTGGAATCGTATAAGGAATCTGCCTTGAGTTTCATAACTGAACTTGCTCTTCGTCGTACATCGGTAACAATATTGATCGTGGTTAGTATTTTGCTTGGAGGCATACTAACCTATCGGAGCCTTTCGGTTGAGCTGTTCCCGGAGATTGAATTCCCTCTCGTCACAGTTTCAACTTATTACCCGTCTTCTAATCCTAATGCCGTAGTTAGAGATGTTACAGCCCCTATAGAAAATGCAATTTCCGGAGTTGAAGGGTTAGAAAGCATCCAGTCCACCTCTTTTGAGAACAGGTCAATTATCTTGGCCAGTTTTAAATTTGGTACGGATATGAGAGAAGCCGAGCTTACTATAACTAGCAACCTAAACGGTATTTCGTTTCCGATCGGGGTAGATGACCCTACGGTGGGACGCATTAACCCGGACATGTTTCCAGTGATTCAACTCAGCATACTTGGAGACCGCGAGGCTGTTGAAGTTCAAGAACTTGTTGAATCCTTGATAGTACCTGCTATTTCAGAGGTGGATGGTGTATTTAGGATTGAACTTACGGGGGTAGTAGATCGGCAAGTACACGTCATGGTGGACTCAGATCGTCTATCGGCGTCCGGAATTTCGCTGTTCCAGCTGTCTAGAATTTTGAGTGAGAACAATATAACTTTGCCTGGTGGTTCCATAACGCAAGGTTCACAAACGTTCCCAATCAGGACTACCAATTCTTACAATTCATTGGAGGAACTACAGAATCTACCGATTGGCCCGATCTCTTTTGAGTCTAGCCTGGCTGGTCCCAGTAACCAGGTATTGCTGTCCGATGTTGCGGAGGTAACCCTTGGGACAGGGGTTGGTAGCAGTGTATCTCGAACGAATGGTAGTCCGAGCATCGGAGTATCCGTACTTAAAGAACCCGCGGCGAATACAGTGAACGTGACTAACCGAGTGTTAGAGAATTTGGCTTCACTTGATGGACTACCATCTGACATTGAGGTTGTAACAATTACCAACGATGGCCCTGAGATTCAGTCCCAGCTGGATCATTTGTTGCGAGAAGCTTTAGTGGGTTTCCTTTTTGCTATTGGTGTAGTCTTCATGTTCCTTATGACCCTTCGCCCAAACCTTCTCAAAGGGATTCAATTCACTCTTAGGCCTACTTTAGTCATTGGCTTGTCCATTCCACTTAGTATCTTTACCGGAATACTCCTTATGGGAACGCAAGGCATGAGCCTAAATATGATGACCTTGGGCGGCCTTGCCATATCTGTGGGCAGAGTGGTAGACGACAGTATTGTGGTCATGGAAAATGTTTACCGGCATATCCAAAGAGGAGAGGATCGTTTCCAGGCTGCATTAGAGGCGACCAGAGAAGTCGCCCCAGCCATATTTGCTTCTACTTTGACCACGATAGCTGTTTTTGTTCCGTTGGCCTTTATTCAAGGACTTGTAGGCTCCTTCTTCCTACCATTCGCTTTGACGGTTTGCTTTGCATTAGTTGCTTCTTTCTTAGTGGCTCTTACTGCTGTACCTGTCCTAGGCGCATTGTTACTCAAATCTAGTGCAACGGATCCTGTCAGAACTGAGTCGATAATGGATGAGCCTGGGATATACGCGATCGAACAAGGCCGTGATAGTTGGATGCAGAAAGGGTACAAGCATGCTCTTGTTTGGTCTCTTCACCACAAAGCTGTTACTTTGCTCGCATCTATTCTCCTGACAGTTGGAAGTTTAAGCTTATTAATGACCATACCTGTTACGTTATTTCCTTCAGGTGGCGAAAGGTTTATGTCGATAGATGTACAGCTACCCCCGGGGACTTCCATGGAAAAGATATTTGACCAAGTGGATGAAGTGGAAAACCTCCTGAGTAGTTTGCTAGATGAAGGAATTGTAGAAACTTACCAAACTACAGTTGGTAGTATGGATAATCCGTTTGGTCCCGGCAGTAATAGCAGTAGATTAAGCAGCGCTAATATTCTGATGCGTCTCTCTGACGGTTCACCTGAAGATATGGCAGGTACTCTCAGAAACGATCTCAGGGGAAACGGCAGAACCATTATAGTCACTGAGATCGAAGATGGGCCTCCTCAGTCAGGCTTGGAGGTAAATGTAGCCGGAGGTGACTACACGGTGATCTCTGATATCACGGCTGATCTGGTTCGCGATTTTGAAGGAATTGAAGGGATTGTGAATGTCCGTAGCGACGTTTTTGAAGCTAGACCTGAAATTTTTATCGTAGTGGATCCGATCCTCTCTGGGGCATTTGGGCTAACAGCATCTAGGGTCGCGGCGCAGGTAAGTCAGGTTTTCACGGCTCGACCGATTACTCAGATAGAACTGGAAGGAGATACTGTTGACGTTGTTCTGGGATTATCTCAAGACGACTCCAACAGCATAGATAAAGTCAAATCTATTGGCATCATAGGTCCGAGCGGTTCAGCAACCCTCGGGGAGTTAGCGAAAGTATCATTTGAACAGGGCCCGGTCTCCATAAGTCGCTCCGATGGTCAACGCTCCGCAAGTATCGTTGGATCTATAACAGGTGATGATACTCAGGCAATCGGTCAAAAAGTTCAGACTAAAATTGATGCGATAAATTTGCCACCTGGGATCAAAGTGACTACTGGAGGAGTATTCCAGCAGATCGCTGACGGTTTCAAAGATATTTTCGCAGCTATGGCCATTGGGGTACTCCTCGTATATCTCGTCATGATTATCAGCTTAGGTTCGCTTAAGAGTCCGTTTGTTATTATCACTAGCTTACCGTTGGCGCTTATTGGTGCCTTGATTGCTTTGGCAATTACCGGTCGTACATTCGGACTCCCCGCAGCAATGGGCTTCCTCCTTTTAATAGGCATAGTGGTGACCAACGCGATTGTACTTATTTCCTTCGTCGAACAACTCCGAGAGCGCGGATTGAGTATCTATGATGCTTTGGTCCAAGGCGGGCTTGTTCGGCTACGACCTATTCTGATGACAGCTTTCACTACTAGTTTCGCCCTAATACCGCTGGCAGTTTTCCCCTCTGATGAAGGTGGGATTATTGGAGCTGAATTAGCTACTGTGGTAATCGGAGGTCTGGCAAGTTCAACCTTCTTGACTTTAATTATTGTGCCGGTCGTATATACATTGGTCCACTCGAGCTTGCCAAAGCTTTTCCGAGTGATTGGGTCTAATTTAAGCAGGAAATTTGTTTCGAGTGAGGATTTTAGATCGGTTTAAATACAGCCATAATCGTCAGGACGCAGACCAGATTTAGTCCGAAAAAGTTCGTGACCATTTGATCTAAGAATAAGCCCCCGACCATGATGGTCGGGGGCTTATTCTTAGATCAAATCAGGTGATTGCGTGCCTAAAAGGGAGTCCAACCCACCTACCACGATCGTCACGAGGCATAACGGATTTGAAGTTGTAACACGATCTGCCAATCCTGTTCTGATTACCCACCCGGGCTAAATCCTTAAGTCGGTTCGGTCTAATATCCTCAAATCTCCAATCTTCACACCGGCCGTAAAGTCCCTGCAAACACCTGCCATGCAAGCACGGATTTAGAGCTTAAGCTCAACAAAATGTAAACCCGCTCACCAAAAAGATAGTCGTGCCAGGGTCCGATTTTTTTGTATTGAAGAACCATGTTGATAGCAAAGACGTTAAAAAACACGAATATAGAGCCGAATATCCCATAGACGAATCCTGGGGGGCCACCATCGCCATTACCAGCTCCGAACAGATAGATCCCAATTACTACCCAGGGCATGAGTCCTGCAAACGTTCCGAACCAAAAAGATGTCCAGTTAACATCTTTTTCAGTTTGATTGTGAAGTTCCATGAGCCATCCAAATAGGATCATGGTCGCGTTAAGGGAGAACATCAGAATGAGACTGGCGACATCGTAAATCCCTACAAGCATGGCTATAACCACCAGCATTACAGAGGAGCTGAGTGAATATTCCATCCATCTGGCATAGTTAGCGCCCGTCCCAAGATTTCTGGAATACCACTGGAACACCCACGGTGAGGATACCGTGGCATGGGCAATGGCCGTGAGAATCAAAAACCCGGCGATCAATGGTGCCAGACGTAAATTAAAGAGCAACGCTGGTATCGGATTTAGTTTGTTGGTTACCGTGTCCATTTCCAAGAAATATGACATGACTGGAAGGCTAAAGTCCGAACTGAGTGATAACAAAATCACCCCTTGGGCCAAATGGAATAAAGCCATTACTGCATTAAACCTGCGAAGGCTGCCCAAAGTAGTACTCTCTTTTTTTTGCTGTTCAGCTGATCCAGTTATTTGACCCTGCATAGGTCTACCTCCAGATTAGTTCAATAGATCAATACACCCGTGACATCTGAACTTCCTCATCTCATCCAGTCTCCCGATATGTTTTTTAGAAGTTCGCCCCAAATTCCTCCGGTTGTTCCCTCCTTATTCCTGAGCCCAGATATAAGATTAGTTCTGGTTGTTTAACTCTAGTGTAGTATATATTTGACATTAATTAATATCAAGTATAATATACCAGACAACAAGCGGTTAATAGTCAACACGGCGGCTGTTATGGAGCAAGGTAAAGTTCGGTACATATCCAAAGACAAGCCTTAGTCAACTATGACTCGGAGCGAGAAGAGAGTCGGTTCCGCAGATATAAACCAAATAGTGGAGGTTACGAACATGGAGACCGTTCAAATGATAGGGATTATCTTGGCAGCAATTGGCGCCCTGAACTGGGGGTTGGTTGGGCTGTTTAAATTCGACCTGGTTGCTTTCATCACAGGTGGGAACAGCTTCGGGAAGGTAAATTTATTGTCCCGAAGCATCTACGTAATCGTTGCTGCAGCAGGGGTGGTAGCGACCACCGCCATCACCCAGATATAAGTTAAAGGTGATTAGAGACGTCACTCAAATAAAAGACGAGGATCTAGACTATTCCTCCTTGCTAATAGTGAAAAATAACTCAACCTAAGGACTAAATCATGACTGAATCAAAAGGCAAGGTATACATAATTGGTGCAGGTCCAGGTGACCCTGAGCTGCTAACACTAAAAGCGAAACGCATAATCGAGTCCTCCGATCTCATAATATTCGCCGACTCTCTGGTTCCTCCACAAATTGTCGAGTTCGCAAAAGAAGGCGCTCAGGTCATCGGCAGCAGCGAGCTAAACCTGGATCAGATTATGGAACTTGAACTAAACGCAGTCCGCGAAGGCAAGATAGTTGCCCGGGTGCAAAGCGGCGATCCCTCAATTTACGGGGCCATACTAGAACAGATGCGCATCCTGGATGCTGCCGGAGCTGATTTTGAGATTATTCCTGGCGTTAGCGCGGCCTTTGCCGCCGCCGCAGTACTCAAATCAGAACTCACAGTCCCTGAGAAATCCCAGACAGTGATTCTAACCCGTATGGAAGGCCGGGTCGCCATGCCCCCTGGCCAGCAGCTCAAAGACCTGGCAGTCCACGGCTGCACAATGGTCATATTCCTAAGCATCACCCGGATGACCAAGGTTGTCCGCGAGCTCACGTCCGGGGCGTACACGGACGACACTCCAGTGGCCGTGGTTTACCGTGTCGGTTGGTCAGATCAACTAGTGATTCGGGGCACACTAAAAGACATAGCCGCCAAGGTACGGGCAGCCAAGATTACCCTGCAGGCCCTAATTATAGTGGGCGATGCCGTCGACCCTGGGTTAGACGCCGGCGGCGCTGTTTCCCATCTGTACTCCGCAGATTACACCCACCGTTACCGGAAGGCTCAACCCGCCGGACTATTGGCCAGTGGCAACGGAAAAGGATAACCCCGCCGGCAGGCCAGCACTAGCCAATAGTCCGGCCTTCGATAGCACGGTGATAATTGCGCTCACCCGCAATGGAGCCAGGATGGCTCGGGTTCTAGCAGGGCCACTGAATAACGAATGTACTCTGTCAGTACTTATTTACGACAAGTCGGGTTTAGCTCATCTAAGCCACTGAGTCACTGAGTTACTGAGTCACTCAAACTCTGGCAAAATCCGACCAGATGGATCAGGTCTGTAACTTCATCGAAAACACATATAAGTAACTTAGTTTAATAATTAAATGTATCAAGGAGACATGTTTCGGATGATACGTCTTAAAGATTGTCCAAAATGCCGCGGAGACCTGGTGTTCCGTCAGGACCAGTATGGATCGTTCTTTTCTTGCGTCCAGTGCGGACTGATTAAGGATGCGATCGCATCAGAATTAAACAGTAGGGTTTCCAGAAAAGTTATCCGTGTCAAAGAGGATACCGTTGTCACAAGCTAAGACAGCTGCGATACACCCTAGGATCCTCCTCACCGGTGCTACAGGTTACGTCGGTGGGAGGCTCCTGAGAGCTCTTGAGGGAAAAGGTTACAACGTGCGTTGTTTAGCCCGCCGGCCAGAGTACCTTCAAGAGTGGGTCGGTTCGAACACAGAGGTAGTAAAAGGCGATCTATTGGACCTAGAAAGCCTGTTGCCTGCGATGGAAGGTGTACACACTGCGTACTATTTGGTCCACTCAATGGGCACCAAAGGAGAGTTCGAGGACGAGGATAGACAGGCTGCAAGAAATTTCTGCGAAGCTGCTGAAAGAGCTGGAGTTTCCCGAATCATCTATC
>Ga0209089_10002895_pt1 | contig 14888 bp, 10 predicted proteins | sample ArcticOcean_MG_C_FD_187431 | JGI IMG/M metagenome (GOLD analysis project Ga0209089, IMG submission 187431) | Marine microbial communities from western Arctic Ocean - ArcticOcean_MG_CB2_150 (SPAdes) (version 2) | ecosystem: Environmental > Aquatic > Marine > Oceanic | place: Arctic Ocean: Canada... | reverse complement strand
CAGTCTTTTCGGTGGGCAATCAAATTGCGGAGTCCCTTCGTCTCCATCGAGGTATGGGCCGCAAGGCAGCTCGCGTCGAGGCCGGCCGACTCCTTACCGAAGTTGGGATCTCGGAAGCTGAGCGCCCCTTGGACCAGTATCCACACCAACTGTCTGGAGGCATGCGGCAGCGAGTCATGATCGCGATGGCTCTGTCATGCGAGCCGAAGCTCCTGATCGCCGATGAGCCCACCACCGCCTTAGACGTGACCATCCAGGCGCAAATCCTAGAGCTTCTGGCTGCACTTCGGGGGCGGTACGGTATGGCGGTCATGCTCATCACCCATGACTTGGGTGTCGTAGCGGAAGTCTGTGATCGGGTCGTGGTGATGTATGCCGGGCAAGTCGTTGAGACCGGTACCGTTGAGCAGATTTTTTCCTCGCCCAAGCACCCGTACACGAAAGGATTGATGGATTCCCTTCCCTCCATCGATCGGGCGGGGGCTCGGCTGAATCCGATTCCCGGCACGGTCCCGAACCCCACTGACTGGCCGGCGGGATGCCGCTTCCGTCAGCGATGTTCACAATCGGAGGACCGGTGCGCCTCCCATCAGGCTTTGGTTGAGATTGGCGACGCAGGCCGGACGTCACGTTGTTGGAAAAGCGACCTGAGAGTCCGCGGATCTGCTCCATGAACAACCGTCCTATCGACCGAAGCTCTGAGCCGCTCCTCAAGGTGCGTGACCTTAAGATGCACTTCCCCGGCAGCAGGGGTTTGTTCGGGCCCTCAGGGGGGGATGTGAAGGCCGTAGACGGCGTCTCCTTCGATCTCTGGTCCGGTGAAACCTTCGGGCTGGTAGGGGAGTCGGGCTGTGGGAAGTCGACGACGGGGCGGGCCTTGCTCCGTCTTATAGAACCGACCGCCGGTTCTGTCCATTTCGATGGTCAGGACGTGCGCGGGCTGGACCGGAGCGGACTCCGTGCGATGCGGAGACGAGCTCAATTCGTTTTCCAGGATCCATTCGGTTCCCTGAACCCTCGGATGTCTGTGGGTGCGATGCTGGAAGAGGCACTCTACGTGCATGGGTTAGGGCAGCCGAACCGGAGGGCGCGAGCAGTGGAGATATTGGAGCGGGTTGGGCTTCGTTCTGAGCACATTGACCGCTACCCACATGAGTTCAGTGGCGGCCAGCGACAGAGATTGGGGATCGCACGCGCTTTGTCTGTCGAGCCGGACTTTTTGATTCTCGATGAGCCAGTCTCGGCGCTGGATGTTTCCGTACAGGCTCAGGTAGTGAACCTGCTTCAAGATCTGCAGGCCGATCTCGGCCTCACCTATCTGTTGATTGCTCACGACCTGGCTCTCGTGGAACACTTCAGCGATCGGGTCGCTGTGATGTACCTGGGGCGTATCGTGGAAATGGCGGACTCTGAGTCGTTGTACCGAAATCCGCAGCATCCGTATACTCAGGCACTGCTTTCAGCGGTGCCGCGGCCCGACCCGTCCGGGCGTGAAAATCGCACTCGGATCGTGCTAGAAGGGGACGTCCCGAGCCCCATAAATCCTCCCTCTGGATGTCCGTTTCACACGCGCTGTTTCCACTCCGGGAAGGATGCTTTGTGCACAACGGATATACCTGTGCTGGAGGCAAGGCGAACGCAGCACTTTGCCGCGTGTCACAAGGTTGATCATGGTGCCTGATAAGGGGTTGACACCTTTTTGGGTGAGGGCCATAATCCCACCCTCTACGAAATTCGCGCCCCGTCGCACCCGTGTGCGAGGGGGTTCTGTAACACAAACGAAGAACAACGGCTGGAGGTCGCTTTGGCGATTCAACTCTACGGCGCACTGCTTCAAATTCCGGGCCTCGAGGCTACGGATCAGACTCTCTCAGAAACAGTGGTGGGGCTCTGGGGTGATACGGGATTCATGCGCTGGCCGCTGGCTCTCTGCTTGGTGATCGGGCTCGTCGTGATCATGATCAAATTCGTCAGCCTTACGGGTAAGGCCATTAAGACGAAGAAGATCCTGAAGGACGTCGACGAGCTCCTGACGCAGCAGAGGATCCGCGAAGCTCTCGAGTTGACGCGGGACACCGACGCGCCGGCCGCGAACATTCTTTACGCTGGCCTCGAGCGCCACGAAGAGGGAACGGACCGTGTGATGAAGGCCATTGAGAACCAGGGCCTCATCGAGATGAGCAAGCTTGAGAAGGGTCTCGTGATCCTCGCGACGCTGACGAACATCGCGCCGCTCCTCGGCTTCCTCGGTACCGTTATCGGTATGATCATCGCCTTCGAATCTATTGAGGCGGCAGGTGAGGTTGAGGCAACGCTGGTTGCTGGTGGTATTAAGGTCGCGCTGCTTACGACCGCCATCGGTCTGATGATCGCCATCCCGGTTTCGATCGGACACAACTACTTCGTGTCCCGTATCGATGGTCTGGTGATCGACATGGAAGAGTCGGCGCAGAAGATGGTCGACACCCTCCATGCCATCGAGCACGGACGCACTGGCTGATCCTTGCCACGCAAGCAGGCTAAAGAGGCCGCCCCTTTAAGGGGGCGGCCTCTTTTTTGCTTGGTGGACGGGACGTCGCCCTAGTCTCGCCCTGCCCGTAGCTTCTACCCCCTCCAAGACGACGCCCGATCATGCCAGCCAACGATCGCTCGCGTACGCTCACAGTCCTCGTGGCACTGATCACATGGGCTGGAGTCGTAGGGAACGCTGAAGCACAGACTCTCGTCGAATCCAGCGCTGAGGCTCAGTTCCAACTTGACTTCCAGGTGCCTCAGTCCGCGCTTAAGAGCTTCGTGCCGTCGGGTTGGACGCTCAACGTGGCAACTCGAGGACCCGCAAAAGACGCCAACCTGCGGGTGATCTTGATTGAGCGGATGACGATCAATGGGCCTGAAGGATCTCCCGTCGGAGACGGATGCAATCTCCTGGTCTACCTCACCGTGCCTGTGACGAATCCGTCAGGAGAAAACGTCCAGCTCGTTATAGGTGGGCTCACGGAAGACGGGGCGCCCGGCCCCGGTCGTGGAACTCCCGTGTGACTCCAGCGATATGCCATGCGCGCGTGTCTTTACCTCGGACCCATGACCCGACCCCTTTCCCTTACTGCCCTCATCGTTGTCGCCCTCGCTGGCGCTACGATCCCGGCCCGCTATTCGGCGGGTCCGGTGGCGCTCGCTTCCGACTCAGCCGTCGCAGAATTCGAGGCTGGCCGGTTCTGGCACGCGTCACGGCTGCTCCGGGAAGAAGGCGCTGCGGAAGGATCTCCCGCGGATGTCCTGCTGCTCGCCCGAGCTGAAGCCGGATGGAACAACTGGCGTGGCGTTGTAGAGCTACTGCGTGAAGCGTCGTGGATAGGGACGGAAGGGGGCGGCGCCGGCTTCTACTTGCTCGGCCGGGGCGAGGAAGGCCTGGGTGAGTCGATCGCGGCGGCCGCGGCCTACCAGGCGTTCTTACACACGGCACCCAGCGCGTCCAAGCGATATCAAACGGCTCTGATTCGAGGTGCCCGAGCGCTCTGGGAATCGGGCTCGCGAGATGAGGCTCTGGCTCTGATGGACCGCCCCGAGGCTGCCTTGAGGCTTGTCAGCTGGCTCTCGGCGGATCTTGTGCTGGAGCTCGATGGCGATGTTGAGGCACTCGAGGAGTTGTTGGGTCGCATCAGTGAAACAGCGGCGAATGACGTCCTGTGGCGAGCCTTGCCGGATGCACTCGTCGAGGCGGGAGACACGGCGCGAGCACTGGGGATCTATCGCGAGATGTACACCGACCTTTCTGGCTCGCGTAGGGCTGCGATAGCAGCCGACTTAGGTCGGCTGATCCTGACGGCGGGAGGCACGGTGGAAGCACGTGTGCTTCTCGTCGAAGCCTTCGCAGATGGTTCACGCGCCACGCAGGGCCGGGCGGCCGCGCCGCTCATGGACCTCAACGACTCGGATCAAGAGGTCACGCTTCAACTGGCTAGGAGCCTCGACCGTGCCGGGGACGGGCGTAGGGCCTTGATCGGATACGATCGAGTCGTCCGGATGGCCGCCGGAAATGGAGAAGACGCCCCGACGTCGATGCTGATCGAGCGGGCTCGACTCATGGGCACGGTGCGGAGTCGACAGGACGAGGCCATCGAGGAATTCCGTGCCATTCGTGAGGGCACCAGCGACCCGACGCTCGGACCGCGCAACCTCGACGTCTGGGCGCAACTAAGGCGCCGGCAAGGTCTCATGAGCCAAGTGAGTACTCTGCGTCGTTGGCTCATTGAGGAGTATCCGGGTAGCCCTCAGGCTGCCGAGATCGTGTTTACTCGCGCGGACCAGGCACACACAGGAGGTCGCCTCGATACCGCCCTCGAGCAGTATGCGTTCGTTGCGACGAACGCCCGTACGCATGCGCGAGCCGGCCAATCCAGAATGCGGGCAGGTCAGATTTACATTGGTCGCAACGATCTTGCTGCGGCTGTGGACGGTTATGAGTCCTACCTGGTCGATTTCCCGAACGGTCGCCGCTGGCAGGAGGCCTCGTACTGGGCCGGTCGCACCCGCCTGGAGCTGGGCGACACGACCTCTGCTCGTGCTCACATCGATCGGATTTCGAGAGGTGATCCGGTCTCTTATTACGGTGTGATGGGGGCGGACCTTTTCGGGGAGCAGTTCGGTGTCGACGTCCCTGATGGCCAGGCTACGGACGTCCCTGAGTGGCTCGCGGAGGGCCTTGGATCCATCGATCTGTATACGGAGTCTGGCCTCGAGCGGGCTGTATCGAACGAGATCTCGGAGCTTCAGGCGCAGGCACGCCCAAACATGGGCGACATGCTCAGCTTTGCGGAGGCGCTCATTGAGCGTGGCCGCACGATCGATGGGATCAATCTGGGGTGGGCGCTACGCGACGATGGGCATGAGTGGGACAGTCGTTTGATACGAGTGGCGTTCCCATTCCCATATCGCGCGCTGGTGCAGCGTGAGGCTGCCGAGTGGGGCATCGATCCGATCACGATGGCCTCGATTATTCGGCAGGAATCGGCGTTCAAGGCGGATATCGTGAGTCACGCCGGGGCGGTCGGCCTCATGCAGGTCATGCCCCCAACGGGTGCGGAGTTGGCACGGACGCATGGCCCCCGGGGTTTTCGCGAGATCAACCTCACGGCTCCCGAAGTGAACCTGCACCTCGGTGCGGCGTTCTTTGTGGACATGAGTGCTCGCTACGATGACGATCTTCCGCTCGTGCTTTCCGCGTACAATGCCGGGCCCACTCGGGCGACGCGTTGGAGTCGGTACCCGGAGGTCGCAGATCCGCTGCGTTTTACGGAGCGAATTCCTTTTGTGGAGACGCGGGGCTACGTGAAGAATGTGCGTCGAAACGTTGGGGTGTATCGCGCCCTCTATGGGCCGATCATCCTGGGGCATGAGTAGCCGAGAGAGGTTGCCGCGAGGGCGGGTTGGCGCCACTTCCCCCTCAAACTCTTCAGAAATCCTAGCCGTCGTTCTGGATCGCTTGTGCAGTCTGTGGGTCCACTCCTAAGGTGAATTCGCCGCGCGAGCGCGGCTTGTTTGACTCAGCGGAGGTAGCAGCATGAAAGGGACCGTGAAGTGGTTCAACGACTCGAAGGGATACGGCTTCATTCATCTGCAGGAAGGTGACGGTATTCTCGTTCACTTCTCTGCCATTGAGAGTGAAGGTTTTCGAACGCTCGCCGAAGGCGAGGATGTCGAATTCGAGGTCCGAGAATCGGAGAACGGGTCTCAGACGAACAAAGTCATCAGAGCCTGACGCTCTTCACCGGGTCCCCAAGCGCCCCCGGCTTCACGGCCGTGGGGCGCTTTTTGTTGCACAGTGACCGCCTTCGCGTCGTAGTCCAAGGCGTTCTATCTTCAGCCCGTGTGGGGCGATTCGACCCACTTCAGCGGCACATTCACAGTCCACCCGATCGACGTCACCTTGCAGATCCCCCCGAAGACCAAGCCGCGCATTTTCCTGATCGACGCGTACGCGCTCATCTACCGTTCGTACTTTGCGTTCATCAACCGCCCCCTTTCCAACGCCGCCGGGGAGAATACCTCAGCGCCGTTTGGTTTCACTCGGTTCCTCATGGACATCCGGGAGGACTTTTCCCCGGACTACCTTGCGGTCGTGTTCGACGCTGGGGATTCGTTCCGGGACGAGATCTACCCGGAGTACAAGGCAACCCGCGAAAAGATGCCGGACGACCTACGGGCGAGCCTTGGGCGTGTGCGTGACATCGTAGAGGGCTTCAACGACCCCATCATCGAACTCGACGGGTATGAAGCTGACGATGTGATCGGGACGCTCGCCACGAAGGCCGCTGCCGCCGGCCTGGAGGCCGTCATCGTCTCGGGTGACAAGGACTTTTACCAATTGGTCGGACCGAGTGTCCACCTCATGAATCCGGGGCGGGGCGGTGCGACGGGCGTCGCCGCGGACTGGGTCACCGAGGAGAATGCGGACGAGAAGTTCGGGATCCCCCCGCACCAGATCGCCGACTACCTGGCCTTGGTCGGGGACTCTTCGGACAACGTTCCCGGCGCAGCGGGAATCGGCCCTAAGACCGCGGTCATCTTGCTAGAACAGCATCCGGACATCGAAGCGCTGATTGAGCACGCCGCGGAACTCAAGCCTCCTCGGGCGTCCAAGTCGCTCACGGAGAACGCTGATATGGTTCGGCTTTCCAAGCAGCTCGTCACGATCATGACGGACCTGGAGGTGGAACTCGACCTGGACGCTTTGAAAGTGGGTGAGCCGGACAGCGAGGCACTGCGTGACATTTTTGTGCAGCTCGAGTTCAGACGACTCGCCGACCAGTTTGCGACAGTCGCACAGATCAGTGGGGTAGCGACCGCTGAGCTGGACGAGGCCGATGTCGAGTATGACATCGTAGACACAGTTGATGGAGTTGCCGCGGTTGTTGCGGCGGTCGCGAAGGAGGGACGCGTCGCCGTCTCGTGCCACTCGTCGGCAGAAGACCCCCTCAAGGGTTCTCTCGTCGCACTCGGTCTGTCGATCGAGGGTGGATCTGCGTGGTATCTGCCCTTTGCGCATCAGCAGCCTTTCGAGTTGACCTTAGAAGGAGAAGGCCCGGGGGTCGTGACCAACCTCCCCGCACTCGGTTCCGCTGAAATGGGCGCCCTGAGGGCTGTGCTCGAGGACGCTTCTGTTGAGAAGGTCGGGCACGATCTGAAGCACATCGCCCGGGCGCTGCACCAGGCCGGTATCCGTCTGGACGGATTCAAGTTCGACACGATGGTCGCGAGTTATGTGCTCGACCCAGGCCGGCGGGACCACGGCCTGGGGGTGCTCTCCATGGAGATCTACACGCACAAGGCGGTGGCGCTCGCGGATGTGGTGGGGAGCGGGCGGAACAAGATCGAGTTTGCCGAGGCTCCGGTTGAGCGGACGCGTGACTATGTCTGCGAACAGGCGGATCTCGCGGGCCAGCTGGCTGAGCACTTCCAGGAGCAACTCGACGAGCACTCGTTGAGTGATCTCATGGCACAACTCGAAATGCCTCTCGTGCCCATGCTGCTGCGCATGGAATTGGCTGGGATCGCGATCGATGAGGACTTCTTCCGGGCGATGCGTTCCAAGCTCAAACGCGAGCTGGATTTGATCCAGGAGGACGTGTTCAAGCTCTCCGGCGGCGACTTCAACATGAATTCGACGCAGCAGTTGCGGACGGTGCTCTTCGAGAAGCTGGACTTGCCCATCATCAAGAAGACCAAGACTGGACCCTCTACGGATGCCTCGGTCCTAGAGGAGCTCGCGGCTCAGGGCCACGAGGTCCCGAAGCTGATGATGGAGTACCGTGAGCTGGAGAAGCTGCGAGGCACTTATGTGGAAGCGCTGCCTGCTCTTGTGAACAAAAATACTGGGCGCATCCACACGTCGTTCAACCAGGCTGTCGCGGCCACGGGCCGTCTTTCTTCAAGTGATCCCAACCTCCAGAACATCCCGATACGGACGGATCTGGGTCGGGAAATTCGGAAGGGCTTCGTGGCGAAGCCGGGGCACCTCTTTCTGGCCGTGGACTACTCGCAGATCGAGCTGCGTGTCATGGCGCACTTCTCGGGCGACGAGGCCTTTGTCACGGCGTTTACTCAGGGGATCGACGTCCACAAGCAAACTGCTGCGGTGATCTTCGAAGTACCGATCGATGACGTTTCCGGTCACATGCGGGGGCAGGCGAAGACGGTGAACTTCGCCACGCTGTACGGGCAGGGTCCGTTCTCATTGGCGCGTCAGCTTGGCATCTCCCGAGAGGAGGCGAAACAGTTCATTGCCACCTACTTCGAGCGTTTCGCCGGGGTGCGGGACTATCTCGACGCCCAGGTCGAGATGGCCAAGACTCAGGGGTATGTCGAAACGCTCATGGGTCGCCGTCGCTACGTGCCCGAGCTTCGTTCGGGGAACTGGAACATGAGGCAATTCGGTGAGCGGGTGGCCCAGAACACACCCATTCAGGGCACGGCTGCGGATCTCATGAAGAAGGCGATGATCGATGTGCAGGCTGCGCTCGAGGAAGCTGAGACGCCGGCGACCATCCTACTCCAGGTGCACGATGAGCTGCTGCTCGAGGTGCCCGAGGCCGAGGTCGACGCTGTGCGTGACTTGGTGGTCACACGCATGGAGGGGGCCATGGAGCTGAACGTGCCGCTCGTGGCTGACTCGGGTGCTGGTGCGACCTGGTACGAGTGTAAGTAGTCCCCTCCCGCCATCCCAACTCCCGCGTGTCCGGTCCATCGTTGGTGTACTTAGCTCGGGGATCGCTCCGGGCCGTGGACCACGAAGGGAGGGAGTCGAATGAGTCGATCCGTAAACAAGATCACGCTGATGGGGAATGTCGGGCGTGACCCGGACATTCAGCAGACCAAGAGTGGTACGAAGGTCGCGCACTTTTCACTCGCCACGAACCGCCGGGCCCCAGCGGATTCGGGTGAGGCCGAGCAGACTGATTGGCATCGCCTAACGTTGTGGAATCGCCAGGCCCAGTACGCGGAGGAGTTCATCCGCATTGGTGACCGCATCTACATCGAAGGGCGATTGGAGTACGACACCTACGAGCGTGACGGTGTCACGATCCCGACTGCTGAGATCCATGTCAGCAGCGTCGTAATGCTCAGCTCGAAGTCGGGTGGGCAGGACGAGGACGTGGAGGAAGCCGCGTAAGACTGAGGCCCGGCGAACCTGGTTCGTCGGGCCTTGTCTTACGGCTCTGTGTCTACGGGCGACCTACAGCCAGTCTCGGAACTGTGGCGCGACAGAGAATATGAATTCCCAGCCGCCTCCCGCTCCAACGCCGCGCGCCATATCGAGTCGGATCACGTCCCAGCCCAATGCGACCCCGATTCCGACGGAGCCCCGAAGTCCACCCCGGCCGCTACCGGGCCATCGATCTGGGAGCAGATCGACTAGGACGCGTTCGCCGAAGTAGGTGCCGCCCGCTGCGGCAAAAGCTCGGAAGCTCAGGAGCGGCCATCGCAGGGGGAGGTTCACTTCGGATGAGGCGAGCCAGAATCGGGTTCCGGCAAAGTCCCGGTAGCTGTGGCCGGGAAGCGTGCCTCGGCCGCCGAGGAGGAAGAGTCCTTGTTGAGGAGTGCCTTCAGATGTGACGCCTGCCACAACGCTGAGGTCGATGCGACGACCCTCCTGCATCGACACGCCACGCCACTTCGCCTCACCCAGTAGGGTGCCGAACGTGTGTTCACCCAACCGGCCGAGCTTCGCGTTCGCGGTCAGTTGCCCCGCTCCAGGGATCTCGATGGCGCGCATGACGTTCAGCGCGACGAGTACGCCGTCGTCGATTCGTTTCACACGCCTCGCGTCGACACCGGGTACTTCGGACACGACGTCCTCTGCCGACTCGTGGCGTTCCATGAGCAGCGTGACCGCGGGAGCGGAGGCCTCCCCGCTCGAGAAGCTCAGGCTCATGCCCTGGGCGAAGTAGGGGTCCGTGTAGTCTTGGATCCCGAAGGACGAACCGAGAGAGTTTACCAGGCGTGACGCGCCCTGGGTTTGTCCCATGTCGAGAACATCGTTCCAATAGGCCCGCACCTTTGGGGTGATCCTGCCGGGTCCGCCTGATGCCGAAATCGAGGCCGCTCCCTCTCCGCGCCCATAGGCATAACCCAGGGAGGTACGCAGCAGCACGTCACCACCGGGCCGGAGGGTAAGGCCGCCCCCGAAGTAGGCACCCTCCGCTCTGTTGTGGCGGAGTGCGTCGGAGGCCGCACCAAGATGTAGTCGCAAAGGCGAGAGCCCACTCAGATACCTCTGCCCAATGACCTGGCTCGCCTGCGCCCGGATGTCCTCGATCGTTGTAGACGACGAAAGACCTTCAGCTTCCAGGTCATCGAAAAGTCCCCTCGTAAACGAGAAAGCACGACGTTCTTCCTCACTCGCGGCACTGACGCCTCGGGTCAGCCAGGCCTGGCGTGGAATTTCCGCGTTGAATTCGTACTGCCCGATTTCGAAACGTCCGCGAATGATGCTGCCGGCCAGAAAGTCCAGTACAGGGAGTTCTCGACGTAGCTCGGCCTCCTGTCGGTATGGGAGCCAGTACCGGCCGTCCCACAGTGAGTTGTCTAGCGAGATTCGGATGTAGTCGAGGTAGGGGTCCACGTACGAAGACGGCGTGAACGTGAAGTTCATCCTCACGATCGCACCGGTGTCCCGATCGATGTAGATCGACCCAATGAACCCAGGTGCTTCATAATTCTGAGGCCGGACGCTTACCTCATAGACCCGTATCTCTTCCGGTCCACTTCCGTAGCTGATGCTGAGGGAGTCGGCGAGGAGGTAGTCGTAATGGCTCCGCCCCGCAGGTCCGATAGGGTGGTGGACCTCTTCTACTTCATCGCCGTCCCCGAGGCGAATGAAGTCTCCGAAATCATCTTGGACTACGGTGAGGTGATCCAGGTGATAACGAATGTTGGTCGGGAGGACTTTCTCGTCCCTCAGCCCGACGATGCGTTGCCGGGTCTCGTTCGGGGCTCGCCAGAACAGATCCAGAGCGACTTGGTCAGCCTTTACGAGCGTTCGTTCGTCGGAATCGGGCCGATCGATGAAGAAGTAGACGTATCCCCTGGCTTCTCCCCGGTAGGACTGGAATGCCGAGTCCACGGCTACCGAAGACCGGACAGCCTGGGCCTGATCCACAAGCTCCAGCACGCGGCCGCCGTTCCACGATTCCGGTGCTTGAGCACGCGCGTCGTGTCCGAAGCTCGCAAAGCAGGCACCGGCTACCACAGCCAAGAGGAGATGTCCGAGTGAGAGCTTCACGGACCGGATGGTTCGAGTGAGCGTGCGGACCGAAGTGGGACGGACCGTGAACGTGGTACGCTCCCTATTCCCCGGCGGTTCCGCAAAGAGAAGGGCCCCGTCCTAGTGGACGGGGCCCTCGTTCTGCGGTGACTCTCCGGGGCTGCGTCAGTTGGCAGCCCAGAATCCCGACAGAGACTCGCCCTGCGGGCTCTCACGGAGCTTCGCGAAAGCCCGGTTCCTGATCTGGCGAATGCGCTCGCGCGTCACGCCCAGTAAGGAACCGATCTCCTCGAGTGTCCTCTCTTCACCGTCGTCCAGACCGTAGTAGAGATAGAGAATCTTCCGCTCGCGTTCCGTCAGGTATTGCTCGAACATCGTCTCAAGGAAATCGCGACGTGCAATCGCCTCGACATCCATCTCGATGTCTGATGCTTCGGCACCCGAGAAACGCTCGCCGAAGCTCGCACTGTCACGATCGGAGCGATCGATGGGTGCGTCCAGACTCAACTCAGAAGCCGCTACGCGACGAAGAGCCCGGATTGTCTCCACGGGCTCCTCCATCTCGTTCGCGATTTCCTGATCGGTCGGCGCACGGCCGAGCGACTGCGTGAGCTGTGTGTTGGTCCGCGCGAGCCTTGCCAGATTCGAATTCTGGTTCAGCGGAATGCGGACGGAACGAGTCTGCTCTGCAAGCGCCTGTAGAACGGTTTGTCTGATCCACCAAACGGCGTATGAAATGAACTTCACGCCTTTGTCGGGATCGAATTTCTTAACCGCCTTGAGAAGCCCCTCATTGCCGATGCATACCAGTTCGGCGAGCCCAAGGCCGCGACCTTGGTACTTTTTCACATACGAAATGACGAAGCGCAGGTTCGCGGTTACGAGCCGTTCGGCTGCTTCTTTGTCACCCGTACGAGCGCGTCGAGCGAGTTCTCGCTCTTCGCCGGGGTCTTGAATGAGGGGGTACTTCTCTACGTCTTGTAGGTACTGATCGAATGAATCCAGGCCACGGGAAGAAGAAAACATCCGTTTTTTATTTTCCTCATCTGGGGTGTCGAACAGACCTGGCGCAGCGCAATCGACCGCAGACAACCCGCTTCAAAGCTGGGATATCACGCGGTCGAGAAAGTTGCCAGGAAACATTTTAGGATGAGAGACAAGGTATAAAAGCCTGTTTGTAGGGTCAAAGGTTTTTTTCGGCCCCTGATTCGACTACCTCAAAAGGAATTCGGCGCGGAGGCTTTCCGTGCTCGGGCCGCCCGACCCGAAGAAGAGACAAGCACCCGGATCAGCACCTTTTCCGAGGTCGACTCTGCGGAAGAAGGCCCTGTCCACGATCTCGTCGACCCGAATCTGTTCCAGATCGACAAGGCTGGGTCCGCCCCACTTCCGGAACACGAACACGGGCGCGTCGCCGGGCACAACGAGCCAGCCCATGATGAAACGGGGCGCGTCAGGGAGTCGATGGGCGGCAACCGGACTTCCGCGTAGGCCTCCCCCGGGAGCCATCATGTCACCCGCGAGTGCGGTCCTGACCCACGGGGGGAATCCGTCCGTGTCCGTCCAGCGACGGGGGCTCAGGGTCGTGAAGACCCGGCTCATCGCGAGTGTGACCGCGAATCGGAAGGCGCGGATTCTCGAGGCTCCCTCGATCGTTCCGAAGACTCAGAGGAGCAGGGGGTTCAAGCAGTCACCATCCTCGAACAGAACCTCCCTGAGAATGAAGCTTTGGCGAGTCGTGATGTGAAGCGCGTTGGCGAGCCCGTACAGCCAGCGCAGAGGACTCCCCTCGGGAAGCTCCTCGACCTAGAAGGTGGATCTGTTGTCCACTGTGATTGTGGAGATCCGGCCGACTTCGCACACCTGAGGTGCCGTCGCCTGCGCGTGGGTCCCGATCGGTGTGAGCGCCCCTACGGCCGAGGCTAGCGCCAGTCCCAGTAAAAAGATTGCAGCGACTGGATGTCTGGCGCTTTCGCCGGGCTCGGTTCTCGCGGGGATGAGGCGCTCCCGAGGTCGATCGGATTGCATGGTGTCAGAGGCTCTTCTACGCTTCATCTTCAGCAAATCCCCTAAAAAGTTCCCGGAGTAACGCCTACATGCCGAACCGGCGCAAAGAGGCCCTCGACTACCACACCCAGGGCCGTCCAGGGAAGATAGAGGTGGTCCCCACGAAGTCCGTGGCGACCCAGCGCGACCTTTCGCTCGCCTACTCTCCCGGCGTGGCGGAACCGTGTCTCGCGATCGCCGAGAACCCCGATGATGTCTTCAAATACACCGCCCGCGGGAACTTGGTCGCCGTCGTTTCCAACGGCACTGCGGTATTGGGCCTCGGGGATATCGGTCCGCTGGCCTCGAAACCAGTCATGGAGGGGAAGGGCGTCCTATTCAAGCGATTCGCTGGAATCGACGTGTTCGACATTGAGGTCGATTCTAAGGACCCGCAGGAAATCATCCGCTTCTGCCAGATGCTCGAGCCCACCGTTGGCGGGATCAATCTCGAGGACATTTCCGCACCTGATTGTTTTGTGATCGAGCGGACGCTCAAAGAGACGATGGACATCCCCGTCTTCCACGATGATCAGCATGGTACGGCGATTATTGCGGCCGCTGCGCTCGTGAACGGCCTCGAGATCGTCGACAAGAAGATCGGGGAAGTTACGGTCGTGTTCAGCGGCGCCGGGGCCTCGGCCCTCTCTACAGCCGAGCATTTCCAGCGCTTGGGCGTTTCCAAGAACAACATCCTGATTTGTGACTCGAAGGGAGTGATCTACGAGGGCCGCGAAGCTGGGATGAACGAGTACAAGGCACCGTTCGCGGTTCCGACAGAAGCGAGGACCCTCGGGGACGCGCTGGTAGGGGCTGACGTCTTCATCGGCCTGTCCGTGAAGGGTGCGATGAGCCAGGACATGGTGAAGTCCATGGCCAGAGACCCCTTGGTTTTTGCCCTCGCGAACCCCGACCCGGAGATCCTCCCGGAGGACGTGTATGCCGTACGGGACGACGCGATTACGGCCACGGGACGATCAGACTATCCCAATCAGGTGAACAACGTCCTCGGCTTCCCTTTCATTTTCCGGGGAGCACTCGATGTGCGCGCCCGAGGGGTCAATGCCGAGATGATGTTGGCAGCGACACATGCCTTGGCCGATCTGGCGCGTGCAGAGGTGCCGGACACAGTACGGGGCGCGTATGACGGATCGGAGATCAGCTTCGGGAGGGAGTATCTGATTCCGAAGCCGTTCGATGATCGCGTGTTGTTCCACGTCGCACCCGCGGTAGCAGAGGCTGCGTTGAAGACCGGCCTCGCTTGTACCGAACTCGACATGGACGAGTATCGCGATCGGCTCAGAGCATCGCTCGGGCCGGGTCGGGAGGTCATGCGGTGGATGACCAATCGTGCGCGTCGAAAGGCGGCACGTATCGTCTTCCCGGAAGGACACAACGACAATGTGATCCGTGCGGCTACGCAGATGCTCGAGGACGGGATCTGCACTCCGGTGTTGCTCGGGCGCCCGAGCAGAATCTCCGAGAAGGCCGAGTCGATGGGTGTCGACCTGGAAGGCGTCGAGCTCATCTATGCCGCAGAGCACGAGACCAAGCGGCACGAATTCGCGGAGACCCTGTT
>Ga0209089_10002892_pt1 | contig 14907 bp, 11 predicted proteins | sample ArcticOcean_MG_C_FD_187431 | JGI IMG/M metagenome (GOLD analysis project Ga0209089, IMG submission 187431) | Marine microbial communities from western Arctic Ocean - ArcticOcean_MG_CB2_150 (SPAdes) (version 2) | ecosystem: Environmental > Aquatic > Marine > Oceanic | place: Arctic Ocean: Canada... | reverse complement strand
AGGACCGTCAAATCTTAAATTGCTGGCACGATTTAAAATGATTTGGTCAAAATAAAATCGGGATGTCATTTGTTGAAGTTTGTATAATGCACCGCGCCAGGCAACAACCCTTGTTAACAATAATCTTAATTGCTGTTACTAAAGTTTTTTGCCCGCTTTCCATCGTGACCATAATTAGGTCGGGTGTTGTTTTTTCCCGTCACTGATGGACCCCAGGAATTAGATTAACCACTGCTTTCACACCAAGTAAGCCACATGTCCCGATAACATTTTTCCATTCGGGAGGCAAATCGGTCGTAATTTAAAAAGTTTGATTTCGTTAAAATCGTTCGAAGGTTATGCCTAAGCTCTAATAGCTTAGTTTTGTTTGAAGCTAAGTTTGATGCCCGTCGGACAAAATCGGAATAATTCTCCGCAACTAAGTCATCCAACCCTAGTCGGAGAAGTATGCTGCTACCAACTCGCGCTGCGTGCCTTTGACCCATTAAGGTGATTACAGGTACCCCCATCCAAAGGGCTTCAAATGTTGTCGTTGTACCATTGTAGGGAAATGTATCTAAGGCAATATCAACTCCGGCATATAGGGAAAGGTGTTCTTCAATTGTGACAACTCGCGGCGCTAATTGAATTCTGGCCCTGTTAATACCTCGCTCTTCAAATCGACTATAAAACCGTTCTTTAGTTGTTGGACTAGATAAAGCCAGCGCTTTAACGTAGAGCCTAGAACCGGGTGTTGCGATCAAACATTTTGCCCAGGTGTCAATGGTTACTGTTGTAACCTTCGCTAAATTGTTAAATGAACCGAAAGTAACAAAACCCTTCCCTTGGTGGGCTGGATCAACGACTTCCGGCGCCATGTCAGATGGGCGATAACATAGAAACCCCTCCGGTACCCTGATAATTTTCTCTGAGTGAAATATGTCAGACAAACCTTCTGGGTCACTTATATCGTCGGTTAACCTGTAATCCATGGTAGCCAGTCCTGTAGTATTTGGATAACCAAGCCACGTTACCTGGATTGGAGAGGGTCTAAGCGAAAACATAGTTAATCGGTTTTTTGCCATATGCCCCGTAAGATCAACCAGGACATCAATACCGTCATCCCTTATCAATTTGCTCGCCTGCATATCCGACATGCCTTGAATTGATCGCCAATGATCTGCCGCAGAGACTAAATGTTGTGTTGCCTCGTCATCATAAGAATTATCGGAGAAGCAAAAGGTTTCTACATTTTTTTGGTGATGGGCTGAAAGAAGAGGAGAGAAGAAATAATTAATAGAGTGTTCGTGAAAGTCTGGTGACACGTAACCAATTTTCAGGCGCCGCTCTGCTACTTTTTCATTTCTGAATACGGAATACGGTTCCTTTTTTGCGTCTCCATGACGGCGTTCCCACTCAAGACTTTCCTGGTAAATAAACTCATTATTGCCTTCGTATATGTAGTTAAGGTTTGCCAGGTAATCAGAATGAGCATTGGACAAATCGGATGCAGACGAAAGCAAACCCCTGTATATGGTTATAGCTTCATCTAAACGGCCTGTATCTCGCAATAAATTGGCCAAGTTGGTATTAGCGGGCTTGAAATCTTCGTTCATTTTGAGAACTTTTCGATAATTTATTTCAGCACTCTCCCATTCAAGAAAATCTTTTTGTCTGGTTGCCAAGTTAAAAAGGATAACAAAGTTTTCCGGTGCAAGGTCAGATGCCTTCCCTAATGAAAGGAGTGCTTCTTCCTTGTTGACTATGCCCTCAAGAGTCGTACCTAGATTATTAAGCGCTCCTATATGGTCCGGTTGATATACAATTATCTCTCGAAATCGTGCTACAGCGTTATCAAATTCTCTTAAATTTTTCAGAACCAAGCCAAGGTTGTAAAGTGCTTCAACATTATGGGGTTCGGTATTTAAAACGGCATCATATTCAGAAACGGCTTGTGTAAACAGCCCATCTTCTTGATAGGCATTGCCGAGATTAATCCTTGCCTTTGTGTTTAAAGGATCAAGTTGTAAACATCTCTTGAAATATTGTACGGCCCTCGAAAAAGCCCCTTCTATAAGATAAGCTAAGCCGAGGTGTAATAGAGCGTCCGTATTTCCAGCCTGTTTTTTTAAGATCCGGCGAAACTCGCCTACAGCACTTTTTGATTCGCCAAGATTTAAAAGGCACAGTGCAAAATTGTAGCGGGCATTCAAGTTACTCGGCTTTAATCTGACAGCTTCTTGGAAAGACAGTTTAGCCAAATTTAAGCTATTGTTCATTGAGTGAGCAATCCCGAGTGTAACGTGGTACTCGGAATTATTTAAATCCAATGCTATGGCTTTCTCTAACGCATCAAGAGCGGATTTTGTTTGTCCTTCTGTCAAATCAATTAGGCCCATACCATGAAGAGCGATGGCATCGCTAGCATCTATTCGCAGTATTTGACGATAGGCATCCATTGCCTCATTCATGCGACCTGCGAGGTAGTGATCGCTCGCCAGTTGGTGCATGGGTGCTAGTGTATGACGTGAAACGCCTTTCGTCATGTAAGAGCTTTTAACTGCCCAATTATTTTGAGTCAAATGCGCTTAACCTTTTTTATTATTAAGCCACCATAATGGGATATTATGTATTATATTAGACCAGCTTAAACCTAACAATTACCGTGAAGATTAATAACGGAAAGTACTCGGTTGGAAAAAAGAGTCATAGAAGGGCGGCTTTCGTGCTTGCCTCGCCCTCCCCTTAGCCTGCTATATTTCATTCGGGAGGCTAGCTGCGGACGGACAGCTCGTGAACCCGGTCAGGTCCGGAAGGAAGCAGCCGTAGGGAGTTTTGTCTGGGTCGCGTGTCTGGCCTCCCACTTCTGGTGTGCCGCATTACCAATAACGCACCCGATAACTCGCAGTCACGCCTTTTGGCCTAATAAATTATGACAAATAAAAAAACTGACCAGACACCAAAGAAAAGTGCTCCAGATAATGAGGGAGCCAACTACCAGGTGCTCGCCCGAAAATACCGGCCGACTAATTTTTCTGGTTTGATTGGGCAGGATGCAATGGTACGAACTTTGACCAATGCCTTTGATGCCGAGAGGTTGGCGCATGCCTTTATTTTATCGGGTGTGCGGGGAGTTGGTAAAACTACGACCGCCCGTATTATCGCTAAGGCACTAAACTGCGTCGGCGAGGACGGAAATGGGAAACCAACCATTAATCCCTGTGGAAAGTGTGAGATGTGCCTCGCCATTGCAGAGGATCGGCATCTTGATGTCTTTGAGATGGATGCGGCAAGTCGGACTGGAGTGGATGATATACGAGAGTTAATTGACGCCGTTCGATATAAACCGGTTTCTGCCCGTTATAAAGTTTACATTATCGACGAGGTTCACATGTTATCCCGCAATGCCTTTAACGCGTTGCTTAAAACACTGGAGGAACCTCCCGAACACGTTAAATTTATTTTTGCAACCACCGAAATTCGGAAAGTACCCGTCACGGTGTTATCACGTTGCCAACGCTTTGATTTACGTCGGGTTAATGTAGAGACGTTGATTAGGCATTTTGCTGAAATTGTTGAAAAGGAAGGCGCTCTCATATCCGAACAGGGTCTCGCATTGATTGCCCGGGTTTCTGATGGATCCGTACGCGATGGACAAAGTCTACTAGACCAGATTGTCACAACCGGCAGAAGGGAAAAAAAAGAAATTAGGGAAGGCAATGTGCGCGAGATCTTAGGGCTAGCTGACCGGGAGAGAACCTTTGATTTGTTGGAAAAGGTTTTAAAGGGAGAAATAGAAATTGCGCTAGAGATAGTTCAGCAGGATTATATTAATGGTTCTGACCCGTTGTCGACTTTGCAAGACTTGGCTGAATTAGTTCACTGGTTGACGCGGATTAAAGTTGCACCAAAAACCTTAGAAGATTTAACTGTTTCTGAAAGCGAGCGATCCCGTGGGAAAAACCTTTCTGGGAAGCTTTCCATGGCAAATTTGGGACGTGCATGGCAAATGATAGTTAAGGGTCTTAAAGAGGTACAAACCTCGCTAACACCAATTCAGGCGGTGGAAATGATTCTGGTCCGCCTCGCCTATCTTAGTGACCTGCCGTCCCCAAATGATATCATTAGAAACTTGGAAAAGTATAGAGACGACCCAGAAGGCGCTGTTACACCGACGAACAATCAAAACAAATCAACCCCTTCGACCTTATCGTCCAACACCTCAGGCCCAAGGGGTTTGGCTTTTGAATTAGAGGAGCAACCCGAAAAGCAGACCTTGTCTAATATTAAACTAAATAACTTTGAACAAGTGATTGTTCTCTTAGATGATCATGGTGAGCGTATTTTGATGGCGGATTTGGTAAACAATGTTCATTTAGTGAGTTTTGAGCCCGGAAAAATTGAAATCTGCCTGGCTGAAGCAGCTAATCCCGATACGCCCAAGCGCCTATATAGTTTTCTCAACTCGGTTATGGAAGAGCGCTGGTCGGTATCACTGGCAACGCAAGGGGGTAACCCCACCCTGAGGGAACAAAAAAGAGAGGAAGAAAGGGCTCTACGCGTAGAAATCAAGCAAGGATCACTCATGCGGTCCGTCATGGAAAACTTTCCTGGAGCGGAAATAGAAACTATTCGCCAAATTGACGACAAAGATTTTTCAACACCAGAAGAAAAAAAATCTGGGGGAGAAAAAATCACATGAAAAATCTCGGGCAAATGATGAAACAGGCCCAGGAAATGCAAGATAAAATGTCAGAGGTTCAGGAAAAACTAGCCCAACTTCAAGTAACAGGTGCTGCAGGAGGTGGTATGATTGAAGTAACTATGACGGGCAAGAATGAAATGCGGCGGGTTAAAATTGATCCAGAATTAACAGGCCCGGAAAATTTGGAAATGCTGGAGGATTTGTTAGTAGCAGCCGTTAATGATGCCCGAGCAAAGGTTGAAGCGCGGGTAACAGAGAAGATGTCTGAAATAACCGGGGGATTGCAGTTGCCGCCGGGTTTCAAGCTACCCTTTTAATCCCTCCTGGATATTCGTTCATGAGTGTTTCCGATATCGACAGCCTAATCCAATTCCTGTCCAAATTGCCGGGACTTGGGCCAAGATCAGCGCGACGCGCAGCATTGTATTTGATAAGTAACCGCGAAAAACTTATGGAGCCTCTTGGAGCTGCCATGGCCTCGGCGGCGGAAAACGTAAAAAATTGCTCCCGATGCAGCAATTTGGACACCAATGACCCGTGTCACATCTGCATTGATCCGCGTCGCGACGTTTCGGCCATTTGTGTAGTAGAAAGTGTGGCGGATCTCTGGGCGTTAGAACGTACAGCATCGTTTAAGGGGACCTATCATATTTTGGGAGGTATTTTGTCACCATTGGATGGCGTGGGGCCCGAGGATCTTAATATCCGTGATCTCATCGGGCGTGCAGCAAAGGAAAATGTAAAAGAAATAATCCTGGCGACAAGCGCCACGGTAGATGGAAAGACAACGGCACACTACATCACGGACCGCTTGAAAGATTGCGGGGTGAAAGTTTCTGAGCTAGCCCACGGCATTCCGGTCGGCGGTGAACTCGACTACCTTGACGATGGGACTTTAAGCGCGGCACTCAAAGAAAGAAGAAGCACATGATACAAAAATTAGATTTCTTCCTTTTTATTTAATCCAGAAAAGATTTCCCGCCTCAAATCCAAGGGGAGTTGTCGCAGAAGACAGCAAACAAAAAACATCTAATCACAACGTCCATCCAAATCATAGCCAGCAAGCGCTGCGTTGACGAGTTTGTCGCTCTTGTTGAAGTTGTATTCCATAGCCATTCTCTTCTTCACCACGAACGGCGGACCCGCGTAGAATTTTTCATATTGTTCCTGGCGACCGGCAAATTCTGAACCGATCAATTCCCAAATCATTTTTAATAATTTCACTCTTTCTGTTGCAGGGTATTGGGGTGATTGGATGTATCGCTCAATATCGATGCGTGTCTCTGGGTTGGTAAAATCAGTAACGCTAGAAGGTAACTGTATAACACCACCACCGCATAATTCCCGCAGATATTCCAGCATGCGCGGATAGGCTTTAGATTGCAGAACGATCGCGGCGTATAGTGCCTGCCTTCCGGGTTCCACATAGCCGTTTTCATTGGTTGTACAGGTGGCAATTTGGGCGTCAACTAATCCTTCCATCATTGCTGCATAACTACCCATTTCCCCAAGAAGTGTCTGAACTTCAGCTATTTGGGTCACACCGTTCATTTCTGAAACACGTCGTGCAAGCCCCATCATTAGACGTAATTTGGTAACTAGTCGGATTTGTGATTGATGGTTGCCCATAGCATGGGCAGGCGTTTTCCACCACTGATCCCGACAGGTGTCTATATCTTTATAAACAAACACCTGTTCCCACGGCACAAACACATCGTCGAAAACGATGAGTGAATCCGTTTCGTCGAACCGTGTTGCGAGCGGATAGTCAAATACACTGTTTGCGGCACTGGCGTACGACCGCCGCGAATAGATCTTCAGGCCCGGAGCGTTGCATGGCACCACTAGGTTTAAGGCGTGCGCATCATCACCGGGCTGTACAGGGGTTATTTGGCTGAGGTTGAGGTAATCAGAGAGGGCCGTGCCAGTGCCTAGCATTTGTGCACCTCGAATGATGATGCCATTATCTCGTTCATCTATCACTCCAGCGTAAAGATCCGGCGGGTTTTGCATGTGCATTGGTTTTGATCGGTCAATTTGCGGGGGGATGATTGTGTAGGTAATAAAAATATCTCGAGCCCGTGCGAACTCGTAAAAACGGATTAGGTTTTGTTTTAGTTCCAACGATCCGTTGCGGGCAAAGACGTCCGGAGCCATTACCCAACCGGCAAAAAAGCCCGCGACATGATCGGGGCTTCTTCCCATCAGTCCGAACGTGGCTTCTGACCATCTCTCAATAGCCCCCCGTCTTGCGTGGAGATCCGCTTTGTCACGCGGCAGACACCAGATGTAATTAAACACGTCACCTGTGGCGGGTGCCGTGTGGGTCATTAGTTTACTGTTTTCTGGATCGCTCGAAATGTCATAAAGGCCAGCAATCGTGCGGACCGCATCGGAGAACGCCGGGTGAATAGTGACGTCACGCACTTCCTTTCCATCGATGAACACCCGTCGACCGTCATTCTTAATTGCCTCGATATATTGAGCGCCGGTTCGTAAGCCGATCGAGAAACGGTTTTCATCGAGATAATTAACCATTACTGGTTCTCCTTCGACGGGTGTAGGGTAAATAAGAAGTGAGTTTTATGGTGACCAATTAGGGGGGGGCAAACGTTGAGCTTCTGTTAGGCTGAATTTATAAAACATATGGTATAACGTGAGTGGTTGCCGTCTAAAGTATATAACCATTTGGTCGCTGTCTTTCCTAAAATTCTTGTTGGTTAATGGAAAGGGATTAACCGTGAGCCACTGACCGGGAAATATTTTTTGGAATACTAACAGGGGTGTTTAACAAATACCGAGTCTAGAAAGGAGAAAGATAAAGCCGAGAGTAATATGCTTAAGTGACAAACTATAGTTATTTACGAAAACCGAGGCACTATACATCGTTTAACTAATTATCTGTTAAGTGCGTAGCTTTGTTTTTCCACGCATATAGATAGGCATTTTCTAGATCCCGCATGAAGGGTTCAATCCGGGCCAAAGACGAGTTCTTAAAATTTTCGCGCAGGTTTTTCCGCATGATCGTTAGGCGAGCGACATCTTTTGAAACAGATTTGGCTATCGAAACATAAGACGCCTCAGAGTTGGCAACAAAGTCGGGCAAACCGATTTGAGTTAGAAGACTTAGGCCAATTCTTTCATCGTGGCGCGTTTTTTCTTTATCACGCAAAATTCCGATTACTGGAACCCCCATCCATAGAGCTTCGCAAGTAGTTGTGGTTCCGTTATAGGGAAAAGGGTCAAGAGCAATATCTATATCGTTGTATTGATTTAAATGAAGCGCACGTGTTTTAGCACTGTCTCTCAATTCAATTCTGGTGACATTTATACCATGTTTGGCAAAGGCCATAAGAAACTTATTGCAGACTTGCTTATGGCGAAAACAGCTATTCTTGAGAATTAATTTTGCATTGGGCAAGTCAGATAAAATCTTAGACCAAACTAACACTACTCTATCATTAACTTTCGCAATATTGTTAAATGAACCAAATGTAATATAGATATTCCTTAAAACCGGAGGGGGGCCTATCGGAACACTAACCCCCACGTTTGGGAGACAATGAAAGCCGTTTGATAGCCGAACAACCTTTTCGGCTGAGTAGCGCTCGATAGATGGCGGTTCACTATAGTTGTCAGCAATGCGATACTCAATTTCAGGCAACCCAACCGTACCTGGATAACCAAGATAGCTTATTTGAACAGGCGCTGGCTTACGAGCAAAAACACCTAATCGGTTACCACTTGTATGACCTGATAAATCAACAAGTATATTAATATCATCATTGTAAATAATTTTTGCAACTTCTTCATCGCTAAGTGACGCTATATTGTGCCACCTTTGGCTTTCTTTTTTAATGGTTACAGTAATATCGTCAGGATTTGTGACCCCTGAGTAACAGGTTATGTCAAATCGGGACTTGTCATGGGCAGCTATAAGAGGTTCCATAAAAATACCGACAGAATGATTGCAAAAGTCACTTGAGACATAACCAACTTTCAATACATCTCTATTCCTATATTGGTGCTTAAACGGTGCCTCAATTTTTTTATTTATCTGGGCAGAAAACATCGTGCCCCATTCTGAGTGTAATTTGTATAGTGTCTCGGCGTCCGCATTAAACTGGTAGTGACTAAAAAATAATTTTTTGTGATAAATATCTTCAACCGTGTTGTCAATTAGCAGTCCTTGGTTTAACGCCTCAATTGCGCCATCAACATCTGCTAGTAGCATCTTACAATTAGAAAGATTTAGATAAGCGGGAGCAAACGTAGAATTTAAGGTTAATGCTTGTTTCAAAGCCTCTGCAGAATCCTGGGGTTTATTACTCAAATTGAGAGCATGCGCGAGGCTAGACCATAAGCTAACGTTATTAGGTTCCTTATCAATTATATTTTTGTATATATCGGTGGCATTAGTATAATTTTTTCTTCCTAATTGAACCTGGGCTAAATTGATTTCAAGAGACGTGTCCGTAAAACCATTATCCTTTGCAATTTTAAGATATTGCTCTGCAACATTCCAGTTGTGGCGTTCTAATTCTATGGTTCCTATATTATAAGCAGTATCTCCATTGCCCGGATCTAATTTGTGGGCTTTTACCCAATAATCGAGTGCACCCACACCATCTCCCTTAAAATATAAGACTTGTCCTAAACCACTTAAAATATCGCCATTCTTATCACCACCAGTGTGTTTAAGAGCCCTCCGAAGGCACTTTTCTGATAGCTGAAGATCATGTTCTTGAAGGGCAAGCATGCCCCTTAAATAAAGAGCCCGAGGATTTTCTGGATAAATATTTAATACTTCTTCGTAAATGAGACAGGCTTCTGCGTGTTTCCCAGATTTGTGAAGCCTATATGCATTCTCGAGGGTATTCTTTGATATCATCTCACGGCCAAAATTATCAATAAATGGCTGGAGCGTCTAGAAACGATAATAAATGATCTAAAAAAAATAGACATAACCCTCACACGGTATGAGAAATGATTTAATCAGTCCATATCGGACCGTTGTTTAAGTAGAGAAAGAACCCACTAGTGACACCTAGTGGCATCTTTAAGAGTGAACAGGATATAAGATTACCCGCCTAACCTGATATGATGGTTATTCACAGTGAGGTGTCTCTGATTGGAAGTATCGAAGGCATACAAGGCGCAAGTCCTTCGAAGAATAGACCCAGACCTAGATGATGGAAAGTACATGTTCATCTGAGGTTAGATTAGTTCAGAATTACTTTTATACAAACGTTCCTTGAGGTATACATTCGTTTCTGGGTCATTAATTTTTTTGTAGAATTTTGTCAATGAGACCTAGTTTTACGTCCTAGAACACTCGATCAAAAACGTGACGTCTTCCCGTATCGGAGTTGTCACCCTCTTAGACCTCTCTGAAGGCCTCGTTTGATCTCGTCCAGCGTGGCCTTCTCACCCTTCGTCAGATTAGTTACGTAAGGGTCATTTAAGACCCTGATGATCTCGGATAGAAGCTCGATTACCTCCTTGGGAAGTAGACCAAAGGGATTTCTCCCGAGTTTTGAAAGTCTTTGATGGTGTCAGAAGGAACTGTTTGTACCCAGAGTAGGGTCGAACGAGAAAGGGACAAGTCTTAAAAACATCTCGAAACAAAGGTATACAACTACGTCCTTTGGAGATGAATAACACCCACGTTGGAAATATTTCCAATGTGCTGGTGTGAGAGGAAGCTTTTTCATGGTACATAGCAATGCTTCACCAAACGGTCTATTAAATTTTTATTCTACGTCCGGAAAGGAAGCAGTTATGGATGAAACCGCGATCTTTAAAAAAGGTTCCTACCGTTATATTCAAGGGCCTTTCCAATATTCCGGTGGTATAGCTGCCGAGCCAGGGTTCATAATTGAGAGGGCTCGTTTTTTGCAGGCAATTTCAATAAAGCATGGTTTTGAGGCTATCGAAGCTCACTTAACCGGTTTGGGGCGACCGTTAGCGTCGTTCTGCGCTTGTGAACTCCGATCCCCTGAACCGTTTGACGACGCCGGGTTTGTAACTTTTAACCGGACTTATGTGAACACGCTTGAAAAATGGGGTATTTTTAAAAATGATGACAACCCCGTAGCCCGTTCAAACGTTTGTCCGGAGGTTAATCCACCCCCGGAGCCAATGTTCCACTCCTTTTCCTATACAATTCCCGATGACGAAAGCGCCGCGAAAAGCTTTGTTATTTCCGGTTCTGCAGAAGCTCGTGAAGGAGATGGAAATTACGGCGAACGAATAATCCGAAACGGAGAAACTACTCCGGATGCAATGCGGGAGAAGGCTAAATATGTTTTAAACACAATGGAATTGCGCATGTCAGAATTAGGCGTGGGGTGGGATCAAGTGACCGCAACTCAGGTCTACACCGTTTACGACATACACTCCTTCCTGGGGGATGAAATTGTCGACAGAGGTGCAGCTGATTATGGCCTAACCTGGTACTACGCAAGGCCACCAGTCAGTGGTTTAGATTACGAAATGGATGTACGTGGGGTCCACAGGGAGAAATTTATTTTTTAAATTGACCTAGACGGAGAGTTTTTATTTTGCAGTAAGTGTCTATACGAAATTGACAGAGCTGAGATGCTAGCGGCTAACGCTACAAAGGATAGGAATTCAAGAAACAAGTTGCCGAGAAGAGATACGCTAAGTGACTGATTAGACTGATCGAAGAAGCCTAGCTGTTGAAATATAAAAACCACTGGAAGGCCTGAAATAACAAGAGGTAGAGAGGTGCAAACTATGACGCTAGCCAACCTCCACCCGTTTTTTCCCGATAATTGCCATAGGGGCCAAATATTCAGAGTTTGATCTATTGCTACGGCCGGGAACCAGAGTAAGAGACGCGCGTAAACATACAGACAGGCTGTCATGCCAATAATAAGTGGCAACGTTCCATTCGCCCCTAATATTATAAAGCGGGGTAAAATGTACATAGCGGGAACCATAAGAAAAAAGATTTTTAAAGTCGTCCACAAAAATTGAACCTGACGACCGTTCCAATTATAGGCTTTCAACACGTCCTTGTTCTCGCTTCGCAACAAATAGGCTCGATGCCACGCGACACTATAGGAAAGCCAGGCCCAAATACTCACAAAGAATGCAAGATAGAACAAGACGGCCACCCAACCGGAACGGTAGATATCAATAGAGGCAATTTTGCTACCAATATCTATCGATGAGACGGTACCCCACTGCACCAAGGTTTTAAGGATCGCAAGAACTACAAGTGGCGGCAATGTCAGTTGCCAAAGGTATAGACGCTCCTCCCATAAGTAATTATACGCACCGAAGACGGTCTTGATGACGGGAAGACGGGTCATGAAATAGCGGCGTTAGTCGAGGCTGTGGAAGATAAAATACTTTTATCCTCATTTGCAGATTTCAATTGACCGCAGGCGGCCATTATATCACGTCCCCGTGGAACACGGATGGGAGCGGATAGTTTGTTATCATTAAGTATTTGAGAAAACCGCTTGATGACGGGAAAAGGAGAGGTTTTATAAGCAGTTCCTGGCCATCTGTTGAAGGGTATTAGGTTAACCTTTGCGTGGATACCCTTGAGGAGCCGCGCCAATTCCCGAGCATCCGCTGGAGAATCGTTCACCTTATCTAACATAACATATTCGAAGGTAATTCGTCGGGCGCTGCTGGCACCAGGATAGGTGCGGCAAGCGTCTAGAAGCTGATCGATGGGGTATTTTTTGTTAATAGGGACTAGTTGATTTCGAAGATCGTCTCGGACGGCATGCATAGAAATTGCCAAACCTACGCCCAACTCTTCGCCTACTTTTTTAATCATGGGGACCACCCCTGAGGTAGAGAGTGTTATTCGCCGTTTGGAGAGGGCAATTCCCTCGGGGTCCATAATGATTTTAAGAGCCTTCGCAACTTCATTGAAATTAAAGAGAGGCTCCCCCATACCCATCATTACAATATTAGAGATATTTCGGTTAGCTGGCGGTGATGACCATTCACCGTATGCATCCCTCGCTACCATCAATTGGCCCACGATTTCGCAAGCGGTGAGATTGCGGATCAAGCGTTGGGTGCCGGTATGACAGAAAGAGCAAGTAAGAGTGCAGCCGACTTGGGAAGATACGCAAAGTGCACCCCTGTCTTCCTCTGGAATGAAAACAGATTCAACGGTATTTTTATCAGATGTTTTTAAAAGCCACTTCCTCGCGCCGTCCTGGGATAGCTGCTGGGTTACAATCTCGGGCCGTCGAATGATATGTGTTTCTGTTAACTTTGCTCGCGCCGTCTTGGACAGTGTTGTCATTTCGTTAAAGTCCCTAGCGCCCCGAAAATAAATCCAATGCCAAAGCTGCTTAAGACGGAAGGGCTTTTCTCCCAACATTTCAAGCTCAGTTGCAAGTTCGTCCCGGTTGAGACCAATGACGTTAGTTTTGGAGTATTTAGACAGGGAACCCTCTACTATTTTTTACAATTGGTGCCGATAGCATTGTAGGCCGCCGTAAATCCTTTTAAAGAATAGGTATCGAGTGTCTTTGTGCCTCTGCTAGAAGTGCCGGCTACCGTCATAGTGTTACCACGTTTCATAGCCCTGGCTAGAGCTTGGTCGGTCTTGGACGTCTTTGCCCAGGCGGTGCCTCCAGATGTGAATAGCTCAAACTTTTGGCTCCCGATTTTAATTGTGACGCCACTATCTTTCTTGTAGGTGTAGCCTATCACTAATTCAAAAATATCGACTTTATTTTTTTTATCATTCGGGCGGTGGGTTACTAGGATATACGTCTTGTCCCGGCGTTTGTATGCTCCCTTTTTTTTGATCGGTTCGCCTCCAACGAAGCAAAACCGGCCTTTCCCGGAGCCGGATTTGTAAGCTTCCCAGTGACCCGTTGTTTTCACTTTTTCGTAGGTCTGAGCGTTAGTCGCACATGACAAAACGAATGAGGCAAGCACGATAAATGAGGGGGATATAATTTTGATCATTCTTCATCCACAAGTTTCAAATATTCTTCCACTTCACCTAAAGGTGCCGCCCGGCGAAAGGGGGCCATTTTTTTCTGTAATTTTGGGTTTGCAAATTTGTGTTCAGTTAAAATTTCAACGGGACCGCCGGGGCTAACAGGTCGTCTGGGAAATTTGCCAAGGCTTATCAGCCTGTCATACATGGTAATAGCTCCCGCTATGCCAACATTCACGCAGAACTTTGTTGGAATTTTGACCGTATAAACACTACGTTTCAATACAAATGGTGAGAGGTTCCCCCGTTCCGGGCCCAATATGTATGCGGCTTGATGTGGGTGGCGGAAACTTGGCAGTTCTTCAGCTTCATCCACGAGTTCAACTCCAACTATATCGCAGCGACTGGGTAGGACAAGGCTTTCGGGATCGGGGAAACTATAAAACGGCAAATGGTTTGTCGCTTCCGATGTATCCACTTTATTGCCTTTTGGCAGGTTATATTGGGCATCAATAGTGAAGACGAAGCTAGCGCCAAATGCATGGGCGGAGCGAAACAAGCTACCTACATTCATAGATTTGCTTACACATTCAACACCAATACCAAAATAACCGCGCAAAAACGATTTCTCCATAATTACCGTGTTATTATAATATTAATTGTACTTAGCCCACCTTCTGCAAATTATGCAATGAAATAGGAAGTAAAAGTTGGAGGCAATTAAATTACGACAAATAAGTTTACTTAAGCGGATTGATTTGCGTGCTGTGGAAAAGAATTTGCGATTATGGTCAGGGTTAATCATTTCGATCTTTGTAATACTGCATTTGATCAACCATACCTTAGGCTTAATTTGCCGGGCGCGGCCCTCCTAATGGGCGCATTTTTGCTTCACTTCTTCTTGTCTCTATTCTCGCTCTATAGCCGCTCTACACTTCGAATGCCCCTTTGGGAGGGAACCCAAATAACCCTTGGTGTTTTGATTTTTCCTCTCATCCTTGTTCATATCGTCGGCACCCAAGGCGCCGGTCACATAATTGGGTTCCGACCCACCTATGAATACGTTATTTTTGCCATCTGGGTTTCTAACCCTATTCTTGGACTTCAGCAAAGCATTATGCTTGTTATCGTTTGGGGCCATATGTGTATGGGTTTGCACTACTGGCTTCGGCTCAGGAACTGGTATTCTCGTTGGTCTCCCTTTCTCCTCGGGTGCGCGGTTGTTTTGCCGGTAATTGCTCTCTTGGGTTTTGTTCGAATTGGTCGTGAATTAGAT
>Ga0209089_10002886_pt1 | contig 14928 bp, 11 predicted proteins | sample ArcticOcean_MG_C_FD_187431 | JGI IMG/M metagenome (GOLD analysis project Ga0209089, IMG submission 187431) | Marine microbial communities from western Arctic Ocean - ArcticOcean_MG_CB2_150 (SPAdes) (version 2) | ecosystem: Environmental > Aquatic > Marine > Oceanic | place: Arctic Ocean: Canada... | reverse complement strand
TCATTAAACGCATGCGACATCAACACTGCGGCTTTTACTGGTTCCAAGTCGTTAAGATAATCTCGACCAGCCCAAAATTTATTGTAGTCACCGCTTGCTCGATCAATTCCACTAGCCATGTCTTTATCGCGAACATTACAGTTGCAGTATTCGTGTTTCTTTGGATCGCCACTATTGATAAAGTCGTACAGCACGTCGATGTCTTCTCCCATGTAACCACCGGGCGAGCGCACCAAGCCGTTGGAACGGTAGTAATGGTAATAGGATGTATTTGGCGCGACCGGGATGATTGCCTCCAGACCTTCGACGCCGGTTGTTGCAGCAGCCAAGCACAAGGTGCCATTATATGACGTACCGATCATTCCCACCTTGCCAGTTGACCAACATGCTGTGACAGGTAGGTCGCCGTCTACCGTCGTGTATCCCGCCGCCCGCCCGTTTAGCCAGTCGATCACCGCCTTTGGGGCAAGCGATTCATTATCGCCGCCGACTGTCGGACACCCTTGTGACAGCCCGGTACCCGGCGAAGACGAGTGAACGACGGCAAAGCCGCGAGGCACCCAATCCTTGACGTGTCCTTTTGAGATGATCGGTCGCTCGCCCTTCCGTTTAGCTGATGGAGCCTCCTTGCGTTTTGGTGGATCCACCCCTAGTTCCTGCCTGGGGTCCCACATGAAACCGTGAACCGGTTTGGCGGTGCCTGCGAAATACGGACTTGAATTATAGACTACCGGCACCTTCAAATCTTCGGTGTCAGTTTGACGCGGACGCGTCACATCCACGTGCATTCGATCCTTCTTGCCGTCTCCATCGGAATCAAATTCAGTTTCAACCCATAAGTCGTGGCGGATCCACATGTCGGGGTCTTTAAACCTAGGCACAATTTGTGTTTCCCCGTCTTTAATGATGGGCACTGCTTTTTTCGGGGATTCCGGTTTTGAATCCTCGGCGAATGATGAATGGAAAGCAAAGAAGAAAGCCGAAAGACAAAACGTCTCCACCAACCGACAGCACTCATTTGAAAGTGGTGTTTTCATAGCGAGGCAACAATTATCCCCATAGTCGCAGTTTTCAAGGTGTTTTAACTGTTACCCTAGAGACGGTTTGGGCTATTTCCCTTCAGCTTTCAATTCTTCACCCGTCTTGCCTCCGTGTTTGCGGAGAAGGTTGGCTATTTTAGTATTTTTTTCTAAAAGAAGGCAAAGTTACAAAGGGTCATAGTTCCCATTCTTTACGATAATTACGACGAAGAAACTGATTCGCTCTAGCATGGTTAGGAAACGTAAAATCATCTGTATTCCAATGCAATTGAACTTTTGTGAGTTCCTCCCGCAGCTCAACTAGCAAAGGAATGTTGCCCAGCAAAACAGACTCGGTTAACGGCCCTGCCCAATCAAAGTTCGATCCGGCTGGCGGCCCCCCTTTGCAGGCAGTGATAAATTCCTGATGGTGACCTTGTGAACGTGAAAGTATTTTCGGCGGTTCACCGTATTCCTTTGCAAGTTTATCTGGGAAAAGACGCCAACGTCTCCAGTCTGAAAACAAGACCCCACGCTCTCCGATCAGTAACAAACCGTTTTCACCCATGATATCATTATCCTTCAACTCCTCGAACCTTGGAGGACGTAATCCTCCATCATACCATACTAACTCAACCGGGGGCATCTCGTTACGAGCGGGAAAGTTGTAGGTAATCATTGATCCAAGTGGATAGGTTTCCTTATTCACCCTAGTGGAGGAAGCCTCGATGGAGATTGGGGCGTGCAGTTTTAATGCTCGAAATACAGGGTCGAAGAAATGACAGGCGATGTCACCGAGAGCACCTGTCCCGAAGTCTCGCCAACCACGCCATTTGGTGGGTAGATAATTGGGGTGATAGGGACGTTCCGGTGCCGGACCGAGCCAAAGATTCCAATCTAGGGAATCGGGAACAGGAGGAGTTTCGTTAGGACGCTTGACTCCCTGCGGCCAGTATTCATCGAAGAGACCACGTGAAGGGCGATCGGTCCAAACGCGAGCTTTGCGGATAGGGCCAATGGCATCATCTAAAATAAATTCCTGGACACGGCGGGTTTCATTCGATGCCTGTGCCTGGTTGCCCATCTGCGTAGACACCTTCGCGTCACGTGCGGCCTTGGTCAGTTCTCTGGCTTCCCAAACCGAATGAGTTAGTGGTTTTTCACAGTAGACATGTTTGCCTCGTTTCAAGGCGTTGAGTGACGCGTGAAAATGATGATGATCGGGTGTGCCAACTATGACTGCATCCACTTCTTTTTCCATGGTGTCGAGCATAATCCGATAATCTTTGAATCGTTTCGCTTTGGGAAAACGTTTGAACATACGGTTAGCACGGTTCCAATCAACGTCACACAGCCCTACAATATTTTCTGAGGAGAGCGACATAATGTCTCCACCGGCTTGGCCTCCGGCACCAACAGATGCGATGTTGAGTTTTTCGTTGGCCGCATAGGTTAGTGCTGAGCCTGCCTTAAGAATAGTAAAAGCTGCGGCAGTAGTTTTGGCGAATTCACGTCTGCTGAGTTTAGATTTCATGCTTAAGACGGTCTTAGGCGAGGGAGAGATGTGAGTCAACACAAAGGAGAAGTAGCCGAAAATTGAAAAACATAAGTTACCCGTTTTTGGCCCAAGCTTCGAAAAGGAAACTATCTACTAACAGCTTTCAATTCTGCACCCGTCTTGCCGCCGTGCTTGTAATGCCGTCAATAAAACGCATGCCAGTTGCCGGTATGCCTTAGTTTAATCTTGGCAATGGGCCGCGTCTCGTTATGGCCGTCGCCAAAAGCCACGTTCACAGAGTGAAGACTTCCCTGATATTGATGGCCGCCACCTGCTTTGGCCGGGATCGGCTTACCTCCCACCTTCATATGAGTTAAATCGGAGATGATTGGCTGGTGTGCTGCACGGGAATCCGACAGGGAGATTGGCCATCCGTTGGGATCCTTGGCGTTGCCGTTCATTTTTGGTGTGGGAAACATGAAGCCTCCGGCGTTCCGGGGCACCCACCAGTTGTGCTTGATGATGGCAAAGCTGCCGTAGCTACGCCGATAGTAGCGGTTGAGGTCCTCGATGGAACTGATGGCTCGCTTGAGATTTTTTCGCGCCCACTGGTCTGCATCGGTAAATTCATTGGAGCGGGTCGGACAAAACCACATCGGCACAGTTAACCCATACGGCTCAATGCCGGGGGCCATGTCGATGGAAACGTCCCATGGGTTCAGGCCGGTGCGCGGCATTTTGAATGAAGGCAGTTTGTCTTCAAAATTCATGGCGTACATGTTGGCAGATATTCCCCACTGCCGGTAGTTTGAAGTGCAATTGGTCACCTTGGCCTTAAATTTTGCCTTCGCCAAGGCGGGCAACAGCAAGCCGGCAAGAATTGCGATGATAGCGATCACCACCAGCAGTTCAATTAGTGTGAATCCTCGGCTTTGTTTCGTTTTCATTTCCCTTCAGCTTTTAATTCTTCACCCGTCTTGCCGCCATGTTTGCGGAGGAGGTCGGCGGTTTTACCACTGGCCACATCTAGCGGTGTTTTGCCATCATTAAGCTGCGCATTCACATTCGTACCTTTGGCAATCAGCAGTTCAGCGATTTCCTTACGACCAGTCAAAGCCGCATAAAGCAAAGGAGTCCCTCCATTCTCATCCTTCGCATTCACATCCGCACCATCAGCCAAGTGCTGTTTGACGGCTTCAATATTTCCTGATTCGGCAGCTTCCAGAATATCTTTAGGCGGCCCACCACACCCCACCAGCACCACGGCTGCGATTGTTGTTATTAGGAGGTGTTTCATAATTCTAAGCTTACGCCGCGAGTTTAGTTCGCTTGGCCAAGTGCACAAGAAACAATCCTGTGCTTGTTTAAGCGAAAAAATAATCGCCAACCTCCCGGAAGTGTTCGATAATTCCCCGGCATGCGAATATTCGCCACCTTACTGTTCGCCTTTCTGTCCAACCTGACATTGGTGGCCAAGACGGGGGATGTGCCCAAGGCTAAGTTGGCGGCTTTTCGGACACGGGTGGAGCCGGTTCTTAAGCGGGTGTGTTTTGGGTGTCACGGGCCGGAGAAACAGAAGGGCAAGCTTCGGATTGATACGCTGGATCCCGATTTGCTGAAGGGGAAGGATGTCAGCTGGTGGCTGGAGGTGTTCGACGTAATCAGTAATGGTGAGATGCCACCGGAGGACGCGAAGGTGCAGCTGACGGATGCCGAGAAGGCGCGGATTGTCGATTGGTTGTCCGGCGAGATTCTGGTTGCTTCTCAGGTGCGGAGGAGCGAGCAGGGGCACACGTCGTTCCGGCGCATGACGCGCTACGAGTATAAGCACGCGCTGCAGGATCTGCTGGACTTGCCGCATGATTTCTCTCGCGATCTGCCGCCGGAGACGGTCTCGGAGGACGGCTTCAAGAATAGCTCCGAGATGCTGCAGATGACGGTGGTGCAATTTGAGCAATATCGTGAGTTGGCGCGCAAGGCACTGGAGCGGGTGACCGTGCGTGGGGAACGGCCCAAACCAGTTTACTACGGGATCACAATGAAAGCTGCCTCGGCTCAAGTCGATGCCACGTATGCAGCTTTTGTGGAAAAGAAAAAGAAGCAGATTGAAAATGGTGTTACCACGCTTGAAAAAGCCTTAAAAAATCAAGCTGCCAAGTACTCGGTAAAACCAGGCAGTGCGCATTTCAAGAATTTGACTACGGGCCACGGTGTCAAGACGCATTGGGGGTATGGCGGCGCCAAGTACGCTTGGACCCCGAGCCGTACCCGGCCAAAGGTTCCGCCGGTTTTGCTGGATGTGGTGGTGATCCCGGCGAATTCGAAGTACATTGTCGACGTGGGCGATGGCCTGCCGGACGTGGGCACCATGCGCGTGCGCATTCGGGCGGCGCGAGTGACACCAGAGGGCAAACATCCGCCGACGCTGCGATTGTTTTTCGGCAACCAGGCTAGTAACGATTCGCGCGTTGCCGTGCGCGCGGGTGAACGTGATATCACCATTACGGCTTCACCAGATAAGCCGGAATTTTATCACTGGGACGTAAGGCTCAGTGAAATTGCACGCAACGCCTACCGCCACATCCAGAAACTCGGCCAGCTGCCGAACCCCGCGGAGTTTCTCTATTTTCAGAACTGCTCGAGCACGCCGGTGACTGTGCAGATCGATTATGTGGAGATCACCGCGCCCGTCCATGAGCAATGGCCGCCAGAATCGCATACACGCATTTTCTTTCAGAGCGATCATCAGGCGGACGAGAAAAAATATGCGCGCGAAGTGTTGGCAAAGTTCATGCGACGTGCATGGCGCCGGCCCGTGACCGCGGCGGAGATCGACCAAAAGCTGATCCTCTTCGCCAAGCTTCGGCTGCAGTGCGATGACTTTCAGGAGGCGATGGTTGAGGTGTTGGCCACGGTGTTGTCCTCGCCGAAGTTTCTTTATCTCGTTCAAGCTGGCGAAGTGGATGACAAAAAAGAAAGCCAACGCATTTCGGGTTTTGAGCTGGCCAGTCGGCTTTCATTTTTCCTGTGGAGCAGCATACCCGATGAGCAACTACTGAACCTTGCCGCCAAGGGCAAGTTGCGCGATCCGCTCGTGCTGCAGGCGCAGACACGCCGACTACTGGCAGATCCCAAGGCCGATCGGTTTGCCCGCTACTTCACGCGGCAATGGTTGGGTATGGAACTACTGGATTTCCTGAAGATCGATTCCAAGGTGTACGGGCGTTTTGACCCACTGCTGATGGAGGCGATGCGCGAGGAGCCGGTCGCCTTCTTCGGTGAGGTGCTGAGGCGTAACCGCACGGTGATGGATTTCCTCCAGTCCGATTACACGATGGTAAACGACCGGCTCGCACGGCATTACGGGCTGCCGGAGGTGATCGGCAACAGCCTGCGCCTGGTTAAGCTGGAGGCGAGCAACCGGCGTGGCGGCGTGCTCACGCAGGCGGGACTATTGGCAATGAACTCGGACGGTAAGGATTCGCACCCACTTAAGCGTGGCATTTGGCTGCTGGAAAATCTGTTGAACGATCCGCCGGCACCACCACCACCAGCCGTGCCGGAGATTGATTTGGCCGACCCGGAAATCCTCAAGCTTACACTCAAGGAGCGCATGGAAGATCACCGCAACAATCCCGCCTGCATCTCGTGCCACTCGAAGATCGATCCGTGGGGGATTGCGTTTGAGAACTTCGATGCCGTTGGCCTGTGGCGCGACAAAATCGGCAAGGATCCGGTTGATGCCGCCAGCGTGTTGTTCAACAAAGACGAGCTGCGCGGCATGAAGGGGTTGAAAGACTACCTGCTGGCCAACCGTCAGGATCAGTTCGCGCGCTCGATGGGGCACAAGATGGCGGCCTACGCTCTGGGCCGACCGTTGACCTTTGGCGACCGCTCGCAAGTCGACCGTATTACCGCCGATCTCCGCAAACGCGGCGACGGTCTGGCGGACTTGGTCTTTCTGATTGTGAAAAGTGATTTGTTTCAGTTAAAATAACCCCGAAGGAGCAAGGGCCATGAACATAAATTTTTCCTCACTTGATCGCCGGAAATTTCTTCGCGGCGCCAGCGTGGCCCTGGCCCTGCCGTGGTTCGAATCCTTCACTGGCGTGGCCCGCGCGGTGCAGCGGCCCGTGAAGCGCAAACGGCTTGCCTGCTTTTACCTGCCCGACGGCGTGCCCATGCCGCTGGAGAAGGATCCAGCCTTCAAGGACTGGAGCTGGTTTCCGCACGGCAAGGACAAGGACTTTACCTTCACCAAATGCATGGAGACGCTCAAGCCGTTGCGCAATGAGCTGACGGTGTTTTCCGGTTTGTCCCACCCGGAAGTACGGCGAGTGCACGGTCACTCCAATGCGGATCAATTTCTCACCGGTGCGGATACTGGCGCGGATGGCGATTATCAAAATAGCATCTCGCTCGATCAGGTGTTCGCCGCACATGCCGGCGAGCATACCCGGCATGCGTCGCTCGTGATGTCCACCGACGGCGGCACCGGATCGCCGCGCGGTGCGCAGACGATGTCCTACAACAGCAATGGCCGGCCCATCCCCGCCGAGCACAAGCCCAAGCGCATTTTCGACATGCTCTTCGTGAAGAGCAATCTGAACGCCGCACGCCGCCTTGCCTTGAGCAAAAGCGCCCTTGATGACCTCATGGAGGACGCCCTCTCACTGAAGCGTTCGCTCTCCAAGCCCGACCAGGAAACGCTTGCAGAGTATTTACAGTCCGTGCGGGACACGGAAATGAAGATCGAGAAGGCCAAGCGTTGGCTTAATATTCCTTTACCGCGCGTGGACGTAGATCACCTTAAGCTCGACGTCACTCCCGAGGATCCGCGCAATTACCTACAGACGATGTACGAACTGATTTACCTCGCGTTCAAGACCGACACCACACGCGTGGCGACCTACCAGCTTGGCCGTGAAAACGGCGTGGGTATCAGTGACTACCTTGCTCGCGCAGTGGGATACAAGGCGACCCACCATCTTTCGCATGAAACCAAGAAGCCCGGCGGCTTCAAGAACTTTGGCATCTACTGCCGTTTCATCAACGAGGAACTCGGCCGATTTGCCAGCCGGCTCAAGGCTACGCCCGAGCCCGGAGGCGAGGGCAACATGCTCGACAACACCGCACTCCTGTTCGGCTCCGCCTCCAGCGCCTTCCACCTCTCACGCAACTACCCGTTGCTCTTGATCGGCGGCCGCAACATGGACTTCAAGCACGGTCAATACCTCAAGTATGGCCAGGGCAACAAAAACCATCAGGCAACTTCCGGCATCAGCACCGATGCCGGTTGGCGCGCCGAAATGGATTACACCGAGCTGCCGCTCTCCAACCTATACCTCACCATGCTTCACAAACTCGGAGTGGAGACTGAAAGCTTCGGCGGCAGCACCAGTACGTTAGGCGAAGTGTGAGTTTCTTTTCGCATTGCCACCGTTTTAACTGTTGCCGTAGAGGCGGGTTGGTTTAACGGCCTTGAGCTTTCAATTCTTCATCTGTCATGCCTTATTGCTCGGTATATGAACTAGTCGCAGCCTTGTTCTCCAATTTAACCTGTTCACGGCGAAGGGCAGGCTCAATTAAAAACGGTCCGAACGGGAAAATCGCCGCGATGAACACTTTGGCAGCCCAGCCCAGTGAGTGCTTGAGTTGGATCATTGTCTGGCCAAGCGCGAGCATGTAAAGAATGAATAAAAAGCCGTGTACTGTCCCAACTACGGTAACCGCTCGGGGCATATCATTGAGATATTTTAGGGGCATCGCTACGAAGAAAAGCATCAGGCTTGAAACACCCTCAATGAGCCCGATATACCTAAGTCGCCGGATCGTGTTCACTGAGGGTATGTGAAATAGTAGTTCAACGGATCGAAAGGTCGATTTATCCAAGCATCCACCAAAATATGCACACTTGCCCCACACCCCACCACAAGCACGGCTGCGATTGTTGTGAGGAGGAGGTGTTTCATTTGCCTTCAGCTTTCAATTCTGCACTGGACTTGGCTCCGTGGTCGATTAGGACACCGAAGGTTTCATTTTCAGCATAATCTAATGGAGCTAGGCCATCTTTATTTACCGCATTTACATCCGCACCTTCCTCGATTAGTAGCTTAGCGATTTTATTGTGAACCTTTGAAGCCGCCCAATGCAAAGGAGTCCATCCTGAATCGTCCTTCGCATTCACATCCGTGCCAGCAGCCAAGTACTGTTTTACGGCTTCGATGTTACCTTTTCTGGCAGCATCGTGAATTGAGATATCTGGTGCTTTGGCTGTCGGCGGTTTTGGTTTTATTCCTCGACCTGGATCAGCACCTTTATTCGCTGAAACCGCTTTTGGTGGCGTTGTAGGTTTTACAGCCTCGGCAACTGGTTCAACTGGTTTCGCTTCTGGCGAAGGAGCCGACTGCTGCGACTCCCCACACCCCACCAGCACCACGGCTGCGATAATTGAAACGAGTATTGATTTCATAGCGAGGGAACTGTCACCCCACTGAGCGCAGTTTTCAAGGCGTTTTAACTGTTGCCGCAGAACAACAACCCTGCGGCATTCAAGTGGTGGAGTGGGTCGGTTTAGTCGGCAGCTTTAGGCGCGGGGACGGCGGATGAGTGGTGGTTTACTATGAGCCATGTGCCGTTTGCGTCACGTTTATATACAAAGCTAAAGCGCGCGGCGACAGTGGCCTTTTTCCCGTCGCTTACGAGTGTGAATGTATAAGAACCAGTGTTGACCGCAATATCACCGAAAACACGGGGTCTTTGCTCGCCGATCAACACTCTGGCCTCCGGGCCAATAGGTATGAAATAGTCGCGCACTTCAGATGGCTCGTCGCGAAGGGTTGGTGAAACGGTTCCCCAGAATACAGCTTCCGCAGAGTAGTGAGCTAGGATTTTGTCTAGGACTCTACTGTTGAAGGCGTCGGCCCATGCTTGAGTTGCGGCTTTGACGCCTTCGACCGGGCCAGCGGCTTTCAATTCTTCACCCGTCTTGCCATCGGAATCTTTATCGTGGCCGCCGCTCTCACCCTCGGCATGATGATGATCGCCTTCGGCATGACTGTGATCGTCATCGTGCGAGTGCTGGTGCTCGGACTGTCCACACCCCACCAAAAGCACGGCTGCGACGATTGAGACGAGTATTGATTTCATAGCAAGGAAACAGTCACCCCGTTGAACGCAGTTTTCAAGCCGTTTTAACTGTTTCCGCCGATCAACAACCCTGCTGCGTTCAAGTGGTGGAGTGGGTTGGTTTAGTTGCCAGCAGCTTTTAATTCTTCGCCCGTCTTGCCGCCTTGTTTGCGGAGGATTGCTCGTCCATTCTGCTCTGGGATCCCCCGCTCACTCAACTGAAAACGACTTTTTCAGCATCGACTATTTAATCAAAGTATTGATGCTTCCGAGATAATTGGATTACGTTCTTACGTGCCCCCGAGACTCAACGAAATGAGAAATCATCTCTTTCCTTCGCTCTGCGACAACTGAGCTGCAGCCTGTTTAGTTCACTCGCAGGCTAACAGTGACAGGGCAATAGCTTCTGCAACTTTGATCCCGTCAATTCCGGCGGAGAGAATGCCGCCGGCATAGCCGGCGCCTTCGCCAGCAGGATACAGGCCGATGGTATTGAGGCTTTGGTAGGCCTTGCCGCGTTTGATACAGATCGGCGAGGAGGTACGGGTTTCAACCCCAGTCAGCAATGCATCGGCCATGGCGAACCCCTTGATCTGTTTGTCGAATACCGGAATCGCCTCGCGAATGGCTGCCACCGCAAAAGCGGGTAGTGCCAACGAGAGGTCCGTTAACTTGATACCCGGTTGGTAGGAAGGCAGTGCGCTGGCAAGCTCGGTGGAGGACTGGTCGTTGAGAAAGTCACCCACCAATTGCGCCGGAGCACTGTAATCTGCGCCCCCTAATTCAAAGGCCAGCTGCTCCAGCTTGCGCTGCAAATCAACACCGGCCAGGACATGCTCGGGATAATCCTCCTGCGGGGTAATCCCCACCACGATCGCCGAGTTGGCGTTACGTTCATTGCGCGAGTACTGCGACATGCCATTGGTGACCACACCGCCTGCCTCAGAGGATGCCGCCACCACCGTGCCCCCCGGACACATGCAGAAACTGTAAACGCTGCGTCCGTTCTTGCAGTGGTGCACTAACTTGTAATCGGCGGCGCCGAGAATCGGGTTGCCGGCGTACTTGCCAAAGCGGGCGCGATCAATTACCGATTGAGGATGCTCAATACGAAAGCCGATGGAGAAGGGCTTGGCTTCCATGTACACGCCACTTTCAAACAACATCTGAAAGGTGTCGCGGGCGCTGTGACCGATCGCCAGCACAATGTGGCGACTGTGCAGGGTCTCACCACTAGCCAGGGTGATAGCGCTGACCCGTTGGCGACTGTGATCGCCGTCGTTGCCCTCCACCGGAAGCGGTTCGCACAGCAGAGCTTCCACTCTTTGGCCAAAGCGAATCTCACCACCGAGCCGGGTTATTTCGGCTCGCATGTTTTCCACGATCTTGACCAGTTTAAAGGTGCCTATATGCGGTTTGCTCAGTATCAGAATCTCGGCGGAAGCACCGGCTTTAACAAATTCGGTCAGCACTTTGCGTCCCAGGTAGCGCTTGTCTTTTATTTGGCTGTAGAGCTTGCCATCGGAAAACGTACCGGCGCCGCCCTCGCCAAACTGGACATTGGATTCGGTATTTAACTCGCGTTTACGCCAAAATTTCCAGGTGTCCTGGGTGCGCTGGCGCACCTCAAGGCCGCGCTCCAGCACAATCGGCCGCAGGCCCATTTGCGCCAACAGCAGGGCGGCGAGGATACCGCAGGGCCCAAAGCCAATCACCAGCGGGCGCTGTTGCTCACTGTTGGGAAAGTCGGCGTCGGCCAGACCGACGAATTGATAGCTGGTGTCGGGGCTGGTCCGACAAAACGCCTGCCTGGCAAACTTCTCCAGCAGCTGCGTCTCCAGTTCGGCGGCCAGCTGCACGTCCAGATGATAAATCAGCAGAATGTTGTCCTGCTGGCGAGCGTCATAACTGCGTTTGACGACAGAGAAACCCTGCAGTTGTTCGGCGGATATCTCGAGTTTGTCGGTAATCGCGGCGGCGAGATCAGCCTCAGTATGCTCTAGCGGCAGTTTGATTTCAGTAAGTCGGAGCATGGTCTAAAGGAATTGTAATTTCACTTCTTTGGCACCTTGCTTCTCTACAATGTCGACAGGATTGTCTCCGTTTGCTCCAATTCTAGCATCAACATTGGCACCCTTTTTTAACAAATAAGCTACCATCTCCAGCTACCTTAAAGTAGTCGTTCGTTGTAATACAGTTCTTCCACCGTACATCCTTACGTTGATATCCAGACCTGATTCAAGACAAGTGAAAACCCTCCGTGTAGATCCATCGGCCACCGCCTTCCAGAGATTGTTTAAAGTCTTCTTTTTCATCCCTATTTAACTTTCAATTCTTCACCTGTTTTGCCGCCGTGTTTGCGGAGGAGGTCGGCGGTTGTAGTGTGTTTCCGCCTCGTGGCAAAATCCACTGGGGTATTGCTGTATTCTTTCTCCTTTTCATTCATATCTGCACCTTTCGAGATGAGTAGTTCGACAATTTCCTTGTGACCTTCTTTAGCTGCGAAATGCAAAGGAGTTTCGCCTTCCTTCTTGGAAGAGTGGGTGGCCCTGATCCAAAAATACCCGGACAACTTTCTCATCGGATCGGATTCGGTCGGCAAATACAGCGGCATCCCGATGGAGTTGAAGAAATACCAGGCTCTCTTGAGCGCCCTGCCGCCTGAAACCCGATCCAAGGTCGCCTACAAAAACCTCGCCAGCATTCTCGACAAATCCGAAGCAGAGCGGCACCGAAAGGGATTCGGAAAAGGCGGAATCACCCTGCCCCACGAATTTTCCCTGCCAGAAAATTTCGGCCTGGAGGGGTTGGGCAAAAGATAAACCCTTCGAGGGGTTATTCGAATTCGCGGCTTGGCTCCTTGTCTAGCTTCTCACCAGGTTGCCAGTGAATCCGTGTCGACTGGGCACCCAGCATGTCCATGTTGTCGGTGCGTTGCACGAAGGCAACGGCGCCAAGGTTGCGTCTTTTGCCGCCGGGCACCTGCTTCAAGTCGAACGTGAACTCATGCCCGACCGGGCCGGCAAGCTCGACGCATTTGAACTCCAGCACAACGTTGTCCATGCTCAGCGTGCGGCCCTTGTTTTCGCCGCCGGTGATCCGCCGCTGGATGCCGTGCTCGACGAGCGCCACGCACAACGCCGCATTCTCGAACTTGCCCATCGTACAGGCGTTAACCGCGATGGCTCCGTCCTCTTTTTTGACCTGCCGAACGGACACCGCCACCGTGGCCGGCAGTTTCAGCGAGCGGTTGATCGCGTCGAACGCGTTGGCCCGTTTGTGACCCAGCGTCTGGTACTTGCCGTTCACGATCATCTGCGGCGTGTAGTACATGCCACTGAACCGCTTTTGCTCGTACGCCCGCTGCCGGGCGGAGAAGCGTCCGTCGCTGAAGCCGTCACTCCAGCTTCCACCGTCGAAATAATCCACATGAAAGGAGACGCAGAAAATGTTCAGCCGCTTGGCCAAGGCCATCCGCCGAATCTCCGCCGTGAGCCGCTCCGCCGGCGGGCAGCTTGAGCACGATTCCGACGTGTAAAGTTCCACCAGCGCAAACTGGCTGTTCTTGAGGTTTAGCTTAAGCAGCGGGATGTCAGCAGGCGCTTGGCCAAGTTTGTTTTTCGCCTCGTAGTCCGCGCCGTTGTCGAGCAGGAAGCGATTCATCTCCTGCCTGCCCTGGCCGTAGGCGTAGTGCAGCGGCGTCCAGTCGCTTGGCGTCCTGGTGTTGACGTAGCCTCCGGGCTGAATGGCCAAGTGCTGTCGGACGATCCCAATGTTTCCCTGCGCCGCAGCCTCGTGAATAGTCATCGTCGGGGGCGGTTCCTTGGCTTGGGCGACGGGTGGCTCAACGGTCATCGCCGGGGCATCGGTCGCTTGGCTCTCGACCTTCGCCTTGGCGGGAGCACTCTCCGCTGACCGCTCCTCAACAGCACACCCAACCAGCAGCACGGCTGCGATTGTTGTGAGTAGGAGGTGTTTCATTTTTCTTCAGCTTTCAATTCTGCACCCGTCTTGCCACCGTGTTTGCGGAGTTCGGTAGTTCATCAAGCGTGGGTTGCTCATGGGATGGCGGTGGCTCAGTTCCGTTGTCAAGGAATTGAGATGCGGTAAAACCGGCGCTGCACGTTCCCGGGCACCGTGTCGATAAATTCCACTTCTTTAGGGTTAGCCATAAATTTCTTCTGATGCAGGCGCATCCACTGACCCGAGGCCACGTTGTCCGAATAGCGTAGCGTGTATGAATTGCCGGGCAGGGCGAAGAACCGGATTTGGACGCGACCAGGTTCCAACGCGACCACGCTGATTTCCAGCACGTCACCCGGAGATCCGCCCGGCAGCGCGCTGGCACGCCAGTTGCGGAAGTCCTTCGGGTTGCCCCCCGGATTGGCCAGTTCCAGGGAATGGCCGGTTCCATCCGCTTCCTCGGGCCAATCGCCCGAGTCACCATACTCAACTTCGAAGGTTGCCTGTTTCTCGGCATCGTGGATGCGCAGTAATTCTCCTCCATTGGAAAGGTTGCCTCCATATAACCCGAGGATGGTCACCTCGGGATAAACCTTGGAAAATGCCTCAGGATCATTGTTTGGGATTAGCACTCCGGCCTGCCAGGGCATAAGGGTGCCATCCTCAAACTGGAAGTTCACCCCTTCTAGGCTTATGCCCTCCAGCGCCAAAGGCTGGGAGGAGAGGTTTTTCAACTCGATGAATTCCAGAGCATTCCCTTCCAGCGGATTATACATGATCTCGGTGATCTTGAGCGGTGCGGCTTCTGAAACGACAAAGGTGGCCTTCACGGGAGGGCTCCAATATTTGCCTTTATTAGTGCGGGCAATGATAATAGTGGATTCGTTGATTGTTATCGAGGAGCCCGAGGCATCCAGCAATCCCAGTTCGAGGTTAAAGCTCAGGTCGCGATCCCACTTGTTAAACCGATGAACCTCGACCGCAATGACATTCTCGCCCTTTTTAATGGAAGGGCTGTCGATGACGTGGGAATGCCATAACTGGCTTTGTTTGAGGTTGTTCTTGGCGGTTGCCATGGTGGAATAAAGGACCGTGCCCGAGGGCATGTTGCTACGGATAATCTCAGTGCCGTTGAGGTAAACCACCGCTCCGTCGTCTCGCAGGAGCTCGAGCAGCAATCTATCGCCCCGGTTGACGGAGTTCAGGGTGAAGTGGCGCCGAAAATAGATGGTGTTGTGCGTCTTGGAAACGGAGCCACCCTTATTGACTGCGGTTGCCTCGTCATCATCCCCGTAGCCAAGTTCTGCAGGACCGGATTTC